>OLSB01000594.1_pt1 | contig 40568 bp, 34 predicted proteins | sample 1672071 | NCBI WGS metagenome assembly OLSB01 (sample SAMEA3136642, study PRJEB25190) | human gut metagenome | biome: human gut; feature: human-associated habitat; material: faeces | place: Austria | collected 2013 | reverse complement strand
CCCGCCTGTGTGTTCGCCGATTTTCTGAGAATTGATATATACTCTGCACTGCCAGTCAACGGCACCGAAATGCAAAATCACCCTTTTGTTCTTAAAGCAGGGGTCGAGCGTGAAAGTCTTTTGATACCAAAGTATTTCGTCTTTGCTTATTCTGCGCGCAACGCCCGAAAGCTCGCTCTCTATCGCGAACGGAACAATTATATCGCCGTCAAATTTTGCGGGGATTTTGTCTGTAATGTCGGTTACGGCATATTTAAACACACCGTTTAAATTTTGCCAGTTATCTCTTTTAAGCTGCGGGCGCGGATATTCGTTCCACGGCTTGTTTTTATCTACTGTATCGGTCCAACGGGTTTTCATGCTCATTCTCCTTTCAATATATTTATTTTAACATATTACTTTAAATTTAACAACCTGCTATATATACTTCGGCTCAAATTTTGCTCCATATTGTTTGTTCGCGAAATTTACAAGCTCTTTTTCGGGCAGCGATTTTGCCCGGAAAGGAGCTTTTTTATGGAAAAATTTATAATCCGTAAAGCAGAATACCAAAAACGGTACGACAAAGATAATGAAAATGTCATTTGTTATGTCGCACAGGGGGTGGTATTATGCCGATAAAGTATCGCTTAACCGAAGCATCGGAGGTGGAAATGTTGAAAGACAACCCGGACGGTCTTAATGATGTTTATAGGGATATTGCCGATGAAATAGGAGTTGAAAACACTTTAGCCATTTATAAATTATTTCACGGAACTCAAATTTCATTTCCAAACACCCAAAGCATTGAAGAAATCGAATTGACTGTTAAACCTGTCGGAGGCAAATAATACAAAAGTAAAGATAATTTGTGTTTTGTATCTGTAATTTTGTAGGATAATAAAAAAGACCGTATAAAACTCCATACAGAAGTGGGTATTTAACTTTGGTAAAAGTGCAGGCTTCTTATTTCGCATTTCTGTGTGGAGTGCGGAGTTTTGGGTGGCAGCAATTCGAAGTCGAGAATTTTCGGTGTGTGTGACTTCAGTCTTGCAATAATCACAAGCCCCAATAAAGTTTTATTTAGTAAGTTAATACTTTTGTCTAATCTTCGGGATTTACTTCAATGAAGTGAATCTCGAAGATTTTTGTTTAGGTTAGCATTAAATCGCCCTTCTTTTTTATTGTTGTAATAAAAATCTATACACATCTTGAAATTATCTTCGGTTTATGATATAGTTTTTGCATAATATTTGCGGATATGGCGGAATTGGCAGACGCGCCGGATTTAGGATCCGGTGGGCAACCGTGCAGGTTCAAATCCTGTTATCCGCACCATCGTCGGCGGCAGCTGTGTATTACTGTATATATACAGTTGCCGCTTTTTATATATCTTGAAAGGATAGTAATATGGAACGAAGTTTAAATACGCCGTTGTCAAAGGTTAACTATAATATTATAGATTTGATGAAGTTAATAATGGCGATTTGCGTTGTAGTTATACACAGACCGATTTTTACAAACGAAACGGCAAATTCTGTTTTTTGCCTTTCAATTTGCTCGGTTTCCGTACCTTTCTTTTTTATATCGACCGGGTTTTTCTTTGGGAAGTCTATGATGAGGGATTCATCGCCTAAAAGCTTTTTTAAAAGTTTTAAAAGAGTATTTTTACTTTATCTTATATGGACAATAATTTATTTTCCGATAATTTATTATGCAAATTATATCGGCAGCTTTCCGGTGGTGGATGTTAAACATATTGTAGGGTTTGCCGCCGTCTTTGTAAAAGATTTTTTGATAAAAACCTCTTTTGTGCATTTTTGGTATTTGATTTGTGTTGTGTGGGCTATGCCTATAATTTACCTTTTGACTAAAAAAATAAAGCCTTTGGTTTTAACTGCCGTTTCGGCCGTTATAGCGGTAGTTTTTAATTTTGCGTCAGTGTACGGAAACGATTATCCTCTTATCGGCAACATTTACAATGCAATTCCGCTCGCGTTTCAGAACGTGTTTTCAATCGGCTTAACTTCGGTTTTGATAGGATATTGCTTTGCGCAAAAAGAAGACCGCAAAAGCAGCGGCAAATTTATGCAGTGCGCGGCTTTGATTATTCTTGTTGCCGCAGACATTGCTCTTGTGATTATAAACAGCAAAGACGGCAAAATATTTAATTTAATACGCAAACCATACACCATGGCGGCTGCCGCACTGCTGTTTAGCGTTTTGCTTGACGTTAAGGTAAAAAATACAAAAGTCTGCAAAGAATTGAGGAAGTATTCTACCGTCATTTATTGTAGCCAACTTATGATTTTTACAGATTGGATAAAAGACTTTTTTGCATTTTTGGGCTTAAATTTCGGCTCATTTGAACCGTTTGCGATATTTGCGGTCACATGTATTTATTCATTCGCAATTTCTGCAATTATCATAAATCTTGCAAAAATCCCAAAGCTTAAATTCCTTGGGTATCTCTACTAAATTAAAATATTAAGTCGAATTGTGTCGATAAAAAAGTAAAGCTGGAATATATAATAATATATTGACAAAACATTTAAAACTCCTATATAATACAAGAAGATTATATAGGGGGGATAAAAGTGAATAAAACACCGAATATAAATAACGCCCGTCAAGATTGCTTGAGGGGCGTTTTGTGTATTTCGAAACTTTTTAAAAATAAAAAAGACCGACAAAAGCGGTCTTTTAAACTTCACATCAGTGAAAGCCTTGCGGCGGTTTGAAAAAATTTTATTTGAACTTGTAGTGTAATCTCATACTGTAGTATTGAGATGTCATTATAATATCATGAAAAAAAGGAGATGTCAATAAAAATGAAAAAAATATTCGGCGATTATTACATGGGCATTGATGCGGGCACCAGTTCTATAGGCTGGGCAGTTACCGATGATAAATATAACGTGTTAAAATTTAACGGAAAAGCCATGTGGGGCATACGACTTTTTGAAGAGGGAAATTCGGCAGAAGAAAGACGGCTGCAAAGAACGGCAAGACGCCGCACCGCAAGAAAGGTTCAGCGAATCAAGCTTTTGCAGGAGCTTTTTTCAGAAGAAATTTCAAAGCGTGATCCGGGATTTTTTATGCGGCTTGATGAGAGCAAATATTTCCCCGAGGACAAAACGGAATTTCAGAAAAATGCGCTTTTTAACGACAAAGATTTTACGGACAAAGACTACCATAAAAATTATCATACAATATATCATTTGCGAAAAGCTTTTGTTGACGGAGAAGATATAAAAGATGTCAGACTGCTTTACCTTGCCTTGCATCACATTTTGTGCAACAGAGGGCATTTCTTGTTTTACGGTATGAATTTGCAGGCTGTCACCGAGTTTGAAACTTCGTTTTCGGCAATGTGCGAATATATGAGAGATGAGTTTGATTATGACACCGACTTGTTAAATTCCGAAAAGCTGAAAGATGCTCTCAAAGCCAAAATAGGAATTACGGCGAAGAAGAAAGAACTGTATGCCGTTTTTAATGATAAAAGACCGTTTGTTAAAGCTGCGGCAGATTTGCTTGCAGGCTCTGCAAATGTAAAACTTTCTGCTTTGTTTGATGATGAGACGATACCGAAAGAAGCAAAGATTTCATTTTCTTCTTCTGACTATGACGAAAAACACAGCGAAGCGGCAGATATTTTGCAGGACAGAATAATTTTTGTCGATTGCCTCAAAGCCGTTTATGACTGGGCGGTACTTACCGAGATTTTGGCAGGGCACAGATATATTTCGTATGCAAAAGTCGAATGTTTTAATAAGCACGGTGAAGATTTGGAGCTCCTTAAAGATACAATAAGAAAGCACTGCCCCGAAAGATATGCCGAGATGTTTAAAGACCCGAAGGTCAAAGATAATTATTGCGCGTATTCCGGCATGTGCAAAAAGGGCGGCAAAAAACAGGTTATAGAGAAAAAAGTCACGCAAGAGGTGTTTTATAAAAAAGTACGCTCTGTTTTGAGCGATGTCGATAAAGAAGACCCGGCTGTCGCACAGATACTCTCCGAGATTGAAAGCGAAACCTTTATGCCCAAGCAGACATCGAAAAATAACAGCGTTATTCCCTATCAGGTCAACGAAGACGAGCTGAAAGCGATACTGAAAAATGCAGAAAGAGACTTTCCTTTCTTAACAGAAAAAGATGAAAGCGGATTTACCGTATCGCAAAAAATTCTGAAACTGCTCACTTTCAGAATTCCGTATTATGTCGGTCCTTTAAACGACGTTCATAAAGACACCGGATATTGCTGGATAGTAAAAAGAAGCAGCGAATCGGTCACGCCGTGGAATTTTGAAAAGGTTGTTGACTGCGACGCGAGCGCAGAAAATTTTATAACAAGAATGACAAACAAATGCAGTTATATTTTAGGCGAAGACGTTTTGCCGAAAGATTCGCTTCTTTACAGCGAATTTATGATGCTTAACGAGCTTAACAATTTAAAGCTGAACGGTGAAGACATTAAACCGGAGGATAAAAACAATATCATCTCAAACCTTTTTATGAGAAAGAAAAAGGTCAAGATAAAGGATATTGCAAACTACTACAAAATAAACGGTATGGAGGTCGGCGTATCCGATTTTGACGGACTTGACGGCGATCCGAAAGCGTCCTTGCGCTCATATATAGATTTCAAAAATATTCTCGGCAGCAGATTTGACGAGGACGCCGTCGAGCAGGCAATTCGCGCAATAGTTTTATTCGGCGCGGATAAGAAAATTCTTGTTCAAAGGCTCAAAAATATAAAAGACGGCTACTTCACTTCGGATGAAATAAAGAGCATTTCAAGTCTTAAATATTCCGATTGGGGCAGACTTTCCAAAAAACTGCTAAAAGAAATTTACGCTGTCGATACTTCCACGGGCGAGTATACAAACATCATAGGCATGCTTCGCTCGAGCAGCAAAAACTTTATGCAGATTTTGAGCTCCGAATATCAATTTAAAGAAAATATCGATAAATATAATTCTGATATAAACGGAGAAAGGAAAGAGTTCACATATGACGCGCTTGTCAAAGACCTTTATGTTTCGCCGAAAGTTAAGCGGTCAATATGGCAAATGCTGCTTGTTGTAAAAGAAATCGAAAAAATAACAGGTCATCCGCCTAAAAAAATTTTTATGGAGATGACGAGAGAAGACCGCGAAAAAGTCCCCACAAAATCACGCAGAACAGTCCTTCTTGAGCTTTATAAAAAGTGCGGCAAGGAGACGAAAGAGCTTCGTGAAAGTCTTGAAAAATTCTCGGACAGCGATTTGAGAAGAGACGCGCTTTATTTGTACTATACGCAAATGGGGCGCTGCATGTACAGCGGCGAAGAGATAGGTCTTGACGAAATCTTTGACAGAAATATATATGATATTGACCACATATATCCGCAGTCCAAAACCAAGGACGACAGCCTGAACAACAGAGTGCTTGTCAAAAAGGTTCTCAACGCGAAAAAAGGTGATAACGATTTGTGCAATGTTGCAGACAAAGTGATTTCACCCAAAGCAAGAGAACTCTGGAAAGTTTTAAAAGCCAACGGGCTTATAACAGAAGAAAAGTATAAACGTCTTACAAGAAAAACTCCGCTTTCGGTTGATGAACTGTCGCAGTTTATCGCGCGTCAGATTGTTGAAACAAGCCAGTCAACAAAAGCAACGGCAGAAATTTTGCAGGAGCTTTATCCCGAAACAAGACTTGTATATTCAAAAGCTTCAAACGTCAACACGTTTAAATATTATTTCGGCGTAGAAAAAGGCAATCTCGAATTTTATAAAGTCAGAGAGATAAACGATTATCATCATGCAAGAGACGCCTATCTCAATATAGTTGTCGGCAATGCTTTTGATGTTAAATTCACCAAAAATCCGAGTAACTTTATAAAGGGCGGCGAAAAATATTCGCTTAACGAGGTCATGTATAAATATGACATTCGCCGCGGAAAAGAGACGGCATGGGTTGCAGGCGAAAACGGAACGCTTGCAACTGTCAAAAAGGTTTGCGGCAAAGAGAATATGCAGTTCACCCGCTATCCGCATGAGGCGACCGGAGCATTGTTTGATGTTCAGCTTGTCAAAAAAGGCAAGGGTCAGCTCCCGGCAAAACTTTCCGATAAACACATGCAAGGCTATACAAATGAGGAATGGATAGCAAAATACGGCGGATATAACAAGGTTGCCGGCGCATACTTCTTCCTCGTTGAGCATGAGGTTAAAGGCAAAAGGATAAGAACGCTTGAAACTATGCCGATGTATTGCGCAAAGATGGTAGAAAAAGACCCGTCGGAGCTTGAACGTTATGTTAATGAGGTTTTGAAACTGCAATCACCGGATATAAGACTCAGAAAAATAAAATTCGACTCCCTCTTTAACTGCAACGGTGCGTTGATGCACATTACGGGCAGAACCGGCGACAGTTGTATTTTTAAAAATGCAATACAGCTCCGCATTCCGAAAGAGCAGTATGTTTATGCTAAAAAAATAGTCAAATTCATAAACAGACAGATTGAGATGAAGCAAAAGCTTAAAGTGACGCCTTTTGACAAAATTACGACAGAAGAAAATATCTCTTTATATAACCTGTTTTTGAATAAACTGCAAAACAAACCCTATTCCAATGTAAGCACTTTTAAAACATACATTCCCGTTTTGTCGGAACAAGCCGATAAATTTGCAGACTTACCGCCGGAACAGCAAGCTGAGCTTCTTTACCAGATTATGCACTTTTTCCAGTGCAACAGAATTGAAACGGACTTAAGTGCTTTAGGCTCAACATCACGCGCAGGCAACCTTTTTATCAGCAAAAAAGTATCTAATTGGGACAAGGCTTTGCTTATTAACCAATCAGTCACAGGTCTGTTTGAGCAGACAGTGGATCTTAAAACCGTATGAGCTGGCGCACGGTTGTAATAACTCGGCAGGCAAAGCTTGAGGAAAAATTAAATTATCTTTATGTGAGAGACGCGGAGAGTACAACAAAAATTCATCTCTCCGAAATATCGGTTTTGATGATAGAAAGCACCGCCGTGTCTCTCACGGCAAGCCTTTTGTGCGAGCTGAGCAAAAGAAAAATAAAGGTGATTTTTTGCGATGAAAAAAGAAGCCCTCAGTCGGAGCTGGTTTCATACAATGACGGCTGCGACACAAGCCTCAAATTAAAAAAGCAAATTGCATGGACGGAAGATTTTAAAAAAGCGGTTTGGACCGAGATTGTAAGAGAAAAAATCCTTATGCAGGCAAACCTGCTTTATGAAATGAAAAAAGAAGAGTGCGATATGCTCTATCGCTATATTGATGAAATTTGCTTTGGCGACTCCACCAACCGAGAGGGTCACGCCGCAAAGGTATATTTTAATTCTCTTTTCGGCAAAGATTTTACAAGGCAAAACGACAGTCCGACAAATGCGGCGCTGAATTACGGGTATAGCTTGATTTTATCGTGCTTTAACCGTGAAATTGTTGCGCTGGGTTACACCACAAAGCTCGGCCTGTTTCATGATAATATGTTCAACTGCTTCAACTTATCATCAGATTTAATGGAGCCTTTCAGACCGCTTGTTGACAGAGAGGTTTGCACTATGTTCGGCGACGCTTTCGGCAAAGAAGAAAAGGCGCAGCTTTTAAGCGTGCTGAATCAAAACGTGCAGTTTTGCGGCAAAAGCCAAACCGTTGCCAATGCGATACGCCTTTATTGCAAGTGCGTGACCGACGCATTGTGCGAAAACGACCTCGGTAAGCTTAGATTTTACAGAAATGAGTAATTACAGATTTATGAGAGTAATAGTCTTTTTTGACCTCCCGACCGAAACACTCACGCAGTCACGCGATTATCGGCGATTCAGAAGCTTTTTGATAAAAGAGGGCTTTATTATGATGCAGGAGTCTGTTTACAGCAAGCTTGCACTTAACACGAGCATTGCCTCACCCGTTGCCGAGCGTGTAAGACGCAATAAGCCTGCCGAGGGATTGGTGCAGATGCTCACGATAACCGAAAAGCAATATAACTCTATTGAGTTTATAGTCGGGCAAAAAAGGAATGACATTTTAGATACGGATGAAAGGCTTGTGATATTATGAAGCTCGCTTATCCTCAATTTGATTTTTGCATTGAATCCGAAGAGAACAAGGCAAATGTGCTCGTTATCGAATCGCCGACATTTCTAAGGCGCGTTGTGTCTGAAATCGACAGTCAAATAAAAACCAAAGTCGGCTCGTTTGTTTTGTCTGATGATGAGATTTTGCCTTTTGAGAAAAAAGCCGTGATTATCACAGATCTTTTTAACCTTGACCTTGAGCAAAAGAAGTTCACGTCAAAAATAATAACTGATTTGTCACTGCGTGCCTATGATGATGAAAATTATACCGAGACCGTGACTTTTTTATCAAATGCAGAGCGGTATATATCCGAATTTATTTTAAAATCCGATATTCCGCTTGATTACAGTGTCCCCTCGCTTGAGGGGATACTGAAAGTGTTTAATATCAAGGCAAGAGCCGAGGGAGAATCTTTGCCGGAAAAGCTCATAGATTATCTCTCTCTTATGAACCGGGTTTTCTCCGTTAATTATTTTATAATCTATTCTCTTCACTCTCTTTTTACAAAAGATGAGCTGAAAGAATTTTATAGGTTTGCATTTTTGAAAAAATATGATATATTATCAATAGAGCACACAGTCGGCGATAAGCTTGATTGCGAAAAATATTATATCGTTGACAGTGACCTTTGCTCTATAATTTAAAATACTGCGTATGAAATTGCCCTGTTAAGTAGTGAACAAGGTACTCTCTGCAACATGAATTTGAGGTTTGAGAGTAGTGTAATTTCATATGGTAGTAAAACATACTTTCATCCGCGATTGGAACGAGATACGTTTGAGAGTAGTGTAATTTCATATGGTAGTAAAACATCCAATCGTCCGCGTCCAACTTCCACTCGGTTTGAGAGTAGTGTAATTTCATATGGTAGTAAAACCTCGGCATCAGAGATTTAACGCGTCTCAACGTTTGAGAGTAGTGTAATTTCATATGGTAGTAAAACAAAAGAATTTTTAGAGTATGAATATGACAAGGTTTGAGAGTAGTGTAATTTCATATGGTAGTAAAACGCATCAGAGACTTAACACGTCTCAGCGATTGTTTGAGAGTAGTGTAATTTCATATGGTAGTAAAACCATTTTTGCGTTTGCCGCAACATTGCTTATGTTTGAGAGTAGTGTAATTTCATATGGTAGTAAAACATACGACGAAGCTTTAATAATTTCGTCGTTGTTTGAGAGTAGTGTAATTTCATATGGTAGTAAAACAACGTTGCAAACGGTGCTGTTAAAGTTATTGTTTGAGAGTAGTGTAATTTCATATGGTAGTAAAACTACCTGTGGATTTATAATGTATACCTCTTTGTTTGAGAGTAGTGTAATTTCATATGGTAGTAAAACCGTAACACTCGGCATAGACGATACAGTTTAGTTTGAGAGTAGTGTAATTTCATATGGTAGTAAAACTTGCAACGAATATATTGTCGATTATAACGCGTTTGAGAGTAGTGTAATTTCATATGGTAGTAAAACGATGAGGTTTATTTGATACCGCCGTGGACTGTTTGAAAGTAGTGTAATTTATTATGACTTTTTAAATCGTTGGTTGCTTTCTTTATTGTCAGCACAAGCAACCGATTATGTCGCTATACGAAGCCTTTTCGGCTTCGTTTTTCTTTACTTAATCACTGCTTTATGATATGATTTTGTAAGATGTTTATTCAAGGGAGTGTTTTGCGTGACGGCAGAAGAGAGGAAAAATCTTGCTTCTTCATATCTCGGCAAGGTTGTTACAATAAAAATAGACCGTCCGAAAGGCTTTGTGCACACCAAAAATAATGTTGAGTTCACTTATCCGATAAATTACGGCTATATACCCGGTGTCATCGGCGGCGACGGCGAAGAACTTGATGTCTATTTGCTTTTAGTCGATGAGCCTTTGGAGGAATACACCGGAGAAATAATCGGCATAGTTTATCGAAAAAACGACAACGAAGACAAGCTCGTTATGGCGCCGCGAGGGACTCGCCTCTCTCAAAAAGAGATAGCCGAGCAGGTTTATTTCAGAGAGCAATATTATAGGACCGAAATTGATTCGCTCCTTCATGTTTCCTGCGGAGCTTTGGTTTACAGAAAGAGAAACAGCCAAAGAGAATACCTCTGCCTTTTGCAAAAACATTCGCAAACTTACAGCGCGCCTAAAGGTCATATGGAAGCTTTTGAAACCGAAGAACAGACTGCCGAGCGCGAATTGAGCGAAGAAATCGGCATAAGAGCAAAATTCCACCCGAATTTTAAAAAATCGGCCGAGTATGACATATCAAGGGGCAGAAGAAAAAAGGTCGTTCTGTTTCTCACCGAATGTGTCGGCGAGCCTAATATAAATTATGACGAAATAAGCCGCGAATATTGGCTCGGTTCAGAAGAAGCAAAGAAGATTTTACCGGAATGGTACGGCAGCGTAATAGACGATGCGGAAAAATTGCTTAAAAGCAAAGTATAAATTGACTTGCCGCATAAAAAATGATATATTTTATTTTGTAAACAACCTATTTTTATATGATGGGAGAATTATTATGTCAATTACAAAATCTTTATTCGGAACAACACCCGACGGACGTGAAACAGAGCTTTATACCATTGAAAATTCCTGCGGTGTGCAGCTCTCTCTTATCACTTACGGCGCAACGATACAGTCAATTTCAATCCCTTGCCGCGACGGTAAACGCCGCGACGTTGTCGTAGGCTTTGACACGCTTGACGGTCACGTTAATTTTTCAGATTATGAGGGCAACACCGTCGGCCGTTATGCAAACAGACTTTGCGGAGCAAAATTCACGCTTGACGGAAAGACCTATAATGTCACTGCAAACGAAAATGGCAAAACCTGCCTCCACGGCGGCGGTGAGTTCTCAAAAGCCGTATGGAGCGCGATTGCGGACACCGACAACAGCATAGTCATGTCTTACACAAGCAAGGCAGGTGCAGAAGGTTTCCCCGGAGAGATGAAAACAAAAGTCCGCTTCACCTTGACCGACGATAACGAGGTCGTTATAACCTACACTGCTATTTGCAGTGCGGATTCACCGATAAACCTCACCAACCACACATATTTTAACCTCACAGGCAGCACAGAGAATAATGTTTTGGAGCACACTCTTAAAATAGACGCGGATTCATTTACCCCCACCGATTGCGACAGCATACCCACCGGTGAAATAAGAAATGTCCGCGGCACTGCGTTTGATTTTACCGAGAGCAAAAAAATCGGCAAAGATATAAGTGCAAACGACGAGCAGCTTATTATGTGCAGAGGATATGACCACAACTTCTGCCTTAACGACAATGCAGGGGCGGTTATAACAGTGAGCGAAGAGACAAGCGGCATAACAATGCAGGTTCATACCGATATGCCCGGCGTTCAGCTTTATACCGGCAACTTCCTTGACGGCACGATAATCGGTAAAAATTCTCTGCCGCTTATTAAGCATGCCGGTTTTTGCCTTGAAACGCAGTTCTATCCCGACACACCCAATCACCCCGAGTTCCCCCAGTGCACGGTCAAGGCAGGTGAAGTCTTCCGCTCAACCACAAAATATGCTTTCAAATTCTAAAGCTTACAAAAAGTTATTTTTATGTTCATAAAATATACAAATTACTTTTTATAATAAGTTTATAGGGTATGGCATTTGCACCCTAAGATTACATTATTGGGAAGAGGATAATTATGAATAACGAAAAAATCCTTGTTGTTGATGATGATACCAACATTTGCGAACTTTTAAGACTTTATCTTGAAAAAGAGGGCTACTCCGTCACAATAGCAAACGACGGAATGACAGCTGTAAAAACTTTCCCTCAGCTTCAGCCCGATCTTACGCTCCTTGACATAATGCTCCCTCAGCTTGACGGCTGGCAGGTTTGCAGAGAAATAAGAAAATACTCAAACAAACCCATAATAATGCTCACCGCAAAGGGCGAGACCTTTGACAAGGTGCTCGGTCTTGAACTCGGTGCGGATGATTATGTTACAAAACCCTTTGACACCAAAGAGGTTGTTGCACGTATAAAGGCGGTGCTTCGCCGCTCATCTTCGGCTGCGGCAGAGGATAACGTAAAAATAGTCAAGTATGATAAGCTCTCTATAAATCTTACAAACTATGAGCTTATTGTAGACGGCAAAAAAGTTGACGCTCCGCCGAAAGAAATGGAGCTTTTGTATCACCTTGCAAGCAACCCCGACCGAGTATTTACACGCGACCAGCTTCTTGACGAGGTTTGGGGATTTGATTATTACGGAGATTCAAGAACCGTTGACGTTCATATAAAAAGAATACGCGAAAAGCTTGCGGGCGTTTCGGATAAATGGGAGCTTGCAACAGTTTGGAGCGTAGGCTATAAGTTTGAAACGAAGGGTTAAACATGAAAAATAAAAAAAGGGGCAGCAAGCTGTTCAGAAAATATATGCTCAATATGTTTGCCATGATACTTATAGCTCTTACAATAATGAGCATATTGTTTTTGACGATTGAGACGAGCAGATGGAGAGACGACCAAACAGGCACTCTTTCAACCAACACGCAGGTCGTTGCGGAAAATGTTCAAAATCTTATGCACAGTTACAGAAGCAACGCGCTTACACAGTTTGCTCCGGTATATATTTTGAGCAACACTCTTGATACTCTTTGTTCGGCAAACAGCTGCGATATTTTTATTTGCGGAATGGACGGCAAGGTTATCCTTTGCCGTGAAATGATGAACAACCGCCTGACGCATAACAGCACCGAGTGCGAGCAGCACTCAGGCTATCTGATACCGCAGGACATTATGAAAAAAGCGGCAAAGGGTGAATACAGCGAGATAACAAATCTCGGCACAACATTCACCGTGAGCCAGCTTGTTGTTGCCACGCCGATAACATCCGGCGACAATGTTGTGGGCATAGTTTTTGCAACAAAACCCGTTGTTTCAACGTGGTCAACATATGTTTCGAGAATTGTAAAGATAATGCTTTTCTCGGCGGCAATAGCTCTCGCGGTTTCGGCAATAATAATATACGGTATGGTTTATCGCATCACAAAGCCGCTGAAAGAAATGTCTTATGCTTCAAAGCATTATGCAGACGGTGATTTCAGCTACAAAGTCAGTGTAAAAGGCGACGATGAAATGGCGGAGCTTGCCATGGCATTTAACAAAATGGCTTCTTCGCTCGCAGTGCTTGAAAGTTCAAGACGAAGTTTTGTGGCAAACGTTTCGCACGAGCTTAAAACGCCAATGACAACCATCGGCGGATTTATTGACGGAATTTTGGACGGAACCATTGACAAATCGCAGGAGGAACATTACCTGCAAATAGTTTCCGATGAGGTCAAGCGGCTTTCGCGCCTTGTGACGGGTATGCTAAATATGTCAAAACTTGAAGCAGGAGAAATGAAAATAAATGCCAAAGAGTTTGACATATCGCAGAGCATTTTCAGAACTCTTTTAAATTTTGAAAAAAAGATAAATTCAAAATCAATCGAAATATTGGGGCTTGACACCATGCAGAGTGTTATGGTCAAGGCTGACGAAGATATGCTCATGCAGGTAATCTATAATCTAATCGACAACGCCACAAAGTTCACCCCAAACGGCGGATATATTTCTTTTAAGTCTTTCAGCGACGGTGAAAAAGCGTATGTTTCTGTCAGAAACAGCGGCAACGGAATTTCTGCCGAAGAGCTTGATAAGATATTTGAAAGATTTTATAAAATTGACAAGTCGCGCAGCTATGACGTCAAAGGCGCAGGGCTCGGGCTTTATATAGTAAAAAGTATAATCAATCTTCACTCGGGCGAAATAAAAGCGACGAGCGACCATGAAAGCTACACTGATTTTTCGTTTTGGATTCCGCTCAGTCAATAATAAAAAATTGATTTGTTTATCGTTTGTTTACAAAAAAACGAATATTTATTAAAAACAGGCGGTTATAATTAAATCACAAAATCAATCAAACCTAACCCACAGGTTAAGGAGGTCATAAATATGGATGAACAAAACAGAAATTATAATCAGGACGGCACCGAAAATGATAACGGTTATATAAATACCGAAGCGGTCAATGTAGATTCCGAACCTCAGGAAAAAACGGAAGAAGCACAGCAGAAGGCAGAAAACGATGCGCCTTGGTATCAATCTTCCGCCGCAAATTCAAACGGATATTCTTCACAAAATGCTCCCGAGCAGGAGTCAAATTACAGCCCCTATTCTTCGGGTGCGGGCTATGCTTATTCGGCACAGCAAAACACAAATTATTCTCAGCCGACTGCTTCAAGCGGTAACGATAAACAAAAGAGCAAGAAAAAGGGCCGCAAAATTTTGGCGGCGGTGCTCGCGGTTGTTGTAGTCTTCTGCGGAGTTTTCGGAGCGTTCCTTATAAAAGACTCAAAGAAGAGCGACACGCAAACCTCCAAAGGTCAGGGCGATGCGGAGCTTAAAATTTCGGACTCCACGGTTGCCGCAACAAACACTTCGTCCGACGGAGCACTTACCCCCACGGCGATTTATAATAAAGTTTCACCCTCATGCGTCGGAATTATTCTTTATTCCACAGGCAGTTCGATTTTTTCATCAAACCCAAACTCATCGTCCTCAAGCAAGTCAAACATTGCAGGCGAGGGCTCGGGTGTTATTATGGGTGAAAATTCAGACTCCACAAGAACCTACATTATAACCTGCGCTCACGTTATTTCGGGTGCAAGCTCCTCCGGCTACAAAGTAGTTGTTCAGGATAAAGACGGCAACCAGTATGACGCTAAAATAGTAGGATATGATTCAAAAACAGATATAGGCGTTCTCTCAATAGAAAAAACAGGTCTCACGGCGGCTGAATTCGGTGATTCTTCAAAGCTTGCAATCGGCGAAACCGTATATGCAATCGGTAACCCCGGCGGCACAGAGTTCTTCGGTTCATATACAAAAGGCATGATTTCCGCAATTGACAGACCCGTAAGCAACGAAATCGGTTATGATATGAAGTGCATACAGCACGACGCGGCAATTAACCCCGGCAACTCCGGCGGTGCGCTCATAAATTCAAGCGGTCAGGTTATCGGCATCAACTCGTCAAAAATTGCCTCTACCGAGTATGAGGGCATGGGCTTTGCGATTCCGATTACTTCCGCAAAAGCAATAATTGACGACCTTATTTCAAACGGTTATGTTACAAACAGACCTAAACTCGGCATCAGCTATGCCCCTGCTTCAAACTATCAGCAGTATGCAATGGTAGTTCAGATAAAGGGATTGCCCAGCGGCTCGCTTGTCATTGCCAAAATAAGTGACGACAGCTCGCTTAAAGGCTCAAAAGCGCAGGTCGGCGACCTTATCACAAAAGTTGACGGAAAAGATATGGACTCCTCCGACGTATTGCTTGAAAAAATAGAAAAAGGCAAGGTCGGCGATAAGCTCACCCTTACGCTTTGCAGAATAAATCAAAACTATGAAATATCGGAGTTTGATGTGACTGTAACTTTGGTAGAAGATACAGGCTCAAGCGAAGGCACAACCACAACAACGTCCGCGTTTGACTGGAACCAGTTCTTCGGCAATTAAAACAGAATATGCATTATGGGGCTGTAAAAAAACAGCCCCTTTTTGCGTTGTATCGGCTTCTCCCCCCGGAGAAGCTGTCACGGAGTGACTGATGAGGTGAAGTCTCGCGACATGATGTCATTCCCGGCGAGGCACTGCGTAGGGCGGCATGACTTCATGCCGCCGATTACCGCTGATTTATGCGTTTGATGAACTTTAACCCCTTCGTCACGGCTTCGCCGTGCCACCTCCCATAAAGCAGAGGCGATGTGCGTAGTCGCACCGTCCGACAATGCAAATTTATATTGCTTACGGCGACAAAATTAACGGGCTAATTTTTTTATTAGCCCGTTTGTCATATTCTTAATATGTAACTGTGTAATCTACAATTCCCTTTGCACCCTTTAGGTGAGCGGGGATGCCGATGACCTTAACCGAAAGATCGTCGAGATTTACATTTACTCTGTAATGCCATTCGCATGTGCCTTTAACAAATTCGCCTGTTGAATTTTTAATTTTTACCTTTATATAAGCATTGTCATAAACAAGCGAAACCTTGCCGTTTTCAAAATCGGCAGAGACGCCGTTCATTTCGTTGATTGCCGCCTGAACACCGTCAAGGACACTCATTGACCTGCCGACAGAGCCCTCATGCGTTTTGCCGTTGGGGCCGTCCGTTTGATTTACTACTTTTATGTTGAGAGTGGTATATGTTCCGTCGTTTACCGCGGTTGCGGATTTCCAATCGGATTCTTTTATTTTCTGCGGGTCGCCTGCGATGCCCTGCCATTCATTTGAGTTTTTTGCGAGCGCGCTTTCGGCTATCGGTTTGAATGATGAAATAACCGAGCCGACAAATCCGCTGCCGCCTGTGAGTTCAACTAATTTCATCTGCGTTTTGCAGGTGTTTTTTTCATTGACTTTTGCCACAAGCTTATAATATTTTAAAACCTCGGATTTGTTTGTGCTCTGAAGTCCGGATGTAGCTGTTATGTTCTTTGCTGCAGTGCTGCCGCTTGCCGATGCCGAACCGCTGTTAGATCCGCTTCCGCTTTGTTGTTCTGCACCTTGTGAATTTTCGCCCTCCGACGTGTCGGCAGAGCCGGAGTCTGTATTTACGTCGGCAGAGTCGCCGCTGCCGGAGCCTTCTGTGCCGGATGCATCATATGATTCATCCGAAGAAAGTCCGCTCTGAGATGCAGAAGAGCCGTTAGCCGAAACTTCGGCAATGTTTTTTTGGTTTTCACAAATGCGGTTTGTTATGGCCATTCCTGCAACAGCCACGCTAACGCAGCACACAAGCGCTGTTATGCAGTTAATAACCGTTACGGTGATTTTGCTTCTGTTCATTGTTTATCAACTCCTTTTTGTTGTTATCTATATAATATAATATTTTATCAAAAATTTCTACCCATTTTTTAATTTATAATATGTTGACTTTAATTATAAATATGGATTAAAATAATTTTATCGTGAGGTGTTATTATGAATAATAAAATAGCGGTTGTCGGCGCCGGCTGTGCTTCGCTGACTGCGGCGGCAATTCTTTCTTCAAGAGGATATGATGTAACGGTATATGAAAAAATGGAAGAGACTGATTTTAAAAACGAAAGAGCCGTGAGTTTTGACCCGGATCTTTTAGAGATTTGCGGTGTAGGACTGCCGCCGAGAAATGAGTGGCTGTCCGCTTCGTCCGTCAGTGTTTATTCGCCGTCGCTTTCGACCGAGCTTCATCGGCACATACCAGAGAGCCGACTCAATATCAAAATGCTTGACGGTGATTTGATAAATCATCTGATTTCTCATGCAAAAGAATGCGGTGTGAAATTTATCTTCGGCTGTGAGGCAGAGTCTCTCATTATTTTCGGCGAACGTGCAGTAGGTATAAAAACAAATTCGGGCGAAGTATATGCAAACCTTGTTATAGACGGTGCCGGGCTTAATTCCCGCTTGCGCCGAAGTCTGCCGAACGGCGTGAAAATTCCGAAAAGCATCTCCCCGAAAGATATTTCTTATACATATTTTGCACGCTGCTCAAAACCCGAAAATGTTTTGGTGAGAGATAAATACAGAACGGTTATATTCCCCGACGGCAGCCGCACGATTGCGAGAATTGAAACGGAAGAAAATTTTACCGATGTATATATTACGGGCTTTGAACCCATGAGCAAAGCACAGATAAATTCGATTTTGGATTTTTTAAAAAGCTTCAACCCGTCTGTCGGTGACGGTATAATTTGCGGCGGCAAGGTTTATAAATCACCCTCGCGCGTACCGATGCATATTCCGTTGTGCGACGGTTATGCTGCTGTCGGTTCTGCGTCGTTTGCGGCAGACCCGTTTACGGGCGAGGGAGTGAGCGAAGAACTTATGCAGGCAAAGCTTCTCTCAAAGGCGGTTTGTCGTGATAAGCGCGGCATTTATGACAAAGAAGCTCTGTGGGGCAGTCAATCCGATTATTTTATTGTTGCGGGCAAAAACCTTATGGCTTTTTCTGCCGTCAAAAAAGTTTTGCTTTCGCTTTCGGATGAAGAGATTGACGGTATATTTCAAAAAAAGCTTATAACAAGCAAAGATTTGAGCTTTGACATGAAAAAGCCGTTCTCTTCATTTAATATTCAGTCTTTGACCGAAAAGCTGAAGCTTTTGAATGATGACCCGATTTTGTTTAAAAAGCTTTCACATTCTTTGCCCCAAATTTTGAGTGCTTTGGCACTCGGTGAGACATTTCCACGAAAATGGAACGATTATACGGTAAATCTTTGGTTGAAGGGTGCAAAGTTTTTTGAGTAAAGGTATTGATTATCCCTCTCTTTATTGATATAATATGTTAGCTTGCTAAAGTAATAAATTGAAAGAGGTAAAAATCATGAAAAGAAAATTAGCTTTATTCCTTGCGATAGTTGCAATATTCACTTCTGTTTTGGCATTTGCCGGCTGCGGAAAGAAAGACGTATCAAACGGTGACGGCGCAGATAAATCAGAAAAGACAACTAAGTCCGACATGGCATACATAAAAGAAAAGGGCACTCTTGTTATCGGTATGACAGAGTATGAGCCGATGAACTACAAAGATAAGAGCACAGGCGAGTGGACAGGCTTTGACACAGAGTTTGCACAGGCTGTTGCGGCAAAGCTCGGCGTAAAGGCTGAGTTTATTGTTCTTTCGGACTGGGAGCAGAAATTCACAGAGCTTGATTCAAAATCAATCGATTGCATCTGGAACGGCATGACCATAACAGACGAAGCTCTTAAAAATGCGAGCGTTACAGACGCTTATGTTAAAAACGCACAGGTTGTAGTTGCCAAAAAAGATATTGCTGCAAAATATAAGTCACTTGACGAGATGAAAGACCTTGCTTTCGCGGTTGAGGGCGGCTCCGCAGGCAACAAGGCTGTTGAAGACGCAGGCATTAAGAATATCATTAAGCTTGACGCACAGTCAAACACACTCACAGAGGTTAAGACAGGCGCATCCGATGCTTGCGTAATAGACATCACAATGGCAAACAACATGATAGGCGAGGGCACAAGCTACTCGGATCTTGTTCAGGTTTGCTCTCTTAACGAAGAAGAGTACGGCATTGCTTTCAGAAAAGGCTCCGATATGACAGCAGAAGTCAACAAAATCATGGCTGAAATGAAGCAGGACGGCACACTTGACAATCTTGCAAAGAAGTATGACCTTACACTCGTAAAATAAAAATTCGCTGAGAGGATTTGTAAAAATATGTTCTGGCAGGTTACTCTCGACCTTTTAGAGGGCTTCGGCACCACGACTAAGCTGTTTGCTTTAACGCTTGTTTTTGCCTTGCCTTTGGGTCTGATAATCAGTTTTGGCTCAATGAGCAAGTTTAAACCGCTCAAAGCTGTTATAAAAGTTTTTGTCTGGGTCATCAGAGGTACGCCTTTGATGCTCCAGATGATAGTTATATATTATGGTCCGGGTCTTATCGCAAACTATGCTTCAAACCTTGAAAATCCGGGAGCGTTCATGACGTGGGTTGCTTCATGGACTGTGTTTGACAGATTTCTGGCAGTTCTTATCGCATTTGTTATTAACTATGCCTGCTATTTCTCAGAGATATACCGCGGCGGCATAGAGGGAATCCCGATAGGTCAAAAAGAAGCCGGTCAGGTTTTGGGAATGTCTAAAACACAGATATTCTTTAAAGTTATTCTCTTGCAGGTGGTTAAAAGAATAGTTCCGCCCATGAGCAACGAGATTATAACTCTTGTTAAAGACACTTCTCTTGCAAGAATAATCGCTGTTTATGAGATAATCTATATGGGTCAGAACTATATAAAAACAGAGGGCATTTTGTGGCCGCTTTTCTACACGGGCGCGTTCTATCTTATTTTCTGCGGCGTGTTGACGCTGCTCTTCGGCGCAATAGAAAAGAAATTGAATTATTACAGAGGTTGACGCCATGGCTATACTTGAAATTAAAGATCTTCATAAAAGCTTCGGCGATAACGGAGTGCTCAAGGGCATAGACCTTTCGCTTGAGAAAGGCGAAGTGCTTGTAATTATCGGCTCCTCCGGCAGCGGAAAGACCACGCTTTTGCGTTGCCTCAATTTTCTTGAAACACCGGATAAAGGCTCTATATCTGTAAACGGCGAGCAGCTTTTCAATTCTGAAGATGCAAATACTCTTTCGGAGCGCAGTATTAGAAAAAACAGGCTCCATTTCGGTCTTGTTTTTCAGCAGTTCAATCTTTTTCCGCAGTATACGGTTAAAGATAACATAACCCTTGCGCCGCGCCTTGCGCTTAAAGCCGAAATCAAAGAGCTTAAAAAGCAAAAAGGCTCTTCTGCCGCAAAAGCAGAAAAAGCCAAAAGAGAAAAAGAGATAGAAGAGCAGGCTTTGGACCTTCTTAAAAAGGTCGGACTTTCGGAAAAGGTTTCGGCATATCCGTGCGAGCTTTCGGGCGGTCAGCAGCAGAGAGTTGCCATAGCGCGCGCCCTTGCAATGAACCCCGATATACTCTGCTTTGACGAGCCGACTTCGGCACTTGACCCCGAACTTGTGGGTGAAGTGCTCAAGGTTATGAAATCGCTTGCGGACGGCGGCATGACCATGGTTGTTGTAACACATGAGATGCGCTTTGCGCGCGAGGTTGCAGACAAAGTTGTGTTTATGAGCGACGGCGTAATTGCCGAGCAGGGAACACCGCAGGAGGTATTTGACAACCCCAAAAACGAGAGAACCAAGCAGTTTTTGCAAAGTATATTCTAAAAAATTCCGAAAAGAAAATAATAAAGAAAGCTATAATTTACAATCGGCAATGACCGTGATGTAAATTATAGCTTATTTTTTATGAGTTTATACTTTTTTAAATTAAAAGCATTCTGTCGTTGTCAAGCTCTTTGCCTGCCGCATCTTTAAATTTGAGAAGAAGGTCGGGTACGGTGAGTGATTTTCTCTCTTCACCCGATACATCCATAACAACTTTGCCTTGATTCATCATAATTGTGCGGTTGCCGAGGTCAAGTGCGGACTGCATATTGTGAGTAATCATAAGACAGGTGAGGTTGTTTTCGCTGACAATTTTTTGAGTGAGTTCAAGTACCTTTTTTGCTGTGCCGGGGTCAAGCGCAGCGGTGTGCTCGTCTAAAAGCAAAAGCTTGGGCGGTGTGAATGTCGCCATCATAAGGGTCAGAGCCTGCCTCTGACCGCCCGAGAGAAGCCCTACCGGCTGGCTCATTCTGTCCTCAAGCCCCATGCCGAGAAGTGCAACTCTTTCTCTGAAGGCTTTTTTGTCTTTTTTGGATACACGGCTCAGCCAGCCGCCGTGACCTGCCGCAAGGGCAAGATTTTCTTCAACTGTCATTCCGGGCGCGCTGCCCTTCATCGGGTCCTGAAAAAGTCTGCCGATGTTTTTGGCACGCTTGTGCTCCGGCATCAGAGATATGTCTGTGCCGTCAAGCTCTATTTTGCCGCTGTCAGTTATAAATGTGCCGGCAATTGCGTTAAAAAGTGTTGATTTGCCTGCGCCGTTTGCACCGATTATTGAGATAAAATCTCCATTATTCACATTGAGCGAAAGGTCGTCAAGCGCTTTCTTTGCGTCAATCGTTCCGGGATTAAATGTTTTTGAGATGTGAGAAATGTTGAGCATTATGCTTCCCTCCTTTTAAAACGCTGCATAAATCTGCGCTTAAACAGCGGAAAACGCTCTTTAAGGTAGGGGAAAGATATTGCCGCAATAACAATTACCGATGATACGAATTTGAGCATAAATGCGGGCATATCAAATCTCAAAGCAATGGTATAAACGAGTCTGAAGACAAATGCGCCGAGCACCATGCCGAGAATTCTAAACGGCATTTTCTTTTTGCCGAGGAATACGTTGCCTATAAGAAGCGAGGCGAGCGCAACCGTTACCATACCCGTGCCGATGTCTATATTAACGCTCTTCTGAGATTGGGCAAGCAAACAGCCCGAGAGGGCGGTGAATGAGTTTGCAATGCACAAGCCGATTATTGTCGTGAATATGGGATTTATGGATGAGGAACGAACCATATCGGGGTTGTCGCCCGTTGCTCTGATAGCAAGACCGAGCTTTGTTTTTAAAAATAAACCTAAAAATACAGCAACAAGCACCACCGCAATAACGGCAACTATAAGCTTGTAATACTGTGAAAAAGCCGTACCCTTTAAAAAATCAAGAGCCTTTGTGAACACCGTGTCGTATCTGTTGAGATTGAGCAGCGAAGCATTGCCCATTACCGCAATATTTACCGAGTAGAGCGCAGTGTTTACTATTATACCTGCAAGCAGGCTGTTGACGCCCATTTTGGTTTGCAAAAATGCGGTTATAAAGCCCGAGGCAATTCCGGCTGCCATTGCCGCAGGTAGGGCAAGGTAAGGATGCCCCGATATTGTAACAACTGCGCCAACTGTTGCGCCGAGTGTGAAACAGCCGTCGGTCGAAAGGTCGCACACGTTGAGCATAGAATAGCTCAAAAACAGTGCAAGCACCGTCAGTGCGCTTATTAGTCCGAGCTCCGCCGCTGTTTGAACGAGCGTCAAAATAGAATCTAATGACATTAACATCACCTCAGAGTTTTGTTTGGAATAACAGGAATGAAAAGCTATAAATCATGAAAGTGAAGACTTCGTGCTTTATAGCTTTTCTTCGGTTTAATTTGCCGTGATTATTTTACTTCGTCAAAGCTGTCTGCCGTTGTAATTTTCTGAACCTTTGTGCAGTAGGGGGCAAAGCTCTCTGCAAGCTTATCATAGTCATAACCGAGCTCTTTGCAGATGTCTGTGTTTATAGTTGCTGTACCGTTATCAAATGTAAGAACAGAGAGTGTAGCGGGGTCTTTGCCGTTGAGAAGAATGTCGGCAACCATGTCGGCTGTTTTTACGCCGAGGTTTGCATAATCAACGCCGTAGCCGAGAAATGCGCCGTTAAGTGCGAATGAATCTGCACCTGTGTAGTGGGGGATACCTGCTTTTGCAAAAGTCTCATATATGGTGAGCTCCGATTTCATAACAGTGTTGTCGCTGGGGGTGAATACTGCGTCAACGCCGTCTGCAACGAGTGACTGTGCCGCAAGAGCAATTTCATCAACCGTTGTGCCTGTGCGCTCAATGCAGGTTACGCCGCGCTTTTCAAGGTATGCTTTTGCTTCTGCAATAGCTGTTGTTGAAGAATCCTGACCGACGTCATAAAGAAGACCTACTTTTTTAGCGTCGGGTTTCTGAGCAAAAATGAGGTTCATAATTGCAGCTGTGTCAAGATAATCCGATGTGCCGGTGATGTTGCTGCCGGGCTTTTCAAGTGAATCGACAAGCTTTGCACTTACAGGGTCAGAAACCGCTGCAAAAACAACCGGAATATCTGTGCCTGCGGTTGCGGTCTGCATTGCGATGGCAACGGGTGTTGCAACACCTATCATAAGGTCAACCTTGTCTGCAATAAAGTTTGAGATAATCTGTGACAAAACGCTTGCGTCTGCGTTGCAGTTGTCATAATCAATTTTAAAAGTTACGCCTTTTTCGTCGCCGATTTTCTGAAGCTGTGCTTTGATGTTGTCTACTATCTGGTTAAGCGATGCGTCGTCAACATAGTTGCAAATGCCGACGGTGAGTTCTTTTTTATCGCCTGTGCCTTCTGATGCGTCGTCTTTTTTAGATGTGCAAGCTGCGAATGTTCCTATAACAAGTATTAAGCTGAGTGCCAAAGCAATAATTTTTTTCATTTTAATTACCAACCTTTCAAATTTTAAAAACAGTTTGTTATGAGTTAATTATGAAGTCAGGGTTATTGTCGGCGCGCATGCGCCAAAGCTTTGAAAGAATATACATAATTAAAACCTCCCGAAAAACAAAAAATCCTGTCCCAAGCGTAATGCTGGGACAGGATTAAAAATTCCTGTGGTGCCACCCGGCTTGATGCGAAAAACCGCATCCACTCTGCGCGTACTCGTGATACGCCGACTTTTGCTTACGGAGGGTCATACTCCGTCTCACATACTCCAAAGCATTGCTTTGTTTCCGATTGCCCTCGAAAGTCCATTCAATCCTATCTTCTTCTGCCGCAATCCCACCGCCTGCGGCTCTCTGTAAGAACAGTGTTAAGATTTACTCACTCTTCCTCAACGGTTTATCGCATTTTATCACAGCATTTTTGACTTGTCAATAGGTTTTTGTGAAAAAATCCCTTGCAAACAGCAACAATATGCCATAAATTTTGATTTAAAAATTGTTGAATGTGACAAAAATAAAGTGTGACAGCTTTTAAAAAAAGCAAATCGTTGTCACATCTTGATTTTTATTCTTTGCAAGTATAAAATTGGCTAATAAACCAATCACAGATCACATATATTTAAATCAATAAAAGGAGGTCTGAAATTTGACGGAAATGACGTTTTCTTTTAAAACGGTTTCTATTGGTCACAGCAGGGGGGAACGCTGAGAACAAATTAAACAAAACGAAATATGACAAATTATTTGACTCTCTCATATTATTATATATATGCGTTTTTTGTGAAACGCTAAAATATAAAGAGGGGTTAGAATATGCAGATAACAGAGATTATAAATTCGATTATCTCAAGCTTTCTCGGCAACTGGGTCATTTCGTTTGCTTCAATGATTTGGAACTTTATAAAAGATATCATATAGGAAGTTAAATTTATAAAAATTAAAGCTATAATTCACATTTGAAATTTTTAATCGTTTGTGAATTATAGCTTTATTATTTTTTGATGTCTGCTCTAAAGGAGGCAGATTTTTTACCAGATTTCTTTGCTCTCGACCTGTGAAAGTATTGTCTTTATAAATTCTTCGGTCTTAACGGCACCGAGGTCGCCCTCGCCGCGCTTGCGTACAGATACCGAGTCTGACTCAATATCTTTATCGCCGACAATGAGCATATAAGGCACTTTTTCAAGCTGGGCTTCGCGGATTTTATATCCCGTTTTCTCACTTCTTGTGTCAACTTCACAGCGAATACCGACATCTTGGAGCTTTTTGGCAATTTCATAAGCATAGTCATGATGCCTGTCTGCTATGGGAAGAAGCTTTACCTGAACAGGTGCAAGCCAAACGGGGAATGCACCTGCGTATTTTTCTATAAGCAATGCAAGGGTTCTCTCATAGCAGCCGATAGATGAGCGGTGAATAATGTAGGGATTTTTCTTTGTTCCGTCTTTGTCAACATATTCCATACCGAATTTTTCGGCAAGCATCTGGTCAACCTGAATTGTGATAAGCGTATCCTCTTTGCCGAATACGTTCTTTATCTGAATGTCGAGCTTCGGACCGTAGAATGCGGCCTCACCTATGCCGATTTTGTAGGGAATCTCAAGGTGATCAAGAATTTTCTTCATCGTGCTCTGAGCCTCGTCCCACTGCTCGGGAGTGCCGATATATTTATCTCTGTCCTCGGGATCCCACTGTGAGAAGCGGTAGCTTACATCGTCATAAAGACCGAGCGTTTTAAGCATATAAATAGCAAGCTCAAGGCAGCCCCTGAACTCATCTTCAAGCTGCTCGGGTGTGCACATAAGGTGACCCTCCGAGAGCGTGAACTGACGAATACGGATAAGACCGTGCATTTCGCCGGAAGCTTCATTTCTGAAAAGTGTCGAGGTTTCGTTAAGTCTCATGGGCAGGTCGCGGTATGAGCGCGCTCTGTTGAGAAATACCTGATACTGGAACGGGCAGGTCATCGGACGAAGCGCAAATACTTCATCGTCTTTTTCTTCATCGCCCATTATGAACATACCGTCCTGGTAATGATCCCAGTGACCCGAAATTTTATAAAGGTCGCTCTTTGCCATGTAGGGGGTTTTGGTGAGCTGCCAGCCGAGCTTTTGCTCTGTGTCTTCAACAAAACGCTGAAGAAGCTGAATGATTCTTGCACCCTTGGGCAAAAGAATGGGAAGACCCTGACCTATGCAGTCGCTTGTTGTGAAAAGCTCCAGCTCTCTGCCGAGCTTGTTGTGGTCGCGCTTTTTGGCTTCTTCAAGCTTTGTAAGGTGCTCTTCAAGTGCGCTCTGCTTTGTGAAAGCGGTTGCATAAATTCTCTGAAGCATTTTGTTGTTTGAGTCGCCGCGCCAGTATGCGCCTGTGCAAGAGGTGAGCTTAAACGCCTTAACTCTGCCCGTGTCGGGAATATGAGGACCCGCGCAAAGCTCGTCAAATTCACCTTGGCGGAAGAACGAAATTTTTTCGCCCTTAGCTGCGTGCTCTTTGATAAGCTCAACTTTATAAATTTCACCCTTGCTTTCCATAAGCTTTATGGCGTCTTCGGGGTCAAGCTCATATCTTTCAAGCGGAAGAGCCTCTTTGACGATTTTTTTCATTTCTTTTTCTATTTTTTCGAGATCTTCGGGGGTGAAAGGAGTTTCAATATCAAAGTCATAATAAAATCCGTTGTCAATAGCAGGGCCAATGGCCAGTTTAGCTTCGGGGAACAGTCTTTTAACAGCTTGCGCAAGAATATGAGAGGCAGTGTGGCGAAAGCAACGCTTTGCCTCGTCATCATCGTCAAATGTGAGTATTTCAAGTGAGCAATCCTCGGTTACGGGGGTTCTCAAATCACAGTATTTGTCATTGATTTTGCAAATACATGCAGCCTTATAAAGACCCATACCGAGGTCTTTTGCAATTTCCATAGCGGTCGTGCCCTCGGGGTACTCTTTAACTACGCCGCCTTTTAAAGTTACGTTTACCATTTTTTTCTACCTCCAAAAAAAATAAGCTCCATCCCAAATACTGGGATGAAGCATAATTTATTACTCCACGGTTCCACCCGGTTTGCGGTATTATACCGCCTCTCTGTGGCTTTAACGCAGCCATACGTCACGCCTTATTTCGGCGGCTCTCAGCAGTGGTAACAAAACTGCGGCAATATCTCCGCTTGCAGCCGATGACGGGGACTCTCTGCTTTGCTTTATCGGTTTTGCCTTCTGCATCAACGATTTACAGTTTGATTTTAACACCGACTTTCGCTCTTGTCAACAAATATTATGATTTTTTAATTTGAAAATGAAGAAATTTATGTTATTCTTATCTCGGAGATGATGTTGAATGAAAAAGGAATTGACCTTTGCAAGGGATATATTAGAGAATACCGCACCGCTCGGAGGTTTTGATTGCGGAGCTTTGTGCTATGCAAACTGCTGCAAGGGTGACAGCGACACGGGAATGTGGCTTTTCCCCGGCGAAGAGGAATATTATTCGGATAAAGACGGATTTGAGATTAAACAAACCGAGGGCAATTTCGGCTATCCGATGCTCGTTTGCGGCGGAAAATGCAGCAGAAAAGACAGACCGCTTGCGTGCAGGATATACCCGTTTTTTCCTCTCTTAAAAAAAGAAAACGGCAAAATCAAGGTGAGACCGATACGCGATATAAGAGGCATGAGCTCCTGCCCAATTTTAAAAAACAACAAAAAACCGGACAGAAAGTTTATAAGAGCCATGCGCCTTGCCGCAAGAAGCCTTGCAAGAGACGAAGAACTTTTTGACTATCTTAAAAATCTCGGTGATGAAATTTGCGAGATTGCAGAGCTTCGATATAAACTTAACACAGACAAATAAAAGTCGGCTGCCGAGAAGTTCCAAAGCAGCCGATTGATTTTATTTATTTAAAAAATTTTCGATTGATGAGAGGTCAAGCTCTGTTTTGTCTTTTATAAATTCATAAAATTCCCCGACTATAATTTTGTTGCCGCCTTCTATGCTGCTTTCTGCATTAAAGGGCATGACCGGGTCGTGAACGCTGAGCCTCAAAAGCAGCCAGCCGCTGCCGTGGTTTTGGTCAAGAGAAATTCTTATGCCGTCGCGGTTGTCGTCGGCAATAAACCAGCCGTTTTGCTTCTGCGCATATGTAACAAGGTCGTCGAGAACCTTTTGACCGTATACCTTAAAATCGGGGCATTTTATTCCGAAACGAAGTTCAAGCGCCTCTTTCGGCTGCTCAAGAGACGAGAGGATTTTTTGAATCGCGCCTATGCCGCCGTGCTTTGCCATGTATATTATTATTTTTGTTATGAGGTATGCGCCGTCGTCAAGATAATAATTCTCTTTAAATGCGGCGTGCCCCGAGGTTTCTATCGCAAGCGGGCAGTATTTGCCCTCTTTGTTAAGCTCGATTTGCTTGTTGATAACGTTCTTATATCCTCTTTTAAAGCGGTAGTGCTCGCCGCCTATCGACTCTATAAACTTTTTAAGTCCGTCGGAGGTTACGGAGTCCGTGACTATAACGCCGCCGTCACTGCCGTCAAGAGCTATTGCCGAGGCGAGGGCAACAAGGCTGTTGCGGTTTATTTCGTCACCGTTTTTGTCAACACAGCCGGCTCTGTCAACGTCCGTGTCAAAAATTATGCCGAGGTCAGCTCCGCTTTTTACCGTTGCGGCGCACACGCTCTCCATAGCCTTTTGATTTTCGGGGTTCGGTATATGGTTGGGGAACATACCGTCAGGCTCCAAGAACTGACTGCCGAGGGTGTCTGCACCGAGGGGTGCAAGCACGTTGTTTGCATAAAATCCGCCCACTCCGTTGCCTGCGTCAACAATTATTTTGTAGCCTTTTAAAGGATGCTCAAAATCCTCTGCGTTTACGCCTTTTTTAATCATGCCGCGAAGGTCTGCGGCATATTCGCTCATAAAATCAATTTTTTTGATTTTAGATGAGTCGGGTTTTAAGAAAGAAATATCTTCATTTTCCGCAGCGGAAAGAATTGCCGATATATCTTCTCCATCAAGTCCGCCGGAAACGGTGAAAAATTTAAGACCGTTTCTCTCCCACGGGTGGTGGCTTGCGGTTATCTGTATTGCCGCGTCGGCGTCTGTTTTGACAACCGACATAAACATTGCGGGGGTTGAAGCAAGCGAGCAATCCAAAACCTGTGCGATTTTTGAGGTGAGCGCTTCAAAAAGGCAATTCTTAATTCTCTGTGCCGAAACACGCGAATCGTGACCTACGGATATTTTTATTTCCTCTGCTTTTTTGCCGCTCTTTTTACAAAGCAGGTCTACAAATGCGAGAGCTGTTTTTTTGATAAATTCATCGCTCATAAAAAGCGCTTCGTTTTCAAAGCCGTCTGCGGCAAACCCTCTTATATCTGTGCCGCTCTTAAATGCTGCGTAGTTCATATTGTACCTCCTCATGAAGAAATATATTCGTCAGATATGCTCAGTAAAAATTTATACATAGGCGCGTACGCCTTATATTCTTCTTTTAACTGCTTAATTATTTCATCGCTTTCAAGTGTTTTAAAATCACGTCTGTGCTTAACAAAAAAGAGATTTTTAACATTATAATATTTTTGGAGTTCGCCGCTCGGTGTGCCGGGCTTCGGCTTTTTATATTCTTCTGCCGAAAATGCCGCACCTATGCTTTCTGCACTTTTGGCGGCTTTTAAAAATTCATCGGACCGCTCAAGCAGTGCTTTTCTGTAAAGCTCCATAAGAGCGGGGGTTACGTCATAGGTTCCCACGCCGTAAGAAAAAGAATCCTGACACACCTCAAACCACATACACGGATGATAGCGCCACTCGTGTTTCGGCCTCATAAACATTACCCAAAGATTGTCACGGTACATATGCTTGTCATGCGTGTAGCGCGTGTCTCTGCGTATTCGCGATACCATGCGAACGGGGTCAAGCTTCATCATTTCGTCAATCTCATACATAAACGGCGAAAGCTCGCCTGCAATCTGCCGCATTGGAACGGTTATGCCTGCTTTCAACTGCTCTTTGTGCTCTTCATAAAATATTTTGCTGTTTTCAAAACGGTTTTGAGCCAAGAGAAACATAGTCTGCGCCGAAATTCCCGAATAAGACATCAAATCAATCCTTTTTTATACATTTCCTGCACTGCGAGCATAACGCTCATTTTTGCGCTGTAAAAGTTTATGCCGCCCTGCATCCAAGCCGCATACGGCTCACGCAGCGGACCGTCTGCCGAAAGCTCTATCGACGAGCCGAGCGTAAACGTGCCTGCCGCCATTATAACCTGATCATCGTAGCCCGGCATATCCCAAGGCTCGGGCAATACAAACGAATCAACAGGCGAGCCCTTTTGAAGTCCCTGACAAAATGCAATGAGGTTATCTGCGGTGTTGAGCTTTACTGTCTGAACAATGTCAAAACGCTCGTCCGTGCTTTTGGGCGTGGATTCAAAACCGAAAGATTCGAGCAAAGCCGAAGCGAATACAACTGTTTTTAACGCTTCGCCTACTACCATCGGCGCGCTGTAAATGCCGAAAAACAAATCTCTGTTTTGACCGAGCGTTGCGCCTACCTCTCTGCCGAGGCCGGGTGTAGTCAGGCGATAGGCGCACTTTTCAACAAGCTCTGCCTTGCCTGCTATGTAACCGCCTGTTTTGGCAATTCCGCCGCCGGCGTTCTTTATTAAAGAGCCTGCGATTATATCTGCACCGTATTCTGTCGGCTCTACTGTCTGCACAAATTCACCGTAGCAGTTATCTACCATAACAAGTGCGTTGCTGTTCTTTCTCACGGCGTCGATTATTTCTTTGATTTCTTCGCAGGAGAGGCTCGGGCGAAGCTCATATCCTCTTGAACGCTGAATATAGACAAGCTTTATGTCGTTTGTTTGCAGTGCGTTTATTATCGCGGGGATATCGGGCTTGTCGTCTTCATCGAGGTCAACCTGCTTATATTTTATGCCGTAGTCTGCGAGCGAACCGTCGCCCTTGCCGTCAATGCCTATTACCGAATGAATTGTGTCATACGGCGTTCCCGTAACGCAAAGCATGGTGTCGCCCGTTCTCAAAAGTCCGAAAAGCGCAACAGCGAGCGTGTGTGTGCCGCAGGTGAAATTGTGGCGGACAAGAGAATCTTCCGCTCCTACAATGTCGGCAAAAACCTTATCGAGCGTTTCTCTGCCCCTGTCGCCGTAGCCGTAGCCGGTTGACGAGGCAAACATACTCTCGCTCACACCGTTTTTAATAAATGCCGATAAAACTTTTTGCTGATTGTATTCGCTTATTTCTGCGATTTTTTTAAACTGCGGCTCGGTCTTTGCAATAGCCTCGTCGGCGGCTCTCTGTATTTTTTCGTCTATTTCAAAAAAGTTCTGTTTCAATTTATTCGTCCCTTTCTTTCGATGATTGCCCATTCACCGACGGTTTCAAAACCTATGCTGTGATAAAATTCCACAATTGAGTCATGTTTGCATAAGAGCTCCGCTCTTTTTCCGAGAGAGCTCATCTCTTCGCCGAGCGTGGTCACAAGTTCACCCGCAAGACCTTTTGAGCGGTAATCGGGATCCGTTGCAACCGCACCGAGTAGGGCTGCACTGTCTGTTATAAAAAGTGCCGAAGCGCAGGACATAAGCCTTTCTTCGTCATAGGCGCAAAAAGGCTTTGCGGTGTTTCTTTTTATGCGGTAGCTTATATCCGAGAGCCACGGCAAATAGTCGCCCACACCGATAAGATCCGCCTCTTTAATCAGCGAATATATTTTGGATAAATCGCCGTCAAAGCCGAAAACCGCATTGCCGAAATCCTTTTTAGGCTTTTCACTGTGCTTGTATCTCACAACATAGCCCCACAAAGCTTCGTTCGCACCGATTTTTTTTGCCGCATTTCGGTCACATTGCAAAGAGTTAAAACCCATCATGTTTATAAATGCCGCAAGCTCATCAAAGTCTGCGTCGTCACTGCAGGTGAGGGTCATACTGCCGTCAATAAGACAAATTGCGGCGGTTGTTTTGCCGCTATCTGTTTGCTGTATCCACGCTTTAAAAAAATCAAACTGAATGCCGTAGGTTAAATAATAAGCATATATGCGTGTGCCGTAAACATCGTGCGAGCATATATCTTTAATATTTATTTCGTCACTGTCTATTATTTTAAGCATTCGCAAAGTCCTCTGCCAAAGCGCTCATAAGCTGCATTGATGAATAAACGTCTTCTTCTTTTATCACGCAGGACGGTGAGTGCAAATATCTGCACGGTACCGAAACGGTGAGAGTTTTAACTCCGCCTGCCGATTTATGAATTATACCTGCGTTGTTGCCGCCTGCAACCATAGTCTTTGCCTGAAGCTTTATATTCTTTTCTCTGCCAATCTCAAAGGCGCGGTCAAACAGCTTTTTATCATAAACCGTGCGCCTGTCCATAAAAGATACCGCTCCGCCTTCGCCGAGGCGGCAAACGGTTTTGGTTTCGTCCACACCGCATAGGTCGGCGGCTGTGGTTGTCTCTGCAACAACGGCATAATCGGGCTTCAGATTATATACGGCAGTGCCTGCCATGCCGAGCCCTGTCTCTTCACCTACAGAAAAGCTGTAATAAAGGTCATACGGCTGAGGTGTTTTAATCATATTTATAAGTATCGCACAGCCTACGCGGTCATCAAGTGCTTTTGATTTTATATACCTGTCGCCGAAGCACACAAATTCAGAGTCAAAATAGGCGCAGTCGCCGGGGCGTACAAGCTTTTCCGCCTCTTCTTTTGACTGTGCGCCGATGTCTATCGAGAGAGAGTCTCTGTCCGGAAAGTCGTTTCTCTTATCCGAGGGTATCAGATGTATCGGCACAAGACCTATAACGCCCGGGAGCTTGTTTTCTCCTACCGAAACATGTCTGCCGAGCATAACCGCGGAGCTGATGCCGCCCACACATTCAAAATTCAGTGTTCCGTCAGAGTTGATATTTGTTATCATAAATCCGACTTCGTCCATGTGAGAGTCCAGCATAACGCGGTTTTTGGCTCTCTTTTTGCCTTTTTTCATAACCAAAAGATTTCCGAGGGGGTCAATTTCAATGCTGTCTGCAAAATTCTTTATTTCATTTATTATAAAGTCGCGTACTTCATTTTCTCTGCCCGATGTTCCGTTTAAAAGGCAGAGCTTTTTTATAAGCTCAGTCATTGCTTTCGCCTCCGCTCAAAATATATTCCGCCGTGAGACGTGCGGCACTTTCAATGTCTTTAAGCGATACCGTTTCTGCCCCTGTGTGCATATTTTTAATCGGCAAAGATAAAAGAGCTGTCTTTTTGCCGCCTGCCGAAACCGCAATATGGTCGGCGTTTGTACCCGTGGAGTCCGCCATTATTTCATACTGAAAATCAATGCCATTATCTTTGGCAATGCTTTCGAGTTCTCTGCACATAGAGCAGTCAAGTATCGGCGAAAAGCCTATCATAACACCCTTGCCTTGCTCGGCTGTTACAGATTTCGGGGTAGCTGCTGTTTTGGCAAAACTGACGTCAAAGCAAATACATTCTTTAGCCGATGAATTAAAGCCTGCCGCGGACGCGCCGCTGCCGCCGACCTCTTCACGCGAAGAAAACAAAACGTCAATTTTGCCTCCGTAATTCTTTTCTTTCAAAATTTCAAGGGTACGCAAAACAGTGCATATACCTGCTCTGTTATCAAAATATGCACCGCCGAGAATGTCATTTTGCATTTCGCGGTACGGAGTCTTAAACGTAACTCTGTCGCCGGGCGATACAAGCTCAAAAATTTTATCGCCGTCAATGCCCGTGTCTATCATAATGTCGCAAAATTCCGGAGCTTTTTTGCCTGCGTCCTTCATAAGGTGCGGAGGGGTAGAGGTAACGACGCCGTATATATCTTTTTTGCCGTGAACTAAAACATCATGCGCGCAAAGAGTTCTGATGTCTGCACCGCCGCATTTGTCAACGTGCAAAAATCCGTTTTTGTGAACGCTTGTTACAACAAGACCTATAGTGTCAAGGTGAGCGTCAAGCAAAATTCCGCCGCCGAATCCGTCTTTTTTGCCTATAACGTTGCCGAGAACGTCAATTTCGGCAGGCATATATTTTTGCAAAAGACGCATACTCTCTTTTGCCGCCGACTCCTCTTGACCGGAAGTGCCGACCGCCTTTGAGAGCGACAAAAGAATATTCTTAATGTTTTCCATAAAAAGACCTTCTAACTGTCACAAAGGCTGCTCTTGAAACCGAAGTTTTAAAAGCAGCCGTGTTATCAATATAATTTTGTGCCGCCGAGGCTGCGAATTTTAAGTATATGGCATGAGTCGTCACCGAACACAGGCTCTATTGCGGCTTTAAATTCAGAGAGCATATCATCCGGCACAAAAGCCTGAATTGTGCCTGCAAATCCGCCTCCGTGAACACGCCATGCGCCTTTGCCCTTGAGCACTCTTTCACATATCGAAAGAGCAACCGAAACAGGCTGAACATTGGGCTGTTTGGGCGCATAAACGTTTTGGTTAAACATATATGACGAATGACCGCTCTCGGTTATAACAGATTTGAATTTCTCAAAGTCACCGCTCTGAAGAGCGTTTTTAAGCTCGTCAACCCTGCGGTTCTCGTTATAAAAGTGAGTTGCCCTCAATACGGCTCTGTCGCCTGCGGCGGCGCGAACCTTGGCTATTGAAGAGTAGAACTCGTTTTCGTCAACTTCTCTGAGTACCTTTTTGCCGAATACGGCGGCAACGGCCTCCATCTCTTTTCTTACTGCCGCGTATTCGTCGGTGAGGTTTGCGTGGTCGCCCTTGGTGTCTACTATACAGAGCGAATGACCCGTTGCGCCGAAGTCAAAGTCAATTTTTGAAATCTCGGGGTTAGCGGTATCTTTAAAATCAATAGAGATAAATCCGCCGACGGAGCAAGCCATCTGGTCCATAAGTCCGCTGGGCTTGTTAAAATATTTGTTCTCTGCATACTGCGCGATTTTTGCTATCTCAACAGGCGAAACCTTGCCGTCGTTATAAAGATAGTTGAGTATTGTGCCTATAAGAACCTCAAACGCGGCAGAGGACGAAAGTCCCGAGCCGGAGAGAACCTGAGTGGTTCCGGCGGCGTTAAATCCGCCGTAGCTGTAGCCATAGTCTTTAAATCCCGCGCACATTCCTCTTATAAGCGCGGCGGAATGACCGAACTCTTTGGGGTCAATTTCAAGTGACGAAACATCAACCTTGTTCATGCCGTGACCTGCGGATTTTTCGCAGATTATGTTGTCGTCACGTTTTGCGGCAAATGCGACAGTGTCAAGATTTATGCTTGCGGCAAGCACCTTGCCGTGGTTGTGGTCGGTGTGATTTCCGCCGACCTCTGTGCGGCCGGGTGCGCTGAACATACATACACTGTCTGTGTCGCCGTAAAGCTCTGCAAATGTGTCGGCAATTTCTGCATGACGCTGTCTTTGAAATTCGAGCGATTCTTTTGTATAAACCGTGAGCAAAGCTTCGTCTTTTTCACCGTTAATGAGTTGCTCTTTTATGTTTTTTATGTTTGACATTTTTCTTTCTCCTTGAATTTTTATGATATATAAGAACGTTTATAATATATATAACGACTGCCGCCAAAAGAGATATGGCTATAAGCGGAAGCAGGAAGCCTGCCGATAAAGGATTGTAGGCGTTTCGGCCGACTACCGTGTACATAAACAAAAGAGGGGAGTAGCCGAGAAGCGAGAGAGCTAAAAATTTACTGAAATCAAAGCCCATCGAGCCGTAAAGCTGGCTTACTGGATTTATCGGAAAACACGGTATGAGCCTGAAAAGCACAAGCAGCCACGGGTTGCCCCTGCCGTCTTTTTCCATTATAAGGCGTATCGCTTCGTTCTTTTTAAGAATAATACTTACTCCGCCGGGACCTATTCTTTTGCCCCAAACATATTTTAAAGTGAAGTGCATCGCCATACCCAAAATATTTATCGGTATTGCAAAATAAATCGGAAAAACAACACCCGACACCGCGCACACTATAGACAGCGGATAAATGGGTATAAACGCCTTAAAAGCAAATAAAAACATCAGCGTAAACACAAGATACCCTTTGTTTTCAAGATGTTCAACCTTTAGCTGTGCGGAATAAAGATAGTCCTGATAAGTCTGCCACCAATATTTAAGCCTCTCACTGCCGGAGACGGCAAGCAAGACCGTGAGGGCGATTGCAATTATTAAAAAAGCAAGCGATGCGGCGTTTAAAAGACTTCTTTTTATAGAACGCTTTTTCTCAATATCCAGCTGCCCTCACCCCTCTAAAAAATCTTTACATTATCTTTATAATTGTATAATAAAAATCGGCGCAGGTCAACTTTATTTTTTGCCTTTTTGGGTCTAACTTCGTCTTATGCAATATTTTTTTTGAGCGATGCGGTTTTGATTGCGAGAGTTTCGAGTTTTTCTGACAAAGGCATCATAAACAGGGCGGCAAAAATGTTAAAAGATGTGTGTATAGCCGCTATGCCGACTCCGTTTGCCGGCTTTGCAAACAGCGGCAGATTTGCCGCTTTATACACAGCAAAGGTAAGCGCACCAAAGACTATTGCGCTGAGCAAGTTAAAATAAAGATGTATGAGCGCGGCACATTTTGCGTTTTTGCCTGCGCCTGCAGAGGCTATGAGTGTGGTTACGCAAGTGCCTATATTCTGTCCCAAAACTATCGGTATGCAGGCTCCGTAGCTCAAAGAGCCCGTAACGCTGAGTGCCTGCAGCATTCCGACAGAGGCAGAGGAGCTTTGCATAAGTGCGGTCAAAAGTATTCCGGCAAAAAGTCCCGTTGCCGGGCGTGAGAATATGAGCATAGAGCTTAAAAACCACTCTTCGTCTTTAAGACCTGTTACAGAGCCGGACATTGTTTCCATGCCGAACATCAGCACCGCAAAACCTATCAGCGCAGAGGCAATGCTTTGCTTTGAGCCGCCATTCTTTTTGTGCACTCCGTTTATAACAAGACCTGCAACGGCGGCAATGCTTGCAAGTGACGCGGGCTTTAAAAGCTCAAGAAAAATATTGCCGGAGCCTATACCCGAAAGCCCGAGCAGCCATGATGTCGCCGTCGTGCCTACATTTGAGCCTATTATTACCCCCACTGCGCCTTTAAGGCTCATGATTCCGCTGTTTACAAAACCCACGGTCATAACGGTGACTGCCGATGACGACTGAACTGCGGCAGTGCTCACAAAGCCCGATAAAAAAGATTTGTATTTGTTTTTTGTAAACCTTGCCATAATGTCTTTAAGACGTCCGCCCGCACTTTTTTCAAGCTCTGCACTCATCATTTTCATACCGAATAAAAACAGCGCAAGGCCGCCGAAAAATTTGAGAAAATCCAAAATACCCAAAAAACTCACTCGCTTTCAGGTTTAGTCTAACCTGATGCGGCAAATAAAAACGCGCCCGAGGGCTTATTTCACTCTCGGACGCGAAAAAATTGTATTGTTTATTCTATAATCATGCTCTCGCCTGTCATCTCTGGCGGCTGAGGCAAATCAAGAATTTTAAGCATTGTGGGTGCAATGTCTGCAAGTCTGCCTGTTTCTTTAAGCTTGCAGTCATAACCTACAACGCAGAACGGAACGGGGTTTGTTGAGTGGGGAGTAAAGGGCTTGCCGTCGTCGCCGATCATCTTGTCGGCATTGCCGTGGTCTGCGGTGATGATAACCGCGCCGCCCATTGAAACCGCTGCGTCAACAACTCTGCCCACACACTCGTCAACAGCCTCAACAGCTTTAACGGCCGCCTCAAACACGCCGGTGTGGCCGACCATGTCGCAGTTTGCAAAGTTGAGAATAACAACATCGTATTTGCCTGATTTAATCTTTTCAACAACAGCGTCGCATACGGGGTATGCGCTCATCTCGGGCTGAAGGTCAAAGGTGGGAACATCGGGGGACTGAATAAGAATTCTGTCTTCACCGTCAAATGTTTTTTCTTCGCCGCCGTTAAAGAAGAATGTGACGTGGGCGTATTTCTGCGTCTCGGCAATTCTGAGCTGAGTCATGTGCTTGCTCGCGAGATATTCACCCATTGTCATTTTAAGCTCTTCGGGCGGGAATGCAACCGTTACATTCGGCATTGTCTCGTCATACTGGGTCATGCAGACAAATTTAACGGGGAAGAAGCCGTTTCTTCTCTCAAAGCCGTCAAACTTTTCATCAACGAATGCGCGTGTAATCTGACGTGCTCTGTCGGGGCGGAAGTTAAAGAACACAACGCTGTCGCCGCCCTTGATCATGCCGTCCTTGTCAACAACGGTGGGTACGATAAATTCATCTGTTACACCGTTTGCATATGATTCCTCCATCGCTTTTACGGGGTCAGAGTTCATAACTCCCTCGCCGTAAACCATTGCGGAGTATGCTTTTTCTACTCTGTCCCAGGCAAAGTCTCTGTCCATAGCATAGTAGCGGCCGGAGATGCTTGCGATTTTGCCTGTGCCGAGCTTTGCCATTTCTGCCTGAAGGTCTTTGATAAATCCTACACCGGAGGTTACCGAAACATCGCGTCCGTCCATAATGCAGTGAACGTAAACCTTGTCAAGACCCTCGCGCTTTGCCATCTCAAGCAAACCGAAAAGATGCTCGATGTGGCTGTGAACACCGCCGTCAGAAAGAAGACCCATAAGGTGAAGCGCGGTGCCGTTCTTTTTGCAATTTTCCATTGCATCTTTAAGAACCTTGATGTTGAAAATTTCGCCGTCCTGAATAGATTTTGAAATTTTAACAAGCATCTGATAAACAACTCTGCCCGCGCCTATATTTGTGTGGCCGACTTCGCTGTTGCCCATCTGACCGTCCGGAAGACCTACGTCAAGACCCGAAGCACCGATGGTTGTGAAGGGGTTCTCTTTAAAAAGCTTTGTAAGGTTGGGGGTATTTGCGGCTTCTATTGCATTGCCCTTTGCACCGGGGTTGATGCCGAAACCGTCCATTATACATAAAACTACCGGTCTTTTCATAATATATCACCTAATTTTACAGACTCACCGCGATAGTGACGGTGAGCCTGTTTGATTTTGTATTTTATTTGGATGCCGCTTTAACGATAGCCGCAAAATCGGGAGCCTTGAGTGAAGCGCCGCCGATAAGTCCGCCGTCAACATCGGGCTGAGCAAGAAGCTCGTCCGCATTTTTTGCGTTCATTGAGCCGCCGTACTGAACTACAGCCTTGTCTGCTGTCTCGGCGTCATAAAGCTCACCGATAAGCTCGCGGATAGCTTTGTTAACTTCGTTAGCCTGCTCTGCGGTAGCTGTTTTGCCTGTGCCGATAGCCCAAACGGGTTCGTATGCGATGATAACGTCTGCCATCTCTTCTTTAGATACGCCTGCAAGGGCAATCTTAACCTGGCTGCGAACAACCTCCATGGTAACGCCCTGCTCTCTCTGAGCAAGGTATTCGCCTACGCAAAGAATTACTTTAAGACCGTTGTCAAGAGCGGCTCTTGTGCGGTCATGAACGGTTACGTCTGTGTCGCCGAAATATGTGCGTCTCTCACTGTGACCTGTGATAACGTATTCAACACCGCAAGCTTTGAGCATGGGAGCCGAAACTTCACCTGTGAATGCGCCGCTCTCTGCCCAGTGGCAGTTCTCTGCGCCTACTTTGATGTTAGAACCCTCTGCGGCTTTCATAGCTGCAAAAAGGTCGATATAAGGTACGCAAACCACAACATCACAATCTGCGTCTGCAACGAGAGGTTTAATCTCTTCAATAAGTGCGGCAGTTTCATCGGGGGTCTTGTTCATTTTCCAGTTGCCTGCGATAACTGCTTTACGAAGCTGTTTGTTCATATTTACAAGTCCTTTCAAAAACGATTATAAATTATTTGTCGCTGAGTGCTGCAATGCCGGGAAGCTCTTTGCCCTCAAGGAATTCGAGCGAAGCGCCGCCGCCTGTTGAGATATGAGACATCTTATCTGCAAAGCCGAGCTTTTGAACTGCTGCCGCAGAGTCGCCGCCGCCGATGATTGAGATAGCGCCGGATTCCGCAACTGCCTTGGCAACTGCGATTGTGCCTGCTGCGAAGTTCTCCCACTCCGAAACACCCATGGGGCCGTTCCAGATAACGGTTCCGCTGCCTTTGATTGCGTCTGCAAAAAGAGCCTGAGTTTTGGGACCTATGTCAAGACCCATCCAGCCCTCGGGGATGTTATCGCTGCTGATAACCATAGCCTCTGTGTTGGGGTCATATTCTCTGCCGACTTTGTTGTCAACGGGAATAATGAATTTAACGCCCTTTGCTTTGGCTGTTTCCATCATAGCTTTTGCGTCGTCTACTCTGTCTGCCTCAAGAAGAGAGGTGCCTATTTCATAGCCGAGAGCCTTCATAAAGGTATAAGCCATGCCGCCGCCGATGATGATGGTGTCGCATTTATCAAGAAGGTTTGTGATAACGCCGATTTTGTCAGATACCTTTGCACCGCCGAGAATCGCAACAAGGGGTCTCTTCGGGTTTGCAAGAGCGTTGCCCATGAACTCGATTTCTTTCTGAATGAGGTAGCCGCAAGCGGAGGGAAGATAATCCGCAACGCCTGTGGTTGAGCTGTGTGCTCTGTGAGCGGAACCGAATGCGTCGTTAACATAAAGGTCTGCAAGAGAAGCAAGCTTCTTTGAAAACTCGGGGTCGTTCTTTGTCTCTTCTTTGTGGAAACGAACGTTTTCAAGAAGCATAACTTCGCCGTCTTTAAGAGATGCGGCAAGTGACTGTGCGCTTTCACCCACAACGTCCTTAGCCATTTTAACCTCCTGACCGAGAAGCTCGGA
>OLSB01000593.1_pt1 | contig 40718 bp, 39 predicted proteins | sample 1672071 | NCBI WGS metagenome assembly OLSB01 (sample SAMEA3136642, study PRJEB25190) | human gut metagenome | biome: human gut; feature: human-associated habitat; material: faeces | place: Austria | collected 2013 | reverse complement strand
TCTGATTTCAGGTGGCATTCATTATTAGTTAGTGCGGGTTATTTACCTGATACAAAAGATGAGGATAAAAATATCCTGTGTATAACGCAAAGTTGTTATCTATCGGGACATCACCATCTGTTAAGAAAGTTTTAATATAGGGTTCCTGATGAATGCTGTATCAAAATCAGGCAAATTGGTGATTAGGGAGAAGTTGTGCATCCTTTGATTGCATTTTGCGGAGACTTACGTTTGGCTAACATTGTTTTGCTGCCAATTGCATGATATAATTAAAAAAATATTGGAAATGGGGAAGGCAATAATGGATAGGATTGTACAAAGCTATATTGATGATTTTTTAAAGTCACAACAAATTGATGAAACGGATAAATGTAAACAATTTGAAATGTTTGCTTCTTATTGTGCAATAGCTCAACAATATACAGAAGTTTTTGATTTAAATGATACATTGACAGGTGCAGGTGGAGATTGTGGTATTGATGCAATAGCAATTATTGTAAATGGAACAATGATAACTTCAAAAGAAGAAGTGGATGATTTGATTGAATTAAATAATGGATTATCAGATATGGTATTTATTTTTATTCAAGCAAAAACGTCATCAAACTTTTCCAGTGGTGAAATGGGAACTTTTGGAGCAGGAGTAGTAGATTTCTTTTCAGAAACTCCACAATTTGTTAGAAACCAGTTTATACGAGAAAAAAGTGATTTGGTGAATTATATTTTTAGCAAAGCGGTACACTTTAAAGGTAATCCCAGTTGCTATTTGTATTATGTAACAACAGGTAAATGGGTAGATGATCAAAATTGTTTGGCGAGAAAAAATATAGTGATTCATGATTTAGAAGAGATGGAAATATTTCGAGAGGTACAATTTTTCCCAGTAGATGTTAGCCTTATTCAAAAATATTATAGGAACACTATAGACGTTATAGAAACAGAAATTGATTTTTCACAAAAAATATTACTTCCTGATATTCCTAAAATTAATCAGTCTTATTTGGGATATGTAGATTGCAATGAATATCTTAAACTGATTGTAGGTGAAAATGGGGAGATAAGGAAAAATGTATTTTATGATAATGTGAGAGATTATCAAGGTGAGAATGAAGTTAATCTTGAAATTGCTGAAACAATAAAATCTGCATCGGATAAATTTATATTACTTAATAACGGTGTCACAATAATATGTAAAAAGTTAACTAATTTACGAAATAAGTTTACATTAACGGATTATCAGATTGTTAATGGATGCCAAACTAGTCATGTTTTATACTATAATAAGGAAAGAGTTAATGATAAGCTTCAAATTCCTATAAAATTAATTGAAACATTAGATGAAGATACGGTTAATAGTATAATTAAAGCTACAAATAGGCAAACAGAGGTCACTAATGAGCAGTTGATTGCTCTTAATGAGTTTCATAGAAATTTGGAAGATTTTTATAAAACATTTTCAGGTCCTCAGAAATTATATTATGAAAGAAGATCAAAACAATATAATTATATGACAGAAGTAGAAAAAGTGCGTATTGTAACGATAAGTACGCAAATTAAGGCAGCAGCATCAATGTTTTTTGATAAACCCCATTTGGCAAGTAGATATTATGGGAGGTTATTAAAATCTGTTGATGGAATTTTTAATAAAGAACATAAACCACTGCCATATTACACATGTGCATATTTGTTGTATCGTTTAGAATATCTTTTTAGAAACAAAATATTACCAGTACAATATAGGAAATTTAGATATCACATATTAATGGTAATAAAATATGACTTTTCAGAGGGGAAGGTTCCGGAGTTAAGCGCAAATAAGATGGATGCTTTGTGTGAAAAAATTTTAGAATGTGCGAACGATAATGGATTATTACAACAAGAAACAGAGAAAATTATTAAAATGATAGATAGCCATATTTCTGACATTAATGACACAGAAGCGACTAAATTGGCAACTTTGGTAGAGGACTTGAAGGCAGAAGTTATTAATTAATTTTACAGTTTCAGGGCGGTTATATTCAGGTGTAGTGAATAATGAGTAACTAAGCGTTGTAACAAAATATAATCCGGATGCCCTTATAGTGATGAAATCCACCATTTGGGTTGGATTTCCATTCACTGCCAGAAAGAAATATCATTGTGATAATATCATTTCCAACTCGGAATTCTTACGTGAATCCAAGGCTTTGTACGATAATCTTTATCCGAGCCGGATCATTGTTGGTACGGATGTGGAGAATGCCCGTCTGGTAAAAGCAGCAAATACATTTGCACATCTTTTGCAGGAAGGTGCATTGAAAGAGAACATTGATACTTTGATTATGGGATTTACAGAGGCGGAAGCTGTGAAACTGTTTGCCAATACCTATCTGGCTTTGCGGGTATCATATTTTAACGAGTTGGATACCTATGCAGAGATGAAGGGGTTAAATACCAGACAGATCATTGAGGGTGTTTGTCTGGATCCGCGTATTGGAGAGCATTACAACAATCCCAGTTTCGGATATGGTGGGTATTGTCTGCCGAAAGATACCAAGCAGTTATTGGCCAATTATGCAGATGTGCCGGAGAACTTAATCGAAGCAATTGTAGAGAGTAATCGCACGCGTAAGGATTTCATAGCAGATCGTGTGCTGGAGATTGCAGGCGCATACGAATCAAGCGAGGATTATACGCCGGAAAAAGAGCATACAGTTGTAGTAGGGGTGTTCCGACTGACGATGAAGTCGAATTCGGATAATTTCCGTCAGTCTTCCATACAGGGTGTGATGAAACGTGTGAAAGCAAAAGGCGCAATGGTGATCATTTATGAGCCTACGCTGGAAGATGGTACCACTTTTTTCGGCAGTGAAGTCGTAAATGATCTGGATGAATTCAAAGCACACAGTGGTGCAATCATTGCAAATCGTTATGATCATTGCCTGGACGATGTCCGGGAGAAGGTGTATACGAGGGATTTGTTTGAGAGGGACTGAGATCCTTTATTAGTGCGGATAACCGGGAAGAGAATCAAGGATGACAGATTCTTATAAACAATTGGCAGATAAAGAAAGTAAGGTGATCTTTGGAGGCCGGCTTGGAGAATATAAGTATTATGATATGGATCAGGTGATTGCAGCAGCGTTGGAGAGATGCAGGTTGGAGTGGAGTTTTGAATGTTTTGAGTTTCTATGGGGATGAGAAAATAATCCCAAGGACTATTTTTGAGTGATAGAGTGCACAGATTTACCTGAGGAATTGCCATGACCCTGACAATTCCTCAGCTATGTTTATCTGTAAAGAAGTTGGAGTTATTTGTCGGATGAGTTTTCTTTTGATTGATATTCTGCTAACTGGGCTTCAAGAGCCTGAATATGTTGTTGGTACTCGGAGAGCTGTTGGCTTTGTTCAGAGAGCTGTTGGTCTTTTTCAGAGAGTTGTTGGTTGGCATCTGCGAGGCCTGCTTTTAGAGCAGCAAAATCATTTTCAATCCCTTTCATGGTCCGGTTGTAGTCCTCACGGGCAAGACATTGCTGGCGGATCCGCTCTTCCTGTGTCAGCTCATAGACCGTTTCAGATGCTTCTTTAAAGTAATGATTGTCTTGTGCAAGCATTTGTAATTCCTCCCATGTCTTTGCTTTGAAGAGAGCAGCCCAGTAATCGAGCTGGTATTGTCTGTCCTCTTCGGTTGCCAAATCGATACGAGATAAGTCTAACACAGATATACGCCACTTGTCACTATATAACGTATGATTTATTACGTTGAGAAACTGATAGGTGGAGTAGAATTCTGGATGTTCAGGAAATAAGGTATAATCCAAAAGACCGATCTGAATCACCGGATGAGTGAGCTTATAATCTTCGCCCTTTTTGAGATGATCGAAATTTCGGGCAAGGTAGCTGAGAGAACGATCCTGCCAGTTGTTTAAGTTGACGACCTGCATTTCGAGATTGATGATATGGTGCTGATTCAGGATCACATTGATATCCAGTACAAAAGTTTTGTTATCAATGGAATCACCCAGCCGGATGGGATTGGTAATGATTACCGAAGAAATATCGGCTTCCTTCATATGAAGCAAGGCACAGATGAGTCCCTTCAAGACAAGATTATTCCGTTGTAAAAGAGCGCGGAACAGGTAATCATTTGTCATGGGTACGATTAAGGCACCACTTTGTGGAATAGATGTGTTTTTCTGCATGAAAATTCTCCTTTGTGATGAGATAAAAATATAAGTGAAATTGTCTGGCTGAATCAGCCATGGATACCACAAGGCTGTGGTATGGATATCAGGAATGAATTCCTGAATCGTGTATTATTGAGAAGATGAGAATCTTCTGATAGGTAGTACTATACACTACACATTGGTAAAATGCAACAAGAAAATACTGTAAAAAAGAAATATATATATAAAAAACAACCAATTTGTGACTGATAGTAATATGTAGAAACCGGATGAGCAGACACAGAAGGATTTAATTACAGAAGGATTCTGCAACAATTACCATCACAACGGATACGATTCAATATAGTTGAAGGTGAGGTGCGAAATGTCTGCTGATAAGCCCTTTACAAGAGAAAATCTAGACAGTTATCTAATGGAACTGGCAAAGGAATTCCGAAAGAAGAATGGAAGCAGAATGCCGGCTGAAATTATCCTGATGGGGGGAGCGTCTATTCTTGAAGTAGTAGTGGTAATTGGACTTCCATAAATCAATACGGTATTATTTTCCAGATCGATATCGGATGGACGCAATCCACATAGTTCGGAGATACGCATTCCGGTAGCGAACAATAATTCAATAACAGCGATGTCACGGATACAGCAGCGGAGCTGATAGGAAGAGCAAGCCTGTTTTTTCTGCTGATACATTACAGACAGGAGCTTTTGGAGGGAATGAAAGGGAATTGTTTTCGGAAGAAGCTTGGCTTCGCGAAAATGAATATCCAATTTGGCAAAGGGATTATCGGTCAGCAGATCTTTATATTCGAGATAATGAAAGAAAGCTTTCAGGCTGGCAATTTTACGCTTGACCGTTTTCGGCTTATATTGTCTGTGCAGGAATGTGATAAAGAGATCCACGGTATTTCTTGACAGGAAATCATCTGAGCCGTTGCAAAAGTTATAGAATTGCTTTAAATCTATCCGGTATGCTTTGATGCTTTTGGCATCAAGACGCTTGCGGTATTCGCAATATTCAAGGTATTCTGCAATATAGTTATCTAAGGTATTCATAAGAAATGTACTCCTTTGCTTTTTGCATATATTATGATTGTCCAAGAGGAACTTGTCTATTTACGGATTCCTTATTGACAATGGGAAACACAAAATAAATATATGGAACATGAGAAAAATATATGGAAATTAAACCCAAAACTTTAAATTTCAATAGCATTGATTTGTAAATTTATGAATTCAACGGTATAATAAGAAAATCAGAAACAGTGAAATATATAATAGATAGATTATAGTAAATTTTGAGGGTTTTATATGATCAGTATTATTGTGCCGGTGTACAATGCAGCAAACTATATTGAAAAGACAATTAAAACAGTTGTCGATCAGACCTGTCAGGACTGGGAGCTTCTGCTTGTAGATGACTGCTCCGGGGATCGCAGCGTGGAGGTGATCCAGGCCACAATCAATCGTTATGAACAGGAAGGAATTGCGAAAGGACGTATCCGGCTGATTTTGAAACAACAGAATGAGGGTGCAGCCAAAGCACGTAATACGGGCATTACAGAGGCTTGTGGGCGGTACATCGCATTTCTTGATTCTGATGATCTCTGGCATCCGGACAAGCTGCTTAAGGAGCTTACTTTCATGCAGCAGAATGAGGCGGCCTTTGTATATTGCTCCTATCAGTTTGGAGACGAAAACGCAGTTCCTACCGGTAAGACAGTCCGGGTGCAAAGAACACTTACCTATAAGGAAGCATTGTCAAGGACCATTATCTTTACATCGACAGTTTTGATTGATACGCAGAAAGTAGATCGTGAGCTTATTCTGATGCCGGATATTCCATCGGAGGATACGGCAACCTGGTGGAGAATTTTACAGAGTGGAATTACGGCCTGTGGCTTGGATGAATTGCTGGTAATTTACAGGCGTCCTGCCCATTCCCTTTCTGCCAATAAGGGCAAAGCGGTAAAAAGAATCTGGGGACTTTACCGGCAGATTGCGGGGCTTAATGTATTTGCATCTGCCTATTATATGATTGGATGGGCATTTCGTGCGACAATGCGCAGAGTGATTAAGAATAAGAAAACTGTTTGACAAAACCTGATACGTGTTTATAATAATTGGTGGCACTTCAATTGGTGCTACCAATTTTAACTTTGCGAGGAAAAGATGATGAAGTATGTCAAACAGTTTTTTATTATTCTACTGATCTCCTTTGTGGGAGAGCTCTTTAAGTATCTGATTCCGTTACCCATTCCGGCCAGTATCTATGGCATGGTGATTTTGTTCATTGGATTGATGACCGGTCTGATCAGGCTGGATGATGTGAAGGATGTGGGAAAGTTTCTGATTGAAATTATGCCGTTGATGTTTATCCCGGCAGGTGTTGGACTGATTGAAAGCTGGGGAACGTTAAAGCCCGTGCTTCTTCCGGTCTGTGCGATTACGGTTGTAACGATTGTGACCGTCATGGTGGCAACAGGAAAGCTGTCACAGTGGATGATCCGCAGGGAGAAAAAGGGAGGCAGTGACCATGAATAGTTTTTTTGAAGAATCCATGTTTGCAGGAGTGACGTTAAGTATTATTGCCTATCTGATTGGGGCAATATTAAAAAAGAAATTTAAACTGGGTATTTTTAATCCGCTTCTGATTGCTATTGTGGTATCTATTGTTTTTCTGGCAGTGGGAAATATTGATTATGAAGTTTATAACGAGGGTGCAAAGTTCCTAAGCTGGCTGTTGACGCCGGCGACGGTATGTCTGGCAATTCCGCTTTATGAGCAGTGGGATCTGTTGAAACACAATCATAAGGCAGTTCTGCTTGGACTGACTGCCGGAGTGGTGACCAGCCTTGTTACGGTACTCGTTCTTTCCCTGTTGCTGGGATTATCCCATGAAGAATATGTCACGATGCTTCCGAAGTCCATTACGACAGCGATCGGCATGGGTGTATCAGAAGAATTGGGCGGTTATGTGACGATTACGGTTGCAGTAATTATTGTTACCGGAGTGCTTGGTAATATGTTCGGAGAACTGATCTGTAAGGTATTTAAGATTGAAGAGCCGATTTCGAAGGGGCTTGCATTTGGCTCGGCAGCACATGCGATCGGAACAGCAAAGGCTATGGAGATTGGTGAGATTGAAGGAGCAATGAGCAGCCTGGCAATTGCAGTATCGGGAATCCTCACAGTGATTTTGTCATCTGTATTTGCGCATTTCTTATAAAGAGGCAAAGAAAAGCCATATGGAAATGTTTTGACAGATGATGGGTAGAGGAAAATATTGGGATAAAAGTGTGATAAGAAAAACGATATGATGAGAAAATAAAAATATAACTGTGAATGAATATAGTTAAGAAATATGTGGGTAAAGGGAAAAGGAAAACTACAATCGGAATGGAAAGGGAACAGACAACTTCAGAATATGAAAAAGCAATTCAATATATTGATCAGTTAATTCAGCAGGGTGATCTGCAGATCGGAAGCAAACTGCCAACAGAACGGGCCATTGCAGAAGAACTGGGAATCGGACGGAACTCAACACGTGAGGCGTTGAGTATTCTACACGGTATGGGAATGATTGAACGCATTCAGGGATCCGGAAATTATATTTCGAAGGATGCCGGAGGCTCCATTCACAGGATCCTTAGGATGATGCTGGCGCTTGGAACTATTACGGGGAAAGAGATTGCAGACTTCAGGTGTATGATGGAAAAAGCAGTCTGCCTTGATCTGCTTGAACGGAGATTAAGTGAAGAACAGCAGACTTATTTTGAAAAGATTTTACAGGGAATGGAAGCTGCGTCTACAGAGGAATTTTTAGAGCTCGATAAAACGTTTCATGAGCAGCTCATTTGTGCAACTGGGAATCCTCTGTTTATTCTGCTTCTGGAATCGGTATCGAAGCTGTATCAGGAGCAGATCGAATGCGTCCTGCAACAGGCCGATGAGAACGGGAGAGGAGAACTTTTGACACAACACCGGGCAATTTATAACCATTTAATGCAAAAAGATAAGGAAGCAATGCTTGAAGCTATTGACCGTCACTACATCCGATGATATAGTAAGCGCAAGAGTAAAATAAGCGTCTGCGAAGCAGACATTTATTTTACTGCGCTTACTAACGAGCATGCGTCTGACGAAGTCAGACAGAGAGTGTGAAACACGGGCATGTGAGTATAAAAACGGCGCAAGAGGAAAATAAGCGTCTGCGAAGCTTAAGGGGAAATAATTGAATGTAGTTGTGTGAAAACGGGGGAATATATGGAAAATAAAATCAAAGAAACGGAAAATGGAATTGTTGTCACTCCGGATCAGGCATCGATAGAAGTGGTAGCTTCTTATGTAGAGGAAACATTGGAAAAGTCTGAAGTTGCCATGAGGGACAGTTATAAAATAAATATTGCACTGGATGAATTGTATTCGAATATCGTTCGGTACAGTGGTGCCAGTGAAGCAAAGGTGAGCTGCGTTGTGGATGAACACACCGTGACGCTTCACCTGCAGGATAATGGAGTTCCATTTGATCCGACTGCGAAGGAAGATGCAGATATGGAACAGCTTGCGGAAGAGGAACAGATTGGTGGACGCGGTATTTTTCTGGTAAAAAAGCTGATGTCCAAGATGACGTATTGCTATGAGAATGGATATAATGAGCTGACAGTAAAACTTCAAAGAATGTAAGGAGAATGCACAGTGAAGGAGGTTAAAATCTATCCCAACATTGATATGCAGCGGACCGGTATCAGGTTGAAAGAGTTTACACAGAAAAGAGGATATTGTGTAGCGGATATTCAGGAGTATCTGCATTTGTCCTGTCCCCAGCCGGTGTACCGATGGTTTAAAGGGATGATTCTTCCTTCGGTAGATCATTTACTGATGCTGAGTGAACTGTTAGGTGTTCATATGGAGGATCTGTTGGTGAAGAAGCAGAATCCGTTGTGTTCTTCCGTTTCGATCATACGGGTGGAATGGTTTGACAGGATTGGTGAGGTACATATTTATCAGGAGAAACAGGACAGAATGCAGAACGCAGGAATACGATTGATGACCTATTATAAGAAACTGGCAGGTCTGGTTGCATAACTGCAGCTATAAAAAAGCAGATAAAGAGAGTTCCATAGAAAGTTTAACAGGATCTCAGGGATTCGTGAAAACGGATTTTTGAGGTCTTTTTTGTTGTAATTTGTCCGGAATACTTTTGGACTAACAGTCCAATGCAAAATTACTTGACAGAGGCTAGAATCGGGTTAAAGAAAGTAAATCTTTAGCGGGAGGCTGTCTGCAGATGAAAGAAGAATTCGTAAATGCATTGATGGAGAAATATTCTTTTTTTTATAGAGATCCGGAGAAGAAAGTATATAAAAAATATCCTAAGCAGGCCATTTCTAAAGAAGTTGGTGATGAATGGTATGGGGAAATCTGCAAATTGTGTGAGGAATTATATTGGTATTTCAAGGAGATTGAATACCCGGTTAGTTTCATGTTTATTGAGATCAGAGTAAAGGATTACCATTTGCAAATGTATTATCTCCTGACAGGGGGAACCGGTGAGGTCGGTAACCAGGTTGATGAGATTGTTGAGAAGTATGAGCGGATGTAGGAGATAAACCTTTCCATTTAAATGTTTACACCCACTTAAAGTTAGAGGATGCAGAAAAAGAAATAAAACGTCTGGAGCAAGAACAGCAAATGTGTTTGCTCGAGTTGAGCCTGAACTTAAAGAACAGGCTGAAAGTGTATTAGATCAGTTAGGAATTCCAATGTCAAATGCAGTAGGAATGTTTCTACGGCAGATTGTTTTGCAAAAGGGAATTCCATTTGAAATGAAATTACCAAGAACGGCACCGTTGACCTATGGTTCTCTTACGAAAGAACAATTTGATAAAGAAATTGAAAAAGGTATGTCTGATGTAAAAGCTGGCAGAGTTTACTCAGCAGATGCCATTGAAGCTGAAATGAAAAGAGATTTTGGCATATGATTTTTTATGTGGCATATTCCGCTGAAGCAAGACAGGATTTGAGGGACATTTATGAATATATTGCGTATGAATTGTTGGTACCTGAAACAGCTGCCGGACAATGGTTGCATTGTTCGGAACGATAGGAAATAGCAATACAAGTTGTAGGCAGGTGGCTACCCAGGAGCAGATGAACCGATTTTGAAAAACTCTGTATCAATTTTCTTTACAGATAAACTTTGTTCATAGATTTATGGTATAATCAGTTTAAGCGCTTGAATAAAGGAGATTATCCGGGAAGAAAATGAGAAGGCGCAGACGGAATGATTCTGTAATTCCGTCACTTCATGGGAGATAAATGTTATAGTGAATTTATAGTGAATAGAGAAACGAGATAGCGTAGTAAGCAATAATTTCAGATGATCCAGGTTTGATCAGATAGGAGAAGAATATGAACAACTATTGTATGATCCAGAACTCCAAAACGTTTGCATTTTCCGCAGAGAATCCAACCGGTGTACGCGCAGGTGGTTCCCAGGGCGGTGACTGCACCAAGCTTCGTCCGACCGTGACGATTCCTGCAGGGGAAACCGTAACTCTGGTAGATGCTGCAGGACCGGGTGTGATCCAGCATATGTGGTTTACCGGATATGTAGGGCACCATTTTATCATCCGTATGTATTGGGATGATCAGGAATATCCGTCTGTGGAAGCTCCGCTCTCTGCATTCTTCGGATGTGCCTATGATGAAAATTTCGTGGACCGGGATGGCAAATATCCGGTGTTGAATTCTGCCATGATGCTGGTAGCTCCTGGTCGCGGCTATAACAGCTATTTTGAGATGCCGTTCCATAAGAGAGCTCGGATCACGATGGAAAACCGTGGTGACAAGGATGAAAATCTCTATTATATTATCACCGGAGCTTATCAGGAGATTCCGGCGAAAGCTGGTTATTTCCATGCCACCTATCGCCAAGAGCACCCGGTTCAGAAGGGTCGTACCTACACAATCGTTGACGGAATCGAAGGCAGGGGACAATTTGTTGGTGTGACTCTGGCAACTGGTATGAATGGCAACAATACCTGTTGGGTAGAAGGCGAAGCCCGCATGTATCTGGACGATGATCCGTATCCGTCTATCCACTATACCGGAACTGAAGACTACTTCGGCGGTTCCTATGGATTTGGAAATGACATCATCATCAAGAGCTATCAGACCTTCAGCGGCTTATATACCGGCATGTATGCAATCTATGGAGACAACCGGGAATTCTATAACGGACAGCAGAGATTCCTGCTGTATCATTTCCATATTGCAGACCCGATCCGTTTTGAGAATAAGTTTCGTATGACACTCGACAACATGGGCTGGACCGGACCGCGTTACGATGATTACACCAGTGTTGCTTATTGGTATCAGACCCTGCCGTCCGCACCGCTGATGCCACTGCCGACAGATGCAGAGATGTGTATGAGATAATAGAACCAGATCAGAGATTTGCCGGAAAGGATAGAGGTATTATGTTACTGGAAAAGAAGTTTTTGGAATTTCATCGTTATGCCAGCAGCCACAATCTGCCGCTGGAAGCTATCAGTGTCGGAGATGAGAACAAGGTACTCTGTGAGATGCACTACGCAGCAAATGCACCGAGAAATATTTATTCACATACCAAGAGTTTTACGGTAACAGCAGTTGGACTCGCAATAGAAGAGGGAAAACTAAGCCTAGAAGATCATGTGGCGGAAGTGTTTAAAGATAAACTTCCTTCAAATCCGGATCCAAATCTGGAGAAGATTCAGTTGAAACATCTGCTCTGCATGTCCAGTGGCTTTGGTAAGGCACTTCTGATGAATGAGGACAGACGTCCGGGCGTCGGCGCACCGGATTATGAGAAATATATGATGGCGCAGCCGGTTCCTGTGGAGCCAGGCAGTGCATTCTGCTATTCCTCTGCCGACAGTATTCTGGCTGCTCATATGGTAGAACGGGCCGTTGGCAAGCGGATGGGAGAGTATCTGTATGAGAAGGTATTCCAGCCCCTTGATATGGGATGGCCGCTCTGGGAGCATGATCCACAGGGACATCCGAATGGCGGCGGAGGTATGTATCTGACTTGTACCGAGATGATGAAACTGGGACAGCTCTATCTGGCTGAGGGTAACTGGAAGGGAGAGCAGATTGTCAGCAGGGACTGGGTGCAGGAGGTGTCCACCCCGAAATTTACCTTCGAGCCATCTGCAGATCTCTGGCATGTAGGATATGGCTATCAGTTCTGGATCAGTCCATATCCAGGATCCTATCGTGCTGATGGCGCATTCGGACAGATTACAACGATTCTCCCAGAGAAGGGATTGGTTGTTTCCATCCAATGTCCGGAGCGAGGTAATTTCGATCAGGTGAAACGTGCGCTGCATGAACATTTTCTGATGGAATTGTAAGAATAGACTTGCAACAATATGCTATAATTTGCCCAGAAACCGTACTTTTGGCTGCAAAGTAAAAATAGCAGAATATAAGAATAAATTACAATGGGGATGTGATAGAGGGAGAGGATCAGCTGGGCTGGTCCTTTTTCAGTGGAGTTAAACTTGTCTGAGTAATATGCTACAAACAAGTTTGTGGACTGAAAAAACCAAAATAAAAGTGCCGAAAAATACAAGACGCAAAACATTAAGCAAACGCAATAATTAAACGCAAAATATCGAATTAATTTGACTTTTTGCGTTTTACTGAGGTATAATTTGCGTAAGATGAGGAATAATATTGCGAATGACAGGAGCTGATATATATATGAAAACTTGTAAAGAAAAGGCTTTAGAGTGGAATGTTTCTCCACGTTCCGTAAATGATATGTGCAAAAAAGGAAGAATACAGGGTGCAATAAAAGAAAAAGGATCTTGGTTAATTCCAGACGACTCTCCAAAGCCAATGGATGGAAGAGTGTCTAATGGAAAATACATCAAGAAAAATATGGTTGCGAAAGCAGAAGTTAAATCATTACCAATCGGCATCTCTGACTATGTTCGTGCGCAGGAAGAATATTACTATGTCGACAAGACGTTATTAATCAAAGAATTCTTGGATCAAAAGCCATTGGTATCTTTGTTTACGAGACCAAGGAGATTCGGAAAGACCTTGAATATGGATATGCTCAGAGTGTTCTTTGAAATATCAGATAAGAATACTAGTAAGTATTTTGCCGATAAAAATATTTGGCAATGTGGAGAAGAGTATCGTTCACATCAAGGAAAATATCCAGTCATATTCTTAACTTTTAAGGATGTTAAATTTGATACTTGGGACGCAACAATAGAGAAAATAAGGGGACTACTTCAAGAAGAGTATGGAAGACATCAAGAGCTACTAAATAGTGATAAGCTCTCACAATATGAGAAGGAGTATTTTACAAAGATTATTAGCGCTACAGCTAATGAAGTGGAGCTTACTTCTTCGCTAGAAAGACTATCTAAAATGCTTGCTTCACATTATGATAAGGCTCCAGTAATCATTATTGATGAATATGATACTCCGATTCAAGGGGGATACTCTAAGGATTTCTATGATGAAATTATTGGATTCATGAGAAATTTCTTTTCAGGAGCATTTAAGGATAATAAGAATTTATCCTATGGTTTCCTAACAGGAATTTTGCGTATTGCTCAGGAAAGTATCTTTAGTGGTCTAAATAATTTAACAGTGAACTCCGTAATGGATGAAGAATACGATAGCTTTTTTGGATTTACAGAATCTGAAGTGAAAGCAATGCTCAGTTACTATGGAGTATCAGATAAAGAGGAGGAACTTAAAGACTGGTACGATGGATATTTGTTTGGTAGCGAAGAAATATATAATCCATGGTCTGTAATCAACTATATTTCCAAGGGATGCCTTCCTCAAGCATATTGGGTAAATACAGGAAAAAATGAAATCCTTGATGATGTACTAAGAGTGGCTACAGATGATATTACAGAAAGATTATATGACCTTTTGCAAGGAGAAAGAGTAGTTGCAAGAATTGATCAAAATGTGGTGTATAGATCGCTTGCGGAGGATCCAGCAAATATTTATAGCTTATTGTTGGTTGCTGGCTATTTGAAAACTCCTAAAAAGGAACTGCAAGCAGATGGTTCATATTTATGTGAAGTATCAATTCCAAATAGAGAGATTGCAGCTGTATATAAGAGTGAAATCTTGTCACATTTCTTGCAAACTGGAGCAATTACAAGGACTACAGCAAATAAGATTGCAGAAAGTCTTTATGCCAATGATTACAAGAAGTTGCAGAGCGCTATTGGGGAATATATGGATAAATCAATTAGCTTCTTCGATGGTGGAGCTGAAGGATTTTATCATGGTTTGATGCTAGGATTAATAGCATTAATGGATAATCAGTATAAGATTAAATCGAACCGAGAATCTGGAGATGGCAGATTTGATGTTTCTTTAATTCCAAGAGAAAAAAGGTATCCTGGTATTATTTTGGAATTAAAGTGGAAAGAAAAATTAAGCGATGTTGAGCTTGAAAAATGGTCTAATGAAGCATTAAAGCAAATTGGTGAGTTGCGATACGATTCTGAAATGAAAGAGGATGGAATTACGGAAATCTTGAAGTTTGGAATTGCTTTTTCAGGGAAGAAAGTATGTGTAAGAACTGAGTAGAACAAGAATTTAGTGCAAAGGAGGCTATAGTATGTTTCCAACAATTAATAAAAAAGAAACAGGTGTTAATCTTCGAAGAATTATGGATATGAGAGGAGTAAAACCAAAAGATATTCAAGAATATTTAGGGTTTGGATGTGTGCAGAGTGTTTATCGATGGTTGGATGCCGCCATACATTTTGTACGAATGCGGCAAAGAGAGGAATATCTGTAGAAACATTGAAATATTTAATGGGACATACAGATATAAGTGTTACCTCAAATGTGTATACACACCTTAAGTTGGAAGATGCACAGAGAGAAATGGAGAGGCTTGAAAGGATAGAAAAAGTGTGCCAAGTAAGGAAATAAATGGCATAGGGAAAAAGTACTAATGAGTACGAATCGGGTTTATACCTAGATTTGTACTCATTTTACTTACCGAGATATGGTAAAATATGCGATTTTATGCTAGGATAGGTACACTAGGTTAGATGTCGTGAAAGTGTGATAAAACCTAGGAAAAATAAGGATATACAAGGAAAAACGAAGATATGCAAGATAAAATTAAAGTGCTCATGGTTTGCCACGGCAACATCTGCCGCAGCACCATGGCCCAAAGCATCTTCACCCATCTGGTCCACAGACAGCACCTCGATGCTGTTTTCGAGATAGATTCAGCTGCGACCAGCCGTGAGGAAATAGGCAATCCGCCGCACTACGGCACCAAAAACAAACTATACGAGGAGCATATTCCTCTTATTCCACACCGCGCGAGACAGATGACACGCGATGATTATTTGTACTATGACCTTCTGATTGGAATGGACACTGCAAATATCAGGAATATGACAAGGATTGCAGGTGGCAATGACAGTCAGCAGAAGATATTTAAGATGCTGTCATTTGCTGATTACGGGACAAATCACAAGCTTACAGCAGCGCGCGATGTTGCAGATCCATGGTATACAGGTGATTTTGATGCGACCTTTGATGATGTAATCAGTGGATGCCGGGGCTTGTTAGAATACATAAAAGAGGTGTATAATCTATAGCCATAGCAATTAAAAGACAATAATAGCAGCGGTTACGGTGCTGAACACAGCTGCGATAATTAATTTCAGGAGGCACAAATGCAATTACAGAATGGAAGACCGACAGATACCACAGGCAGACTGGATAAAGAAATTCGTACATACGATTTTTTGGACAAACTGGGAATCGAATATCAGAGAATAGACCACGAGGCGGCATTTACGATGGAGGTTTGTGAGGAGATTGACAAGACACTCGGCGCAACAATCTGCAAAAATCTTTTTCTGTGCAACCGCCAGAAAACTGATTTTTACCTGCTCATGATACCGGGAGACAAGACCTTTAAGACAAAAGAGCTCTCGCATCAGATAGGCAGTGCGAGACTTTCGTTTGCAAGCTCTGAGGATATGGAAAAATATCTGGATATCACACCGGGCTCAGTCAGTGTGATGGGACTGATGAACGACCATGACAATGCGGTCAGGCTTCTGGTGGATGAGGATGTGCTAAAAGGTGAGTGGGTTGGATGTCATCCATGCATAAATACCTCCAGCCTCAGGATAAAGACAAAGGACATGTTTGGCCCGGTGATAAAGGCCATGCATCATGATATGACAGTGGTAAAATTAACAGGTGAAGCATAGTAAAGCCTGACAGAACGTAAGGAGAACCAATGGTAAAAGCAGTAATATTTGATATGGACGGAACACTCATAGATACGGAGAAATATTATCGTATTTTCTGGCCGATGGCACTTAAGCAATTCGGCTACGAGATGACAGATGAGCAGGCGCTTTCAATGCGAAGCCTCGGGCAGCCGTATGCACCGCAGCATCTTAAGGATATGTTTCATGATCCGGATATGGATTATAATAAAATCAGGGCATATCGGAGAAAAATCATGGAGGAGCATCTGGAAAAGGTGGGTATTGAGCTTAAGCCCGGTGCAATTGAGATACTTACATATTTGAAGGAAAAAGGCATTCACAGAGCGATTTCCACAGCGAATGATATAGAAAGAGCTGAGAAATATCTTAAAAAGATAGGGCTCTACGGATATTTCGACAAGATCATCTGTGCACCTATGGTGGAGCATGGAAAGCCGGCACCTGATGTGTATGAGTTTGCATGCAGCGAGCTTAAGTTGGCACCTGAGGAGTGTATGGCGGTAGAGGATTCGCCAAATGGTGTCAAAAGTGCATATTCTGCAGGCTGTAAGGTTGTCATGGTGCCGGATTTGACACAGCCTGATGAGGAGCTGAAAAAGATGCTTTTTGCCTGTGTTGACAGGATAGATGAGATTAAAAGTATAGTATAATCACAGCATATATAAGTCGTGGAGGCATGATGGGCACAGAAAATGATTTACCGGGAATTTCATTAAAAGACGAGCAGAGACAGCTTCAGAATATCATAGGGATTGCACAGGATAATCTGGACCGTGCAAAGAAATCGGTAAAAAAGCTGACAGATGATTTAGAGGATTTAAGAGATGTCTACGAGGCGCAGGACAAGGAGGGACTTGCCCTGTGGAACAATGCGACAGCGCAGCTTCATGAGAACGAGAGAAATATCGTAAGATGTGAAAAGGCGCGGAAAAAGCCGTATTTTGGCAGAATAGATTTTAAGGATCCGCGTCAGAAGTCACAGGAGTCCTACTATATAGGCAGAGTCGGTATTGCGAAGAATGCATCAGAGCCTGTGGTCATTGACTGGAGAGCACCGATTGCATCCGTATATTATGAGAGCAGTCTTGGATCATGTAAGTACACGGTGAGCTCAGAGGGTACTTTTGAGATTGATTTAAACAGAAAGCGCACCTATGAGATTGCGGAGGATAAGCTCATCGACTTTTTTGATTCAGATGTTGTAGCAAATGATGAGCTTCTGACAAAGTATCTGGCTAAGAATAAAAAGGCAGTGCTCGGAGAGATTATCGCGACAATCCAAAAGGAGCAAAACCTTATTATCCGCCGTTCGCCAAAGACGAATATCATTGTGCAGGGAGTTGCAGGCTCAGGAAAGACAACGGTTGCAATGCACAGGATATCGTACATTTTATATAATTATGCTGATGATTTCAGACCGGAGGATTTCTACATTATAGGCAGTAACCGCATTTTGTTGAACTATATTACAAGCGTGCTTCCGGAGCTTGATGTGTACGGCATAAAACAGATGACTATGGAGCAGCTTTTTACAAGGCTTTTGTACGAGGATTGGGATGACAAAAAGTACAGCATACATGAAGTCAGCAAAAATGACAGTAGAAACAGCATAAAGGGCAGTAAAGAATGGTTTGAAGATCTTGAAAAATTCTGTTTAGATTACGAGGAAAAGTGTATTCCAAGAGATGAGGTCTACATGGAAAAAACAGGCAATCTGCTTGTGGGAAAGGTGCTGATAGACACTTATCTGCATGATAATCCGCTTCTTTCCATGCAGAGTAAAATCCTCATGTTAAATGAGATAATTTACTCGAAGTATGAAAATGAGGTTCTCGGTAAGGAAGTGAAGTTCCCTGCAAAGGAGCGCAGCAAGCTTGATAAAAAATACAAAACCTATTTCGGTAAGGATGACTGGAAAGGCTCTGTGTATGATTTTTATAGGGATTTTCTGCTTAGTCAGAAGGAGAAGGGATATGATATAGATATTCCAAAGGACTCATTTGATGTGTATGATCTGGCAGCGCTTGCGTATATTTATAAGCGCATCAAGGAGACAGATCCGGTTCGTGAGGCGAGTCATGTGGTTATTGATGAGGCACAGGATTTTGGCATGATGGCATACTGCTGTCTGCATTACTGCCTCAGAAACTGCACATACACTATCATGGGCGATACCTCGCAGAATATACATTTTGAGTATGGCTTAAATGACTGGGAGGACTTGAAAAAGCTGATACTCACAGGCACATATGACGCATTCGGTCTGCTTCGAAAGAGCTACAGAAACACTGTTGAGATTTCAGAATTTGCAACAGAGATACTGCGCCATGGAGATTTTGCAATCTATCCGGTGGAGCCTATTATTAGGCATGGAAACGCAGTGCGCATAGAGGAGTATGCCAATGTGCGCTCACTGATTTCGGCATCGGTTGACACGATAAAAGGCTGGCAGAGTGAAGGCTATGAGACGATAGCTGTCGTGTGCCGTGATGAGGCAGAGGCTCTCAAGGTGTCTGCTGAGCTTAAAAAACATATAGAAATAGCAGATGATGATATTGAAACTGCACAGTTTGGTGCAGGAGTCATGGTACTTCCGGTCGCGTATACAAAGGGGCTTGAGTTTGATGCTGTATTGCTGTTTGACCCATCAGAGAGAAAATATCCGGCTGATGATAGTCATGTGAAGCTTTTGTACGTTGCGGCTACCCGTGCACTTCATGAGCTTGCTGTATTCCACCGGGGCAGGCTGACACCGCTTATTGCAGACCCTGCTCCTTCCCACAGGCATCAGAAGGAGTTTTCTGCAGAGCCGCTTACTAAGGCAAAGGAATATGAAAAGCAGCAACTGACAGAAAAAGAGATAGAAGAACAAAAGCGTGTTGATGGCAGACGCGATATGGATGAAAGAGAGTATTTTGGTCCGTCGCGCATTGTATTAAAGCCTGAGCAGGTGACAAATAAGGCTGAAAATGAGAAGCTTGATTTATCTGCATTTGTAAAAAAAGACAGGGAAAATCAAACACAATGTACTGCTACAGATATGGCAAATAAAATTAAGATTAAGGAAGTAAGTAAGGCTGCAAAAAAGAGCAGCCTCCCTCTCAATCCCTCCCCATACGCATACGGCTCAATCCCGGACAACTATATACTTCATGTAAAGGGACATTCAAAGGGCAAGTTTGCGGTAAAATGGCTCAAAAAAGGTAAGTCGCATGTTGAAATCGCCACAGCGGACGGCACACTTTATGTGATACCAATAACACCGGAGATAGTACGCGTAATCTTTGTAAAAGGAATTGGAGTGAAGCCGCACAAAACCTATTGGAAGCAAAAGGCCGATACAGCCTTCAAATGGGTGGCAAAGGAATCCAAATCGCTTATTGAAATTCAAACGGAGAAGCTGATATTAAGGATAGAAAAGAAAAACGGTGCCATACAGTATTTTGATGCCGACAGAAAACTCCTTGTAAGCGAAAATGCCACAGAGCCAAGGCTTTTAAATAATGGCGAGTGCTACACATTTTTTGACTGGGACAAATCGGAAAAGCTCAAATCCAAGGGAATACTTGCAACAGACCTTACTGATTTGACAAACAAAGCCAGATATATTTCGTTCGGAGGCAGACAGCAGAGGCTGCCGCTTGTCGTGTCAAACAAGGGATATGGAATCGCTACTGCATCAAGCCGCACAGCACTCTTTTGCAATATAAAGATGTACGGACAGTATATCTATGCAGACGGTGACACCCAAAGCGACTATTACTTTATATGCGGAGGCAGTGTGGGGTATACACTTGAGCTGTACGGCACGTTATAAAATGCAAGTTGCCCAAAGCAAAATTATCTGATAAAATATCGGCATGAGTATAAACGGAGGATAACAGATGAAATTCAGGACAGAAAACGAGTTTACACATTTCAAATTTTCGGATGTGCATGTGAGCGATATCATGATGAGCTTTGGCACCTTCAAAATATGCCTTGACAACGTAATTATAAAGGCAGATAATTCTAAAAACAGAGATATCCGTGATATGAGGACAAACGGCCTTATATTAAAGCTTTCAGATGCAAATATTATTTCATTCATACGCGAGGGCTTTAAGACATATGATGCCGATGGCAACCTAAAGAGCACCACGGCTGACGAGGAGATAGAGGAGACAGATTATATCGACACCTTCAACAATTTTCTTGACGGATACGCATATTTAATCGAGAAGGAGAATGAAAATTATACCTTCGTATTCGATGGAACAGATGAGCGCTCGTACACCTTGATTGTATCGGCATCAAAAGACGAGTGCGAGTGGGACAGATTTATGAATATTGAGGCATAGAGTATGCCATGGTGCATTTTTAGACAAGTCCAAGATGCACCATGGCATTTTTAAGCCCATCCTCTTTGATATCGTCTGTCACTATATCGGCAACAGCCTTGACTTCATCGCTGGAATTGCCCATGGCAACACCGACATCACAGTAGCGCAGCATATCAAAATCATTCTGGCCATCGCCAAAGCCTATTGTATCAGCCTGACTCATGTGAAGAAACTCTACCACATCACGTATGCCGGTTGCCTTGTTGACACCGCGCAATGTAATCTCACCGCTGTAAGGTTCAGGCTCTTTAAAGCTGCTCAGGGTTACTACAAATTCATCGCCGAGGAGCTTTCTTAAATCATCAATGTGGTAGTTGCAATTGCAGTAGATGGTGCTTTCAACATCAGCGTATCGATTAGAAAAGCTTGATAATTCATCATCAATCACGATATCCTTAAATGTCGGGTTGTCCTGTATCACATGCATGTCAAACTGCTTTGAGAATGCTGATATGAATTTGTCGGCCCACTTGTGGTTGGTGATGCTTTTATCCTTTGTCTGGAAGATAAGTCCTGTGTTGTTGTCACCAACAGTGTCAAGAACCTTCTGTAACAGATTCTGCCCATAGACATGATGTGCAATTACCTTATCACCCACAGTGACATAGCCGCCGGCAGCAGCCACCACACCGTCAAAATCAAAGGCTTTTAATGATGGATAAATCTGATTGTAACTACGTCCTGTGCAAAGAAAAATCATGTGACCGTTTTGTTTTGCGTTTATTAGAGCATCAGCGGTTGATGGGCTCATGGTGCTCTTGCCGAAATCAACGAGAGTGCCGTCTATATCAAAAAATAATAGTTTTTTCATAAGTGTTACCTGCCTTATTATTATTAATTCATATACCAGATATACTCTACAATACGAATTCAATAAAGGCAATAGGGAATAGCCTAAATTTATTTAATAATTGTTGCAAAAGAAGGCTCTGTTATAACCACAATTAAGAAAAACTATAATATATTCCTATACTTTATTTTCTTAAGTTTTGACTATGATGGGTTGAAATAATAAGTTTATTGTGTTATAACGTTAAACAACAAAAAAACAATAAATGCGTTGAAGGAGACTTGGATCACCAGACACCGACAGGAATACAGCGTCACCGACTGAGAGCGCTGTTTGGAAGAGCTGATTGCAGGAACACTACCGGAGCAGATCTGTTGAACGATTGATATGGTTTATTGCATAGATAGGTTTATTGTATGTGAATTAAACTTTTTATATATCAAAAGTATGCAGATACGATTCATCCACGTTACGGATAAGAGTGGAGAAACAGGAACAGTCCTTTTTCTCAAAGCGGGTGGTACCGCGGAATATTTTTAGAATTTTCGCCCCGGAGCATTTCATTAATTTGATATGCTCCGGGGCTTTTTTTCCGTCCCGCTTAAAAAATCAAAGGAGCACAAAAATATGGAATTCTTAACAGGAGCAGTTCAAAAGGAAGACCTCGGTATCGCAGAAATTCTTGCAGGCGACTACGAGGGCAAAAACATCAAAGTAAAGGGTGCGATTCACACCATAAGAGATATGGGTGAGGTTGCATTCATCGTCTTAAGACGCAGGGACGGACTTATACAGTGTGTATACGAGCCGGGCAAATCCCGGTTTAGCGTCGATGATCTAAAGGAAGCAGATACCGTGGAGGTATGCGGCACATACAAGAGTGATGACCGTTCTCCAAACGGCTTCGAGCTTCGTCTTGACACTATCACAATTTTATCTGAGCCGGCGGAGCCTATGCCGCTTCAGATCAACAAATGGAAACTGAATACTTCGCTTGAGGCAAAGCTCAATAACAGGGCAGTGGCACTCAGAAATCCAAGAGAGCGCGCTACGTTCCGTATACAGGAGGGTATCACAAGGGGCTTTAGGGATTTCCTTTATAATAATGGATTTACAGAGATTCATACGCCAAAGCTTGGCGCAAAGTCAGCCGAGGGAGGCGCCAACCTCTTCAAGCTTGAATATTTCCACAGACCGGCTATATTACAGCAGAGCCCGCAGTTTTACAAGCAGATGATGGTAGGTGTCTTTGACAGGGTATTTGAGACTGCACCTGTTTTCAGAGCAGAAAAGCACAATACAAAGAGGCATCTGAATGAGTATACATCACTCGATTTCGAGATGGGTTACATTGACGGCTTCGAGGATATCATGGAGATGGAGACCGGCTTTTTGCAGTACACCATGGAGCTTTTAAAGACCTCATACGCCAAGGAGCTTGAGCTTTTAAAGATTAAGCTGCCTGACGTGACAAGCATACCAAGAGTCAGATTTGACGAGGCAAAGCAGCGTGTCGCAGAAAAATATAACAGACAGTTCAGAAACCCATTCGACTTAGAGCCGGAGGAGGAGGTACTTATCGGACAGTACTTCAAGGAAGAGTATGGCAGTGATTTTGTATTTGTCACACATTATCCTTCAAAGAAGAGACCGTTTTATGCCATGGATGATCCGGCAGACGAGACATACACCTTAAGCTTTGATCTGCTTTTCAGAGGTCTTGAGATCACAACAGGCGGCCAGCGAATCCACGACTACAACAAGCTTATGGAAAAAATCGCAAAGCGTGGCATGGAGACAGAGGGTATGGAGAGCTATCTTTCAGCCTTTAAGTACGGCATGCCGCCACATGGAGGTCTTGGAATAGGACTTGAGAGACTTACAATGCAGCTTATCGGAGAGGACAATGTGCGTGAGGCAACACTGTTTCCTCGTGATCTCAGCAGATTGGAGCCATAGGTCACAGCTTTTGTGGTTGTGGCGGGTGCGCTGTAAGGCTTTGAGGTTGCATGTGTGTATATATTTTGTTCAGAAAATTTTTAAGTTTGTTCCGACATTTCCTGCGGATAGGTTATTGTCAGGACGTATGCTGTGAGGCATTACAGGCTGTGAGCGTCGGAACTGTTAAAAATTTGTCTTCGCAATATATATACACCCATGCTTTACAGGGTGTTGATGCGCACCCGGGGCAGATATTGGTATATTCTAAGAATAAATTTAAATATTAGGAAAGAGAGAAAGGATATCGTATGAATCATATAGGAACAAGAGAAATCGCCACAGAGCGGCTTACTCTTCGAAGATTTGAAATAGAAGATGCCGAGAACATGTTTTACAACTGGGCGAATGACCCGGAAGTGACAAAATATCTTACATGGCCGGCGCATGAGAGTGTTGATACTACAGAGACTATTTTAAAAGAATGGATATCTAAGTATGACGAAAAAGATTTTTATCAGTGGGCTATTGAGCTTAATGATCTCGAGCAGCCTATCGGTACTATAAGTGCAATTAAAACTGATGAGAGAGTTGAGTCGGTTGAAATCGGTTATTGTATCGGAAAGCGTTTCTGGAATAACGGTTATATGACAGAGGCACTCACAGCTATCATCAGATTTTTCATCAATGAGGTCGGTGCCGGACGTGTATGGGCCAGACATGATACTGAAAATCCAAATTCAGGCAAGGTGATGGCTGCCGCAGGCATGGAATATGAGGGTACTTTATGCCACGCAGGCTTCAACAATCAGGGTATATGCGATGAAGCGGTATATGCAAAGGTCAGAAGTGCTGCGCTTGACGAGGAGCCTGATGAGGAGACTCCTGAGCAGCAGGCTGTTACCACAAAGGTGATGGGCGAGGACGGAGTCATGAGAAATGTAATCTCAGATGAGACTATGGAGTATGTCGGAATCCTTGCAAAGCTTGAGCTTTCACCGGAGGAGGCAGAGGCTGCAAAGAAGGATATGGCAGATATGCTTGATTATATCGATAAGCTCGAGGAGCTTGATACTTCGGGAATTGAGCCTATGAGCCACGTATTCCCTGTAAACAATGTATTCAGAGATGATGTTGTCACAAACGGTGACGGAAGTGAAGCTACACTTGCCAATGCACCGGTCAAGAAGGACGGCGGATTCAAGGTACCAAAGACAATCGGCGAATAACGGCAAGGAGGAGAAAAATGGATTTAATGTCTTTAACTGCCGTGGAACTCGGCAAGAAAATACAGGCAAAGGAAGTTACAGTGGAAGAGGCTGTAAAGGCTGCCATTGCTTCTATAAAAGCAAAAGAAGAAAAGATAAACAGCTTTGTCACAATAGACGAAGAGGGTGCACTTAAAAAAGCAGCAGAAGTTCAGGCAAAAATTGATGCGGGAGAGCTAAAAGGAGCGCTTGCGGGTGTGCCTGTAGCCATAAAGGATAACATGTGTACAGAAGGGCTTCTCACCACATGTTCATCAAAGATACTCTACAATTTCATCCCGACCTACACAGCGGAGGCTGTTAAGCGTCTTGAGGATGCAGGCTGTGTCATCGTTGGAAAAACCAACATGGATGAGTTTGCCATGGGAAGCACCACAGAGACATCTGCATTTGGAGCAACCAAAAACCCATGGAATACAGAGCACGTACCGGGCGGTTCATCAGGCGGAAGCTGTGCAGCAGTTGCAGCAGAGGAGGTACCGTTTGCACTCGGTTCAGATACAGGCGGATCAATCAGACAGCCAAGCTCCTTCTGTGGTGTGACAGGAATCAAGCCAACCTACGGCACAGTTTCACGATATGGACTCATTGCCTATGGCTCATCGCTTGACCAGATTGGACCTATCGCAAAGGATGTCACAGACTGTGCTGCTATACTTGAGGCAATCGCTTCATATGATACGAAGGATTCGACATCAGTAAACAGAGACGATTTAAAGTTTACAGAGGCTCTTGTCGATGACGTAAAGGGCATGAAGATCGGTATTCCAAAGGATTATCTCGGAGATGGACTTGACCCGGAGGTAAAATCGGCAATCCTTGCAGCGGCAGATGAATTAAAGAAAAAAGGTGCTGTTGTGGAAGAATTTGACCTCGGACTTGTAGAGTATGCCATCCCGGCTTACTATGTAATTGCCTGCGCAGAGGCAAGCTCAAACCTTGCCAGATTCGACGGTGTCAAATACGGATACCGTACAAAGGAGTACACAGACCTTCACAACATGTACAAGAAATCGCGTTCTGAGGGCTTTGGACCTGAGGTAAAGAGAAGAATCATGCTCGGCTCCTTCGTGCTTTCATCAGGATATTATGATGCATATTACTTAAAGGCCTTAAGGGTAAAAGCACTTATCAAAAAAGCCTTTGATGATGCCTTTGCCAAATATGATGTGATACTCGGACCGGCAGCACCAACCACAGCTCCAAAGCTTGGAGAGAGCTTAAGTGATCCAATCCAGATGTACCTCGGTGATATCTACACCATATCTGTAAACCTTGCAGGACTTCCGGGAATATCGCTTCCGTGCGGCATGGACAAAAACGGACTCCCAATCGGATTACAGCTCATCGGAGACTGCTTTAATGAGAAGAATATCATCCGTGCAGCATACAGCTTTGAAAAAACAAGAGAGCTTAAGCGCAGCACTATCGCGGAGAAATACAGTAACAAAAATACATCAGATACCAATAAATCTGCCGGTGCACAGTAGGAAGGAGGCAAAAAGGATATGAAAAACTATGAGACAGTCATCGGACTTGAGGTCCATGTAGAGTTAGCTACAAAAACAAAGATCTTTTGCGCCTGCTCCACAGCTTTCGGAGGCGCACCAAATACACATACATGTCCTGTCTGCACAGGACAGCCGGGCTCACTTCCTGTTTTAAACAAGCAGGTTGTAGAGTACGCAGTGGCAGTAGGACTTGCCACCAACTGTACCATCACACAGTACAGCAAATTTGACAGAAAGAACTATTTTTATCCGGATAACCCACAGAACTATCAGATATCACAGCTTTATCTGCCAATCTGCCGCAACGGTTCAGTGGAGATTGAGACAGTAAACGGAAAGAAAAACGTCAGAATCCATGAAATCCACATGGAGGAGGATGCCGGAAAGCTCGTACATGACGAGTGGGAGGACGTATCGATCGTAGATTACAACCGTTCCGGAGTACCTCTTATAGAGATAGTATCAGAGCCTGATATGCGCTCCGCTGAGGAGGTTATCGCATACCTTGAGACTCTGCGTCAGACCATCCAGTATCTCGGAGCATCTGACTGTAAATTGAATGAGGGCTCAATGCGTGCCGATGTCAACATCTCAGTCAGAGAGGTGGGCGCAAAGAAGTTTGGTACACGTACGGAGATGAAAAACCTTAACTCCTTCAAGGCTATTGCACATGCCATAGAAGGTGAGCGTGAGCGTCAGATAGAGCTTCTTGAGATGGGCAGAAAGGTAGTACAGGAGACACGTAGATGGGATGACAACAAGGAATCATCACATGCCATGCGTTCAAAAGAGGATGCACAGGACTACAGATATTTCCCTGAGCCTGACCTCGTGCCAATCGTCGTATCCGATGAATGGATCGCACAGATAAAGGCAAAGCAGCCTGAGCTTCGTCCACAGAAGCTTGCACGCTACAAGAAGGAATACGACATCCCTGAGTATGATGCAAAGATTCTCACAGAGTCAAAGCATATGGCAGACATATTTGAGGCTGCCACAAAGCTCTGCGGCAAGCCGAAGAAGGTTTCAAACTGGCTGATGGTTGAGACAATGCGACTGTTAAAGGATAACGATATGGATGCAGATGAGATAAACTTCTCACCTGTAAACCTTGCAAAGCTTGTAGATCTGGTAGATGCAGGCACAATCAACTCATCTGTTGCAAAGGAAGTATTTGAGAAAATATTCTCGGATGATATCGATCCTGAGCAGTATGTCGAGGAGAACGGGCTTAAGAACATGAATGATGAGGGTGAGCTTAAAGCCACAATCCAGGCTGTCATCGATGCAAATCCACAGGCAGTGGAGGATTATCACAATGGCAAGAAGAAAGCTATCGGAGCACTCGTAGGTCAGACCATGAAGGCCACAAATGGCAAGGCAAATCCTGCTGTTGTCAATAAGCTTCTTATGGAGCTGTTATAATAGATATTAAGAAAATGGAACCGACAGGTCTTTTGATCTGTCGGTTCTTTTTTTTCAAAAGCGCCTCAGCTTGCTTGCACGCATTTATTCAGTAGTGTATAATAGTTAAATGGCTGATAAAGCAGCTAAATGATACAAAGGCGGTAATTCACCTATGAATAATGATGATTTCAAGGAAGTACCTGACAATATTCAGGATAATAATGGAGAAACTACAAATAACATAGATAATACAAACGATAACAAGTCAAACGACTACGAGGATGTCTGCTATATCTGCCGCAGACCGGAGAGCGTGGCAGGAAAGATGATACATATCCAGCCGAACCTGTGCATCTGCAACGATTGTATGCAAAAGACCTTTGACTCCATGAGCAACGGTAATTTTGGCAACCTCGGAAATCTGGGAAATATAAGCAATATGGATTTTGGCAATATGCCCAATATCAGCATGATAAATTTGTCAGATCTGACAGGAGGCATACCAAACAGCCAGAAGCTTAAGAAGAAAAAACCAAAGGAAGAGAAAAAGGTCGAGCCGATTCTTGACATTCACTCAATTCCTGCACCGCATAGGATCAAGGCAAGTCTTGATGACTATGTGGTAGGTCAGGAGCATGCAAAGAAGGTCATGTCGGTTGCAGTATATAACCACTACAAGCGTGTCATGGCTGACAATAAGCATAAGGCGCAGGAAGAGAACACCACTGCAAAGCAGGCTTCAAATAAATATGATGGTGTGGAGATTGAGAAATCAAATATGCTCATGATCGGACCTACAGGTTCAGGAAAGACATATCTCGTAAAGACTCTTGCAAAGCTTTTAGATGTGCCACTTGCCATAACAGATGCCACATCACTTACTGAGGCCGGATATATCGGTGACGATATCGAAAGTGTGGTAAGTAAGCTTCTTGCGGCTGCAGATAATGACGTGGAGAGAGCTGAGCACGGTATCATTTTTATAGATGAGATAGACAAGCTTGCAAAGAAGAGAAATGCCAACCAGCGTGATGTGAGCGGAGAGTCAGTGCAGCAGGGTATGCTTAAGCTTTTAGAGGGATCAGAGGTTGAGGTGCCGGTTGGTGCCAGCAGCAAGAATGCCATGGTTCCGATGACCACAGTTGACACGAGAAATATTCTCTTTATATGCGGAGGTGCTTTCCCGGGACTTGAGGATATCATAAAGGAGCGCCTGAACAAGGAGGCTTCTATAGGCTTCAAGGCTGATTTGAAGGACAAGTATGATGGGGATGAAAACCTGCTCATGCAGGCAACTGTTGATGATATCCGCAAATTCGGAATGATTCCTGAGTTTATCGGACGACTTCCAATCATGTTCTCACTTGAGGCGCTCACTGAGGATATGCTTGTAAAGATATTGAAGGAGCCAAAGAATGCCATTATCAAGCAGTATCAGAAGCTCCTTGAGATGGATGAGGTAAGGCTTGAGTTTGATGACGATGCGCTTTATGCCATCGCCAAGATGGCAAAGGAGAAGAAAGTCGGAGCCAGAGCTCTTCGTGCGATTATAGAGGATTTCATGCTCGATATCATGTATGAGATACCAAAGGATGACAATATCGGCACGGTTACAATCACTAAGGACTATGTGGAGAAGAAGGGTGGCCCGCTCATTCAGATGAGAGGTACACCTGAGCTTGCAGACAGTCAGCACGTTTAATTGTTAAAGGATTGTAACTATTCAGCACAGAAATATGCGGTACCGCATATTTCGTAAGAGAGGAATTGGCAAAAATGAAAATTATCCACTGTGCAGACCTGCATCTGGATTCGAAGATGACCTCGAATCTGTCAAAGGAGCAGGCAAAAGAGAGAAAAATGGAAATACTGCGTACATATTCAAGGATGATAGAGTACGCCAAAAATAATGATGTAAAGGCGATTATCATAGCAGGCGATTTATTTGACACGAGAAATGTGTCAGCGACTGCCAGAAATCTGGTAAAGGATTCGATTACGTCAAATCCGGATATCGATTTCTATTATCTTAAGGGTAATCACGACTCGGACAATTTCATATCGAAGCTCGATGAAATCCCTGACAACCTTAAGCTTTTTTCTAATCAGTGGACCTCATACAGCTATGGAAATATCACAATAACAGGTCTTGAGATAGACAAGTCTAACCAGGCTGCCATGTACAATTCTCTTGTGCTCGACAATGACAATTACAACGTTGTCACTCTCCACGGACAGCTCGGTGATGAGATTTCCACAGGCGACCTTAAGAATAAGGGCATTGATTATCTTGCGCTCGGTCATGTGCATGAGTATCAGAGCGGACAGCTTGACAACCGCGGCATGTACTGCTACAGCGGCTGCTTAGAGGGAAGAGGCTTTGATGAGTGTGGACAAAAGGGCTTTGTGGTGCTTGATATAGATGATGAGAAGCTCACGGCAGGCTTTAGCTTTGTACCGTTTGCGTACAGGAGCCTCTACACGCTGTATGTGGATGTGACAGGAGCCATGACCACACAGGATGTGGCTGTGAAGATGGAAAAGGCCATTTCGGACAGTGAATATTCATCGAGAAGCATGGTAAAGTTCGTGCTTGTAGGTGAGGTGGACGTGGATTGTGAGATAAACACAGACTTCCTCAAGGATATGTTCGAGGAATATTTCTACTATGAAAAGGTGTATGATGAGACAAGACTTCTCATCAATTACAGTGAATACGAAAAGGATGCATCACTTAAGGGTGAGTTCATACGGATGGTGCTTGGCTCAGATATGACCGAGGAGCAGAAGTCTGAGGTCATCAGGTGTGGTATATCGGCGCTTAGCGGGGAGGAGATTTAGAAATTGAAATTAATAGCTTGTCACATAAACAACTTCGGAAAGCTGTCCGATCTTAATATCAATTTCAATGATGGAGTCAATGTCATAAACCAGCCAAACGGCTGGGGAAAGAGTACACTTGCGGCTTTTTTGAAGGCTATGCTTTACGGCTTTGATACGAAAAAGGAGCCGGGCGCCTTTGAGAGGGAAAGAAAGCTCTATAAGCCATGGCAGGGCGGAACTTATGGTGGAGAGCTTGATTTTGAGGCCGATGGAGTGGAGTACAGACTTGTAAGGACATTTGGACTTACAGAAAAGCAGGATGATTTTCATTTGTACAGGCTTGCAACCATGGTTGAGTGTGATGATTTTTCACCACTGCTTGGAGAGGAGCTTTTTGACCTCGACCGCAGCTCGTTCAAGAGAACGATATACATAGCACAGGCAGACTGCATGTTTTCGTCATCAGACAGCATCAGCGCAAAGCTTGGCAATATGGCGGAAAATACAAATGACATCAACAACTTCGAGTCGGCAACAGCGGATATTAAGGACATGATGAACAAGATGTCCCCAAACCGTATCACAGGCTCTATCAAAAAGCGTGTAAATACACTCACAGCCTTAGAACAGGAGCTTAAGAAGTATCAGGCAGCGGATGAGGCGGCAGCACAGCTTTCACAGAAAATAGATGAGAAAACTGCCCAGAAGAAGGAGCTTACCGGTATCAGAGCCGAGTACGGCAGGGCGCTTCAGGTGGCATCTGAGGACAGCAGAAAGCAGGCACTTCGTGAAAACTACGAGCAGCTTTGTGCAGTTGCAAAGGAGAAAGAGAGCATTTACAATGCTGCATCGGCAGTTTTTGGAGACAAAGCTCCGGATGAGGCAGAGCTTTTGGAAAAGACAAAGCAGGCCGGAGAGCTTGAAAGCTTAAAGGCTGTAGAAGATAATCTGAGCTTTACGCCTGAGGAGGAGCAGTATTTAGATACACTTTCAGGTATGTTTAAGGATGGTGTGCCATCTGATGATGGTCTTGATGAGATGCAAAAGAAGATAGCAAACATCCAGAGCGTCAAGAATGAGTACAGTCACATGGAGCTCAAGCTCTCGCAGATGACCTCACTTGCAAAGCTGGCAGATGATGAGGAGGAGCCGGAGACACCTGAGAAGACTAAGCTTGTACCTGCAGGTATTGTGCTTATGGTTATCGGTCTTTTGGCAGCGGCTGTTGCCACGGTATTCAGTCTGAATGAGAAGTACAATGTGAAGGAAATCATGTTCCTTGTGGTAGGCATAGCTGGAGTCGCTATGGCGCTTTGTGGTGTTGTCATGATGGTCTATGGAATCCGTTTGAACAACAAAAAGCAGAGAGCATACATCAGGCTTATGGCTGAGCGTGAGGAAAATATAAAGCAGAAGGAGATACCGATTCAGGAATTAAAGGAGCAGCTTGAGCAGATTCAAAGCGGCATTACATCAATGGAGCATGAGGTATCGCAGTTTTTTGACAGCTTTTCGATTGAAGCAGATGAATCGCAGTATCAGGAGAAGCTTTATGAGCTTCGCACAAAGGCTCATGACTACAGTCGTTTCAACGAGCAGATAGGAAAGCGCGCCAAGACAAAGGCTGACTATGAGAAGGCAAAGGCTTCGCTTGATGAGTATTTAAGTCTCTATGGATATGACAGTGCTGCAGAATATACACAGGCACTTTCACAGATGAAAAAGCAGCTCGCAGAGGCCGGCTTTGCAAAGGAAAATATGGACAGTGCTCTTCAGAAGAAAGCGCAGTTTGAGAATGACAACGATATGGACAAGCTTCTTGCACCAAATGAGTGTCCGTATACACTTGATGAGCTCAATGAGATGATTTCAAAGGTGGAAGGCAGCCTCGATGAAATCAGGGCATCCTTAGTGCAGTACGGCAGACAGATGGATGATCTGCAGGAGCAGCTTGATATGAGGGATGAAAAGGAACAGGAGTACCGCAACTGCAAGCAGATACAGGCTGAGGAAAAGCATAAGTACGAGATACTTGGGCTTACATCAGACTATCTGACCAGGGCAAGGGAGCAGTTTACTGCCAGATACATGGCGCCTATTTCCAATGGCTTCCAGAAGTACTTCGGTATCCTGACAGAAAATACAGACAGAGACTGGCAGGTGGATGCCAATATTTCAATAAGGATGAAGGAGCAGGGGCAGCTTCGCGATGTGAGAACCATGTCGGCAGGCTACAAGGACCTGATAGGCATATGTATGCGTTTTGCGCTTGTGGATGCGATGTATCCGGGCGAGAAACCGTTCCTCATACTTGACGATCCGTTTGTGAATCTGGATGATGAGAAGCTTGCTCGAGGCAGAAGGCTGCTTGCGGTGCTTTCGCAGGATTACCAGGTGATCTATTTTACATGTCATGGAAGCCGCGAGTAAATTTTGGTCGAAGCTTTGTTTATATTAGATAAATATGGTAGCATATTTTTATTTATAGAATATAATTATATGAGGGTCAAAATATCTTTTGGCCCTCATATCTAAATATTATATCATATGAGGTAAAATATGCAGTTCATAGTATCAAAAAAGGAGTTCATTCCACCGGTAATAGCTCCTGATATCATAGAGACATTGGGAGATGATTACGAGATATGGACATATGAGGATTACGAAAGACTCCCACCACTTATGGTGGGAGTTTATTCGTATTCGGCTATTCCAAAGTGTCTTGCTCCTTTATCCACGCAGGGACTTGTAAAGAGCGGTGTGTTCAGGCTTCAAAGGGAGTTTGTTCCGGGACTATACGGAAATGGTGTGTATGTGGTGGTTATTGACACAGGTGTGAATTATGCGCAGGAGGCTTTTATGACACCTGAGGGTAAGACGAAGATTGCAGTGCTGTGGGATCAGAATACGGATACGGTTTATTCTGAGGATGAGATAAATGCTGCTATTTTATCGGAAAATCCATATGAGAGCATACCGGGCGATGAGGATGGGCATGGTACGTTTGTGGCGAGCGTGATATGTGGCAATGACAGACCGCAGGATGATTTTGCAGGGGTGGCACCACAGGCTAAGCTTATTGTCGTAAAGCTGAAAAGGGCACCTCAAAAGCTGTATGATTTCTACTTTATTCCGGATCGTAAAATGGTGTACTCGGAGGTTGATGTGATGAGAGCAGTGCATTTTGCAGATGAGTTTGCAGGTCAAAAGGGAGCACCGGCTGTCTTTTGCATGGCGCTTGGCTGCAATAACGGAAGCCACACGGGAGCTGAGGATCTTTCAGAGTATCTGGACTATATCACGGCAAAAAGAGGCAGGGCTGTGGTTGCGGCAGCGGGCAATGAGGCGAACAGCAGGCATCATTATAAAGGGCGCATAACAGATACAGTCGATGATATTGAGATAAATGTTGAGCAGGATATGGATGGCTTTTATCTGGAATGCTGGGCACTTTCACCTGAGCTATTTACGCTTTCTGTCATATCACCGAGTGGTCAGTCGAATCCGGCAGGGGTACCAATGCGAATAGACAGCGGTGAATACTCATTTCTGCTTGAAGGAACACAGGTGACTATTGACTACAGGCAGACCGGCAGACAGACGAGGGATTTGCTTATATTTATCCGCTTTGAAAAGGTGGTGAAGGGAGTGTGGACCATCAGGGTATTTCCACTTAGTACTATTGGAGGCGTTTTTAATATGTGGCTCCCGATGACAGGACTTCTTGATAATGATGTGAGCTTTATTGTCTCGGAGCCTGATACCACGCTGACCATGCCTTCGGATGCTAAGCTTGTGATAACGGCGGGAGGCTATAATTCCCTAAATGATGCAATACTTTTAGAGTCGGGAAGGGGCTTTGACGCAGACGGTGGAATAAAGCCGGATCTCGTAGCACCGGCTGTGGATATCACAGGGGCAAATCTAAGAGGAATGTATATAGCACTAAGTGGCACATCGGCGGCTGCTGCAATCACTGCAGCGGTGGCGGCTCTCATCATGGAGTGGATGATAGTGAGAGGCAATGTTTTGCTCGCAAACGGAGTGGATATAAAAAATGTCATGGTAAGAAACTGCCGCAGAAAAGAAAAAACTGACTACCCAAATAAAATTTTTGGCTACGGATTCATGAATGGGTTTGCCAATTTCTAAGAAAACGGATATAATATATTCTAAAAGATAAAAAGGAAGGGTGAATGGATGACAAAAAGCAATAATTTATTAGCGGATTACGCTGCAAAAAAACAGGATATCTGTATTAAAAATGACACAATTTCAGATAGTCTTTTCAGGGAATATGGTGTCAACAGAGGACTTAGGGATGTAAACGGAAAGGGAGTTCTGACAGGTCTTACGAATATTTCGGAGATTGTTTCATTTAAGACGGGCGAGGATGGTAGCAGCGTGCCATGTGACGGACAATTGTGGTACAGGGGCTACAATGTAAAGACACTTACGAACAACTTAAGGCCCGGTGAGTTTGGTTTTGAAAAAATTGCTTATCTGCTGCTTTTCGGGCAGCTGCCATCTGAGAGTGAATTGGCTGAGTTTACAGAGGTTTTAGGAAGAAGCAGAACCCTTCCTACCAATTTTACGAGGGATGTCATCATGAAGGCTCCGTCAAAGGATATCATGAATTCCATGACGAGAAGTATACTGACACTGGCTTCATATGATCCTCTTGTAGCAAAGGCTGGCATCGACAACAATATCAGACAGTGCTTATCACTTGTTGCAATATTCCCGATGCTTGCAGTTTACGGTTATCATGCGTATAATCATTATGAAAATGATCAGAGCATGTATATTCACAGGCCGGATCCAAAGCTTTCGACAGCTGAAAACTTCCTTAGGATGCTCAGAGCTGACAATCAATATACAGAGCTTGAAGCAAGGGTGCTTGATATGGCACTTATTCTTCATATGGAGCACGGCGGTGGAAACAACTCTACATTTACCACCCGTGTGGTTACATCGGCAGGTACAGATACATACTCTGCTATCGCGGCAGCCATGTCATCCCTTAAGGGACCAAAGCACGGCGGTGCCAATATCAAGGTGATGGAGATGATGCGGGACATCCGTTCGCATGTGAAGCACTGGGATGATGAGGATGAGGTGAGAGCATACCTCAGGAAAATGATGGATGGTGAGGTGTTTGACCACAAGGGACTCATCTATGGAATGGGACATGCGGTGTATTCACTTTCTGACCCGAGGGAGCGTATATTCAGAGGCTATGTGGAGAAGCTTTCAGTTGCAAAGAAGAGAGATAATGAGATGAACCTCTATAATACAATAGAGAAGGTGGCTCCTGAGATTATCGCTGAAAAGCGCCATATCTTTAAGGGTGTTTCTCCGAATGTCGATTTCTACAGCGGCTTTGTTTATGAGATGCTTGGTATTCCTATGGAGCTTTACACACCTCTTTTTGCCATTGCGCGAATCGTTGGCTGGAGTGCCCACAGGCTTGAGGAGATTGTCGGCATGAACAAGATTATCCGTCCGGCTTACAAGAGCGTCATGAAAGAGATAGAGTAACGAGAGAATGTTACAGTCTATCGTTCATATATCAATAATACGATATGTTGGGGATTGGACATATTAAAAGAATCGAGGTATTATACAAATGAGTTTTACAAAGGTAAAAAAGGGCGTCTGTGCAGCAAAGGGCTTTGTTGCAAACGGATTAAACTGTGGATTAAACAGTGACAAAAACAAAAATGACCTGGCTTTAGTTTATTCAGAAACACAGTGTCAGGCAGCGGCTGTTTACACAACAAACAAGGTGAAGGGCGCGCCTATTCAGGTGACAAAGGCACACCTTGAGGCATCAGGACATACGGCAAAGGCTGTTATTGCCAACAGCAAAAACGCCAACACCTGCAATGCTGACGGAGTAGAGAAGGCTCAGAGAATGTGCGAGCTTGCAGCAGCAGAGCTTTCGATTGATCCAAACGAGGTTATCGTGGCATCTACAGGCGTTATTGGCCAGGTGCTTCCTATTGAGCCTATCGAGAGCCATATAAAGGAGCTTGCAAAGGGACTTTCGGCAGACGGCAACGACAAGGCTGTAAACGCTATAATGACTACAGATACCGTTCCAAAGCAGTATGCGGTAAAGTTCATGCTTGGAGACAGTGAGTGTACAGTAGGCGGTATGGCAAAGGGAAGCGGCATGATTCACCCGAACATGGCTACTACCTTAAACTTTATCACATCAGATGTTGCCATCTCATCGGAGCTCATCCAGAAGGCCCTGAGCGAGATTGTAAAGGTTACCTACAACTGCTTAAGCATTGACGGCGATACCTCTACCAATGATATGGTAAGCATCATGGCAAACGGCCTTGCAGGAAACACACCTATTACTACAGAGAATGATGATTATCAGACCTTTAAGGATGCACTGTACGAGGTGCTTTCAAATCTTACAAGAATGCTTGCAAAGGATGGAGAGGGTGCTTCAAAGCTTTTAGAGTGCACATGCACAGGTGCGCCTGATCTTGATACAGCAATTATTGTGGCAAAGAGCGTTATCCGTTCACCACTTTTAAAGTGTGCTATGTTTGGCGAGGATGCCAACTGGGGACGAATTCTTTGTGCTATAGGCTATGCGGAGGCTGATTTTGATATAGACAAGGTGGAGCTTCACCTGCGCTCAACAGCAGGAAGCATCAAGGTGTGCGAGAATGGTGCCGGAGTTGACTTCTCAGAGGAGGAGGCAGCAAAGATACTGCATGAGGACGAGATTTACATCGACATAGATTTACACCAGGGAGATGTGTCAGCCAAGGCATGGGGCTGCGATCTTACATATGATTATGTAAAAATTAACGGAGATTACAGATCTTAATCTTGACAAGTAATATTGATTAATGATATTATTTTTTTAGAGTAATTAATTAAAAAAGTAAAGCGAACGAGGGCGTTCAGATATTAGGTTATCTGCGCCCTCTTTTTTGTTGGAAAAATCACATTTACAAAAGAGAGATTAGGAGGCGGTACATTGACTAAGAATGCATTGGATATGATTGATGAGAAAATAGTAGAGCTGCTGCAGGAAAATGCACGTATAGCGATAAAGGAGATAGCGGCACAGGTGTTTTTGTCATCACCGGCTGTAACAGCCAGAATAGAGAGATTGGAGAGCAAGGGAATCATAAAGGGCTATCATGCCGCTGTAGATTCGGTTAATCTGGGCTATAAGATAAAGGCCTTTGTCAATCTGGATCTGGAGCCTGTACAAAAGGAAGAGTTTTATCCGTTTATTGAGAGTGTGGAGAATGTCATAGAGTGCAATTGTGTGACAGGAGAGTATTCTATGCTCATAGAGGTGGAGTTTTTGAATACGGAGGAGCTTGATGACTTTATCAACACTCTGCAGAAATTCGGCAAGACAAGTACACAGATAGTTTTTTCCACTCCTGTTGAGCACAGAGGCCTGCCTGTACATTCAGGTTTTGATGCATAAGATGATATGAGAGTCAAAAGATATTTTGCATGATTGAATGAAGTGTGCTAAAATAGTTTGCAAAAATACTGACTGTTAAACATGATTTTGGATGCTTTGAATAGTCAGATATATTGATTACGGCAGGAGGATAATATGAGTAAGAAATTAGGCTTCATAGGTTGTGGAAACATGGGAAAGGCAATGATACACGGAGTGCTTGCATCAGGCAAGGCACAGGCAAGCGATATTCTTGCATCTGCAAAGACCGAAAGCTCCAGAGAAAAGAATGCAGCAGAGCTTGGAATCAGGCTGACAGCGGACAATAAGGGCGTAGCAGAGTTTGCAGATATTCTGTTTTTAGCAGTAAAGCCACAGTACTATGAGGAGGTTATAGCAGAGATAAAGGACACTGTTAGTGACGATGAAATTATTGTTTCGATTGCACCGGGCAAGTCACTTTCGTGGTTTGACGAGATGTTTGGAAGGAGCTTAAAGGTTATACGTACCATGCCAAATACACCTGCCATGGTTGGTGAGGGCATGATGGGAGTCTGTGCAAATGAAAGAGTATCGCAGGCTGAGCTTGATACAGTGCTTGATTTGTGCTCGGGCTTTTCAAAGGCTGAGATGATAGACGAGAAGCTCATGGATGTAGTGACAGCGGTCAGCGGAAGCTCACCGGCATATGTGTTTATGTTTATCGAGGCTATGGCAGATGCAGCTGTAGCAGGCGGCATGCCAAGGAGCCAGGCATATACATTTGCAGCCCAGGCAGTGCTTGGAAGCGCAAAAATGGTTCTCGAGACAGGAAAGCATCCGGGCGAGCTCAAGGATATGGTGTGCTCACCTGCCGGAACCACTATCCAGGCTGTGCGTGTGCTTGAGGAAAAGGGCATGAGAAGCAGTGTTTTTGAAGCTATGATGAAATGCCTTGATATCTCCCGCAAAATGTAGTAGAATTATTGCATTGAGTTAAAGGAGAAAAGCAATGAGTCAGGCAAAGGTTGATAAATATAAGAATGAAAAGGCAAATCGTAAAAAGACAAATGCCAGAAATAAAGTAAAGCGTGTTATAGCACGAATTGTTGCAGCGGCAGCTGTAGTCGCATTGGTAGGCTGGGGCGGTTACTCCGGATATCAGTACTATGAGAAGAGTCGTCCGGTGAACTGCTATTACGCAGATATCAGTGCTGTCAGCGATTATCTACAGGGATTATCTGCAGACAGTGAGCAGTAGATTATATTTTTGATACATAACATATATTTTACGATTTATATGATTAAGTTAAAATACCTCGCAGGTTACTGCGAGGTATTTTCAGTTTTTGAAGAATCCCCGGGCTCTTTTTGTGATTCAGATACAGTCTTTGCATTTTCTTCGGTATTTGAGCTGTCAGAGTTTTTTGCTTTGGAGAGTGTGTTATCAATTGCGTCGAGCAGCACTTTGGAGGTGTACTGACTTGTGTTTGCGTAGGAAATATTATCGGTGGACTGATTTTGCACAATCTGCGATACGAGCTCGTTCATCGCAGGCTCAACAAGCGGATACATGGTTTCCACCGAATCAGTCATGTTTTCAAGGCTTATGGAGTTAATGTTATTACTGTCCACCGCCACAGACACATCGATAGCCGCCCCACCCAGCGCTACAGATGTATTGTACACACCCGGTGTATACATGCCGGTTTCTTCGACTGCAGGCTTTGGCTCATCACCTGAAAAGAAATATGTAGCAGCGAAAATTATCAGAAGAAGCAGTATGCCAAGGAGCACTCCGGTGAGAATGACATGCTTCATTTTTACAACGACGATTTTTGTTTTTGCACTCATATGCGCCTCCTGTGGTTGTTTTATATATAATATGTGTGGGGACGCAAAAATATGACAGATATTCCTGCCTATAACGAAAAAGAGATATCCATGAAGGATATCTCTTTATAAAGAGCGATAGACGGGGCTCGAACCCGCGGTCTCGACCTTGGCAAGGTCGCGCGTTACCAACTACGCCACTATCGCATGTATTAAGTTGTGTGCCCTCTTATGCTTGGCACGTGTTATATAATACACGATAGTGGTGTATCTGTCAACCATTATTTTTAATTTTTTGTAATAAGTTTTTCAATTTTGTCCATATATTATTTTGTGAAGATATGCATTTCGCGGTTGCTTTTTATTGACATAATTATGCTATAATTATGTCAATGAAAGGAGTGAAATATCATGCCACTTATTATGCCTATTAAGGATTTACGCAATACAACCGAGATTTCCAATATTGCACATAAGGAACAGGAGCCTATTTTTATCACCAAAAACGGATATAGCGACTTGGTTGTAATGAGCAGTGAACTGTATGATAAATTTGCAAGAATGAATCGCATCGACGAACCACGCAAAATCGTTTATGTAGTAACAATACAGTATCAGGGACGGAATCTATAAAGAAAGCACCAAAATACTGAGGAGAATATCAAGGGGATTCTCGATTATTGTGTCCATGCAGGCATATTTTGATAAGATAGTAAAAGGATTGGCAAAGAAAAAAATAATTACTTTTCCGGATTATGTGATTATGATACAATTATGGAAAATAGTGTTTTATGAATCTAACAAATCGTTAAGAAAAGAATCGAAGGTGGTGCAAACGAAAAAGCAGTATTGAGACTTTTCATTAACTG
>OLSB01000591.1_pt1 | contig 40756 bp, 32 predicted proteins | sample 1672071 | NCBI WGS metagenome assembly OLSB01 (sample SAMEA3136642, study PRJEB25190) | human gut metagenome | biome: human gut; feature: human-associated habitat; material: faeces | place: Austria | collected 2013 | reverse complement strand
GCTTATCGAAGTGACGCCTTCCGCTTTGAGCCCCGCAAGCACCAGCGCGCTGCCCCCGCGAAGATCGGACGCATGCACTTCCGCGCCGTACAGTTTCCTGACACCCCTGACCACCGCGACGTCGCCGTGCACCGTGATGTCCGCGCCCATACGCCGTAAATCGGGGACGTGCTTAAAACGGGTTTCGAAAATGTTTTCGATAATGATTCCCGTACCTTCCGAGATCGCGTCGAAAGCCATAATCTGCGCCTGCATATCCGTTGGGAACGCGGGATACGGCGACGTTTCGATATCGACCGCTTTTGTCCTTAAATTACTCGATATCAATATTCTATCACAAAACGCGCGCATCTTGCAACTGCTTTTGACGAGTTTCGACGTTATTGCGGCAATATGTTCTGGCACGACGTTTTCGATTTCGATTTCGCCGCCCGCGATGCCCACCGCCGTCATCAGCGTTCCCGCAACGATTCTGTCGGGTATCGGCGTGTATTCCGCACCGTGAAGTTCCGTCACCCCTTCGATTTTTATCACGGGCGTTCCCGCTCCCCTGACTTTCGCGCCCATTCTGTTGAGCATGTTTTGAAGGTCGGTGATTTCGGGCTCTTTCGCAGCGTTTCTTATTATCGTCGTTCCTTTTCCGAGGACTGCCGCCATCATTATGTTTTCGGTTGCGCCGACGCTGATTTTGTCAAGTCCGACGTCCGCGCCGACAATGCCGTCCGTCGCACAATTTATGTAGCCCGACTGCTCGTCGATTTTTATGTTCAACTCTTTCAACGCGCGTATGTGTATGTCCACCGGGCGCAAGCCTATATCGCACCCGCCCGGATACGCGATTCGCGCTCTCCCGAGCGTCGCGACCAGACTGCCCATAAGAAACACGCTGCTTCTTATTTCGTGTGCAAGATTTTCCGGGACGTCGCCGTTTTTCGCGCCGCCGCTTATCGTGATTTCGTCGCCCGCTCTCACGACGACCGCGCCCAGCGATTTTATTATTTCGCACATATACGCCACGTCGGAAATATCGGGACAATCCCTGATCGTCACTTTTTCCCGCGTGAGCAACGCGCCCGCAAGAAGCGGCAATATGCTGTTTTTCGCGCCTTTGAGCCTTGTCTTTCCGTAAAGGCGGTTGCCGCCCGAAACGATAAATTTTTCCATAGTTTATATTACTGTCGGAGCAAGGTTTTTTGTGAATGTTCGGCACAAAGACATAGTACGCCCGAAAACGTCATGAACGCAACGAGACTACTGCCGCCCGCGCTGACGAAAGGAAGCGGCAACCCCGTCGGCGGAATCGCGCCGCTTACAACCGCAAAATTTATCGCGCTCTGAATCGCGACGATTGCGGTGATTCCCGTCGCAAGGTAACTTTTGAATCGGGTTTTTGCGTTTATCGCGATTTTTATGCCCGAATATACGAAAACTACGAAGATTATTGCAAGAATCGTTACTCCGAAAAACCCCGTTTCTTCCCCGATGACCGACAGCACGAAGTCGCTTTCCGAAAACGGCAGGAACAAATATTTTTGTCTGCTGTTGAGATATCCGAGCCCGAAAAAACCGCCGCTGCCCAACGCATAATAACTTTGTATGAGTTGGTATCCCTCGCCTTTCGGGTTTTCCCACGGATTCAGAAACGCCAGCAGCCTTTTCATACGGTACGGCTCGGCAACGATAAGCGCGGGGATTGCAAAAACCGCGGGCGCAAGCACCGCCGCAAACTTTTTCGCTTTAAGCCCGCCGACGTACAACATAACGAGCATTACCGCCCCCAAACACACCGTAATTGACATATTTGGTTCCAATATTATCAAAATGCACGAAAAAATGCCGAAAAACAGAATTTTCAGCAACGTTTTTGTATTATTTACGTTATCGTCGGCACAAACCGCAGCCGCAAATATCACAAAACCGAACTTTGCGTATTCGGACGGTTGTATCGTGAAAAACCCGAGGTTTATCCATCTCTTTGCCCCGAAACTTTCGACGCCGAGTTTCGGCACGAATACGAGAGCAAGCAAAATAAGGCTTGAAATCATCACGGGATATTTCGCCTTTTTCAGTTTTTCGACATCGAATATCCGCACCGCAAACATTAAAAACAGTCCGATTGCAAACGCTATCGCCTGCTTTTTGACGTAAAAAAAAGCGTCGCCGCTTTCGATCGCCGCGGAATATTGCGACGCGCTGTAAATAAACGCCATTCCCGCAAGCGACAACAATATCGTGGTTGCGTATATCGCGATAACGTGTTTTTTCATAGTTCGAAAAACAAATCGTCAAAGGCTTTCCCGCGCTCGACAAAGTTTTTGTAGCGGTCGAAACTTGAAGAAGCCGGCGAAAACAAAACGTTGTCGGCACGCACCACCGTGCTTTCCATAAAACACTCTTTCAGACTCTGCCGATAAGTCACGTTGTAAAAGCCCGCGGCAATCGCGCCGTCCATGATTTCGCGCGCGTTTTCGCCCGTAATAAAGGCGTAAATTACATTTTTAGGAAGTTTTTTGAACAAATCTTCAAAATTTTCGCCCTTTCCTCGCCCGCCGAGTATCAAAACTGTATTTCCAGCCATACTTTCGGCACTTTTTAAGGTTGCGGAAATATTCGTACCCTTGCTGTCGTTATAAAATTTCTTTCCCCTTTTCTCGCCGAGATAGGTCGTGCGGTAAAGCGGCGCGGCAAAACTTTTCAGCGTCATTCTTATGATTTCGGGATTAATCTTCCTTGCCATACACGTTGCGGTTGTCGCAAGGACGTTTTCAAGGTTCACCCCGGCGCACGCCGACAGTTCCCCGCAATTTGCGATATGTATTCTTTTTTCGTCCTCGAACACGATTTCGTCGCCGTCGAGATACGCGCCGCGCACCCGCTTTTTCGTGCTGAAAAAGAATTTGTCCGATTTCACGATTTTCGATATTTCTTCGGACGTTTCGTCGTCGGCATTGAAAACGGATATTTCCCTGTCGCACTGTCCCTCGAAAAGTTTCGCTTTCAGGTTTTTGTAATTATCAATGGTTTTGTGCCGGTCAAGGTGATCGGACGTTACGTTTGTGAGAACGCCGATATCTGGACAAAGTCGTTTGGTCGTTTCCAGTTGAAAACTGCTGACTTCCACGACGGCGATATCGTCAGGCGTCAGCGACAACGCTTTTTCGGAAAGCGGCACGCCGATGTTCCCGAGCGCGTACGATTCGTACCCCGCCCCGTTCAGCACGTCGTTTATCATCAGGGTAACCGTAGTTTTTCCGTTCGTACCGCTTACGGCGATAAACTCGCTTTCAAGAAAATCCGCGGCGAATGCAAGTTCCCCCGTCACCTTGTTTTTCGCGACGGCTTTTTGAATCGACGGATTATCTATACTTATCGCGGGGCTTAAAATCGTAAGGTCGGCGACGTCGGAAAAATCCGCGCACGGCACGACCGTCACGTTTTTCGGGATTTCTTTTTCGTTTATGTCGTCGTCGAAAACGTAAACGTCCGCGCCGATTTTTTGCAGAAGTTTTATTACAAAACGCCCGCTCGATCCCAGCCCGTAAACAAGGACTTTTTTGTTTTTATAATTCATAAACCACCTTTGACAATACGTTAAGCGCGGTAAACAGCGTCGTTATCACGGCATATCGGCAAACGATATTCCATTCGGGTATGCCCTTCTTTTCCAGATGATGATGGTACGGCGCCATTAAAAATACGCGCTTTTTCGTGAGTTTGAAATACGTTACCTGCACAATTACTGATATGCACGACACCACAAACATTATGCCCGATATGAGTATCGAAAAAGGATTTTTCAGAAAAACTGCAACCGTCGCGACCGCGCTGCCGAGCGCAAGACTGCCGGTATCGCCCATCATGATTTTCGCGGGGTTGAAATTGAACCACAAAAACGCCATAAGTCCGCCGACGAGCGACGCCGAAAATACCGCGACGCCTTTTACTTCCGTTGCGGTTAAATCCTGTCCGTAATAGATAAGCCCCAGCACCTCGACAATCGCGATAAGCAAATACCCGATAAAGTATATCAAAGACGTCGTCGAGGCAAGTCCGTCCAGCCCGTCCGTAAGGTTCACGGCGTTGGTTGCGGCGATATACACAAGCATAGTGAAAGGTATTATCCCCCATGAAAAATCGACGGTCGCCGCCGTAAACGGAAACCCGACCGCACTTCCTATCACGGGATTTTTATATACGAAAACCGCGGCGATTGCCGCAAGTCCCGTCTGCCCGACTATCTTCTGGTATGGTTTCAGCCCCAGATTATTGTGGGTTTTGATTTTCAGAAAGTCGTCCAGAAATCCGACAAGCGAATACCCGAGCATTAAAAGCACCGCGACAAGCGACAACTTCCCGTACCCGACGGCAAGGGTTACGACCGCAACCGGGATAATGAAAATAAATCCGCCCATCGTCGGCGTGCCTTCCTTTGCGCTGTGCTGCGAAACGTAGCCGAGTATCACCTGCCCGGCTTTCAGTTTTTTCATCGTTTTTATGACAAGCGGCGCAATCAGCATCGAAAAAAGGAAGGTCGCCGCAAGCGCGATAAAACACGAAAGTTCGATTTTCACCTTTCACCTCTCGATAAAGCGATGGCTTCGTCGACGTCGGAATATCTGACGCGCCGCCCGTTTCGCTCTATGTACTTTTCCGCGCCTTTGCCTGCAACGACAAGAAGGTCGCCGTCCGACAAAAGACTTGCCGCAAACTCGACGGCTTCCCGCCTTTCTTCGACGATGAAAACTTTTCCGTTTCCTTTCACGCCTTCCATTATGTCCGAGATGATGTTCGTCAGCGGTTCCGTACGGCTGTTGTCTTCGGTGACGATCACCGCATCCGAAAGCCTTGCGGCGATTTCTCCCATTTTCTTGCGTTTTCCCTTGTCGCGATTTCCTCCGCAGCCGAATACGGTTATCATTTTTCCGCGCGTGAGAGTTCGCGCAGTACGCAAAAGATTATCGAGCCCGTCGGGCGTATGAGCAAAATCGACGATGATTTTTGCGTTTTTGTACGAAAAAATGTTAAATCTGCCCGGTATCGGCGGCAATTTTTGTAAACTTTCGGCAATTATCGGCAACGGTACTTTCAGCGTTTTCAAAAGAGTTATCGCGGAAAGAGCGTTCAGAACATTGTATTTTCCGTAAAGCGGCATGAATAATTCGTATATTTCGTCAAACACGTTGACGATAAACGACGTACCACGCGGTTTTCGTTTGATTTCCATCGCAAACACGTCGCTCGGCTCATCGATTCCGTACGATATTATCGGCATATCGAGGGTTTTATATAACTCTCTGCCCAGATTATCGTCCACGTTTACTATCGCGCTTTTGGTCATTCCGTTTTTGAAAAATGACAATTTTGTGTCGTAATATTGCGAAAAATCGCAAAAATAATCCAAATGTTCGGGTGAAACGTTGGTAAAAATGCTAATATCGCTTGTTATCCCGTACAGTCTGTCCTGTGCGATTGCGTGCGCCGACACTTCCATCACGACGATTTCGACGCCTGCCCTTACCATTTTCCTGAAAAGGCGGTTTAATGTATAACTGTCGGGCGTGGTAAGGTCGGCTTCATACGTTTCATCAAGGATTTTGTAGCCGATCGTGCCGATAACGCCCGTCTTATACCCTGCCGATTTCAATAAATGTTCGGCAATATACGAAGTCGTCGTTTTTCCGTTCGTTCCGACGATTGATACAATTTTCAGTTTCAAATGCGGTTTTTCAAAGAAATTTTGGCATATTTTGCTGTAACTCTGCCTTGAATTTGTAACAATCGCTGTCGGAAGTCCGCTTTCGGTTGCGTGTTCCGCAAGAATTGCAACCGCGCCGAGCATCTGCGCTTCCAGCGCGTGTTTGTGTCCGTCGTCGTCTTTCCCCTTGATACATACGAACAAATCGCCGTCCTTTACCTGACGGCTGTCGGTTGCTATGCCCTTGATTTTGATTTTGGAAATATCCGCGCTTGAAGTATAAGACACGTTTTCAAAAAGTTTTTCAATCGTAATCATAACGTCGCCCCTTTAATATTTATTAATAAATATTATCAAACGGACGACGCTATTACAACCACGCGGTAAAATTAGACTTTTTTAGACAATCTTTGTTTATCAAATTCTTAAAATTCGTATTCGTACGGGTTGAAAGGCGTCGCGGCAATCCTTTCGCTTTCGTCGGTGATTTCGGGAGAAACGTCGTAATAAGAAAAAATCCCCTCAAAAATTTCCCTGACGTAAGGCGCGGCGACGATACTTCCGTAATACGCCCCGACGGGTTCGTCGACGAGAAACAACGCGATTGCCTCGCACCCTGCGTACTTTTCAAAGCCGATAAAACTTGAAATATACTTGCCCTGTGCGATCGCCCCGTTTTCGTATTTTTGCGCCGTTCCCGTTTTTCCGCCGATATTATAACCGTTTATGTACGCACCTTTTCCGCTGCCTTCGGTCACGACGGAATACAAAATATTTGCAAGTTTTTCGGAAGTTTCGCGCGAAATTACCCTGCGTTTTACGACGGGTTCGTTTTCTTTCACGACTCGTCCCGACGCGTCCTTCGCGCTTTTTAACAGATACGGAGTAACGATTTCGCCGCCGTTTATCGCCGCCGACGCCGCAACCGCAAGTTCGATGGGAGTCAGCGCAACCGCCTGCCCGAATCCGATGCGGGCAAGGTCGACGTTTTTGACGGTGTTTTCCGCAAGGGTGAGTCCCGACGTTTCGCCTGTTACGTCGATGCCGGTTTTTGAAGTTATGCCGAAGTTTTTCAGATACTCATAAAATTTTGCCGTACCGACTTGCAACGCGCAATCCATAAACACGCAGTTGCAACTGTTCCTTACCCCTTCCGCAAAAGACTGACTGCCGTGCCCTTTTGAGCGCCAGCATTTTATCTTTTTTCCGTCGACGACGCGGCTCCCGGCACAGTAAAACCTGTGGGTTTCCGGGAAGGCATTTTCCTGTATGGCGATTGCCGACGTCAAAATTTTGAAGGTACTGCCCGGCTCATAAACCGCCGACACCATTGTGTTTTTGCTGTAACGAAACAATGAGGAAAGGTCGTCGCGCGGAACGTTGTTAAGATCGTACGACGGAGTTTCCGCCATTGCAAGAATCTCGCCCGTCGTCGGATTCATGACAAGACACGACACCCGTTTCGCTTTCGTCGCGAGCGCGGCTTTTTTTATCGTATTTTCGACAATGCTCTGGATATAAAAATCGACTGTCAGCGTAAGGTCGCACCCCGACGTCCCGGGAAGATAATATCTCGTGCCGCCGATACCGCGCCCGATAAGGTCGGCTTCCGACAACACGCTGCCGTTGACTCGGGAGTCAACACGCTGCCGTTGACTCCCGTCAGATATTTGTCGTAATAGGATTCGAGCCCGCTTTGTCCTTGAAGGTCGACGTTCGTGAATCCCAGAACCTGCGTCATAAAATCGCCATACGGATAATATCTGAACCCGTCTTCCGAAACGTAAATTCCTTTCAGATTTTTTTCAACGATTTTCAGGACGTTTTCTTTTTCGACTTTTTTCGCGACGGTGATTTCGCCCACGCCCTTTTTCGTGATTTTGTCATAAATCTTTTTATAATCCGCGCCCGCGTATTCGGAAAGCGCAGCCGCAACCTCTTGCGGATTTTCGACGGCGTTCGGACGGACGTAAATCGTATATCTCGTCGCCGTATCGGCAAGAGTTATTCCGTTTCTGTCGTAAATTCCGCCCCGCCTTGCGACAAGCGGCAAATCTCTGTACCACTGCTCCGCGGCGCGCGCCTGCAACTTTTTTGACGAGATCACCTGCACGTACAGAAACTTGAAAAGAATCGCGGTAAAGAAAAAGACTATTAACGTAAAAACAGTTAATAGCCTTGGTTTGGGGTTATATATTAGGTTATCGTTCAAAAATTAGGTTTCTCCTTATTCACCCAACTTGTCGAGCGTGGCGTCGAACCAGTTCGTCTGGGTTTCAAAGGTATTATACGAAGAATGGACGAAATTAAGACCACTTTCGTTTGTGTCGTACACGCTGCTCACCGCCGCTGCCGGATCCTGCACGGGTTCGGTCGACGGAGTATTGATAAGCTCCGCATTGATGATGACAAGCGTTACTATAAGCAATACGACCGCAAGGTAAACCGCCATGATGACTTTGCCCTGAGTGCTGAGTTGTTTGGAAGCCTTGCGTTTTGCCTGTACGCGGGTTTGGGTTTCGCGCAGTCTCATCGGCTCGAAAACTTCGACTTCCGGTCTTGCGGAGTAGCGGTTTTCGACAGCGCCGCGGCTGACGTTATTCGTGTTAAGACGATTCCATAAATCTTCGCGGGCGGGATCTTGTACGGGAGCATACATATCCTGGCGCGCTACGGGACGCTGGTTTACGACTTCCGCCGAAGCGTAACGGTCGTACGTCGGCTGCTGACGGCCAAGACGCGCGTCAAAACTGGGCACCGGCCTGTCGGGGCTGTATGTGTAATCCCTGTTGTCGATATCTTCTCTTATTCCTTCACGGTTTATGGTTGTTCCTAACATTTCCCTATCCTCGCTTACTTATTTTTAATTTGGTTTTTTATTACAGTTTTTCGATTACTCTCAGTTTTGCGCTTTTGCTTCTGCCGTTTTCATCCTGTTCGTCCTTTGACGGCAATATCGCCTTGTTTGAAATAAATTTTACGATTTCGTGCCTTCCGCATACGCATACGGGCAACGATTTGTCGCAAATGCACCCTGTCGCAAGGTCTTTCATCGTCTGCTTCACGATTCTGTCTTCTTCCGAATGGAAAGTAATGACGCACATTCTTCCTTTCGGATTAAGCAGACCTACGTAAGTCCTGACCGCGGTGTCCAGCCCTTTCAGTTCCCCGTTCACTTCGATGCGGATTGCCTGAAAAGTACGCTTCGACGGATTTCCGAATTTCCAGCGGTTCGAAGCGGGTACGCTGTATTCGATAATTTTTGCCAACTGCCCCGTCGTCGATACCGGCGACTTTTCTCTTTCTTTGACAATGTTTTTCGCGATGTTTCTCGCAAATCTTTCGTCGCCGTAAGAAAAAATGATTTTTTGCAGCTTTTCTTCGTCGTATCCGTTCACCACGTCGTACGCCGAAAAAGATTGGCTCCTGTCCATTCTCATATCGAGCGGCGCGTCTTTCATATAAGAAAATCCGCGTTCCGCGACGTCGATCTGATAACTCGACACGCCAAGGTCGGCAAGTACGCCGTCGATTGACGATACGGACAGATTTTTCAGTATGCTTTCAATGTTCTTAAAATCATCGTGTACGAACGTGATTTTGTCTTTATAGGCTTCAAGCCTTTTTTTCGAATACGCGATTGCGTCTTCGTCTTTGTCAATAGAAATAAGCCGTCCCGTCGTGAGCCTTTTCGCAATTTCGCCGCTGTGCCCGCCTCCGCCTAACGTGCAATCGACGTAAACGCCGTCGGGCTTTATGTTCAACCCTTCGATGCACTCGTTAAGGAGTACCGGAACGTGATTGAAATTCTCTTCCATCAGAATCCGAATTTTCCGAGGGGTTCAAGCGACTGATCGTATTCTTCGTCGTCAAGATCCTTGAAGCGTTCGTTGTAGGTTTCTGCCGACCACAATTCGATTCTGTCGAACATTCCGACGAAAACGACGTCTTTCTGTATTTTCGCGATTCGCCTTAAATTTGCGTCAAGTACGAAACGTCCCTGATTGTCTTCTTCGGGAATCGACATCGTCGCAACCATTCTGCGGAGTGCGTCGGTGGCTTCTTTGCCCTCTTCGGTAACGAATGAAATGTTTTTGGACTTTTCTTCGTAAAGGTTTGCAAACTGCTCTTCGGAGTAAATGAACAAACAACCGCTTGTTCCGCGAACTATGGCAAAATTCTGACCGAGCTCCGCTTTGAGTTTAGCGGGGATACGCAAACGGTTTTTCTGGTCGAGTTGATGATTGAACTTTCCGACGTATGCCATAATTACCTCCTTCTGAGATGTTTGTAGATTAATAATAGCACATAGATTGACCACTTGCAACCACTTTTAACAAATTTTTTTCATTTTTTTCAGAAAATTTTTCTAAAAATTCTTAAATCCGTCGTTTGAATAGCAAATTTTCGACATAAATAGTAAAATTTTGCTATTGACAAAAAATCGGAGTGGTGGTCAGCGTTCCCTACTTTTTCTCGTTTGCCCCCATATTATGCCCTGTTCGCCTAAAATGTGCAAGCGATTTTACGGTGATTTTCGCATTTTTTCCATATTGTTTTTTTGCATAAAAAAAGCAACCCCCTGTTTTGGAATTGCAATTAAAAAAAACGTTTCTATGTAATCGTCAAAAATTATTCTTCGCTTTCGTCGATTTTGTAAAGTCTGTTGCCGAGTTTGTCGCACGACGTCATGATATATTCCACCCCGTTTTTCTCGTGCAGAATTTCCGTCCTGCCGTATCGACCGTGAAGGTGTCCGTAAACCACTTTTTCAACCCCGTACTTTTCGGACAAATCGGTGAACGCGGTGTCGGCGTTATTAAGCTCGAACGGGGGATAATGCAGCATGGCGATAATCTTGTCGTTTTCGCCTTTCAGTTTCGTCGCTTCCTTTAAGGAAAGTTCGTATCTTATGACCTCGCGATTATAGACTTTTTCGTCCTCGGGAGTCTTGTTCGATTCGGGCAGAGTCCAGCCGCGCGTACCGCAAAAAACGAAATTTCCGAATTTTAAGGCGTTGTTCTGAATGGCAAAAATATTTTTTTCGGCAAAAATCTTATACATTTTAGTATAACTTTGCCACCAATAGTCGTGATTGCCGCGGATTATTACTTTTTTGCCCTTCAATTTTTCGATTTCGTTTACGTCGATAAGCGCGTTTTCAAAGGTCATCGCCCACGACAAATCGCCGGCAAGCAGCACGATATCGTCGTCCGATACCTTATTTTGCCAGTCTTCGACTATTTGTTCAAAGTGGTTTTCCCACATTGTACCGAAAATATCCATCGGCTTATCCGACGAAAACGATAAATGAAGGTCTGAAATCGCAAAAATTTTCATAACTATAAGATTGCGCGCACGCTTTTTACCTACACAAAATATATATATTACTTATATCACATAATAATGTTTTTTTCAAGCGATGACGCAAATATCACAAAAAAAAACCGCTTTACATAAAATAAGGTATAAACGCTTTGGAGGTGTAAAAATGTCGTTTTGCAATACCCTGAAACCCGACAGGACGCCCGGACCGATTTCCGGAAATCCGCTACATAATCTGTGCGAGCGCGCCTGTATACAAGTGAGAAAAGTTTTCGACGCGTGTATCAACCAGACTTCGCTTGAAGACTACGGCGTCACGATCACGAATCCGACGCCCGCAAACTATACCACCCCGCTGACCTTTGTGTCAGCCGCTTCGACGTCGTCGGCAGGCACGATATCCAACCTTATCGTTACCCCGCTTTCGGGCGACAACCCGCACAACTCGCGCGTGCAGGCAACGATAACCATTCCCGTAGAAGTCATCTATGTCGACGCAAACAACGTCGAAGGAAAAGGCACTGCGGAAATCGTCGTCAACGAAGACGTCATAATGTGCTTCCCCGACAACTCGGTTATCCCCGTCGAGATTGCGGCAACCGTGAACGCGGTGTCCCCGCAAGGCGCGTGGACGGAAGGACTCGGATTTTCAATCACCAGCTGCGTGACGGTCGTCTTGAAAGCCGAGGCAGAAGTCGAGCTTCTCGTGCCGTCGTACGGATACTGTTATATCCCGCCTTGTCAGGCATATACGCAGGAAGTCTGCACGGGCGTGTTTGACCTGCCATTGTTTCCCACGACTTTCACACGATAACGATTTTCTGACGGAGAAATAATAAACGGACGCTTTCGTTGCGTCCGTTTGTTTTTGAAAAATTTTGTCGATTTTTTTTGAAAATATTATGAAAAAGCGCGTTTTTTAGAATACTTATTGCACATTTTCAAGGATTTGGGCGATTCTGGCAAGGATTTCTCTTTTCCCGGTTTTCTCGCTCGACGACACGGCGTAGATGTTATCCACCCCGATTCCGATCTTTGTCGCGATGTTTTGCAACGCTTTTTTCTGCTGCATTTTGGAAAGTTTATCCGCTTTCGTCGCGATTATCGAGAACGGGAAATTGAAGTGGAAAAGATAATTTATCATCTGCATATCGTCCTTTGTCGGATCGTGGCGAATGTCCAGAAGTACGAAAACGTGCACAAGATTTTTGCCGTTTTCAAGATACCCTTCGATCATCGGTCCCCACTTTGCTTTCTCTTCCTTGCTGACTTTTGCATAGCCGTATCCCGGCAAATCAACAAAGTAAAATTCGCCGCCGTTGATTTCAAAAAAGTTCACAAGGCGCGTTCTGCCGGGATCTCCCGACGTCCTTGCAAGTTTATTCTGATTTACCATAAAGTTGATAAACGACGACTTCCCGACGTTGGACTTCCCTGCGATTGCGATTTCGGGCGCGTCGAAAGACGGGATAACTTTCCCGTTTGAAACCGACTGTACGAATTTCGCGTTTTTGATTTCCATAACTTACCTTTCGATTGCGATATTGAAAACTTCCGAAACGTTTTCGACGGGGATAAATTTCACGCCGTTTTTCACGCTTTCTGGAATATCCGCAAGGTCTTTCATATTATCGACCGGAATCAACACTTTCTTTATTCCCGCGCGCATTGCAGCAAGCGATTTTTCCTTCAGCCCACCGATGGGCAATACTTTCCCGCGGAGAGTGATTTCACCCGTCATTGCGACGTCGTTTCTCACGCCCTTCCCGGTAAGTGCCGAAAACACTGCGGTGGCGATTGTAATTCCTGCGGACGGTCCGTCTTTCGGGATTGCCCCTTCGGGAACGTGAATGTGGATATCTTTGTCCTTGAACGCGCACTCGGGTATATCGTAATCGTCCGCGTGCGCGTGGATATAACTTATCGCCGTTCTTGCGCTTTCTTTCATGACGTCGCCGAGATGCCCGGTGAGCAGTATTTCGCCCTTTCCGCTGACGATACTGACCTCGATTGTCAGAATTTCGCCGCCGACCGCCGTCCAGGCAAGCCCCGTTGCCGCGCCGACTTCGCTGTGTTCGGGTTTTTCGTTTTCAAGGTATTTTTCGACGCCGAGATATTCTTTGACGTTGTCTTTCGTCACGACGATTTTGTCCTGCGCCTCGCCCGAAACGATTTTCACCGCGACCTTTCGCATTACGTTTGCGATTTCCTTTTCCAGCCCCCTTACGCCGCTTTCACGGGTGTAAGAGTAAATGATTTTTTCGATTCCGTCGTCGGTAAACGACAGCCTGTCTTCGCTTATTCCGTGCGCTTTCAGCTGCTTTCCGATAAGGTGTTTCTTTGCGATTTGCAATTTTTCTTCGGGCGTATAGCCGCTCATTTCGATAATTTCCATACGGTCGTACAGCGGCGCGGGGATCGCGTCGGGGTTGTTTGCCGTCGTGATGAAAATCACCTTTGACAAATCGAAAGGTATTTCAAGGTAATTGTCGCGGAAAGCGTTGTTTTGTTCGGGATCCAGCACCTCAAGGAGCGCGCTTGACGGATCGCCCTTGAAGTCGGACGCAAGTTTGTCGATTTCGTCCAGCAAAAACACGGGATTCATCGTGCCGGCAATGCGGATATTGCTGATAATTCGTCCCGGCATTGCCCCGACGTACGTTTTGCGATGCCCGCGGATTTCCGCTTCGTCGCGTATGCCGCCAAGGCTCATTCTGACGTATTTCCTGTTGAGCGCCCTTGCGATACTTTTTACAATCGACGTTTTGCCGACGCCCGGCGGGCCCACAAGGCAAATTATCGGCTCGCGTTTTTCGTCGGTGAGTTGTCTGACGGCAAGGAATTCCAGAATTCTTTCCTTGATTTTTTCAAGACCGTAGTGGTCTTCGTCCAGAATTTTCCTTGCATTTTCGATGTCGTTGTTATCTTCGCTCTCAACTCCCCACGGCAAATCGAACACAAAGTCGAAATAGTTTCTTGAAATTGCGTAATCGGGGCTTGACGTGGGCATTTTCGCGTTGCGCTCGATGTCCTTTTTGAGTTTTTTCTTGCTTTCTTCGGGAATGGGCAGCTTGTCCGCTTTAAGCAGCAGATCGTCGTCGTCCTCGTCGCCGAGTTCTTCCTGAATGGCTTTTATTTGCTCGCGAAGGTAATATTCTTTCTGCCCTTTGTCGATGCTTTCGCGCACTTTTCGGTTAATTTTCTTTTCAACCTTTGCGATTTCAAGCTCGTCTTCCAGAAAGTCGAGCAGCAATTCGTACTTGTCGATAACGTCGTCGATTTCCAAAAAGCCCTGCCTGTCCGAAATATCCATAAGATGCGCCGCGCGGTACAAAAACGCCACGGGTTCTTCCGTTTCGTTCAGAATGTTGTAAACGTCTTTGGTTGCGCGCTCGCCCACGAAATAGTGCTCCTCGACGACGGACATACATTTTCTTCTGTACGCCTTCGCCTCGACCGTGCGCGCGTGCAATTCTTTCATCGGCTCATACGAAGCCACGAAGAAGTCGGGATTATCGACGTATCCCGTAACTTTCACTTTTTTGATGCCGTCAACGATAATTCTCAGCGTTTCGCCGCCGTTCGAGATGACCTGCACGACGCGCGCAAGCACGCCGACGGTATAAATACCGTCCGCTTGCGGATTGCTTTCGTCGGTGTTTATCTGACGGCACAAAATAATTTTTCCGTTTCTGTTTTTAACGGCGTCGGTAACCGCCGCGACCGATTTTTTGCGGCCGACGTCGAAATTTACCGTAGTATTTGGAAAAACCGTTAATCCCCTGAGGGGGATTAGCGGTAAATCAAAGTTTTTTTGCATATGTTCTCCTCAGGCAATATTGCGCCTGACTATTTCGGCGGGTACGCCTTTTTCAACCGTATCGCCTGTGATTATTACTTTTTCGATTGTCTTGTCGCCGGGGATTTTGTACATTACGTCCAGCATAATCTGTTCCAGAATCGAGCGAAGTCCCCTTGCGCCGGTTTTGAGCGCAATGGCTTTTTTCGCGACCGCAGAAAGCGCGCTGTCGTCAAACACGAGATCCACGCCGTCGAGTTTCAGCATTTTCTGATACTGTTTGACAAGGGCGTTTTTCGGCTCGGTCAGAATTTTGATGAGCGCGGTTTCGTCCAGTTCGTCAATCGAAACGACAATGGGAAGCCTGCCGACGAATTCCGGAATAAGACCGAATTTGATAAGGTCGTCGGGTTGGATTTCCCTGATGATTTCGCTATATTTTTTGTCCTTGTCTTCATTCAGCACGGAGTTGAACCCAAGCGACGAATTGTCGGTACGTTTGCCGATGATTTTGTCAAGTCCTACGAACGCTCCGCCGCAAATAAACAGGATATTCGTCGTGTCGATCTGATACATTTCCTGCATAGGATGCTTACGTCCGCCCTGTGGAGGCACGTTGGCAACGGTGCTTTCGATAATTTTAAGGAGCGCTTGCTGCACGCCTTCGCCCGACACGTCGCGCGTTATCGACACGTTTTCGCTTTTTCTTGCGATTTTGTCGATTTCGTCAACGTAGATTATGCCTTGTTCGGCGCGTCTGATGTCGCCGTCCGCAGCCTGAATGAGTTTCAAAAGAATGTTTTCGACGTCTTCGCCGACGTAGCCGGCTTCCGTGAGCGTCGTTGCGTCGGCAACCGCAAACGGCACGTTAAGGATATTCGCAAGAGATCGCGCAAGCAAAGTCTTGCCGCAACCGGTAGGTCCGAGCAGCAATACGTTGCTTTTGTCCAAAACGACGTCGTCGCCGTTTTTTTTGTTGCTTCCGATCCTTTTGTAGTGATTGTAAACGGCAACCGACAACACTTTTTTGGCGGCGTCCTGACCGATAATATATTCGTCAAGACGCGCTTTGATTTCTTCCGGCGTGAGCAGTTTGAAGGCGTCGTTTTTCGGGGTGTCCGCTTCTTCGTACTCTCTTTCGAGAATATCGTTGCACTCCTCGATGCACTCGTCGCAAATGGCAATCCCGTTGGGACCCTCGATGAGTTTCAGCACTTCGTCCTCGCTCTTTCCGCAGAAAGAACAATATTGTTTTACTGTGTTTTCTTCCATATACTCCTAATTATGGCGGGGATATATTATTTTATCTACGATACCGTAAGCAAGCGCTTCTTCCGCGGACATAAAGTTGTCGCGGTCGGTGTCGCGTTCGATAACGGAGATATCCTGCCCCGTCATTTCCGCGAGATACCTGTTCATTTTTTCTTTGGTTTTCGCGATGTGTTGTGCGGCAAGGATAATATCGCTTGCCTGACCTTGTGCGCCGCCCAAAGGTTGGTGAATCATAATCTCGCTGTTGGGAAGCGCGTAACGTTTGCCCTTCGCGCCGGCGGCAAGAAGGAACGCGCCCATCGACGCGGACAAGCCGATCGAAATGGTACTGACGTCGCACTTGATATAATTCATCGTGTCGAAAATCGCCATGCCGTCGGTAACGCTGCCGCCCGGGCTGTTGATGTACAACGCGATGTCCTTATGCGGATCGCGCGCTTCGAGATAAATAAGCTGAGCGATGACATAGTTTGCAAGGTCGGTATTGACTTCGCCGCTCAAAAAGATAATTCTGTCTTCGAGAAGCCTTGAAGCGAGGTCGTATTGACGCTCGCCCCTGTTGGTTTGCTCCACGACGCTGATCATTTTTTCGTTAACGTTCATAAACTCTCCGAAATTATTGTATACTTTTTTACCGATATATATTCGGTCGAAAAATCGTTATTTTGCGGGGTTAAGTTCTTTCAGTTTCGCCATAAGAGCGTCGGTAAGGCTCTGGTTCAGAAGATAGGTGAGATATCTCGGATCCATATCTTTCTTGTATTCGTCGACGGTCTTGTTCTGACCTTTTGCCATATCTTCGATTTTCTTATTGACGGCTTCTTCGTCGGGAAGGACGTTTTCGGCTTTGATAATCGCTTCCAGCACAAGACGGATTCTCACGTTTCTTTCTGCCGCTTCGCGATAATCTTCCGCCATCTTTTCGCGGGTGATTCCCGAATATCTGAGATAATCGTCGAGTTTCATTCCCTGATACAGAAGACGATATTCAAATTCCTTAATCATTTCTTCGACCTCGTCTGCGATCATGCATTCGGGGACTTCGACCGTTGCGTTTTTGACGATTGCTTCGACGCGTTTGTTTTCTTCGGCGATTTCGGCGCGTTCTTCGGCTTGTTTTTCAAGACCTGCTTTGATGTCCGCTTTGTATGCGTCAAGGGTGTCGAATTCGGACACGTCTTTTGCAAAGTCGTCGTTGAGTTCGGGCAGTTCTTTGACCTTAATGGCGTTGAGCGTTACTTTGAAAACCGCTTCTTTTCCGGCAAGGTCTTCGGAATATTCTTTGGGGAATGTAACGGTGATGTCTTTCGTTTCGCCCTTCTTCATGCCTACGACGCCTTCTTCAAAACCGGGGATAAAGGTTTTGCTGCCGAGTTCCAGATCGTAATCTTTGCCTGCGCCGCCGTCGAATTTAACGCCGCCGACCGAGCCTTCGAAATCGATATTGCAGATGTCGCCTTTTTTGGCTTTTCTGTCTTTTTCGATTTCAACGACGCGAGCCGCTTTGTCCTGTGCGAGCAGGAGTTCCGCCTGAACCTGATCGTCGGTAACTTCAAATTTTTCTTTTGCGACTTTCACGCCCTTGTATTTGCCGAGTTTGACTTCGGGCTGGACGGTAATGGTAACCGCGAATTTAACCGCTTTGTCGCTTGCTTCCAGAATGTCCGCTTCGGGACGGCTGACCGGCTCGACCGACGTTTCTTTTTCAAGGGCTTCTTCAAAGTACTTGGGAAGAATGATATCGAGAGCGTCGTTCAGGAAAACGTCTTTGCCGAATTCTGCTTCCAGCACCTTGCGGGGCACTTTGCCGGGACGGAAGCCTTCAAGTTTATAATGGCTTTTGTTCTTGTTATAAGCTTCTTGGATAGCCGCTTCTACTTCGGCTTCGTTGATTTCGATTGTGAATTTTACTTGACTTTTTTCAAGTTTTTCGAGTGTGTAATTCATAAAACCTCCAAATAATACTAACGTAAGCGTATAATAATATAACATATAAAGAAAGTTTTTGCAATACAAAATTCCACTTTCCGAAATATTCTTTTTGTCATTTTTTGTCATTATTCGTCACACGCTTGAAAATTAGACGCCGATACGCTATAATTTGCCTATGCCACAAGACCTTTTAACGTTAAAAACCCTGCAAAAAGAACTTAATTCTCTTCTTGCGCCGGGGAAAATACAAAAAATAAACCAACCCGAAAAGGACGAGGTTCGTTTCGTCGTGTATTCGGGCGGCACGTCGTACACTCTCGTCGCATCGGCAAACCCCAACGCCGCGAGAATCCATATCGCATACGACAAAAAGGAAAACCCTTATTCCGCCCCCGCCTTCTGTATGCTTCTGAGAAAGCATCTTCTCGGCGCGACGATCAAGGATATTTCGATTGCGGGCGACGACAGAGTTTTCAGAATTTCGCTGTCCGCGCGCACCGAAATGCAGGACGTGAAAGACTTCTTCGTCGTCGTCGAACTTATGGGACGATACAGCAACGTTATCCTGCTTGACGAAAACGATATTATCCTTGACGCACTCGTCCGCATCGGCGTGTCCGAAAAAGGCAGACGAGTCATCATGCCCGGCGCGAAATACACCCCGCAGCCCAAAGGCGACAAGGCGGAACTTTACGACAAAGAAGGCATAAAATCGCGCCTTGAAAATTCGGACAAAGCCACGCTTTACGACGCCCTTTTGTCGTCGGTCAACGGGCTGTCGAAACAAAGCGCGAAAGAAATTGCTTTTCTTTCCGAAAACGCCGGAAATCCGGTTGACAAAGCGATTGAAGAAATTACGTTTTTTGACGAAATTTTCGGAAAAAACACATATAAACCGTGCGCTTTGAAAGATTATTCCGATTTTTTTGTAACGCCGTATAAGTCGCAAGGCGACGAAAACGACTTTGTTTTCTTCCCCACGTTAAACGGTGCGGTCAACGCTTGCTTTACCCTTTCGGACAAGTCCCAGCGCGAGAAAAATTACTTCAAAGACATTATCGTTTTAACAAAAAGACACCGCGACAAACTCGTTAAAAAAATCGATATCGCGCGCGAAAAACTTATCGAGTGCGACGATATGGAAAACGTCAGAATTTCGGCGGAACTTCTTGCAAACAATCAATATAAAATCAGCCGCGGCGAGCCGTCCGTTACCGTCGAAAATTACTATGACGATATGCGCCCCATAACAATAAAACTCGACGTGACGAAAACGCCCGCGCAAAACGTGCAGCACCTTTTCAACAAATACAACAAGTTAAAGCGTGCAAAAGAAATTTCCCGCGAACAAATCGAAGAATATTCAAAAGAACTCGACTACGTAAATTCCATTCTCGACGCCCTTTCCCGCGCGGAACTTTCGGACGCCGAAAATATCAAAGACGAACTCGTCGCCCTTAAAATCATCAAAAAACAAGGCGGAAACGGTCACAAAAAAGTCGTGCAAAAATCCGCGCCAAAGACCTACGAAAAAGACGGATTTACTATTTACGTCGGCACGAACAACATGCTTAATAACGAGGTAACTTTCAAAATCGGCAGGTCTTACGACGTGTGGCTGCATGTCAAAAATCACCACGGAAGCCACGTCATTATCAGAAAAAACAGCGAAAATGACGTCATTCCAGACTCGGTTTTGTCATCTGCTGCGGAAACTGCCGCATACTTTTCAGAGGCGGCAAACTCCGAAAACGTCGCGGTTGACTACACCGAACGCCGCAACGTCCGCCGCATCAAAGACGCCGGGCTCGGCATGGTAAATTACGACGACTACAAAACGATTTTCGTAACCCCGAAAAACAATATCGGAAAATAGTTTCGTCACGTCCTCGCCCGCCGCGCGGGCGTTTTTTTATCTAAAATTTATCATCTCAAAAATATATAAATATTTTCATTTACGATATTTGACACCGAAAATTTGCGGTGTTATAATTCTCGCCGTTCAACAAAGGAAGTCGAAAGAAATGGAAAGAGATTTAACGGTCGGGAAACCGATTACGGCAATATTAAAATACACACTACCCCTTTTCGGCAGTATCATTTTCCAACAACTTTACAACATAGCGGACAGCCTTGTTGCAGGCAGATATATCGGCACGGACGCGCTCGCCGCGGTCGGCAACGGATACGAAATCACGCTTTTGTTCATTGCGGTTGCTTTCGGGTGCAATATCGGCACGTCGGTCATCACGGCAAGGTATTTCGGCAAGAAAGATATCCGCGGCGTGAAAACGACGGTATCGACTGCCCTTATCGTCAGCACCGTAATTGCGGTAATTCTGACGGCGCTGGGGCTTGGGCTTACGAAGCCGCTCCTGAATCTCATTAAAACCGACCCCGTGATTTTCACCGATTCGTACGAATACCTGATGATATATCTCGGCGGCTATATTTTCCTTTTGTCGTACAACATCGCGACGGGCATATTCTCGGCGCTCGGCGACTCCCTTACCCCGTTTTTGTTTCTTGCGGCGTCGTCGGTCGCAAACGTTATCGTCGATATCGTTTTCGTAAAAACCCTTCATATGGGCGTTAAAGGCGTGGCGTGGGCGACGTTTATTTGTCAGGGAGTCAGCGCGATTCTTGCGCTTGCGTTTATGTTCGTAAGGCTCAGAAAACTTCCGCACGAAGGCGACGAAAAGATTAAAAAAGTCGATTTCAAAATTCTGAAAGAGATTTCCGTCGTCGCAATCCCCAGCATTTTGCAACAGGCGTTCATATCCGTCGGCAATATTATCATACAAGGATTCATCAATGCGTTCGGCGCGTGGGCGACGGGCGGATACGCCGCTGCAATCAAACTCAACAATATGGCGGTAACGTCGGTTGTCGCGCTTGGCAACGGTATGTCCAACTTTTCGGCGCAGAACATGGGCGCGGGAAAGCCCGAACGTATCAAAAAAGGTATTTTCGGCGCAATCGGTATGGGCGCGGTCATTTCGCTTATCTTCACCGGGATTTTCCTTGGATTGTCCGAGCCGTGCATTAAGATTTTCATCACCGACGGCAATGCGGACGCAATCGGGACAGGCGTGAACTTTTTGAAAATCGTAACTCCGTTTTACGTGATAATCGCGGTTAAAATCATCGCGGACGGCACGCTTCGCGGCACGAATCGTATGCTTTCGTTCACGATTGCGACGTTTATCGACCTGCTCCTTCGCGTGGTGTTTTCAGCAATACTCAAAAAACCGATGGGCATTACCGGCATCTGGTGGTCGTGGCCGATCGGCTGGCTTATTGCAACTCCCATATCTTTCGGGCTTTACTTATTCGCCGCGAAAAAGAATTTCGGATTGAAAAACGAAAATACACCCGCCGAAACCGAATCTTCCAAAACCCCGTCCGAAACCGAGAAAAAAGCCGAGAAAATCGTTTCCGAGAACGCGGCGGAAAGCGTCGCGCCCGAAGACAATAATCTGACGGAATAAGTCAAAAACCACAATTTTTCCCACAAAAAAACCGTCCTTTTGGACGGTTTTTTGTTGTTTACGATTTGGTTACCTTTGACTTGCTGAGCGTAATTCACGATATCATATCTACTTTAAAAATTCATATTTAAATAATACGGGGACAATTTCCATATTGTAATAGTCTTTCAATTTTTGTTTTAATGATTTCAAATAACTATTTAATTCACGATAATCCGGAACATTTTCCCTTGTTATTTCATCAATTGTTGTAGTATTTAATTCAGCAAAAATTTGATATACTCCATAAGTCATTTTAGGATTATAGTTTTTTGTTTTTCTTGCTTCTATTAAGATTAACTCCCAAATATTTAACAACTCCTTTTCCGCATCATTTACTTTTAATTTTCGCAAGTCTTTACTCGCCAATGTTTCACCATTAGTAGTATCAAGACAAAGTTCATTTCTATAAAAACGGTTGTCGCTTCCTTCAAAACTACGCATGTGATTTTGCATTTCAAAGCAAGTAAAAACAAGACACTTCAATAAAAATTGATCCAAAGTACCATTTTTAACATCTGCTAAAAACCTATCGGCACCATCTGCAGATTTCATTATTCTTGCCCTTTCTGTCCATTTTCTATTGTAAGTAATATATCGTGCCGCACAGAACATAGGAAGTTTTGAAAGATAATTGTCCTTACGAACATAAAACCCGTTTCCGTCATATCTTCCAGCGATTAAAAGGCTTGCGTTTAAATCAGGATTATCAAACCCTGAGTTATTTGCAACCAAATATCCAACAACATTTTCATTGTAAAGCGGCTTGTTTCTTATCTTGCCATCATGTTTTTCCAAACCATCCAAACCAATTAGAATTCCCTCCCTGCTGTCATTATCAAACACTCTCTTATCATAATAAACTTGACTATATAAACTGTATATTCTATCAACTGACAATAGTCCATCATTAATCAATGAGTTATTATTAATATCAAAAGCATTTATTTTTACGTTTGAGATTATTTCATCTTCATTAGACCATAATGCACACATAATGCAAGCCTCAATTGTTGTATGAAAATGTTTACGATTAAATGCAAAACCTTTAATAAATCTTTTATTAATTAAATGCTGTGCTTTCCAATATTTTACCGGAGAATATACTATATAACTATCCGTGGGTTGTCTTAAATAATATTTAAACGCCGACCATATGAATGCATTTCCCAAATCATTCAATACGCTTCCTTTTACCTCTTTTCTCATCTCTTTCACAACATAAGAGTCCTTCCAAGACGATGCCGTTTTACTAACCGCCGCTTTTTGATGTTCCGCCGATGTTGTTTCGGCATATGGTGGATTTTCAAACAAAATAATCGAACAATTAGCGTTGTTTATATATTGTTTTATTATAGGATTGTCAATATATTCTTTTGACAGTGCATCAGCATCACGAACAAGCCCCATATTGAATGTGTCTTCTTTTTCTGTAGGGGGAATAATATATCTTACTTTGCTACCTAATATTTCCAGCAAAACTTTATACTCATAATACTCTATTGTGGATACGATACAATGAGATAACTCTTCATCGCTTAATCTTTTTTCAAGATTTCCCGTACCTGCACACCTATCTAAAATTATATAATCATTTCCGGCGGGGACTCTTTTAATCGCTTCGCGAACCAACTCAATTGATTTATCAACATAGGGCTCAGGAGTATAAAAAGCCCCTAAATTTTTCTTTTGAATAGTGTCATTAAGTTTATCCATAAGATATTGAAAACGAACATTGTCTTTGCCTTCATATGGATAAATATAGTCTTTTAACTTATTTGGTTCTCGTATTTCACCGATTATATTTACTTTTCCGGTGGTATCACCTATAAAATCGGACTTCCTTGCTTGTGGGTTTTCCCTATAATATTTTTCAGCCCATCCCACTATACAATTTTCGTCAATATGAATTTTGGTATAATTATTTTCTTTTAATAATTGTATCAGTTTAAATTCGTCTATTTGATTCTCGGCATACGCAAGTTTAGAATAGTATGAGCCGGCAACAAAACCCTTATTGTCTTTCGATGCTCCCCCTACATATACCCTTTCAATATATGTCAAATATTCTCCTGATTTATAAACATATATTGTTGCAGAGTTTAAAGATACAAGCATTATGTTTTCAGGAATTGGTTCTCCTTTAATTCGCATAGCAGACAAATATTTTATCGCCTGAAATAAGCACGCATTTAAATCAGTTATGTTTAATTTAAACTCAAGCAAATTACCATTAATAATTCCGTCAGTATTATTGCGAAAAATGCTTTCATATGTCAAATTAGGATTGATTACTTTTAAATATTGTTCATAAAATTCATTCTGCCCCTCGAGTTCAACACTAAATTTCTTAAACATTTTGTCCCATACCTCCAAGTTTTTAGCACTTAATATAAGACAAAACAATTAGTTTTCTCAAATAAAAAAGTGCGCCAACCGAAGTTGACGCACAAAACGCAAACTCCGATTGGCTCTTAAACTTTGGTAATGAACAACCATTCCCATTGTTTTGGAATTCGCATTTTGACAAATTACAACAATGGGAGTATGCTTAAAAAAGGGAACACTATTCCCTTGGTCGTTCATTTCCATTAAAAAATATTAAGTTTAAGAGCCAATTACAATATATCATATTGTTTCATCTTTTTCAATTATTTTTAATAAAAAACAAAACTCGACTTTGGGCAGTCGAGTTAATAAATAATATGTTTTTATTCAAAATTTGCATTTTTTCCACAAAAAAACCGTCCTTTCGGACGGTTTTTTGATTTTGTCGATTATTTTCCGCTGACTTGCTTTGCGTAGTTGGCGATGTCGACAATCATCGGGATAAGGACGAATGCGTATGCAACCACAACGCTTACCCAATAACAGATTTTAACGCCCTTGCCCTTATTCTTGACAAAGCCCAAGCTCACAATCGTGAAAACAGTATAAGTCAGAAGACCTACGATGCCTTGAAGGATAACGGGTACGAGTTGATACCAAGACGTAATTTGTTTGTCGTTTGCGATGCCGAGTGCGAAGTTGATAATCATCGTAACCGCGCCGACAACAAGCACAATAAACGCCATAAGCCCCAAGGTTTGTTTGCCGCCGGATACTCTCTCCTCGTCTTCGTTGTCAGTTTTGAACATAAAGTATATCTCCTTAAAATTATTCCGTATTTTTGCGCGACGTCGCGCTACTATTTAATGCTAACTTCTTTTTTCAAGAATGTCAAGTACCGCTTGAAAATAATCGGGTATCGGCGCGGTAAAAGTCATTACCTTTTTGGTTTTCGGGTGAGTCAGCACAAGTTTGTACGCATGCAGCAGCTGACCGTTCAGCTTAAACTCGTTACTGCCGCCGTATACCGCGTCGCCGACGACGGGATGATGCATAAATTTTGCGTGCACTCTTATCTGGTGGGTGCGCCCCGTTTTCAACTCGAACTCGCAAAAAGTGTATCTTGAAAAACGACGTAACACCCTGAAATGAGTTTCGGCGTTCCTGCCGTCCTTGACAACCGCCATTTTCTTTCGGTCGGAATGGCTGCGCCCTACGGGCTCGTTTATTGTGCCCGCGTCTTCCTTCACGTTCCCGTCCAGCAGCGCGACGTAATATCTTTTCGCGTCTTTTTTCTGGATTTGCGATTGCAGGTTTTTGTGCGCCTCGTCGTTTTTCGCGACGACGAGAAGCCCCGACGTGTCCTTGTCGAGCCTGTGAACGATGCCCGGACGAACAACGCCGTTTATCGTGCTGAGCGACGACAAATTGTACAAAAGCGCGTTCACGAGAGTGCCGTTTTCACTGCCGCACGCAGGGTGCACGACCATACCTTGCGGCTTGTTAATGACGGCGATGTCGTCGTCTTCGTAAACTATGTCAAGGGGAATGTTTTCGGGTTCCAGCGAGAGATTTTTCGGCGACGGTAAATTAAAAACGACTTTGTCGTTTTCTTTTAAGGACGCGCCCGCTTTTTCGACCTTACCGTTCACGGTTGCGCCGCCCTCTTCGATTATCGTCTTTACGTGGCTTCTCGAAACGCCCGGAAGATTCTTTTGCAAAAACCTATCGAGCCTTTCTCCCTTGTCTTCTTTCGCCGCGACAAATTCAAACGTTTCCATCGTCTTTCAAAGCGGCATCGTCGTCGGACGGCGAATCCGATATTATGTCCTGCCGATTTATCGCGTCGTATGGGTATGCCCGGGGATAAGTCGAGTCCTGTTTTTCCTTTTCTTCCTGACGTTTTTTAAGGTCTTTCGGCATAAAGAAAATCGCGTAAATCGCAAACAGTATCGTGGCAACCGTCAGAAAACTGTCCGCCACGTTGAAAGTCGCGAAGTTCGGCCAGAAGTCGAAAACGATAAAATCCCTGACGTAGCCGAAAACGATGCGGTCGTAAAGATTGCCAAGCCCGCCCGCAAGAATAAGGACAAGCAGCGTCCTGAAAACTTTGTTTTCCTTTTTGTTGAAAATCAGATAAAACACCAAAATCGCAAGCCCCACCGCCGTAAACGCGATAAGAGCCGCCGTCTTGCCCTTGAACGAGCCGAACGTCGCGCCCGTGTTCTCGTCATAGGAAAAAGAAATGAAATTTCTTATAAATTCGATATCGTCGTTGTGCTGGACGAATTTGCCGCCCGCGACGTGTTCGATCCCCAGCGCCTTTACGATGCCGTACTTACTGCCGAGATCGAGCGCAAGCACCGCGATGACGATAAGTATTTCATACCAGAACATCAGCGACGATTCCTTCTTTCTTCAATGGATTTTGCAATGTCGCCGCCCGCCGATATCGACACACCGTAAGGTGTGAGCAGGAATATCGTGCCGTTTATGCGTTGCATACTGCCGCCGAGCGCGTAAATCGCCCCGCTTAAAAAGTCCAGAATACGTTGTCCGTCTTCGTCGCCGATCCCTGCAAACTCCACTATTGCGGGCTCATGCATGCGAAGATGGTCGATAAGCGACTGAACGTCGCCGTAATTTTTGGGAGAATACAAAACCACGTTGCCGATGGGCACGCTTTGAAGCGCGGGATTTTGCGGGGGCGTCGCGGCGTATTGCGGCGCAGGCTGTTGCGGCGGCACGAATTGTCCCGTCGGCTGAGTCCTGACGGGTTGTCCGATGGGAGGTAAAGCGCGGTTGAGTCTTTCTTCTGTGGAACGGGACACGTTGCGACGCGTATCGTCGCCGCGGTCAAAGTATCCGCCGCCGCCCGACGAGTATCGTCTGTCGAAGTTATTCCCGGTGCGGTCGTAATCGCTGCGACGGTCGTAATCGCTGCGACGGTCGTAATCGTCGCGGCGGTCGTATCCGTCCCTATCCGAACCTCTTCTGTTGTTTCCGAAAAAATCAGCCATTCGTAATTACCTCTCGTTCCCCGAATAACGCCCTGCCGAGTCGCACGATATTCGCCCCGTATTTTACGGCGACGTCGTAATCGTTGCTCATGCCGGCGGAAAGATACCGTATATCCGCATTATCGAGTCTTGTCTGTTTTAGTGTATCATATAACTTACTTAATTGCAAATAAAATGCGTCAAGCGCTTCTTTTTCGACGTTCGGAAGCACGCTCATCAGCCCTTTCAGGCGGACGAAGGGATATTTATCGACTTCTTTTGCAAAATCAATGACTTCCGCGGGGGCGACGCCGCCCTTCTTTTCTTCACCGCCGATATTGACTTCGATGAGAATATCCTGCACTTTCCCGTGCTTTTTCGCCTGACGGTCGATTTCCTGCAACAAACTAAGCCTATCGACGGAGTGAATAAGTTCCACCTTGTCGACGATATATTTCACCTTGTTGGTCTGCAACTGTCCGATAAAATGCCAGCGGACGTCGGGCGTGTATTTTTCCAGAAGTTCCTGCACGCGGTTTTCGCCGAAAATTTTCACGTCGGTGTTGTCCCTTACAAAAAGTATTCTTTCAAGGGGCATAGTTTTGGACGCACCGATAACCAGCACGTCCTTTATACTTCTTCCCGATTTTTCAAGGGCCGTTTCAAGGCGGCTCATCGCGTTTTTATAATTTTCAATGACTTTGTCTTCGTTTACCATATCCTATATGGTAACACCGCCCGATAAAGTTTGTCAAGCGTCGTTTTATCTTTCGTCGGACGCGCATTCTTCGGGGGACGGCGCGCCGCACTCTGCGTCATCGGTCGAAATCCTGCTTATCGACACTTCATAGGCGGTTTTCACGACAATATCGCCGTCGACGTTTTTCTGGTATTCCCTGCTTTGTATGCGCCCCGACACGGTGATTTTATCGCCCACTTCCAAACTTCCCGCAAAGCGCGCGTTTCTGCCCCACGCAATGCACGGGATATAATCGGATTTGTTGTAAGCGCGGTTGACCGCGATAAGCACGTCGCATATTTCGCGCTTGAACGGAGTCGTGCGATATACGGTGGGCTTGCAAACGTAGCCCGTAAGTTCGATGATGTTGGGATTTCTTTCTTCGTCGTCGTCCGCAATCTCCCTTGTGAACACCGTCAGCATAAGTCGGCTTTTTCCGTTTTCGTACTTGTTGTAGCTTCTGAATTGCCCGTCGACGGACAGCGTGTCGCCGACGCGGATTTCGTTGTCGATCATCAGCCTTTCCGAAAGAGTAACCGGTATGACGTCTTCCTGCTCGGACATTCTTTTTACCGCAAGCATTACTTCGTAAAACCCTTCGCCCATCACCTCGTGAGTGAATACGGGATTCGTGATTACCTTTCCCGAAAGGAAAACTTTGTTGTTGATTTGTACGTCTGACATAATTTTCTCCATATTTGTGTTTTATTTTTTGCGTTGTATCCCGTTATTGTCGATTGTGTAGTTTTCACGAAGTACAAGTTCGTCAATCGACACCGCCTTGTATCCGTCCGCTTTCAGCCGCGGCAGTATTATTTTCAGCGCGTCCAAAACGTGGTCGCTGTTGTTGTGGAAAAGTATTATCGCGCCGTTTTTCAGTTTCGGAATTACCCGCGCCGCGATCTGTTCGCCCGAAAGCCCTTTCCAGTCCAGGCTGTCGATGCTCCACTGCACGCCAACCATATTCTTTTCGTTCACTACGCTTAAAAGTTTGTTGTCGTATTCCCCGAAAGGCGGACGGAAATATGCGGGCGTTTTTCCCGTCAGATTTTTTATCCGTTCGTTTACACTGTCGATTTCCTTAGATATTTCGTCTTTCGAAATCTTGCTCATGTGCAGATGGTTGTTGCTGTGATTGCCGATTTCAAGCCCGGATTCTGCGATTAACTTCGTTTCTTCGGGATATTTGTCAATCCAGAACCCGACAAGGAAGAACGTGCCGTCCGCGTCGTACTTTTTCAGAAGGTCGATAATCCCGCGGGTTTTGTCCGCGCCCCACGCCGCGTCGAAAGTCAGCGCGACCACCTTTTCGTCGGTTTCCACCGAGTACACCGGGACAAGCCTTTTTTCGGCGGCAAGATAGACGGGCGCAACCCCGCCGACAGCCGTCATCGCAACGAGAAATACCGTAACGATCGCAACGATAACCGCCTTAAAGACGTCGTTCTTTTTCACGACAATAAACATCTTTGACCTCATCATAAATTATTTCCGACGACCGCGCGAAAGTGTTTTTCGTGCTTTTTGTCGGATTTTGGGGATTTTTTGCACAAAAAAAATACCCTGATTTAGGGTATTTGAAAAATCTCTCGGTTATGACCTTATTACTTAAAATACTTCACGCCGCTTTCAAAAATTTTTGCGTCCCACTCGCCGGGGACGTTTTCGTAAAGGCGGGCTGAAACCCTTGAAAACCGCGTCGCGCGCCCGTAAATCCTGCCGTCGGGACTGAATATGCCCTCGATGGCTTCCGCGCTGCCGCCGGGGTTATAAGGCGTTTCCATCGTCGCGTTGTCGTTAAGGTCAATATATTGCGCCGCAACCTGACCTTTGACGATAAGCGCGTCGGACAAAGCCTTGCTTATTACAAACCTTCCGTCTTTTTCGCTTGTCTGCACCTTGAACACGTCGCCCGTTTTCACGCCGTTGAACCAAGGCGAAAGATTGCTTGAAATCCTCACGCGCCTTATTCCGCACGTCTTTTTCGCGCCGACGTTTTCGGAAAGTGCCGCTTGTACGTTTTTAACATCGGTGAATTTTCCGTACGGCAATAGCCCCGTTTTAAGCAGCAGCTTAAATCCATGCCCGACGCCCAGAATCAGCCCGTCGCGCGACAACAATTCTTCAACCGCAGCCTTGATTTCGTCGCGCATAAACAACGCGTTAAGCAACAAATTTCCGTCGTTCAACACAAGAATCTGGCAATTTTTCAGCGTTTTTGAAAATTCTTCGACAGATTTTGTAAATTCTTTTTCGTCGTTATTTCTGATGACAACCTGCTCCGTACGCGCCCCCGCGCTCTTGAACCGCCTTGCGGTTTCTTGTTCGTCCGCTGTGTCGAAAATCGACATAAACACTTTCGGACGTGATACGGGGAATCCGCAAGTTTTCTTTTTTGTGAAACTTATCCCCAAGTTTTTCGTGTAGCCTTCGGAATACGTTTCCGTCGGAAAATATTTTGCAAAAGGCGCGTTGTAAGCCGTAACAGTTGCGTCCGCGCGAAGAGTCGTATCGTTAATTATGAACTTCGGGATATCGGTAACATCGCCGACGGTTTCGATAAACGGATAAGCCATCAGCCTTTCGTCGTTCGTGAGAATAATAAGATCGCCAGCGTCGTTTTCAAAATGACTTTCGCCGACAAACCCAAAAAATTCAAGCCCCATACCGTTGCCGAGACACGATATTATCGCGTCCGTCGCAAGGCTTTCTTTCACGACGGTCGCCGCAGAAACTTTTTTGAGCCTGATAAGTTCGCCTAAAAGCGCGTACGCCGCGGTTATTTTGTCAAAATCGACAAAGTTTTCGTTTTTCAGTTTTATCCTTAACAGTTTGCCCTTTTTGGTAAAAGTCGATGATATTGCGCCGTTTCCCGACGTAAATGCCGTAGCCACAACCGTTATCGCGTTTGAACTTCCCTTTTCGACGTTCACGTCGGACACCGATATTCCGAGATTTTTTGCCGCCGTCATCGCGCCGAGCAAGCCTTCTTTTGCTTTTTCGTCGTCGTCGCAAAATACGTTTATCGAAAATGCGGCGGGGCTTTCCGCGCCCGACGAATAAACCTTTGAGAGCGCTGTAACCGCGGCGTCGATACCGCCCGAAAAATCGCACTCCTTCGTTTCGGACGAAACGGCGACGGACAAATCGCCTAAAATTTCGCTCACACATGCGTTTTCTTTCGTCACACGATACTTCCCGCCGACAAAATCGAACGCGGTCGCTTTCCCGTCGAAAGTGTCGTGAAGTCCCGTTTTCGCCGCGACGTTGTCTTTCGTGAGAGTATACAAAACCGCTTCCCTTTGCCTGTCCGCGCCGATAAGCGCGAGCGTAGATTTATCAATGGATTTTTTGTCATATGCGACGTTTTCCAAAGATATTTTTGCGTTTTTTGTGCAATTCTCGTTTGAAATTGTATTTTTGAATATTGTCTTTCCTGAAAGTTTCACCACGGTTTCTGTGGCGACCGCGCCGATTTCGACAGCATTGATATTTTCGGCTTGCAGAACTTTTATGAGTTTTTTCACGTCTTTCGTAACGACGGATAACGCGTTGTCGAAAAACGCCCTTACGTCGATTTTACGGTTTTTAAGGTCGATTGCCGCGCCCTGTTTCAACACGTTTTTAAGAGCGTCGCAAGCGCAAATCAGGTCTTTTACGTCGGGATTGTCGAAAACGCGGCGGAGTTTTTCAAACACTTCGGGCTCGGTTTTCACGTAATCGGACACAAGGATAACGCCGTCGCCGACGTCGGACGATTGCATATCGAGTTTTTTCATGCCGACAACCGAAACCGCCCGGTCAAACGATTTTTGTCCGTCGTTCACGAAACTTTCGGAAAATGCGCCAACGTTTGCGCGCGACAAATAATCTGCCGTTCTTTTTGCGTTTTCAAGCGCACGAAAGCAACTTTCGTTGTCCTTTGAAAAACACGTTGTAACGACCGCGGACACGGGCGCAAACCCCACTGAAAACGCTTTGATAAGCGCGCTTTCAACGCTTCCCGAAAACGCTCTTACTGCAACCGATTGCCCGTCGCCCGTTGTTTTTTCAATTACGTTTTTTTGAGAATTTTCAGCGATTTTGTCGAAATTTTTTGAAAATTTAACACAATTATTCGATATTTTTGCAATGTTTTCATTGAAAACTCTTTGCGCGAAATCGCAATGATTTACGTTTTCGCTTTCAAAAATCTTTTGGATTTCGGCTTTTGCGACTTTCTCGTCGAAAGATAAATCTTCTTTCTCTTCCCCTGTCCCGAAACGGATTTTCAGGGCGTTTTCAAAAACTTCCCGGTCGTCGTCTTTCAGCCCGTACGCCGCAACGATTTTCGCGCTTTTTACGCCGACGGTTTCGCCGCAGGCGATTTTCACCGCACTTTCAAGCCTTTCATCGTCGCGCCTGATATTATCAAACGCAAATATTTTCGCGTCGCCCATATCGAGTTCGTTCTCGTACAGCTCGTCGGAAAAAGCGTCGTAAAAAAGCCCCTTGCACTTTTCAAACCCGTCGTCGGACAGTCCGTCGATTTCAAACCGTGAAAACTGCACGAGTCCGTCTGCATCGACGCCCGCGGCGGCGCACTCTTTCACCAGCGTATCGTACGACAACGCGTCATAGCAATCTTTTTTTGCAACGTAGAACTTTCTTTCCATAATCGCTCCGAAAACAAAATATACGTATATTTTATTATTTTATATATTGACTGTCAATGAAAACTCGCTCCAAAACGTATTTCGTTGACAAATCGCTGGCGGTATCTTAAACTGAAATTATTATGATTGAAGTATGTTTCGCAATATTGATGGATTTATTGAAATCGCGCAAAATCACGGCGCGGTACTTATCGGATAAGTACGAGATATCGCTTCGCAGCGTGTACAGATACGTCGACGTTTTGTCCTCAAGCGGCGTGCCGGTGTTCTCGGAACGCGGAAGGCACGGCGGTATCACGATTGCCGACAATTACCGACTGCCCGCAACCCTTCTCACAAAGACCGAGCAAAGCGACGTATTGTCCGCCCTGTCCTTGTATAAAGGCGCGGATCCGCTGTGCGACGTTGACGTTATCCGCGACAAACTTCTGTCGGTGAACACGTCGGACGACGCCGAAAAACTCATAATGTCGGGCGACAAACTCATTCTCGAAGGCGTCATCGGCGACGAAAAACTTTACCGTGCGAAAATCGAGCCGCTGTCGAAAGCAATCGACGAAAACAAAAAAGTTACCGTCGTATATCACGACCGCGGCGGCGAAATCACAACCCGTACGATCCACCCGCACGCTTTCGTGCTGAAAGACTTCGTCTGGTACGTTTACGCCTTTTGCGAACTCAGAAACGGTTTCCGAATGTTCAAAATCAGCCGCATCGAAAAGTTGAAAGTCCTTGACGATTCCTTTGAAAGAAAACCGCGCGACGAATTCACGCCCTGGAACTTATCACCCGAAAAATCGCAGTCGATAAACGTCCTTTTGTACGTCAAAGAAGCGGCAAGATATATGGTGGAAGAATGGCTGGGCGTCGAGTGCGTAAAACCGCAAAAAAACAAAACTTTCCCTTACGTGGCGTCGTCGCAGGTCGCGTTTGACGACACCCTTATCCCAAAGATTTTGTCGTATGGTTCCGACGTAAAGGTGCTGGAACCGCAATCTCTTGTGAAAGATATCGTAAACGCCGCACATAATATAGACGCTTTGTACGATTAACCGGGCGTCTCGGGTTGACAAATCACAAGAAAGCAATTAAAATATTTTTATACCTTCAAGGAAGTTATTTATGGAAAATCTCGACATCGATAAGTTTTTGGACAACGACTACGACACCATCGCCAAACCCGACTACTCGTCCCTTTCTCTGGAAGAGCGCGCCAGCCGCGGCGACGCCGACGCTCAGAACGAACTCGGCACCGCTTATATGCAAGGCTACGGCGTTCAGCTTGACTACAAAAAAGGGCTTCACTGGTTCATCGAGGCTGCGGCGCAAGGACACACCGGCGCGTTTGCGAATCTTGGTATTTGCTTCCTTACCGGGCTCGGTATTCCCAAAAACTATAAAAACGCTTTCAAACTTCTGAAAAAATCGGCGGAGCGCGGCTATGCCCTTGCTCAATATAACCTGGGCGTTATGTACGAAAACGCTCTCGGCGTCGAGGAAGACTACGAAATGGCGCTTTATTGGTACGCTCTCGCCGCAAAGCAGAACTACGCGATGGCAATCAACAACATCGGCAACTGCTTTATGTACGGCAAAGGCGAACAAAAGAATTATCAGGCGGCGTTTTCATACTATATGCAGGCGGCAAAGCAAAACCTGCCGATCGCGCAATACAACGTCGGCGTGTGCTACTTCAACGGTTTCGGCGTGAACAAAGATATCACCCTTGCCGAAAAGTATCTGCGACTTGCTGCGGACGGTGGCAACCGCGACGCCATAGTCGCCCTGCAAACGATTTTCAAAAAGTAACGATTCAAAACATAAAAAACGTACCCGAATTTCGGGTACGTTTTTTGTTAATGTCGATTAAAAGATACCGTACGAATATCACTGCGACTGCAATAAAGTGTCCCCTTATTAACGCTCGCAATGACATTGTTCGTTGCGCGGAATACACCCTCCTAAAAAGGTGAGTATAATAAGTATTATAATTCCCTAAAAAGTCAGAATTTTGATATTTAACTTTCCCTAAAACGGCGAGAATGCGTCGCACAACTTCGCTTTTGAAATCACGTTATCGCAAGCGATAACGCTCACTCTTTTGCTTGTGTGCGCCTTCTCCCCACGGGTACACAGTATCCCGCGGGGTCCCCTGTATGCTCCTCGCAATGACATTAAGTACTTCGTACGCAAAATAATATTTTCTTTAATTACTCCCTATAAAACGGCGAGTATTTGATAGATAATATCCTTCCATAAAAAGTCAGAATTTTTGATGAGATTGTGTTTTTCTCGGCGGGTTCTGAAAAATCCAGTGTACTTTGGCGTACACGATTTTTCGGGTTCCGCCGAAAAAGCAAAATATCGCAAAATTATGACTTTTTAATTTGTTTGGCAAAGACTTTTCCCATCTTTCCAAAGTCGTGTATCATCGTAAATCCGTACTTTTCGTAAAACCTGATGCCGCCCGCGTTGTCGCCGCCTACCCCGAGATGCACGCCTTTCACGCCCTTTTCGGCAAGGTAATCCATGAGGGCGTCCATAAGTTTCGTGCCGTATCCCTTGTGCTGTGCCTCGGGCAAAATGTCGATATGCAAATGCGCGGGATATTTTTTCGCGTCCATATAAAGACTTTGGCGGAATGCGAAAAAGTGCGTGAACGCTTCAATCCTTGAAAGTTTTCTGACGCGCGGCATAACGTATTTGGTAAACGTTTTCACAAAGGTTTTGTAATCAAGACTTGACAAGATATATCCGACCGCAACGTCGTCTTCGTCCCGCGCCAAAACGAAAATGCCGTCGGGCTCGAACTCGGTATAATAGTCGGCGTAAAGCGTTGCGACAAGTTCCGGATTTTTGACGTATGCGGGCGCGGTCGCCGTAAGGTGGCAAATTTTCCTTACGGCGTCGCGATCCGATTCTTTGTATTTTCTAACGTGATAGGTCATTATAGTGTCGGCGGCAATGCTTTGATAGCAAGGATTAAGAATTCGACTGCTTTCATATTGCCAACCTCAATTGTTGCGCCGTTGTAGTAAACTTTCTTTTTGAGCTCATCGTCGGTTTCTTTAAGTCCGAGGTTTCCCCATTTGTTAAGGTCACGCAAGGTGGCGTCTTTTATTTTGTCGGAAACTTCGGCTTCGATTGAAGAAATCTTGCTGTTTCCGAGCCCGTATAAAACGCTGTTTTTGTCGTTAAGTTCCATCACATCTCCGATACGCATATCTTTCACGATTTTGTCCATCGTGCCGCTGTCGGCAAGGTCCTTAACGGTCATCGTTGCCATTTTTGAAAGTATCTTGTCGGATTCGCCGTCGTAAATGCAGGCATAGTATCCGGATGCGGTTTCGCCGTCAAACTTAAAGCGTTTATAGTCGTTCATATTATGCCACTCGGTACCTATCTGGAACCATTCGCCGTCGGGTGATGAAGTATAACTTCCCCCGGTTTTATCGAATCTGGCAGTCGGTTTATAGTAACCCGAGGAAAGAAGAACGTAATCGCCGTTGTTGTTTCTGACGTAGCCTGCTTCCAGGAACAGGTTGCCGTCCTTATAATATGCAACGTGTTGCCCGATTTTTTCGTAACTTGTTGCAACCGCCGCGTCGAAATCTGTCGCTTTGACGTAAACTTTGCCGTCGATTTCCAGAACGTCCGAAAGAGTTGCTCTGTTGACGACTTCGTCGACGCCCGTCGAAAGCGTGCCGATGGTTTTGTCCTGCAATCCGACAAGCACGCCCGAACTTGCCTTATCGACAATCACGTACTGCGTGACACTCGCCTCAATCGTACCTCTTGCGCGCACGAATTTAATGTCCGTGTCGGGATCGGTCTCCACGTAACCCACGTTGAACGTTCCCGCGTAATCGGGGGCTGCGTAAACGTCGGCAAGCGAGATATACTTCCTGACGCTTGTGTTGCCGATGTCCGCCGCCGTCGCGACTTTTAATTTATATCTTTCTTTGACTTCGACAACTTCCTTTAAGAGCGTGCTGTTGACAACGTCGTCCATACGGGCGGCAATATTGTTTACGCCGATTGTCGAAAGTTTTTTGATGACAGCGTTTCCGTCGCCTTCGTATACTCTCTTATATTCAGCCGTTTCGCCCGCCGCCGCAAGACGGAAGAATCCGTTTTCGTTGTTTGCGTCTTCGTCAAGGATAAATTTCGCGTCGGCAGTCGAGTCCAAAACAAACACGTCGCCGTCCACGTCCATGACGTCGGAAAGTCGCGCGGCGTTCACAAGGTCGTCGATACCTGCGGTTTGCAACTCGCCGATGGTCTTGTCTGCAAGCGCGACGACAACGCCGTTGCTTGCCTTTTCGGTGATGTTGTATCTGTCGCCAAAGCCGGCAAGTCCGTCTTTATATTTTACAAGATATACGGTTTTATCCCCGTCTTTTGCAGTGATAAACGTGCCTTTGTATTCTTTGCCCGCGGAAAGTGCGGGAAGCGCGATATATTCGCCGTCCGTCGCTTTTTCTGCGGTCGTGACGGAAACAACCTTCATAATATCGCCGACTTTGACGTTCTTGACGTCTTTGTCGATTTCGGAAATTTTGCTGTCTTTCAGCTTTTTCAGAATGTCCGCGCTGTCGTCGGTAATCTCGATGACCTGACCGAGTTTCATATCGCCGATCGCGCCGTCAAGGGTGTTGAGAGTTTCGTCCGCAAGCGCTTTAAGGACGGGCTCGCTCTTCCCGACGTGCATAAGAGCGTATCTTACCAAAGAATCGGTTGACGAATATTCCGTGAGTTCTTCGTCGGTGACTTTTCCGTCTCTGCTGTAACCGTAAGTTTTCCACGGTTCTGCCTCGAAATAGTCCGTCTTTGTCGTTTCGACGTATCCGCGCCATTCAATGATTTCGGCGTATTTTGCGGGTTCTGTTCCGGTTGCGTCCTGAATCTTCGTGCGGACTGCCGCGCCTACACGGTAAAAATATTCAATGCCCGCTTCCGTTGCCGTTACAAAATCGTATTCGTAATAGAACAAACCGCTTTCGTTCTTCGTCGAATAATCGGCGTCGTATCTTTCGGTAACCGTCATACCGTGGCTGTCTTCGGGCACGACGTATGCGATGCCGAAACGGTTTTGATTGCCCGATTTATCGTATCTGTTTTTGAAGTAGGGAAGTTCCGCCCCTGCTTTGAGTTTCCAGTTGCCGGCGTCGCTGACTTTTATCGTGCCCGCGTCGGCGTCAAGAAGATAATAAGTTTCGCCGCTGACTTTTTTGTCGTTTGGAACGTACTCAAAGTATTCGCTCGTGCCGTTTGCTGCGATGAGCGTTTTCTGCGCGAACTGCGCGCGCGATCTTCTGTACAAGACCGCCGTGTTGTTTTGGTAATCCCATTCAGTATAAAGGTCACGGTCGAAATCGGGCAAAACGTCTTCAAACTTAATGTTGTTTATCGCGGAATTGAGATCGCCGATTTTCACGTTTGCGACAGTGTCCAGCACGCCGCCCGCGCCAAACGACACGCCGAGAAGATATTGCATTTCGGCAATGGTCATTTCGTTGATTTCCAACGATTTAAGCAGCGCGTTGAATCCGTCGATGACAGGCTCCGAAATATGTTCCTGCACAATCGGCTTGCTTGCAAGCCCCGTGGTTGTGTCGATACCCGTCTTTTTCAGAACGTCGCCAAGCGTAAAGCAGTTAAGCACGACTTTCAGATTATCGTCTTTGAAAACGTCCGCGACCTTTAACGCGCCAAGCGCTTCGCGACTTTTGTCGTCCACCGTGATTTCAAGCGAGTTTTCAAGGATTTTGATGATGTCGATGCCGAAAATACGCTTCGCGTCGGACACCGTCGTCTCCTTGATGTTGCCGCCTTTCACCATATCGTAAATGTCAAGTATGGATTTGTTGCGGATTTCAGCGTCCTTGTCGATGAAAGTGAATTCCTGCTTTGTGTAGTTTTCCACGTCGTTGACGGAAACCGCCGCCACCGCGTAGTACACCACGCCCGCAATCGTACCGCCGACAAGCAATACGCCCACGACAAGCCCTAAAATGAATGTAAGAAATTTTCCAAAACCGCCTTTCATAGTTCCTCCGATATATCGTAACGAAACAATATCGCATTTTTTACTAATAATTATAATACTATATCAAAAATATATTTGCAAGCGATATGTATTTTTTATATACAATATAAAAATCCTCCGCCGTATTGCTTTTCAAGGATTCCCTTCCGGGAGATTGCCACGGCATCGCCGTTGGCAATGCCTCGCAATGACATAAAGTGCGTTGCACGGGATAGTATAAAGATAGCAAGTTAATTATGCAATTTGTTTCCAACAAACAAACTCTTGTATCGTTCCGTACGAAGTACGACGTCATTGCGAGCAAAGAAGGGGTCCCCAAAAGATACTTTTGTGCTTTTGGGGGAAAGGAGTATGAAAGCATAAGACAGGCATTTGTCGCTTGCGACGATTGACTGGTCAAGAGCGAAGCATACGACGCGTGGCAATCTCCCGGAAGGGTTACCGCATTGTAATGACATTAAGTGCGTTGCGCGGAAAAAAAGATATTGCTTTGCAATAATCTTCTCTCTTTTTTCCAGAATGCAATCTTGCGATATATTATAAAAATCCTCCGCTGTTCGGGTTTTGGAAACCACTCTTTTCAAAAACAAAAGCACCCAAAAGGGTGCTTTAATTTATATATGTTGTACGAAACGTCAAGAATTTGATGGTCTGCCACCCCACGGGTACAAGTATCCCGCGGGGTCCCCGTTGACGTTTCTCGGCAGGTTTTGCGAGCGCGCGTACTATTTCGTACGCAACCGAGCAAGTTCTGCCGAAAACTCGAAAGCACGCAAATTATTGACGTTTCGCGTCTTCTTTTGCGCCGATTTTCTTGATCGTCCTATACACCGCTTCGATACCGCCCTCGAAAACGCTGGTCTTTAAGCGGTCCGACTTATCGTTGGAAGTGTGGTAATAATCGGTGGCGATGGGGTTTTGCGCGGCGAAGGTGATGGTTTTTACGCCTGCGCGGCAGAACGGGGTGCTGTCGCAACCGCCGACGGGATTCCATATTCTGCCCGTCTTTTTGACAAGTCCGAGTTCCTGCAAGGATTCGTAAAGCATATCGCCCAGTTCCATATCAAATTTGCACATTTGCGCGGCGTCGCCCTGAATGACCTCGAAGTAGTCTTCGTCGGAGATGCTGTCGACATTGATCTGATAGCAATTTTTGAGCATGCCGTCGTCTTTATGGTGTTTCACGAACGCGCGCGAGCCGCGGAGACCGGATTCTTCGCAAGCCATAGCGGCGCAGATAAGACGGCAGTTTTCGGGCAAATCTTCGGGATGCGCGCTGAAATGTTTGGCGATTTCCTGATTCAAGCCGATGCCCGTAAGGTTATCCATACAGCCGGGGGACGCGATGGTTTTGTCGTGCGACAGGAATTGCGTGATGAAGTAAAGCCCCGGAATGCAGACGATGGGAAGGATATATCCGACGTATGCGTACCATTTCCAGGTGGTGATGGTTGCGGCGTTTGTCCACAAGGGATTAGCGTACGTCCCGTCCGCGGCAAACTGCAACACGAATCCGAACACCAGAATCGAAAGGAGCCCTACGACGCCGTAAACGATTTTCGGAATGAACGTTTTGGGGTTTTTCTTTGCAAGATTCCAGTTCCAGCTGCTGTCGTAGTGCGCGGACAACACGATGGTATAGTCTGTCTTGCCTGACAAAGGCTCCTGCACGGTATAGAAGTTTTCGGTGTCTTTCTTTTTCCAAAGGAAATCGAAAATCTGCGTGTAGAAACCGCCCATAAGCGCGAAGTATATGAAGCAAAGCGCAGCGATTACCGCGCCCGCTATCGGGTAAATAAAGAACGCGATAAGCGCGATAAGTCCGCCGATACCGATGTACGGGATCGAGCCGATTCCGCTTTCGGGTGCAACCTTGAACGGCTCGGACACGGGCTTGATTCCGATATTCTTTTCGTATTCTTCTTTGATGAGTTTGGCGCCGGCGCGTTCTTCGTCGGAACCCGGGAGACGCGGACCGATTTCCGTTTCGACTTTCTTAATAAAGTCCATCATACTTTCGGAAGCGGCTTTGAAGTCAAAATCTGCCATAATTTCCTCCAACGTTATTAAAAGATAAAGTAATTATAACACAGTGAAAAGGTTTATTTCAATATTTTTCGCGCACAAAGTCCTTTTTGCCCGAAAAAAATTTTTCGTTTATGTTCCCTTTTGAAAGAAATACCACGTTTGTTTTACAAGGTTCCCCTCCCGGGAGATTGCCACGCTTCGCTCGCAATGACATAAAGTGCGTTGCACGGAAAAGAATAAAGAAAGTACGAAAATTTTGTAATAAGTTTCCTTCAAACAAACTCTTATATTCCGTACGAAGTACTATGTCATTGCGAGGAGCGAAGCGACGTGGCAATCTCCCGGAAGGGATACCTTGTTATAAACCCACGCAAGATACTTTTGTACTTGCGTGGAGAAAAAGGC
>OLSB01000590.1_pt1 | contig 40760 bp, 38 predicted proteins | sample 1672071 | NCBI WGS metagenome assembly OLSB01 (sample SAMEA3136642, study PRJEB25190) | human gut metagenome | biome: human gut; feature: human-associated habitat; material: faeces | place: Austria | collected 2013 | reverse complement strand
AGACCTATCAGTCCTGCCTGAAGGAGATCGAGGATCTGCCCGCCTGCAAGAAGTATGCCAAGGACGTAAAGGTGTCCATGTACATGTATGACCGTCCCGCATGGACTGGCCACGTGTATGAGACTGAGTGCTTCTTCCCCACCTGGATCAACAAGGAGTCCGCTCCCCACGTCCAGGCTCTCATCGACGCGCACCACGCCCTGTGGGGCACCGAGCGCCTGATGCCCACCGAGCTGGCCGCTTCCAAGCGTCAGGGTCGTCCTCTGACCGACAAATGGACCTTCTCCACCAACGGCGTGTCCATCCAGGGCCGTTATGGTATCCCCTGCGTAGGCTTCGGCCCCGGCGCCGAGTCCCAGGCACACGCTCCCAACGAGGTGACCTTCAAGCAGGATCTGGTGACCTGCGCCGCTCTGTACGCCGCCGTTCCCGGCCTGTATAAGCCCGAGAACAAGGACGGCTCTGCCACCTCCTTCCGTCAGGAGCTCACCGGCAACGACATCAAATAATTTCATCTGACCCGATCCTTTTCGGTGAGGGCGGTGTGCCGCCTTCACCGCGAAGGGCGTTTAGAATCCTGTTTAACATTTGATAATTAAGGAGAAAATCAATATGAGCAAGACTGTTGAACTGGCCCGCCATCTGGAGACCCTGCACATCAACAATATGTATAAGAGCGATTTCTATTGGACTTGGGACAAGACCGATGATGAGATCGAAGCTATCTTTACCGTGGCCGACGCCCTGCGCGACCTGCGCGAGCGCAACAAGAGCACCCGCATCTTCGACTCCGGCCTGGGCATTTCCCTGTTCCGCGACAATTCCACCCGCACCCGTTTCTCCTTCGCCTCCGCTTGCAATCTGCTGGGTCTGGAGGAGCAGGTCCTGGACGAGAAGAAGTCCCAGATCGCTCACGGCGAGACCGTGCGTGAGACCGCAAACATGGTGTCCTTCATGGCCGACGTCATCGGCATCCGCGACGACATGTACATCGGTCAGGGTCACACCTATCAGAAGACCTTCATGGACGCTCTGGAAGAGGGCTACCGCGACGGCATTCTGGAGCAGCGCCCCACTCTGGTGAACCTGCAGTGCGACGTGGATCATCCAACCCAGTGCATGGCCGACATGCTGCACGTTATCCACTACTTCGGCGGCGTGGAGAACCTGAAGGGTAAGAAGGTCGCTATGACCTGGGCTTACTCTCCCTCCTACGGCAAGCCCCTGTCCGTGCCTCAGGGCGTTATCGGTCTGTTCACCCGCTTCGGCATGGACGTGACTCTGGCTCACCCCGATGGATACGACGTGATGCCCGAGGTGGAGGAAGTCGCCCGCAAGAACTGCGAGAAGTACGGCTCCAAGTTCCACAAGACCAACAGCATGGCCGAAGCCTTCAAGGATGCCGACATCGTGTATCCCAAGTCCTGGGCTCCCTTTGCCGCCATGGAAGAGCGCACCAAGCTTTACTCTGCAGGCGATCAGGCCGGCATCGACGCTCTGGAGAAGAGACTGCTGGCGCAGAACGCCGAGCACAAGGATTGGGCCTGCACCGAGGAAATGATGAAGCTCACCAAGGACGGCAAGGCTCTGTACATGCACTGCCTGCCCGCCGACATCACCGGCCTGAGCTGCAAGGAAGGCGAAGTGGACAACTCCGTGTTCGACCGCTACATCGTGCCCCTGTACAAGGAGGCTTCCTATAAGCCCTATATCATTGCCGCTATGATCTTCATGTCCCAGGTGAAGGATCCCGTGAAGGTCCTGATGGATCTGGACGCTGCCGACAGCCATCGCAAGCTGCACTGATTGACCTAAACCATCCGATAGCGGGAGTGCTGCCAAACGCTCCCGCTATCGCACTTAAAAAAAGCGAACGGATCGGACGGGGCATCCTGTCCGCCCGCATCCCGCAGGGGTCGATGTGCGCATCGGCTCGTCCATAAAACGCATGGGGTCGGACACCTCTGTCCGCCCGCAAGAAAGAGGTATATTGAATTATGAGCAAGCGTATCGTTATCGCTCTGGGCGGCAACGCTCTGGGCAACACCGCCACCGAGCAGCTGGCTCTGGTGAGCAACACCGCCAAGGCTATCGTCGACCTTATCGCCGAGGGCAACGAGGTGGTCATCGCCCACGGCAACGGCCCTCAGGTGGGCATGATCAATCTGGGTCTTTCTACTGCCGCCGAAGCCGGCGCCATCAAGGCCGACATGCCCTTCCCCGAGTGCGGCGCCATGTCCGAGGGCTACATCGGTTATCATCTGCAGCAGGCCATTGGCAACGAGCTGGCCTCCCGCGGCATGAGCAAGCCCGTGGCTACCATCGTGACCCAGACCGTGGTGTCCGAGGATGACCCCGCCTTCCAGAACCCCACCAAGCCCGTGGGCGCCTTCTATGATAAGGCCACTGCCGACCGCATCGCCAAAGAGAAGGGCTACACCATGGTAGAGGACGCCGGCCGCGGCTACCGCCAGGTGGTTCCCTCCCCCAAGCCCTTTGACATCGTGGAGGCCGAGTCCATCAAGGCTCTGTTCAACGCCGGTCATGTGGTCATCGCCGTGGGCGGCGGCGGCATCCCCGTTGTACGCAAGGACGGCAAGGTGTACGGCACCCCCGCCGTAATCGACAAGGACTTCGGCAGCGAACTGCTGGCCGAGCTGCTGGACGCTGACGTGCTGGTGATCCTCACCGCCGTGGAGAAGGTGGCTATCAACTTCAACAAGCCCGACCAGAAGGGGCTGGACGATCTGACTCCTGCCCAGGCTAAGGTCTATATGGACGAGAACCAGTTTGCCAAGGGCTCCATGCTGCCCAAGGTGCAGGCTGCGGTGAAGTTCGCCGAGTCCAAGCCCGGCCGCACCGCATTGATCACCCTTTTGGAGAAAGCAAAAGACGGAATTGCGGGTAAGACCGGTACGCGGATCCATCAGTAATTTTCCCACAACATGCACGAGGTGTGGAAGGAATGCTCCTTCCACACCTTTTTTGGGTCCCCACCTCCCACAATTATTCCCTATTATTATATTGCACTTTTCACAAATCTTTATCATTTGCCACAAAGAATTGCAGCGTTCAAAAAAATTATTTTGTTCAAAATGAAATTTTTGGTTGAAATTTTTGAGCCTGTACGCTATAATAACCTTGATGTATGTGAATGTCGGGCCTGTGCCCGTTATTCAGACAGTCGGAAAATATATACTTCGGCTGCCACATATTAAAAGGAGGAAAACCTGAATGAAAAAGTTCCTGGCACTGCTTCTCGCCCTGGTTATGGCTCTGAGCCTGTTCGCCTGCGGCAAGAAGGACGATGACGCTGACAAGGCCAAGGTCAAGGTCGGCTTCATCACCCTGCACGACGAAAACTCCACCTACGACAAGAACTTCATCAATGGCGCCAAGGAGGCCATCAAGAATCTCGGTCTGACCGATGCTGACTACATCCTGAAGACCAATATTCCTGAGGGTCAGGAGTGCTATGAGACCGCTTGCGATCTGGCTGAGCAGGGCTGCAACATCATCTTTGCCGACAGCTTCGGTCACGAGGGCTTCATGATTGACGCCGCCAAGAAGTATCCCAACGTCCAGTTCTGCCACTCCACCGGTACCCGCGCTCACACCGAGGGTCTGAAGAACTATCACAACGCTTTCGCTTCCATCTATGAAGGCCGTTTCCTGGCCGGTATCGCTGCCGGTCTGAAGCTGAACGAGATGATCGATGCCGGTCAGTTCACCAAGGAAGAGGCCAAGATGGGCTACGTTGGTGCTTTCACCTATGCGGAAGTTATCTCCGGTTACACCTCCTTCTATCTGGGCGCCAAGTCCGTCTGCCCCACCGTCACCATGGACGTGACCTTCACCGGCAGCTGGTATGACGAGGCTCTGGAGAAGGAAGGCGCTCAGAAGCTGATCGCCGGCGGCTGCAAGCTCATCAGCCAGCACGCTGACTCCTTCGGCGCTCCCACCGCTTGCGAGAACGCCAAGGTCCCCAACGTTTCCTACAACGGCTCCACCAAGTCCGCCGGCCCCAACACCTACATCATCTCCTCCCGCATCAACTGGGCTCCCTACTATGAGTATGCCATCAAGGCTGTCATGGACGGTACCGAGATCAAGACCGACTGGACCGGCGACCTGAGCACCGGCTCCGTGGTTCTGGAAGAGATCAATGACGCTGTTGCCGCCAAGGGCACTGCCGAGGCTATTGCGGACGCCAAGGCCAAGCTGGAGAAGGGCGAGATCCATGTGTTCGATTGCGCCAACTTCACCGTTAAGGGTGAGCATCTGACCAGCTACAAGGCTGACGTGGATACCGACGCTGCTTACACCGCCGACACCGAGGTCATCAAGGACGGTTACTTCGCTGAGTCCGAGTTCCGTTCCGCTCCTTACTTCGATCTGGCTATCGACGGCATCACCCGTCTGGATGAGAACTTCGGCGGCTAAGTTTTTACTTACCGCATAAAAAATGGACTGCTTCGGCAGTCCATTTTTTTCTCCTAAAAATTCAATTATTTCCTTCCTTTTTCTCCTATTGCTGTGCCCTTTGGTAATTCTCACAAAGGAACTTTGCCGTTCTTGTGTAACCTTCCGTTTTTTTTGGATACCTAACATTTTTTTTGCAAATTCCGATTTACAATCCTCGACATGTATGGTAAAATAAATTGTATTGAATTAACCCCCCCGGCGTTTTACGAGGTGTTGCAGCCAACTGCGCCGAAAGAAAGGATGACAGCCTTGGAAAAAAAATGCGCAATCAGAATGGAGAACATCACCAAGCGCTTCGGCAGCAAGGTCATCGCAAACAAAAATGTGAACCTTGACCTGTACGAGGGTGAGATCCTGTCTCTGCTGGGTGAAAACGGCAGCGGCAAGACTACGCTGATGAACATGCTCTCCGGCATCTACTTCCCTGATGAGGGACAGATCTACATTCACGACAAGCCCGTGACCATTGCCTCTCCCAAGGACGCTTTCGACCTTGGCATCGGTATGATCCACCAGCATTTCAAGCTGGTCGATCTGTTCACCGCTACCGAGAACATCATCCTCGGTCTGGAGGGTAAGCTGGATCTGAACAATGCCCGCCAAAAGGTCAAAGACATCTGCGAAAAGTATGGCTTTGACATTGATCCCGACATGAAGATCTACGATATGTCCGTTTCTCAGAAGCAGACCGTGGAGATCGTGAAGGTTCTGTATCGCGGCGCAGACATCCTGATCCTGGACGAGCCCACCGCCGTGCTGACGCCGCAGGAGACCGACAAGCTCTTTGCCGTCATGCGCAACATGAAGAACGACGGCAAATCCCTCATCATCATCACCCACAAGCTCCACGAGGTGCTGGACGTTTCCGACCGCGTGGCCGTGCTGCGCAAGGGCGAGTACATAGGCGACGTGATGACCAAGGACGCCGACCAGCAGTCCCTCACGGACATGATGGTGGGTCACAGCGTCACGCTGAACATCAACCGCCCCGATCCGGTAAACGTCACCCCCCGCCTGGAGGTGAAGGATCTAACCGTGTTCGACGAGCTGGGCGTGAAGCGTCTGGACAATGTCAGCTTCACCATGAACGCCGGCGAGGTGCTGGGCATTGCGGGCATCGCCGGTTCCGGCCAGCGCGAGCTGCTGGAGTCCATTGCGGGTCTGTATCCCATCAAATCCGGCAGCGTCATCTACCACGATCCTGAGACCGGCGAGGAAAAGAATCTGGTCGGTCTGGATCCCATGGACATCCGCAAGAGCGGCATCGCCATGAGCTTCGTGCCCGAGGATCGTCTGGGCATGGGTCTGGTCGGCTCCATGGGCATGACCGGCAACATGATGCTCCGTTCCTGGCGCAAGGGTAAGGGCGCTTTCCTTAACCGCAAGGATCCCGAGGCGCTGGCGCAGCGCATCTGGCAGGAGCTGGAGGTCGTCACCCCCAGCACCAGCTTCCCTGTTCGCCGCATGTCCGGCGGTAACGTGCAGAAGGTTCTGGTGGGTCGCGAGATCGCCCAGCAGCCCGCTGTGCTGATGACCGCCTACGCCGTCCGCGGTCTGGACATCAATACATCTTATACCATTTACAATCTGCTCACCGAGCAGAAAATGCGGGGTGTCGCCGTTGTGTATGTCGGCGAAGATCTGGACGTTCTGCTGGAGCTGTGCGATCGGATCGTCGTTCTCTGCGGCGGTCAGGTTTCCGGCGTTGTGGACGCCCGCAAGACCGACAAGCGCGAAGTGGGCGCTCTGATGACCCGCGTGGAAGGAGGCAAGGTCGATGCGTAAGAAACAGTCACTGTTCCATATTTCCAAGCGTGATACGCTGCCTCTGTCCAAGGCTTTGCTCATCCGCGGCGGCATTCTTCTGCTGGCTTTGGTTTTCTGCGGTTTGATTACCACGATCCTCACCGGCAAAAACCCCATTGATGTGTACGCCACCATCCTCTCCGGTGCATTCGGAACCTCCCGCCGCATCGGCGTAACCTTCCGTAATGTGGCTGTTCTGCTGGGTCTTTCTCTGGCCGTTACCCCTGCCTTCAAGATGCGCTTTTGGAACATCGGCGCCGAGGGTCAGACGATGATCGGCTGCCTGGCCACCACCACCTGCATGATCCTGCTGGGCGACAAGGTATCCACGCCCGTGCTGATCGTTATCTCTCTGGCGGCTTCTATCGTGGCCGGCGCCATCTGGGGCTTCCTACCCGCCTTCTTCAAGGCCAAGTGGAACACCAACGAGACCCTGTTCACCCTGATGATGAACTACGTTGCCATGCAGCTTGCCTCCTATTTCATCATCATCTGGGAAGTGCCTAAGGGCGCAGGTAAGATTGGTATTATCAATCAGGATAGCCACGCCGGCTGGCTGCCCACAGTGGGTAATGAGTATCTTCTGCCCATTTTGATCGTGGCTCTTATGACCGGATTTATGTTCATCTATCTGCAGTACAGCAAGCACGGCTATGAGATCGCCGTGGTGGGTGAGAGCCAGCGCACCGCCAGCTATGCCGGCATCAAGGTGGATCGGGTCATCATCCGCACCATGATCCTCTCCGGCTCCCTGTGCGCCATGATGGGCTTCCTCATGACCTCCGGTATCGACCACACCCTCACCACCACCATCGTGGACAGCCGCGGTTTCACCGCCGTCATGGTTTCCTGGATGTCTAAGTTCAATCCCTTTATCATGATCGCTGCCTCTCTGCTGCTGGTGACCATGGATCGAGGCGCCAGCGAGGTATCCAGCACCCTGGGGCTGAACCATTCCTTCGCTGACATTCTGACCGGTATCATCCTGTTCTTCATCATTGCTACCGAGTTCTTCATCACCTACAAAGTCACTCTGCGTAAGAGCAGCAAGAAGGAGGCGTAACGGATGGGCTTTGATTTTATTTCTTTCTTCCCTCGTGCCGTGATTCAGGGCATCCCTCTGCTGTTCGGCAGCACCGGCGAGATCCTCACTGAAAAATCCGGCAACCTGAATCTGGGTATTCCCGGCATCATGTATGTGGGCGGCATCAGCGGCGTTATCGGCGCATTCTTCTATGAGCGGGCTGCAGGCGGCACACTGAACCCCGTCCTTGCAATCCTGATCCCCATTCTCAGCTCCCTGCTGGGTTCCCTGCTGATGGGTCTTCTGTACTGCTTCCTGACCGTGACGCTGCGCGCCAACCAGAACGTTACCGGTCTGGCCATGACCACCTTCGGCGTGGGCATCGGCAACTTCTTCGGCGGCTCGCTGGTCAAGCTGACGAACAGCGATGTCCCCTCCATTGCCCTGACCAATACCAGTAACTTCTTCAAGACCTCGATGCCCGGCGCCACCACCACCGGTTGGTTCGGCGAGATGTTCCTGTCCTACGGCTTTTTGGCCTATATGGCTGTCATCATTGCACTGGGTGCTTCCTATTTCCTGAACCACACCCGTTCCGGCCTGCATCTGCGTGCCGTGGGTGAGAGCGCTTCCACCGCCGACGCCGCCGGCATCAATGTCACTAAGTACAAATACATGGCCACCTGCATTGGTTCCATGATCGCCGGTCTCGGCGGCCTGTACTACGTTATGGACTACGCCAACGGCGTTTGGTCCAACAACGCCTTCGGCGACCGCGGCTGGCTGGCCATCGCTCTGGTCATCTTCACCATCTGGCGTCCCAACGTCAGCATCCTGGCCTCCATCCTGTTCGGCGGCCTGTATATCCTGAACATCTATCTGCCCACCCCCGGCGGCCAGATGGCTATCAAGGAGCTGTACAAGATGCTGCCCTACGTCATCACTCTGGTGGTGCTGATCGTTGTGTCCCTGCGTAAGAAACGCGAGGATCAGCCCCCTGCGTCCCTCGGTCTCTCCTACTTCCGCGAGGAACGCTGACCCTGTTATAAAAAGAGTAGGCCCGTCTTGGGCCTGCTCTTTTTTCTATGAATTAAAGGAGGATAATCCATGTCTACCCTGCTTATCAAGAACATTTCCCAGCTCGTCACCTGTGACGACAATGACCGCGTGCTGAACAACGTGGATGTGCTGTGCAAGGACGGCTTTATTGAGCAGATCGGCGCCGGCCTGGACGCCGCAGCCGACCGGATCATTGACGGCAGCCACATGCTGTGCTACCCCGGCCTTGTGAATACGCACCACCATCTGTATCAGGTCTTCTCCCGCAATCTGGCCAAGGTGCAGAATATGGAGCTGTTTGACTGGCTGAAAACTCTGTACGAGATCTGGAAGAATCTGGACAGCGAAGTGATCCGCCTCTCCTCCCTCACGGGTATGGGCGAGCTGATGAAGCACGGCTGCACCACCTGCTTTGACCACCACTACGTCTTCCCTGCCCACGCCGGCGACCTGCTGGGCACCCAGTTTGCCGCCGCTGACGAGCTGGGCATCCGGATGTACTGCAGCCGCGGCAGCATGGATCTGAGTGTAAAGGACGGCGGCCTGCCCCCTGACAGCGTGGTGCAGACCGTGGACGAGATCATGAAGGACTCCGCTCGGGTCATCGAGCAGTACCACGACACCTCATACGGCGCCATGCATCGGGTGGCGCTGGCGCCCTGCTCCCCCTTCTCCGTGTCCGCCGACCTGCTGCGGGAAAGTGCCATCCTGGCTCGCCAGTACGGCGTGCGCCTGCACACGCACCTGTGCGAAACCAAGGACGAGGAGAACTTCATGCTGCAGCGCGAGGGCGTGCGGCCTCTGGAATATATGGAGCGTCTGGGCTGGATCGGCAGCGACGTTTGGTATGCCCACGGCATCCACTTCAACGACGAAGAGCTGCGCGTCCTGGCCAAGACCGGCACCGGCGTGGCGCACTGCCCCATCAGCAATATGAAGCTCTCCTCCGGCATCGCCCGCATCCCCGAGATGCTGAAGCTGGGCGTTCCCGTTGGTCTGGCCGTGGACGGCAGCGCCTCCAACGACGGCTCCAGCCTCATGGAAGAGCTGCGCGTGGCCTTCCTGCTGCACCGCCTGAACTCCAGCCGCGAAGCCCCCACCGGCTACGACATTCTCAAGATGGCCACCCGCGGCAGCGCTCGTCTGCTGGGTCGTGACGACATCGGCCAGCTGTCCGTCGGCAAGTGCGCCGACCTGTTTATGATCGACAGCCGCCGTCTGGAGCTGGTTGGCTCCTGCTACGATCCCAAGTCTGTGCTGGGCACCGTGGGCGTTCGCGGCCCCGTGGACTACACGGTGGTAAACGGCAAGGTCACCGTCGAGGCCGGAAAGCTGGTCACCATCGACGAAGAAAAGGTCGCCTTCGAGGCCAACAAGAAGTGCGACGCCTACCTTTCTCTGTGACACAAGTAAAAACGGAGAGGCTATGCCTCTCCGTTTTTTAATTTTCGTTGAGCATCTCGTCCACTTGGCTGCGATTGGCCTCATACCAATTCCGATACTCCTGCATATCCTTGGCAAACAGATCCTTGCTGGTGGGGGGCGTATATGTAATGGCGTTGGCTCCGGCTCTGATGGCCGCCAGGATCGTTTCGTCCGTAGGCCCTCCGGTGGCAATGATGGGCAGCTCCGGATACTTGGTTCGGATCTCCGCCACGATCTCCGGCGTGCGGGCAGCGCCGGACACATTTACAATATCCACGCCGGCCGCCAGCCGCTTCTCCAGATCCACATGCTCCGACACCACCGTGAAGATCAGCGGGATCTCCACCATGGCCTTAATGTCCTGAATCGCGTCGTTTGTTATCATCGCATTGCACACCACGCCGAAAGCGCCCAGCTGCTCCGCCGCAGCCGCCATATTCACCGAACGCTGGCCGTTGGTATAGCCGCCGCCTACACCTGCAAACACCGGCACATCGGAAACGCTGATGATCGCTTGCGTTATGCTGGGTTGAGGTGTAAAATTATAAACGGCAATGACCGCATCGGCGTTGATGTTTTTGATGATGGCCACGTCCGTGGAGAAGACCAGGGATTTGATGCGCCGCCCAAAAACCCGAATGCCGCTGCACTCGCTGATGCACCTGGGAACCTCCAAGGCATGCTTGCGCAGCTCCCCTTCGTAGGTGGGGACAAATTTTTCTTTCACAACCTCTCCTTCCTCCAATCTAATCCTGTAATAACTTATGTAAACTAATTTTATCATAAGTTGCATTTTCTTGCAAGATTATTTTGTCGAAGAAGAAATTCTTTTCATTTTGTTAACAATTATAAATATTTCGCAAGTATTTTTTTGCAGCATTAACCTGTCAGATTTTTACAAGTTCGTAATCCCGCGTGCCAAGCCCCAGCTTCTCGGCGTGCTCCAGGCAGCTCTTCCAGTCGGTGTCCGGATGGATACGGTGGAAATGGTCATGGTCATGGCAGTCCCCATCATCGGCAGCGGTGCCCCGCACCGGAGTCTGGGCGTTCACCGCGTCCACGCAAGCCATGTCCAGAGCCACCGGATCGAAGGAGGCGAACATTCCCACATTGGGCACGATGGCCGCGTCGTTTTCCGCGTGGCAGTCGCAGTTGGGGGACACATCAATGACCAGCGCAATGTGGAAACAAGGGCGGCCGTCCACCACGGCCTTGGCGTATTCCGCCATTTTCCGGCTCAGGTTGGTGTGGGACTCGTCACAGTTCACCGTGATGGCGTTGCGGGCGCAGACGGCGATACAGGGGCCGCAGCCCACGCATTTGCTGTGGTCAATGGATGCCTTTCTGTTCTCCACGGTGATGGCGCTGTGGGCGCAGATCTTGGTGCACACCTTGCAGCCCACGCAGTGCTCCTGCTCCACATGGGGCTTTCCGGCGTTGTGCTGCTCCATTTTGCCGGCGCGGCTGCCGCAGCCCATGCCGATGTTCTTGATGGCGCCGCCAAAGCCGGCGGACTCGTGCCCCTTGAAATGGGTCAGGGAAATGAACACATCGGCGTCCATAATGGCTCGGCCGATCTTGGCTTTCTTCACATATTCGCCGCCCGCAACGGGCAGCTCCACCTCGTCATTGCCCTTGAGGCCGTCGGCGATGATGACCTGACAGCCGGTGGTCATGGGGTTAAAGCCATTGAGGCAGGCTGTGTCCAGATGATCCAGCCCGTTCTTGCGGCCGCCCACATACAGGGTGTTGCAGTCCGTCAGGAAGGGCTTGCCGCCCCGCTCCTTCACAAAATCGGCCACGGTTTTCGCCCAGTTGGGCCGCAGGAACGCCAGATTGCCCGGCTCGCCAAAATGCATCTTGATGGCCACAAACTTATTCTCAAAGTCGATCTCACCCATGCCCGACGTTTTCATCAGGCGATAGAGCTTTTGCTGCAGATTTTCACGGAAATCCGCCCGAAGGTCTGCCCAGTAAACTTTAGATGTCATAAGCTCCGCTCCTCTTCTTTAGTATTTTATTATTTTACCACACTTTTTTTGATTACGCTACCCCACAAGGAGGATTTGCAAAATGAGGATACTGACCCACACTGTCACGGAGCAGGAGGACGGCATGCCTGTGAAAAAGCTGCTGCGACAGCACTTCGGCCTGTCCTCCTCCCTTCTCAAGGCCATCAAATGGCGTCCGGACGGCATAACCCTCAACGGCATGGCCGTCACCGTGGCCGCTCCGTGCCGCACCGGCGACATTCTGGCTGCGGATGTGTCCGATCCCCCCAGCCACAATCCCCATCTGCATCCGGTGGATTTCCCGCTTTCTATCTTATGGGAGGACGAGGATCTGCTGATCCTCAATAAGCCCGCCGGCATCACGGTGCACTGTGCCGCTCTGACGCAGGAGCCTGTGACCGTGGCCGGTGCCGTGGCACATTACCTACACAGCGACCAATACCACGGCGTGAATCGGCTGGATCGGGGCACCACCGGCGTCATGGTGGTGGCAAAAACGGGATACATCCATGCGCGCTGCATGGCGCTGCTGCACTCGGGCGACTTTTACCGAGAGTATCGGGGCATCTGCCTGGGCACGCCAGAGCCACCCGTGGGGCGCATCGACCTGCCCATCGACCGCGAAAATGCCTCCCTTCTCAAGCGCCGCATTGACCCAAACGGTGCCCCCGCCCACACGGAGTACGAGGTGCTGGCAAGCAAAAATCAGCTCTCCCTCCTGCGCCTCATCCCCCAGACCGGCCGCACACATCAGCTCCGGCTCCACATGGCGGCCATCGGGTACCCTCTGGCCGGCGACTGGCTCTACGGAACGGAGGACAAGTCCCTGATCGCCCGTCCGGCGCTGCATTCCTACGCCGTACATCTGCGGCACCCCGTCACCGGCGAGGTGCTGGACGTCGCCGCCCCCATGCCGGAGGACATGCTCCGGCTGCTGGAATAGACGCAAAAGACGCACAGGCGACCTGCCCGTGCGTCTTATATTCTCACGTTTTGCGGCTCTTTTTATCCACGTCAATGGCCTGATACAGCGCCTGCAGCGCGTCATGCAGGGTGCCCACCTGCTGCATGAGTCCCAGCGCCACAGCATCCTCCCCATAGAGCACGCTGCCCACATCGTTGGCCATTTCGTCCGTGCGCAGCATCAGCTCCCGAAAAGTTTCGGCTCGGATCTGCGAGTGCGCCGCCACGAAACGGACGATGCTCTCCTGGAGCTTATCAAAGTAGCGATAGGTCTGGGGCGCAGCGATCATGGTGCCGCTCATGCGCACCGGATGCACCGTCATGGACGCCGAAGGCGCGATCATATTGATCCTTCCCGAAACCGCCAGCGGAATGCCGATGGAGTGCCCGCCGCCCAGCACCAGCGTGGCCGTGGGCTTGGTCATGCCGGCGATCATCTCCGCCAGCGCGAGCCCCGCCTCCACGTCGCCGCCCACGGTGTTCAGCAGGATCAGCACGCCGTCCACCTCGTCCGACTCCTCCAGCGAAGCCAGCAGCGGCAAAAGATGCTCATATTTCGTGGTCTTTGCGTTGTCCGGCGCGTTGGTGTGCCCCTCGATCTGGCCGATGATGGTGAGGCAGTGGATGGTGCCATGACGGTTCGTCACCACCGAGGAGCCAAGCTCAATGAGCTTATCCGTCTTCTGGTCGGGCTTTTGCTCTTTGTCCTTTTCCATGTCGGGCGCATTCTGCTGCGTCATAATGACCCCCTCCTTTTCTGGAGGGTAGGATGCCCGCCGCGGCCGAAATTATACGCCGCAGGGCTTCTTTTCCAAAACGGACGGCGTATCCATGATCTCGATCCCCCGCCGCATGGCGTAGGCCATGGTCTGCTGCGTGCCGCCGGTCAGGCCGTCGTGCACGGCAATGAGCAGCGCGGCGTGATCCACCAGATAGCGGTTGCGCCGATACATGCAGCCCACGGAATACGTCTCCTGCAGGGTGGTTTTATAATTGCAGCAGGACAGAAGCCGGCGATACCGCTCCCGATCCTCCTCGCTCCACCGGTCGGTCTGCCCCGCATAGGGGATCACCGCCTCCAGCGACACCTCCTCATGGTGCTTGCGCAGCTCCAGCACCGCCTCGCAGAACCAGAAATCGCATCCTCGCGCCATGCCGCAGAGAAAATGCCGAAATCCCTGCTCGTACGCCGCCTGTACAGCCGCCAGCAGCCATTTCTTCAGCTCCCCGCAGCGCATATCCGCTTCGGTGTCCCCCCAAGGCAGCTTCTCCGGCCGATGCCCCGTAAAACTGCAGCTCACCTGTCTGGCTCGCATGACTATCACTTCCCTTGCCTTTATAATAGAACATTTATTCTATTTTGTAAAGTGAAATTTTGAAATTTTATTTTGTTTGATATTTGGTTATTTTCTGTAAAATATTGGGCTTGCATTTTTAGCGGCAGCGGTTTATACTATGTGCAGAGAACAAACGAATATTTGTCTTCGAGGCGGGGTGCGATTCCCCACCGGCAGTAGAGTCTGCAAGCGGCCGCGGCTGCACGAACCGGTGCGATTCCGGTACCGACAGTATAGTCTGGATGAGAGAAGGCGTGTACAGCATATTTTGTTATGCTCTTTTTAATGCGTGCACCTTGGAAGACAGTTTCCGAGTGTTCCACACATTGAAAGGAGTATTTTTTATGACCCAAAAGCAAAAGACCCATCATCTGGCCGTGGCCGCCATGCTGTCGGCTGTGGCAGCCGTGCTGCAATTCGTGGAGTTTTCTATCCCCATCATGCCCTCCTTCATCAAGCTGGACATTTCCGACCTGCCCGCCCTGCTGGGCACCTTCTCCTTAGGCCCCGTGTACGGCGTGGCCATCCAGCTGGTAAAAAATCTGCTGCACCTGCCCTTCGGCAGCAGCGCCGGCGTGGGCGAGCTGTCCAACTTCATTCTGGGCGCGATATTCGTGTTCGCCGCCGGCATGGTATACAAACGCAAAAAGAGCCGCAAAAGCGCGCTAACCGGCTCCGTCATCGGCGCGGTGGCCATGGCGCTGGTGAGCCTGGTCACCAACTATTTCATCGTTTACCCCGCCTATGTGGTGCTGTTCCACATGCCCCTGGAGGAGATCATAATCGCGTATAACAAAATTCTGGAGGGCGTAGCCAACGTCCCCACGTCAAACGCGCTGTTTAACTGCCTGCTGGTGTTCAATGTGCCCTTCACTCTGGCCAAGGGTCTTTTAGACACAGCCCTGTGCTTCCTTATTTATAAGCCCCTGTCGCCGCTGCTGCACCGCTGACAAAAAAACTTCCGACCACATCGGGTCGGAAGTTTTTTTGCTATATTCAGCTATCCACGGCGGCCGCCTGACGCACCTCCTGCGCCTGCGCCGCCTGCCGGTTGACCTCCTCGGGGTCGCGGAAGGTAGGCACGGTCTTGCGGATGACGTCCAGCACAGCGGACTGCTCCTCGGTTTCGATGGCTGCCCGCACCAGCGCCAGCTTTTCCTCCACCTCCTGGCGGGACAGCTTTTTATCCCGCTCGATGAAGATCATGTCGTTGTCGGTCTTGTCCAGCTCCTCCGTCTTCATCAGCAGTTCCTCGTAGAGCTTTTCGCCGGGGCGCAGACCGATCTCCACAATGTCGATGTCCTTGTAGGGCGTGAAACCCGACAGGCGGATCATATTTTCCGCCAGATCAAGGATCTTCACAGGCTTGCCCATGTCCAGCACATACAGTTCCCCGTTGTGCGCCATGGCGCAGGTGACCATCACCAGCTGCACGGCCTCTGGAATGGTCATAAAGTAGCGGATGATGCGCTTGTCCGTCAGCGTGACGGGACCGCCGGCCTCGATCTGCCGCTTAAACAGCGGGATCACCGAGCCGTTGCTGCCCAGTACATTGCCGAAGCGCACCGCCGTAAACTCCGTCTTGCTGCCCTCCCGACACTGGATCACCATTTCGCACAGGCGCTTGCTGGCGCCCATAACGTTGGTGGGGTTCACAGCCTTGTCCGTGGAAATGAGCAGGAATTTCTCCACGCCGTACTTCTCCGCCATTTCCGCCACGTTGTATGTACCCAGCACATTGTTTTTCAGCGCTTCCACGCCGGAATGCTCCATCAGCGGCACATGCTTGTGCGCGGCGGCGTGAAACACGATGTTCGGCCGCAGGTCGCGGAAAATGTGATCCAGCCGATCCACATCCCGAACGGAGGCAATGATGACCTCCAGGTTCAGCTTTTCGCCATATTTGCGGATCAGCTCCTGCTGCACGTCGTAGGCGTTGTTTTCGTAAATATCCAGAATGGCCAGCTTTTTCGGGTGCAAGGCTGCGATCTGCCGGCACAGCTCCGAGCCGATAGAGCCGCCGCCGCCGGTGACCAGCACAGTCTTCCCCTCGTAAAACGCTCGGGTCTGGGGATTCTCCACCTCGATGGCGTCGCGGAACAGCAGATCCTCGATGCGGAAGTCCCGCAGCTTGCGCTGCTTGGTGGGCGCGTTGTCCTCCGTTCCGGAGGGGTAGTCGTAAATCTTCACGGTGCAGCCGGAATTGCGATAGCGCTCATACAGCTTCTGCTTGCGCTCCACCGTCAGATCCGGCAGGGCAATAATGATCTCCCGCACTTTCATCTTTTTCAAAAGATTCATGGTGCTGTCGCCCTCGGGATAGATGGGCACGCCGTTCACCGTCTGGCCGACCTTCTGGGGGTCGGTGTCTATGAAGCACACCGGCACATACCGCGCCCGCGGATTGCGGAAAAACTCGTCTGCCAGCGTAGCGCCCACATTGCCGGCGCCCACAATGGCTACCTCCACCTTATACAGCTGGTTCAGGGAGTTCCCCTCCAGCGTATTGTCGGTGTTCTTGTTGCGGTGCGCATAGAGGAGCTGGTAGCAGTAGCGGGACAGCAGCGTCACCAGCAAAATAGCCATAGCCACGATCATGTGCACGCCGATGCCCAGATTCACCGCAAAGCAGAAGCGCCCGATCAGCATCAGAACAAAATTGGAAACAAAATCCGAAACCATGATGGTCAGGTAGGTCTGGATGTTGGCATAGCGCCAGATGTTCCGATACACGCCGAAAGCGATACGCCCCGCCATGATCGTCCCCACCAGCGCCAGCAAGCGGGTCAGGTCAATCTCGCCGTTGAGCACGATAGAGCGGAGCTTCAGGAGCTTCACCAGGTAGGTCATATAGTATACGCAAACGATGATGGCTATATCCACCAGCACCAGCTCTATTTTTCTTCTACTTAATTTCATGACAGATCCATTCCTTTGCATTGCCAGAGGAGCTTCTCTCCCTTGTAATCCAGCCCATGGGCTGCAAGTCTTTTTATTATAGCACATCCATGCGGCTTTGTCACCATATCTTTCTGCTTATTCATACTTTATTTATATCACCAATAGTCGCCAACGATTTTTGACGCGGGGCAGATGCATTGCCGGCCGTCACTTATGCAACCATTGGCGCAGCTGCTCCCACAGCTCCACGCAGCGGAACTTGATCTGATACCCCTCGTCTTCCTCCTGCATCAGGGACATATCCTCCTGCTCCATGCCGCAGGCAATGCCCGTCTGCGCAACGTCCGAGGCCGCCGTCATGCAAAGCGGCGGGTACACCACGCACCACCAGTTCTGCCCCTCGGCCTCCCCGATGAGCACCCGCAGCGCCATGTACTCCCCCGCCGGCAGGCGGAACCCGTCGTAGGCCTTCAGAGGGAACTCTGCCGGCTCCAGCCTGGCCTCCACGGAGTCTGCGCAGCCGCTTTCCAGCAGCGTGTCCTCGGCCATGCGCTCTATCTCCGGCAGGGACGCACGCAGGGCTTCGTTGGCCGCCTCGCGGCTTTCGGCGCTGCGCATGGTCTGCTCCGTGAAGTCCAGCACCTTGTCCCGCACCTGCAGCTTCAGCGCCTGATCCCGTTCGCTGTCGGAATTGGCCACCACATGCAGCCGGATCATCTTCTGCTGCAGGTCGTCCTGCCTGCGCAGCGCCGCCGCCCCGGTGAGCAGGCATACCGCCAGCAGCACCAGCAGCGCGACCTCCAGCTCGTTCCATTTGCTTTTTTTCATAAAAACACCGTCCTATGTAGATTTTTCTACAGTATGGACGGTGTTTTCGGTTTTTAAACCCGCTCGGCAAACCACGTCTGCGGATACACCTTTTGCAGCGCCGCCGCAGCCGCTCTCGCCTGCTCCTCCTCGGTGAACAGACCGTATACCGCCGAGCCGGAGCCGCTCATGCAGGCGTTGCGGGCGCCCAGATCCAGGAGCTTATTTTTGATGGTAAAGATCTCGCTGTCCGGCTCCAGCACGCCCTCAAAGCGGTTGCCCAGCCGGTCGCTGATCTCCAGCATGTCCTGATACTCCAGCGCCTTGATAAGCCCCAGCGTGTCGATGGCGCAGGCGGGCTTCTTCTCGTCCAGCTTTGCATACATCTCCGCCGTGGAGAAGGACACCTCCGGCTTGCAGATGACGAACCAGCACAGGGGCAGCTTGGGCAGCTTCAGAAGCTGCTCCCCCTTGCCCCGCACCATGGCGGTGACGCTGCGCACGCAGAAGGGCACGTCGCTGCCCAGGTCGATGGCCATGCGCTCCAGCTCTTTTATCATCATCTCCGGCCGGTACAGCTTGCGCAGGCCGCGCAAAACGGCCGCCGCATCGGCGCTGCCGCCGCCCAGCCCCGCCTGCATGGGGATGCGCTTTTTCAGGCTGATATGCAGCCCGTCGCAGAAAACGCCCGTCTTCGCATAGAATAGCTGCGCCGCCCGAACGCACAGGTTCGTTTCGTCGCAAGGCAGGCCGCCGCAGTCGCAGTCCATCACGATGCCGCCGCCCACGCCGCTCTCCAGCGTGATCTCGTCATACAAGGCCGCGCAGGACATCACCGACTGCACCTCGTGGTAGCCGTCGCTGCGCTTTTCGCCCACCTCCAGCGTAAGATTCAGCTTGGCAGGCGCCAGTTCCGTCACTTTCATTTGAATTCCTCTTTTCCGCTTTTTCATAAAACAGAGCCGCCGGAAAAACCTCCCAGCGGCTCTATTTTAGCACAATGTATTCGGAAATGCCACGATTATTTTACGATCTTGCGGGCCTCGATGTAGTAGCGCTTATCCTGGGCGTGACCCATGGAGAAGGTCTTGCGGGGCAGCACGCCGTCGGCCATGACGGTCTTGAACAGCTGCTCCTTGCCCATGGCGGGCAGCTTGATGCCGAAGTTGCCGGCCTTGCTGCCCAGCTCGTCCACCACCTCGTCGCCGTGGATGTAGTCCACCTCGCCGCCGAACTCCTTGAGATACTTGTCAAGGAAGGTCTGCACGGAGGCCACACACAGCTGCTTTTCGGGATGGGGAATGGTGATGAAGCCGGCCTTGCCCTCGTAGTTGTAGGCAAACACGTGACCCTCGCCCTGCCCCTCGTAGCAGTCGGGATAGAACTTCTTCAGCTCGGCCATGAGATGCTCGGGCTTCACGCCGAAGAGCACGCGGTGGATAGGCTCAAACTGCAGCGCATCGTCGTGGTTGTTCACCACCTCCACCAGCGCATAGCGGGCGGGCAGAGCCAGGTACTCCTCGGGGGTCTTGCCCTTCTTCTGCTCCTCATAGCAGGCCTTGGCAGTGGCCAGAGAGTGGTTGCCGTCGCCCACGGCGAACAGCAGAGGAGCTGCGCCGGAGAGATTGTACTTGGCCATCTGCGCCTCGTCGGAGCACAGGCCGGTGAGGGCGTCGGCCACGGCGTCGATCTGGGCGTCGGAGAGCTTGTAGCCCTTGATGTGCCCGCCGTTTTGCATCAGATCGAAGTCATACACCACCTCCATGCTGTCAGTGGCAGCGGTGAGAGGCTCGATGACGGTCTTTTCGGGGTTGTCGATGAGCAGCATCACATGGGGCAGCTCGATGGGGGCGTTGCGGCGCACACGGGCGCGGGGGGGAATACGATCCTGCACGGTGGCCTCGGTGGCACGGATGAGGGCGCCGGAGCCGGGGGTGAAATCGTAGGCGTCCAGATCCACCATGCCCACCAGGCCGTGGCGGATCTTGCCGTCGGACTGCTCGCGCTCCACATAGATCAGGGAGTCGGACAGGGTCTTGAACACGCCGTCAGCCATGTACTTTTTCATGGAGGAGTTGATGTTCTCAATAAGCTCGTCCACATTGGGCGCCTTCAGATTGGCCTCGGGCAGGATCAGGCGCAGGGTAGAGGGGGCGTCGCCCACCTGCTTTTCCACGGCCTCCCAGTACTCCGGCTCGGAAGTGAACTGGTCGCAGGCCACCACGGCCCACTTGGTCATGTCGCAGTCCTTGGGCATCAGAATGTCAGCGGGATAGAAGCCCAGCTTCTCAAACTTCTTGTTCATGTTGTTCCTCCTTGTATTGAGCAGAAAAATGCATTTCTGCGGCGGTTTTTGCTTCTACTCTGCATTATACATAACTCCGCCGCCCTTTTCAATCACTTTCCGCTAAAAAACAAAAATTATTTAAGGCGTCCTCACTTTTTTTGTGTCGGAATAATTAGGCGCCCGACGGGCAGACTACCTATCGGCGTATTTTTTAGGAAAAGGAGGGAATCCGTCGTGAAAATTGTGGATCGCATTGCTCTGATCCTTGTCATCATCGGTGCGCTGAACTGGGGCAGCGTGGGGCTGTTCGCCTTTGACTGCGTAGCCTTTATCTGCGGCGGTCAGTTGGCCGTTCTCAGCCGCATCATCTATGCGCTGGTGGGCATCGCCGGTTTGTGGTGCATCACGCTGCTGTTCCGTGATTCTGCGGATAATACCTGATTCTTGAATATTTTTAAAAAAACGGGCACCCAACAGGGCGCCCGCTTTTATTCTGAATAATCTTTTATTTCACCGACAGACGGCGCACCAGCTCCTCATCGGCCTCCGCCATGAGGGTGCGGTAAGTGGTGTATACCACCATACCCGGCCTTGCGCCCGCCGGCTTTTTTACATATTTCACCGGCGTGTAGTCCACGGCCACCTTGCCGCCGCCCCGACCTTGGGAGTAGTAGGCCGCCAGCTGCGCCGCCTGCAGGATGCTCCCCTCGTCCGGCTCGCGTCCCTCTGTGCAGAGGATCACATGGCTGCCGTGTATTTTCTGCGTGTGGAACCAGTAGTCGTTTCTGTCCGCCGTTTTGCCGGTGAGCTTGTCGTTCTGCCGGTTGCTGCGCCCCACCAGAACCAAAAGTCCCGCCTCCGTGCGAAAGCGCCGCGGCTCGGACTTTCGCTGAAAGCCCTGTTGCTTCTTGCCCCGGGAGCGGATGTACCCGCCCTCGGTCAGCTCCGCGCGAATGTCGTTGAAGTCCTGCTCGGACTCCGCCTGAGATATCTCCTGCATCACGCTCTCCAGGTACAGCAGCTCCGACCGCCCCTGCTCCATGAGCCGGGAGAGCATCTTCTCGGCGGTCTTCGCCTTGCTATACCGCTTAAAATATTTGGCCGCATTCTCCTGCGGCGACAGGCGCATATCCAGCGTGATCACCCGCTTGGGGCAGCCCTCCTCGTAGTAATTCTCCGCCTCCAGCCGCGCCATGCCCCGCTCCATGCGGTAGAGGTTAGCGGTTATCAGCTCACCGTTTATCCGCAGCTCGTCCCGATCCAGCGTCTTTTGATATTCCTGCTCCTGCATGGCCAGCTTGCGCCGCAGGCGATCCCGCGCGTTGGCAGCAGTCTTCAGCAGATCCTGTCCCTTTTGCCGAACCCGATCCGCCTGCTCCCGCTCCGCAAAAAAGTCGTCCAGCAGCGCCGAAAAGCTCTCTGCAGCGGCACACTCGCAGGCGTTTTCATATTGTACTATCGGTGCAAAGGTAAAGTCAAAGGGGCTGCCGCTCCGCTTGAGCGTCACCGGCAGGAAATCTCCCCGCCGCACTAAGCTGCACCAAGCCGAAAACTCCGTCCAGAGCCGCTCCTGCGCCGCTTGGAGCAGGCAGTCTGTGCTGCCGCCGGCGCGGAACGCCAGTTCTCTGGCCCACAGGGGCGAAATAGACGTGAAGGTGTCCAGCAGCCACTTGTCTGCCTGCGTGTCCTGCGGGGCATCCTGCATAAGCTGCCGGAATTCGCTTTCCTCCACCTCCAACGGTGAGCGCTTCTCCTGCTGCGGCGGCAGATGATAGAAAAGCCCCGGCAGCACCTGCCGCTGCTGGTTCATTTCAAAGTCCACCCGCCGCAGGCAGTCTATGATCCGCCCCTCGCCGTCGCACAGAATCAGGTTCGCGTGGCGGTTCATGGCCTCCAAAATCAGGGAAAACCGCCCCATCTCCCCCAGCTCGTTCATGGCCTCGATGGCAAGCGCCACCACCCGCTCCAGCGGCTCCTGCCGCAGGGAAAGGATACGTCCGCCGGACAGATGCTTGCGCAGCAGCATGCAGAACATGGGTGGCTGGCTGGGGTTATCCCGCAGCACCGCCGTGAGATTCAGCCTCGGCTGACCCGCGGAGGCGCACAGCAGCAGCCGCCGGCTGCCCCGCAGCAGAAGCACCACCTGATCTCGGGCGGGCTGTTGGATCTTTTCAATTTTCAGTCCCTCGATCTGCGGGGCGATCTCCCCCACCACCGCCTGCAGGCATACGGCATCCAGCGCCATGGTTCACTCCTCCATCATTGTTTCAAACAGCTCGTTGATCCGCTCCCTGTGCCCGCTCAAATACAGCCAGCCCAGCAGCGCCTCCAGCGCCGTGGCCTGCTGGTATTCCGTCCGGCTGGCGTGCTGTGGGATGGAGTGGACGTGGGCGTTGCGTCCCCGCCGGTAGACCTCCTGCTCCTCCTCCGTGAGAAGGGGCAGGATCCTCTGCGCCCGTCGAGCCTGCTCCGGCGCGCACACCAGCTGCACCGTGGCGCGGTGCAGTCCTTTGCCGGTAGCCTTGCCGTGGGCGCACAGGTAGGTGCGCACCAGCAGCTCATACACGCCGTCCCCGATATGTGCCAGGCCAATGCTGCTGATGGCGCGAATGTCGTCCTCCGGCAGCCTGACCGCAAAATAATCCGTCATATTCCTCTTGCCTCTTTGCTTTATATCATTTGCGACGGCCGCCCCGATAGAGGAAGCCGAATATCATACCCAGTGCGCCGCCCACCACATGAGTGAGCTGGGAAATGCTGTCGGTGTTGCGAATGCCGTCAATGATCTCCCCGCCCAGATAGAAAATGACCACCAAAATCAGCGTGATGGGGATGCCGCCGCCGCGGCTCTCCGTGAAGGAAGACAGCACAATCATCATGAACACGATGCCGCTGGCACCCAGCAGGGCGGAATGGGGGAAGAAAATAAACTGCACCAGTCCCGTGACCAGCGCGGTGACGGCCATGAACCACACCATTTTTTTCCATCCGTACTTCTCCTCCAGCGGCGGCCCCACCAGCAGCAAAAGCAGCATGTTGCCCATGTAGTGGGAGTAGTCCGCATGGCCCAGCACATGGGTGAAAAACCGCAGGTAGGTCAGCGGATCTGCCAGCGAGGCGCGATACACGCAGAAATATTTCGTCGTCACGGCGCTGCCGAAGGTCTGCCCCAGAATAAGTGCGCCCAGAGCCAGCAGCGCGAAGGTCAGCGTGGCAGGCGCATTGAATCGGATCACCAGCTTTTTCAATACAATTCCTCTTTTCAAAACGGGATAGATGGATTATAATATAAAATCAGGAAAAAGTAAACCTTTGTCTATCTATCCCCACCGAAGGAGTACCGTATGAAAAAAACACTGAAGATCGCCGGCATTGTGCTGCTGGCTCTGCTGCTCGTCGTTCTGGCCTATGTGGCCTATGTGTTCCTCTCCTACCACCGCATCGAGGACAACCTCTCCCTTACGCCGGAGGGCAGTGCCTCCGCTTCCGTCCGCACGGACATCCCCTACACCGTGGTGTCCTATAACATCGGCTTCGGCGCCTATGAGTCGGATTACAGCTTCTTCATGGACGGCGGCACGGAGTCCTGGGCTTGGTCTAAGGAGCGGCTGGATGCCAACCTCGCCAATATTGCGCAGGTGCTGCAAAAGCAAAACGCCGATTTCTACTTTGTGCAGGAGGTGGACGCCGGCTCCACCCGCAGCTATCACCGCGATGAATCTGCTCTGCTGCGGCAGGCGCTGCCGAACTTCAGCTCCGTCTGGGGGCAGAACTACGACTCCCCCTTCCTGTTCTGGCCGCTGACACAGCCCCACGGCTCCTCCGTTTCCGGCCTGATGACTTTCTCCACGGCACCCATCTCCTCCTCCCTGCGCCGTAGCCTGCCCATCGAGCAGGGCGTCATGAAGCTGGTGGATCTGGATCGGTGCTACACCGTCAGCCGCGTCCCCATGGAAAACGGGAAGGAACTGGTGCTCTACGCCGTACACCTGTCGGCCTACACCTCTGATGGCACCATCGCCCTCGACCAGATGGAAATGCTGCTCAGTGACATGCAGAGCGAATACGAAAAGGGCAATTACTGCGTCTGCGGCGGCGACTTTAACAAGGACGTGCTGGGCAACTCCGAGGAGGTCTTCGGCGTCAGCGCCGGCGAGTACACTTGGGCGCAGCCCCTGCCGGAGAGCCTGTTTCAGGGCAAGGATCTGACCCTTGTCCCCCCGCTGGACAAGGAAAACCCCGTGGCAAGCTGCCGCAATGCCGATGCCCCCTACCATGACGGGCAGTATCTGGTGACGGTGGACGGCTTTCTGGTGTCCAATAATGTAAGCGTCAGCGCCGCCACCGTCATCGACACGGGCTTTGCCTATTCGGATCACAATCCCGTATCCATGACCTTCACCCTCCTGCCGTGACCTTTTTTCAAAAAAGCCCTGTGCGCAAAAACTACCGGCGCACAGGGCTTTTTCGTATTTTCTTATTGATTTGTTCAAATAATGTTCTTATCTTTTTTAGGTTTCTTTAAGCTAACACCTGTATAGTAAGGGCAAGCAAAAGGAAAGCAGACCTCAAAAAAAGGGTAGCTGCCCACCCGTTTCTCCAAGCGGCAGACAACCAATGCAGCCGCAAAGCTTTTACATACAACACACTTTCTTCTTTTTCATTCTTTTCTCTCCTTTTCAGCAAAAGCGGAGCCGGAAACGGCTCCGCTTTTGCTGCTTTTTGTTTGATTTACAAGTCCACTTTTTCATACAGCGCCGCCGAGCGCCTGTAGGCCACCAGCGTCAGCGCCGCAAAAAGGACGACGCCCCCCAGGAAAATGGGCAGCTGCCACAGCTCGGCCCGCGCGTCCACTCGGTTCAGCCACACGAGGCCGGGGAAATGCACCACCGCCTCCGCCGCCAGCATGGTGGGCCACATGGCTATGTTGGCCTTGACGTAGGCTACGCCCACTTTATAGCCGCTGCGGTACAGCGCCGTGAAAAACACCAGGTTGAACACGCCGTAGATCAAAAAACCAGCCCCCAGCAGCATGAGGTTTCCGTCCATGCCTACGGCATTGTCTTTGCCGGGCTGAAGCTGCGCCGACAGCACGCAGAACAGCGCCGTAATGATCACCGACAGCACCTCCACCAGCACCGCAAACAGCACGGAAGCTTTCACCGTGTCCCGTTTCCGGATGGGCAGAATGGCCGAATAGTAAATGTCCTTCTGCTCCCGCATATTCAGAAATGTGAAAAACAGCCCCAGCGTCACATAAAAAAACGTCACGGAGTAGGGGTAATTGGGGATCAGGATCATCACCCCAAACAGGCAGAACACCGGCGTCATAGGGTGGCACACCAGCCGGAGCTGCTTATATAATAGCGTCTTCATCCAACGGCCTCCTCTCCACGGCTACGATGATGTCCTCCAGCGTCAGGGGCATATCCCCCTGCTGCAGGTAGGCATAGTGCTGCCGGAACTGCTCCAGCATGCCGGTATACTGCAATTCGCCCTCCTTAATGAAAGCAATGTGGCTGGCGCACTTTTCCAGATCCGAGGTGATATGGGTGGAAAACAGCACGCTGCGCTGCCCGTCCGCGGCGATGCGCCGCAGCAGCTCCGTCAGCTCGTCCCGCGACACAGGATCCAGCCCGCTGGTGGGTTCGTCCAAAATCAGCAGCCTGGCGTTGTGGCTCAGCGCCAGAGCGATCATGTACTTCACCTGCATGCCGCTGGAAAGCTGATCCACCCGCTTGCTCTCGTCAATGGCGAAAAGCCGCAGATAGTGGCGGTATTTCTCCTCGTCCCAGTTCTCATAAAACCGACGGGTCACATCTGTCAAGGTGCCGATCTTTTTCTTGGGGTAAAAGTCGATGCCCCCCAGCACCACGCCGATGTTCTCCTTGATAAACCGCTCGTCCTCGGCAAAGTCCCGTCCCAGGATCTCCACCTGTCCGGCGTCCGGATGCACCAGCCCGAGAATGGACTTGATGGTGGTGCTCTTTCCGGCGCCGTTGCGGCCGATGAAGCCCATCACCGCCCCCTGAGGCACCGAGAAAGTCACGTCCTTCAGCTCAAATGCGGGGTACTTTTTGCAAAGCCCCCGAATGTCCATGGCGTTCATTCCTCCGCCTCCTCTGCTTCCGTTTCCTCAAACACACGGCGCATCATGGGGTTGAGCTTGTCGGTGGTCTGCAAGGCCACGCCCTTTTTGCGATCCGCCAGCAGCACCAGCTGATCCCCCACGTCCAGCCCGAACATCTCCCGCACCTCCTTGGGGATCACGATCTGACCCTTGGGTCCCAGCCGCACCGAAGTCATATAGTATCGGTCATTGTCCCTTTTGAATCCCATTTTCGTCCTCCTATTGGTATTACTTTTCTTACTTTTCCTATATAGTATCCCTTTTCTTCCCCGTTGTCAATGGGCTTTTTTCTTTACGGCATGGGAAAAATATGTTATAATCCGTCATAAGAAAAAACAGGAGGTACAGAAATGGATCTGTGCAACCGCAGCGATATTGAGGCGCTGCTCCGCCGCCACGGCTTTCATTTCAGCAAGGGCATGGGGCAGAATTTTCTCATTGAGGACTGGGTGCCCCACGACACGGCGGAGGCCTGCGGCGCCGATGCGCATACCGGCGTGCTGGAGATAGGCCCCGGCATCGGGCCGCTGACGCAGCAGCTCTGCCGGCGCGCGGGCAAGGTGGTGTCCGTGGAGCTGGATCAAAGGCTCTACCCTGTGCTGGCGGAAACCATGTCGGGCTTCGACAACTTCACTTTGGTCAAGGGCGACATCATGAAGCAGGATCTCCCCGCCTTGGTTTCAGAGCACTTCGCCGGCCTGCGCCCCGTTCTCTGCGCTAACCTGCCCTATAACATCACCACCCCCCTGCTCACGGCTTGCGTAAAGGCGGGCTGCTTCGCCTCCCTCACCGTCCTCATCCAGAAGGAGGTCGCCCAGCGCATCTGCGCCCGTTCCGGCACAGCGGACTACGGCGCCTTTTCCCTGCTGATGCAGTATTACACGGAGCCGGAGCTGCTGTTCACCGTGCCCAACACCTGCTTTTTGCCCATGCCCAAGGTGACCTCCGCCGTGATCCGCTGCACCACCCGCGCAGTTCCCCCCGTTTCGGTGCAGTCGGAGGCCATGCTCTGGCGCACCGTGAAGGCGGGCTTCGCCCTGCGACGCAAGACCCTTGTCAATTCCCTGCAAACGGGCTTTCCGCTACCCAAGCAGGAGCTGACGCAGCTCGTGGCAGACTGCGGCCTCCCTGCCGACATCCGCGGCGAGCGCCTCTCCCTGCAGGACTACGCCCGTCTGTCCGACGCATTCTCTGCGGCCATGAGCGAAGGCTGAATCCACCCAATAAAAAAAGTGTGTGCTTTCATCAGCACACACTTTTTTATTTCCCGCTCAAGTCCACCCCGTGGCGCACAAAGCTCATAGCCGGCACCGGTTGGGACAAGCGCATTTTGAAAATCATCTGCGGCGTTTTCGGCTCCTCCAGCGGCTGCCCGTTTTCATCCTCCATCATAGGCACGGTCATCTCGAAGGGTTTTTTATCCGGCCCCACGACCTCCACCCGATCGCCCGATCGGAACTTGTTCCGCAGGCTCAAAGTGGCAAGGCCGTCCGCGTCGCATTCCAGCACCACGGCGCAGATCTGCCACTGTCTTATGTAGCGGGAGCTTTCATAATACTGCTTCGGCTGGCCGTAGAAGAACCCCGTGGAGTAGTGCCTGTGGCTCACATGCTCCACTTCCTCCCGCCACACGGAATCCGCCGGCCGACCGGCGGCCACATCGTCCAGCACATGGCGGTACGCCCCCGCCACAATGGCGGCATAGTAGGCGGATTTTGCCCGCCCCTCTATCTTCAGGCAGTCCACGCCGGCGTCCATCAGGTCGCCCAGGTGGTCGATCATGCACATGTCCCTTGAGTTGAGGATATACGTCCCCTTCTCGTCCTCGAACACCGGAAAATACTCTCCCGGCCGCTTCTCCTCCATGAGGGCATACTGGTAGCGGCAGGGCTGGGCACAGGCGCCCCGATTGGAGTCCCGCCCGGTCATGTAGTTGGAGAGCAGGCACCTGCCGGAATAGGACACGCACATGGCGCCGTGGCAGAACACCTCCAGCTCCAGCTCCGGCGACACCTTTTCCCGAATGGTGCGTATCTCCTCCAGACTCAGCTCTCTGGCCAGCACCACCCGCTTCGCCCCCAGGTCATACCACGCCTGCGCGCAGACATGGTTGGCCACAGACTGCTGGGTGCTGATGTGCCGCTGGCAGTGGGGTGCATACTTCCCCGCCAGCGTAAATGCCCCCAGATCCGCCAGGATCAGCGCATCCACGCCGGCGTCCTCCAGCCGCTCCAGATATTCCGGCAGCTTTTCCGCCTCCTGCCAACGGGGCATGGTGTTCACCGTCACATGGACGGCAGCGCCGTGCTCGTGGGCATAGCGCACCGCCTCGGGCAGCTCCTCCGGCGAAAAATTCCCCGCGAAGGCACGCATCCCGAAGGCAGTCCCCGCCAGATACACGGCGTCCGCCCCGTATAAAACCGCCATTCGCAGCTTTTCCATATCCCCCGCCGGAACCAAAAGCTCAGGTTTTTTCCTCATCATGTGGGCTGGTACATATCGCTGTTGACAAAGGCCAGGTGCTCGCTATAAGTGCGGAAGAAGTGGCTGACGCCGTCCTTGCCCAGCGCAAAGTAATATAGATTTGTGTTGTTGGGATTCACCGCCGCGCGGATGGAGGCCAGACCCGGGTTTGCGATGGGACCCACCGGCAGCCCGCCGTGAATGTAGGTGTTATAGGGGCTGTCCAGCTCGGTGCTGAAGTACTCCTTCCCCTTGCCCTCCAGGCTCAGCGCATAGTAGACCGTGGCGCAGGACTGCAGGAGCGTGCCGGTTTCGCTGTTGCTCCGCTCCAGGCGGTTGTGGAACACGGAGGAAATGTTGGCTCGCTCCTCATAGTCGCCGGTGGCCTCCTTCTCGATCACGGAGGCCAGCGTGATGATCTCCTGCAGGGTATACTTGCTCTGCTTGATCTGCGTCAGCAGCTCACCGCTGACCCGATTGTTAAAGTTCATGAGCATGGTGTCAATGGCGTACACCGCCGATTTCTTTGTGGAGAACTCGTAGGTGTCGGGGAACAGATAGCCCTCCAAACGGTTGACCTGCCCTTCGGTGCTCTTGTCAACGAAGGAGTAGTCCTCGCTGAAATCATAGTTGGAAACGGCGTCGATCAGCTCCTCCTTGGTGGCAACGCCCTTCTCCGCCAGCAGATCCACGATCTGCTGCACCGTGTAGCCCTCGGGAATGGTGACCAGCACCAGCCCCTCCTGCTCCCGCCGCGCCGCCTCGGGGTCATACATATTGCGCACCAGACTGCGGTAGTCCATGGAGGTGTTCAGCTCATAAGTGCCGGGGTCGATGTCCTTTTTGGCGCCGGTGACGATCTCATAGAGAACGAAAAAGCCTCGCAGCTCAATAAGGCCGGCCTTTTTCAGCTTGTTGGCAATGGCAAAAACGCCGTCGCCCTTGTCAATGGTCACCGTGTAGGTTTCATTTCCCTTGTCCAAGGCGCACAGATCGTTCGCCAAAAACCAGCCGATGCCTGCCAACAGCATGGAACCCAGCACCACAGCCGCCACGTATGCCGCCCAGTTAAATTTCTTTTTGCGACGTTTCTTTTTCGTCGCAGGCTTCGCTGCGGCGTCTACCTCGCTCATGATCCGCCGGCGCACCTCTTCGGTGTTCCAACTCTGCGTATCATATCGCTTCTTTTCGTCCATGGTCATATATCCTTTCTGCATTTTTTCTGTAATATGAGTCAGACAAGTTCCATTTTCCGCTCCCGCCACATACAATATTGTACCAACAGGTAAGTGAGGTGAAAAAAATGTGCTTTGACAACAACAACTGTTCCTGCATCTGGCTCATTGTGATCCTGCTTCTGGTCTTCTGCTGCTGCGGAAACGGAAGCGGACGCAGCTGCTCCTGCGGCGGCAGCGGCGACTCTTGCTGCTCCTGTTAAGAACATACGGGAAGAAATCGGGGACGGCCGTCCCCCTTTCTTCAGCCCTTTTCGGGGACAAGCAGATCCTCCACCCGCGCCAGCACCTCTCGGTGAATGTCCTCCGGCGTCCGGACGGCTCCGCTGCGGCTGCAGTCGATCTTCTCCCAGCCGCACAGCGAGATCACCAGCTCCGCGCTCTCCCGACAGGCCGCCAGATACCCTTCGTCCCGCTCGTGGATGTCGGCCTTGGTGCCCGTTGCCTGCTCCCTGCGGCGCATCATCTGCTCGGAAAGCTCCGTGGGCAGATCCAAATACACCACCCGATCCGGCTCCGGCAGCTCCAGCAGCCGATACTCAAAGTCGAACAGCCATTTCAAATAGCCCTCCCGCTCCTCCTTGGGCAGCTTGGGGGTCTGGTGTACGGCGTTGGAGGTGGTATAGCGGTCAGCGATCACCAGCCCGCCGCTCTCATAAAACGCGCCCCAGTCCTGCCGATAGCTGGCAAAGCGATCCACGGAGTAAAAGGTCGTGGCTGCGTAGGCGTTCACGTCGTCCGGATGCGCCCCGAACGCGCCGGAGAGATACAGCCGGATCAGCGCCGAGGATTCCTCTTTATACCGCGGAAACTCCAGCTTTCGGTACGGAATGCCCCGCCGATCCAATTCCTTGCACAGCAGCGCCGTCTGGGTGGCCTTGCCGGAGCCGTCCGTTCCTTCAAAAACGATGAGTCTGCCCTGCATGCCGTTTCCCTCCTCTTATGCTGCACAAAATGTCATTTTATTATAGCACCTTTTTCCGCGTTTGTCACGCAAAAGAAATGCGCGACCCCTCGGTCACGCATTTTCTTTGTCTTTTTGTGCCGTCGGCTGCCGCTTTTTCCGCTCCTCGTAGAGGGTGTTCAGGCAGTAGAGAATGACCCCCGCCCAGATGAAATAAAAGCTCTTGAGCTTCTCCGCCGTGAGGAACTCTCCCATGACCATGCCGCACACAATGGCCAGCGTGGGGCTTAAATACTGGCAGAAGCCCGCCGTCATCAGCGGCAGGTACTTCACGCCCACGGAGTACAGCACCATGGGCATTGCCGTCACCACGCCGGCGCCCAGCAGCATCAGCTGCCGCAGCGGCGTAATGGAGGCCAGGCCGGTGTCCCCCATGCGGAAAAACAGGATGAACAGCAGCGCCGCCGGCACCATGATAAGGATCTCCGCCGTGGTGCTCACCACAGAGTCAATGGACAGACTCTTTTTGATGGCGGCATATATGGCGAAGCACACCGCCAGCGCGATGGTCACATAGGGTACGCCGCCGAAGCCGCCCGTAGAGAGCACGATGCCCACGACCACCACCGCCAGTATCACCAGATGCCGCCAGCTCACCTTTTCCCGGAAAATCACGGCTCCGAAGATAAACACCACGATGGGCTGGATGTAGTAGCCAAGGCTGCACTCCAGAACCCGCCCGTTCTGCACCGCCCAAAGGTACACGCCCCAGTCGGCCAGCAGGAACAGCGAGGCCGGTATCTCCCGCTTGAGCGCCCGCCTATCCCGAAAAACCGCCCAAAGCTGCGGCAGCTTCCCCTGCGCCCATAGAATGCACAGGCAGCATATGGCCGCCCACACGATACGGCAGGCCAGCATAAAAAACGTGTCCCATTCGCCGCAGATATACCAATACAGCGGCTGAAATCCCCATATCAAAAAACACAGCAAAAGCGCCGATAACCCCTTTTTATAGTTGATCTCCTGCACGCTGCCACCTCTTTCATGTTTACAGAATCCGATAATAATGGTATGATGATACCACCGAGGTGAGAAAATGTCAAAGCTTCTGCGAGAAAAATATATCGGCGACACGGTTTCCGTTGCGCGGGACTTGCTGGGAAAGTTTCTGGTGCGGAGGTGGAACGGGCAGCCGCTGGTGTGCCGCATTGTGGAAACGGAGGCCTATGTAGGCGCCATTGATAAGGCCGCCCACGCCTATGGCTATCATAAAACGCCCCGCAATGCCGTCATGTTCGGGCCGGCGGGACATGCGTACATCTATCTGATCTATGGGATGCACTGCTGTCTGAACTTCGTCACCGAGCCGGAGGGAGAGCCTTCCGCCGTGCTGCTGCGGGGGATGGAGCCGGTGTGGGGCGCGGAGCAGATGAGCCTGCTGCGGTTTGGAAAGTCCCTGCCCCAGCTCACCGCCTACCAGCGGAAGAATTTTCTCAACGGCCCAGGCAAGTGCTGCCGCGCCTTGGGACTCACCCGTCAGGAAAACGGCCTGGATCTCACGGGGGACACCCTGTTTCTCTGCGACTCGCCGGAGGACATTGGCCTTCCCCCTGCCCCGCCCGCAAAATACGCCCTGCGCACAGGCAAACGCATCGGCATCGACTACGCCGAGGAAGCCGTGGATTTTCCGTGGCGTTTCTGGCTGGAAAGGATAGAATAAATATGTTGATTTTTGACATGGACGGCACTCTCATCGACTCCAACGGCGTTTGGCGGGACGTGGACATAGCCTTTCTGAAAAAGCGGGGCTTCCCCTATACAAAGGAGTACTATCAAGGGGTCGCCCACACCATTTTCCCCAAGGCGGCGGTGTTCACCAAGGCCTACTGCGATCTCTCGGAAAGCACCGAGGAGATCATGGCAGAGTGGATGGAGATGGCCGGCGACGCCTACGCCACCCAAGTGCCGGTGAAAGCCGGCGTGCGGGAATATCTGGAGCAGTGCCGCCGCAAGGGTGAGCGCATGATCGTTCTCACCTCCGCCGTGCCGGAGCACTGCCGCAGCGCCCTGACCCACTTGGGGCTTATGGAGTATTTTGAGACCGTTTTCTTTGCCCACGACCTGAATCTGGACAAAAAAGATCCGGATATATTCCTGCTGGCGGCAGAAAAATGCGGCGTGCAGCCCGCAGACTGCACCCTGTATGACGACTCACTGGACGCCTGTCGGGGGGCAAAGGCTGCGGGGATGCACGCCGTGGGCGTATATGACCCCTATTTTTCTGTGTCGGAGGCCGAGATGCGAGCCGTCTGCGACGGGTACATCCACAGCTTCACGGAGCTGCTGGAAAGATGATCACTGCTCCAGCAGCGCTTCCAGCTCCGCTTTGGGGCGATAGCCCACGGACTTGGCCACGGGCTTGCCGTCCTTGAAGAGCAGCAGCATCGGAATGCTGGTCACGCCGAACTGCTGGGCGAGGCTCATCTCCTCGTCCACGTTCACCTTGCCCACCTGCAGCTCTCCTTCATGCTCTCGGGCAAGCTCCTCCAGAACGGGCGCCAGCATCCGGCACGGGCCGCACCAATCCGCCCAGAAATCCACCAGCACCGGCTTATCCGAATGCAGCACTTCAGTTTCAAAATTTGTTGCAGTAATCTTAATTTCTGCCATAATGACCCATCCTTTCTTTTGTAAAAGTTCTTAATCTTTCAGCGACTTATAGTAAAGCATACAGTGGCAGAAGCCCTCAAAACGGGGGTCACTGATCTGCTCCTTGAACTCTTTGCACATGCATTTTGTGTCCTCCGTCCGCTCCAGACGGCAGGGGCAATAGCCGCCGGTTCTTTTGAGTCCTTCCCGAACGGTGGCGACGATCTCTTTATCCGGATTCAGCGTGATCTTCACAAAAACACCTCTTTCTGTCCGCCTGTCTTATGCGGAAATTCTGTCTTTTATTATAACACTTTTTTCGGCGAATTCTATTGCAAATGCCACAAAATTTTTACTGCGTTATTGCCATGATCCTTTCCAAAACATAAAAAACGAGTCACAGTCAGACGGCTGTGACTCATTTTTTATAGGCTATTTTGATAGGCTTTATAGGCTATGTATGCGGCTAAACAGGCTACTGTTCGGCGGATAACAGCCTATAAGATCAGTCGATCATGCTCTTGAGGTTCTCGGAGACGGTGATGGGGGCAGCGGTGGCGGCCTGCACCTGCTCCACGGTGAACTCGGGGTTGATCTCGGTCATGAGCAGGCCCTCGGGGGTAACCTCCAGCACGCACATCTCGGTGATGATCTTGTTGACGCAGTGGGAAGCGGTCAGGGGCAGACGGCACTTCTCGAAGATCTTGGGGTTGCCCTTGGCGGTGTGCTCCATGCAGACGATGCACTTCTTCGCGCCGACGCACAGGTCCATAGCGCCGCCCATGCCGGGCATCTTCTTGCCGGGGATGATCCAGTTGGCCAGGTTGCCCTCGGCGTCCACTTCCAGAGCGCCCAGGAAGCAGGCGTCCACATGGCCGCCGCGGATCAGGCCGAAGTTGGTGGCGGAATCAATGAAGCCGCCGCCGTAAGCCACGCTGGCAACACCGCCGCCGGCATCGATGACGTGGTAGGGATCGTAGTTGGCGTCGCCCTCTTTGGGGGTGGCACCGGCGGAAACGATACCCAGCTCGGCGTGGATGATCAGCTCAACGCCCTCGGGCAGGTAGGAGGGGATCATGGTGGGCAGGCCAATGCCCAGATTGACGACATCGCCGTCCTTCAGCTCTTTTGCGCAGCGCTTGGCAATAAAGGCTTTGATTTCAGACTTTTCCATTACTTTCTGTCTCCTTCCACGATGTAGTCAACGCACATACCATAGGTATGGATGTTCTCAGGCTCGATCTCGCCCACGGGAACGATGTACTCGCACTCGGCGATGACGGTGTCAGCGGCAGTGGCCATGACAACGTTGAAGTTGCGCATGGTGCCCTTGTACCAGCAGTTACCGAACTCGTCGCACTTGTAGGTGCCCAGCAGAGCGAAGTCAGCATGGATGGGCTTCATCTTCAGGTACTGCTTGCCGTCGATGGTCTCCTTGCCCATGCAGAAGGGGCTGTCCTCGATGAGGGTGTCCACGCCCACGGGAGTGAGGATGGCGCCCAGACCGGCGCCGCCGGCGCGGATGCACTCAGCCAGCGTGCCCTGGGGCAGCAGGTTCACTTCCAGGGTGCCCTCGGTGTTCTGCTGACCGACCTCGGGGGTCATGCCGACGTGGGTGGCGATGATGCGCTTGACCTGATGATTGTGGATCAGCTCGGCGATACCGAAGAACTCCTCGCCCTTGGGGCCGACCGCACGACCCATATCGTTGGCGATGAGGGTCAGATCCTTGGTGCCCAGCTTCACCAGCTCCTTCACGATGGCGCGAGCCTGACCACAGGCCAGGAAGCCGCCGCACATGACGGTGGCACCATCGGGGATCATTTTTGCTGCCTCAGCGGCAGTCAGTACAGGTTTCTTTGCCATTTCTATTCCTCCTTATTAATGTAAGGGTCTAAACAATGGGTTATTTTTTTGACCAACTTATTATAACATGGTCACGGAGAAATTGCAAGGGATTCCGGTATATTCTGCCGGCATTCCGAGCATATTTTCCCGACATTCCGCCCGTCAGAACTCCACGCCTTTACGGGCATTCAGCCCCTTGTCAAAGGGGTGGCGCACCTTCTCCATGCGGGTGATATAGTCGGCCAAGGGGTCGGTGCAGGGCGTGGGGGCGCGTCCGGTCATGACGACCTCCAGATCCTCCGGCCGATTCCTCAAAAACTCGGCCAGTTCCTCGTCGCTGAGCATGCCTATGGCCACGGCGTCCAGCACCTCGTCCAGCACCAGGAGCTTCGCGTGGTATTTCTCTACCGCCGCCACCGTGTCGGCAAAATGCTGACGCACCTGACGGCCGTACTCGGCCTTCTCCTCCTCGTTCATCTGAAAAACGAACTTGCAGGTGGTGGTGGGAGCCTGCACATAGTGGTAGTTGGGCAGGGTGCGGAGCACGTTCAGCTCGCCGCTGGTGGAGCCTTTCAGAAACTGGCTCAAAACCACTGGCCAGCCCCGTCCGCAGGAACGGACGCTCAGGCCAATGGCCGCCGTGGTCTTTCCCTTGCCGTCGCCGCAATAAATATGAATTTTTGCTTTATCCATTGTGCATTCTCCTTTTTTGTCTTGCAGACCAGACGGCCATGAAAGGATCCTCTCATGGCCGCCTGATTTCATGATCTTATTTCATGCCGCGCTTGACCATTTCGGTCACAGCGAAGCTCGCCACATCGTCGGCATACTTGCCGGCGCCGAAGCCGGCGTCATAGCCCAGCTCCTTGGCCAGCTCGTGGGTGATTCGGGGACCGCCGCAGCAGACCACGAACTTGTCACGCAGGCCTTCGGCCTCCAGCAGCTCGATGAGGTTGGTGAGGTTCTGGATGTGAACATCCTTCTGGGTGACGGTCTGGGAAACCAGCAGCACGTCAGCCTTCAGCTCCAGAGCCTTCTTGATGAACTCCTCGTTGGGAACCTGAGAACCGAGGTTATAGGCCTCGATCATCTCATAGCGCTCCAGACCGTAGTGGCCGGCGAAGCCCTTGCGGTTCATGATGGCGTCGATGCCCACGGTGTGCGCGTCGGTGCCGGTGGAGGCGCCCACCATGACGACCTTGCGGCCGATGTGCTCACGGATGTAGTCATTGGTGTCTTCCATGCTCATGACATCGGACTCCACGGTGATGACATGGATGTCCTCATAGTTCACGGAATGGACGCAGCTGCCATAGACCACATAGAAGGTGAACTCTTTATCCAGAGCGTGATGGTAGGCCACGTTAGGCTCTTCCAGACCCATCTTCTTGGCGATCTGACGGGCAGCCTCTTCGCCGCGCTCGTCGTCCTTGATGGGCAGGGTGAAGCTGGTCTGCACCTTGCCGTCGTTCATGGTGTCGCCGTAAGGCTTCAGGCGGGTCAGATCCAGCGTGGTATCGAAATCGATCTTATGGGTATTATACAGTCCGCTACTCATTCTGCTGCCACCTTGCCTTTCATGACTTCAACGAAGGGGTTGAAGTATTTGTTGTCCTTGACCACAACGCCGTTCAGACCCTTGCCGCCGTCCTTGGGACGCTTGACATCGGCGAAGATGCCCTTCTCGATAGTGGTAAACAGACCCAGCTTCTCGATCTCGGCGAGGAGGTCGGTAGCCTTAGTCAGCACCTCGTTGGCGCGGGTGCGGATGATGCCGTTCTCTTTGTAGGTCAGCTCGCTGCCCAGATCCTTCATGGTACGGAAGATGTACTGCGCGTTCTCGATGGACAGGGCGCGGTCAGACATGAAAGGAGTATGGATGGCCTCGGTCATCATGCCCAGCAGGCACAGACGCTGATTGGTGAGGATGGTGACCATGTTGAACAGGGCATCCTGAATATGACCGCGGAAGATGTTACCGGTCATGAACTTGGTGGGAGGCATGTACTTCAGAGGCGCGTTGGGGAAGATCTCACGAGCCATCTGCGCCTGCGCCAGCTCATAGAGGAAGGTATTCTCCACGGAGGGATCCATCTCGAAGGCGTGACCCAGACCCATCTGCTCCTCGCGCATACCGGCGGTTCTTGCAAAGGCCTCGTTCAGGAACTGAGAGGCCAGAACCGTGTGAGCGGCGGTGATGGCGTCGTCGGTGGTGAGGTAGTTATCCTCGCCGGTGTTGATGATGACGCCGGCATAGCCGTTGATGACGCGGGAGAAGAACTGGTCAACAATGGTGCGCTGCATATTGATGTCGCGGAAGAGGATGCCGTAGAGAGCGTCGTTCAGCATGACATCCAGACGCTCCAGAGCGCCCATGGCAGCGATCTCGGGCATGCAGAGGCCGGAGCAATAGTTGCACAGGCGGATGTAGCGGTGCTGCTCCTCGCCCACTTCGTCCAGCGCGGCGCGCATCAGACGGAAGTTCTCCTGGGTGGCGTAGGTGCCGCCGAAGCCCTCGGTGGTGGCGCCGTAAGGCACATAGTCCAGCAGAGACTGGCCGGTGGTGCGGATAACAGCGATGATGTCGGCGCCCTGCTTGGCACCGGCCTTAGCCTGGATGATATCCTCATAGATATTACCGGTGGCCACGATGATGTACAGGTAGGGGCCTTCCTTGTCGCCCCACTCCTTGAGGTAGGCGTTGCGCTTGGCAACGTTCTTATTGATGCGCTCCACGGTGGCGTTCACCACGGGGGTGATGGCCGCGCGGATCTCGCTGTCGGAATGAGCGGGCAGCTTGGAAAGATCCAGCTCGCCGCTGTCCACGGCCTCAGCGATGGCCTGGGGATCCTTGCCGGTCTCCACCATGGCGTTGCCCACGGCCCATGCGGCGCCGGCAGGCAGCAGAGAGGTGGCCAGCAGATGATCCACCAGCACGTTGGGCATGGGGACATCCATCTCATTCACGCCGTCGACGCCCAGCAGGCGGCAAACGGCACGCTCCACAGTGACCGTGGTGTGCTGGTCAATAAAGACCTGTGTATCCGCTGCCACTTTGGCAGCGGATGCACGGGCTTTCTCGACCAATTCAAAATTCAAGCCGAGTTTGCTTTCCATATTTATACCTCTTACTTCTTCACATGGCGCTCATTGCGCAGCAGCTTGGTGGGCTCCAGATAGCGCTGCTTGGTGCCTTCGGCGACCCATGCAACACCGGTCTTCTCCACCTTCTTCTTGCCCATGCAGACGTCGCAGTGGCAGTTCTGCACGTAGTGCTCAGGCTGGGTGTAAGAAGTGATGACGCCCTCGAAGTTACGCAGGATGACCTTGCGGGGAGTCTCGGAGATCAGGTAGTTGGGCATAACGGGGGTCTTGCCGCCGCCGCCGGGGGCGTCCACCACGAAGGTGGGGATGCAGTAGCCGGAGGTATGGCCGCGCAGAGCTTCCATGATCTCGATACCCTTGGAAACAGGGGTACGGAAGTGGCTCAGGCCCAGGGAAGGATCGCAGGCATAGATGTAGTAGGGGCGCACGCGCATCTGCACCAGACCGTGAACCAGATCCATCATGACATGGATGCAGTCGTTCACGCCGGCCAGCAGCACGGACTGGTTGCCCAGGGGGATACCGGCGTCAGCCAGCATAGCGCAGGCCTTGGCGGCCTCGGGGGAGAACTCCTTGGGGGTGTTGAAGTGGGTATTCAGCCAGATGGGATGATACTTCTTCAGCATATTGCACAGCTCGGGAGTGATACGCTGGGGGCACACCACGGGGGTGCGGGAGCCGAGACGAACGATCTCCACATGGGGGATGGCGCGCAGGCGCTTGATGATGTACTCCAGATTGTCGTCGTCCACCATCAGGCAGTCGCCGCCGGACAGCAGCACGTCACGAACCTCGGGATGAGCAGCCACGTAGTCGATGCACTTGTCGATCTGAGCCATGGGCACTTCGCAGTCATTCTGACCGGCGAAGCGACGACGGGTGCAGTGACGGCAGTACATGGAGCACTGGTCGGTGATCAGCAGCAGCACACGGTCGGGATAGCGGTGGGTCAGGCCGGGGGTGGGGGAGTCGGTATCCTCGTGCAGAGGATCGGCATCCTCGTAATCGGCATACTCCAGCTCCTCAGCGCGGGGGATAGCCATCTTACGGATGGGATCGAACGGGTCATCCAGATCGATCAGGGACAGGTAATAAGGAGTAACTGCCATACGCAGCTTGCCCAGCGTCTTGGCAACACCGGCCTCCTCATCGGGGGTCAGGTTCATGTACTTCTTCAGATCCTCAATCGTCTCAGCACGATTGGCGACCTGCCAATGCCAGTCATTCCACAGATTTTCGGGAACGTCAGCGAACAGACCATTGCGAGTCTTCATATTCGTTTTCTCCTTCAAATATTAAAAATATCGGTTAGCTTTTCCCGTCGCACTGGGCGCACGGGCGACTGTTCCGGCCGGCAGCGTCCTTCCCGCTCCTCAACGGGCCAGACCTCTGCACACCGTTATTTAACCTGCGTGGTGCTCCACGCATTTTCCATTTCTCCTCAACACTGCGTACCGCCTCCTCAAGCCGCACGCAGCGTTCGGATCTCCCGAAGGCAGGGGGCTCCGAATAAGATGCTTACCTACAGGAGCCCGAAGGCCCCTGTAGGTAGAGCACATCATCGCAGTTTAGCAGTACTTCTCGTCGAACAGCTTGCGCAGCTTGGGATTCTCACGCAGAACATCCAGAGTGATGTTGGCGTGGTTCTTGGTGTAGCCGTTGCCGATGATCATGGTGACATCCTTGCCGATACCCTCAGCGCCCAGAGCAGCCTTGGTGAAGGAGGTAGCCATGGAGAAGAAGTACACCACGCCGTCATCACGGACAGGCAGGATGGCGGACATCTCGCAGGACTCGATGTTCACGCAGCAGATGGACAGATCATACTCCTTGCCGTCGTTGGCAGCCAGAGCAGCCTCCATGACCTCAACGGGCTTGGTGCAGTCGGCGACGATCACGTCGGTGTACACGCCCAGCTCCAGCAGACCGGGAACCTGCTTGGGGTTACGGACAACGCCCACGACCTTGCCCTTGGGGCCGACCTTCTTCATGGCCTCCCAGCCGCACAGCACGCCGGACTTGCCGTTGGCGCCCAGGATCAGGACGCTGTCACCCTCGTGGGGCAGCTTGCGGGCCTGAGCGGGAGCGCCGGCCACGTCCAGAGCAGCCAGAGCCAGAGGCTCGGACATATCCTCGGGCATCTTGGCATACAGAGCGGACTCGAACAGGATGGCCTTGCCCTCGATGTCCACACGGTCGATATCCTTGTGGATGGCCAGGATCTTGTCGATGCGCAGCGGGGTCATGGACAGGGACACCAGGGAGACGATCTTGTCGCCTTCCTTCAGGTCGAAGCCGGGCTTCTTCTTCAGGTCCTCGC
>OLSB01000585.1_pt1 | contig 40980 bp, 35 predicted proteins | sample 1672071 | NCBI WGS metagenome assembly OLSB01 (sample SAMEA3136642, study PRJEB25190) | human gut metagenome | biome: human gut; feature: human-associated habitat; material: faeces | place: Austria | collected 2013 | reverse complement strand
CGATCTTTGTACTTTTCTTTTCCATAGTGTGTGATTTACCTCCTCACAAATTGGTTCTTTTATCATACCTGCCTGCTAAGAAATTGTCAAGTTCTTAACAGCAGTTTCCATTATTTTAACAAATTATGAACGCCATTTTCGTCATTATTACAAGGAAAATGAGGAGGATGGTACGACAGACCAAGAGCGAGAAGCCTTTTGATGCGGTGCATTTTGCGGCGCAAGAGAAAAAAAGAGCGCCGGTGCGAAAGCACCGGCGCTCCTATGTGCCTGTTAAGACGCGGCTGTTAAAATGCTGTTAAACAGCAGCTCTTAGCCGAAGAAGTCTGTCAACTGGCCATACAGGATCAGGATCATGCACAGCGGGGTGATGTACTTGATGCAGAACTTGAAGAAGCCGTAGCTGCCCATGGCGTGGCCGGACTGCTCGCACTCCTCCTTGACCATCTCAGGACCGATCTCCCAGCCGATCATGATGGACATCAGCAGCGCGCCCAGAGGCATCATAACGCCCTCAGACAGCATATCGAAGAAGTCCAGCCAGCAGTCGTTCCACATGCGGATGGAGGTATCGGGCAAATTCAGCAGCTTCCACGGTGTGAAGCTGGCGCCGCCCAGCTGGTCAGCGCAGACCAGGATGCAGCCCAGGCCCACGCAGGCAGCGGCGATGAGGGTGTACGCCTTGCGCTTGTCGCCCTTGCCCTCGTCACGGGCCTTATCCACGAAGTGGGCCACGATGACCTCCAGCAGGGAGATGGAGGAGGAGATGGCGGCAAAGACCACCAGCAGATAGAACAGGATGCCGAAGATAGGACCGAGAGCGCCCATGCGGCTGAACACGTTCTGCATAGTGATGAACAGCAGGGACGGGCCGCCCAGCGCGCCGTCGGGGTCGAGGGCGAAGCGGCCAGGGATAACGCACAGACCGGCCATCAGGGCCACCAGGGTATCCATGGTGATGATGAGGATGGCGTTCTTCTGCAGGTTCTCCTTCTTCTGCAGGTAAGAGCCGTAGGTGATCATAGCGCCCATGCCCAGGGACAGGGAGAAGAACATCTGACCGCCGGCGGTGGAGAGCACCTTCAGGAAGCTGGGTGCTTCGGCGATAACGCCGTTGGCCAAAGCCCAACCGGGAACGAACATATACTTCAGGCCGTTCACAGCGCCCTCGAGGGTGCAGGCACGGATGATGCAGATCAGCAGGGCCACGAACAGGGCGGGCATACCCACGGAGCAGACCTTTTCGATACCGCCGCCCACGCCGCCGAGGACGATGAGCATGGTCAGCGCTACGAAGATCAGGCCGTAGATGATGGCTTCACCGGGGTTGCCGATGAAGTTGTTGAACACGTCAGCGCCGCTGAGACCGTTAGAGCCGAAGCTGGCATGGAACAGGTCGCCCACATTCAGAACGGTGTACTTGATGCAGTAGCCGCCCAGGGCGCAATAGAAGAACAGAATGAAGAACGCGGAGGCGATGCCCATCCAGCCCATCCACTTGAACTTCTTGGACAGGACGTGATAGGCCTCCACAGCGCCCTTGCCGGTCTTACGACCGATGGCCAGCTCGCCCACCATGACGATGAAGCCGCAGAGAACTGCCAGGATCAGGTAGATGATGAGGAACGTGAAGCCGCCGGAGGCGCCCATCTTATTGGGGAAGCCCCAGATATTGCCCAGACCGACGGCAGAGCCGACGGCAGCCATGAGGAAACCAAAATTGGATCCAAAGCCTTTTCTTTCTTCCATAGTTTTCTCTCCTTACTCGTTTTGCCCGCCCTATGAAAAGCGGGCTGAGGCTATCTTACCGCAGGAGGAAACCGCTGTAAATAAGGAGGGGCGTTCCTTAACGCATGGTTGCTGAAAGCGGTGATTTTCTTTATCTTGCGCTTATAAAGGGAACATAAAGTGCCATTTTGCAGCGGTAAAAATTTTCGCAAGAAGAAACAGGCGGGAGCTGCCGCTCCCGCCTGCTCACTGCTGTATAGGTATGTACGGTCAGTCGCCCTCGCGCATACGGTAGCCCACGCCCACCTCGGTGAAGATATACTGGGGGTTGCCGGGGGTGGGCTCGATCTTGCGGCGGATGTTGGCCATGTTCACCCGCAGGATCTGATTGTCCGTCTTGGCCTTGGGCCCCCACAGCTCCCGGATGATGAAGTCGTAGGTCAGTACCTTGCCGGCGTATTTGCCCAGCAGGGCCACGATCTTGTATTCGTTGACGGTGAGCCCGGCGTTCTCGCCGTGCATCAGCACCTGGTGCTTGTCGTAGTCGATGGTCAGGTCGCCGGTGACGAACTTGCCGGACTGGGCGATCTGGGTGTTGGACAGGGTGGTGCGGGTGTGGCGGATGGCGGTGCGGATGCGGGCCAGCAGCTCCGACGTGCCGAAGGGCTTGACCAGGTAGTCGTCCGCGCCGTAGTCCAGCGCCTCCACCTTGTCATGCTCGTGGTTGCGGGCGGAGACCACCACCACCGGCAGGTTGGACCACTTGCGGACGGACTTCAGCACCTCCATGCCGTCCATATCCGGCAGGCCCAGATCCAGCACGATCATGTCGGGACAGTGGGAGGCGATCATGGTCAGGGCCTCCTCGCCGCTGCGTACCACGATGGTATCGAAGCCGTTGGCGGTCAGGATCATGGAAATAAAATTGCTGATGGACTGCTCGTCCTCTACGATCAGGACTTTATCTTTGATCTTCATTGTCGTCTCCTTTCATAGGCAGCGTCACGGTAAAGCACGCGCCGCCCTCTCGCTTATTTTCACCGCGGATCACACCGCCGTGGGCCTGTACCACCGTGCGGCACACGGACAGGCCGATGCCCATGCTGCGCTTGCCGTCGCTGCGCCGGTCGCTGCGTGCCGCGCCGTCAAACAGCCGGGGCAGCAGCGACAGCGGAATGCCCCGCCCATCGTCGGACACGGTGAACACGGCGTTGTCTCCCTCCCGCCGCAGCGTTACGTCAATGTGGTGCGTCTCGCCGTGGATCACGGCGTTCTCCATCAGGTTCACCAGCACCTGCTCGATAAGCAGGGGGTCCATGGGGACCATCATCAGCTCCTCCGGCAGGTGTACCCGGATGTCCACATCCGAGTAGTGCTTGTGGGTCTTGGCCACAGCACCCTCGATGACCTCCTCCGCCGCCTCCGGGACTTTCTTCACCCGGGCCTCCTCGGCGTTGTTGATCCGGGTGATGGACAGCAGGTTCTCCACGATGCGGATGAGCCACTCCGAGTCCTCGTTGGTACACTGGAGAAGCTGGCGGCGCTGCTCCGGCGTCAGGGTGTTCTCCTGCTCCAGCAGCACGTTGGTCGCGCCCACGATGCTGGTCAGCGGCGTGCGGATGTCGTGGGACACCGCCCGCAGCAGGTCGGCGTACATCTTCTCCCGCTCCGCCTCCCGGCGGATGGCCTCCGTCTGCTTGGCCCGGCTGGTGACGGTGGCCGTCAGGATGGAGATGGTCATCATGACCAGGAACGTCAGCGGGAAGCCGGTAAGGGTGAAGCTGATGTGCCAAAAGGGGTAGGTGAAGATGATGTCCACGCTGAACACGCCCACAATGGCCACAATGACGCCCAGCAGGTAGCCGCTGGTCCAGTAGGCCGTCAGGAACACGTCCAGCAGGAAGACCATGGCCACATAGCTGGTGTCGTTGTGAGGGTCGAAGCTGCGAAGCAGCAGACAGCCCATCACCGCCACCAAATACATCACCACGGCCAGCAGCACGTCCTTGCCGGTAAAGCGCAGGCCCGCCGCCTTGCTGAACCGCTGCCATTTGCTATTTGGTTTTTTGCTCACAGGGCGTATCCCCCTCCTCTCGCGTTTGTATGGCGCTATTATGCCGCAGCGCAAGGCGTTACGGCATAATTCGCCGCCTTTTTCGGTTGCCCGGCCTTGCCGGGCGAGAAAAACGGCGATGAAACAGGCTGTCGAAAAAGCCTGTCATTGCAAGCCAGTCCGCAGACTGGCGTGGCAATCCGTTCTCAAAACACATAATTTTTGCGCTTTAGCGTAGATTTGCAGCTAAAAGATTGCGGATTCCCACGTCGCTTCGCGCCGCGAAGCAAGTACCCTTGGGGTGCTCCTCGGAATGACAGGATATGTTTATCGACGCGCTGAATAGCCGCTTCGTGGCTATTATAGCATATCTTTGCGTTAAGAAATAGTAAAGAAATTGTTAAGACACGCCGGATAAACCGCTAAGATCATCTCCCTCTCCGGGTGGGTTGACAAGGGGCGGTGCTTTTGCTATTTTATAGGGATACAAAGAGAATATCCCGTCGTTTTCGGCGTTGGGAAAAGAGGTATATAAATTATGTATGATGCGGTGATCATAGGCGGCGGCTCGGTGGGCTGCGCCGTGGCCCGGTATCTCAGCCGCTATCGGCTGAGCATCTGCCTGGTGGAGCGGGGCGAGGACGTGTGCGTGGGCACAAGTAAGGCCAACTCCGCCATCTGCCACGCGGGCTTTGACGCGCCGGTGGGCTCGGCCAAGGCCCGGTTCAACGTGGAGGGCTCACGGATGATGGAGGGCCTATCCCAAGAGCTGGACTTTCCCTACCGGCGGTGCGGCTCGCTGGTGCTGTGCTTTGACGAGGCAGAGCTGCCACATCTGCGGGAGCTGCTGGAGCGGGGCGTACAGAACGGCGTGGAGGGGCTGGAGATCCTGGACAGGGCGGCGCTCCGCGCCCTTGAGCCGGCGGTGTCGGACAAGGCGGTGGCAGCCCTGTGGGCGCCTACCGGCGCGGTGCTGTGCCCCTTCGGCATGACCATCGCCCTGGCGGAGAACGCCGCCGCCAACGGCTGTGCCTTCCGCTTCAACACCGAGGTCGCCCGCATTGAGCGCCGGGACGGCTTTTTCCGCCTCCACACCGGCGGGGACTGCATCGACACGCGGGTGGTCATCAGCGCCGCCGGGGTGTACGGCGACGCGCTGCACAACCAGCTATGCGCGGACAAGCTGACCATCGTGCCCCGGCGGGGTGAATACTGTTTGCTGGACCGCACCTGCGGCCAGCTGGTGCAGCACACCATCTTCCAGCTGCCCTCCGCCATGGGCAAGGGTGTGCTGGTCACGCCCACGGTACACGGCAACCTGCTGGTTGGGCCTACCGCCGTGGATCAGCCGGACAAGGATCGCACCGCCACCACGGCGGAGGGGCTGCGCTCCGTGGCGGAGACGGCGGCCAAGAGCGTGGAGAACCTGCCCATGCGGGACGTGATCACCAGCTTTGCCGGACTTCGGGCGCACCTCAGCGGCCCGGAGGACGACTTCATCGTGGGCGAGAGCGCCGACGGCTTCTTCGAGGCGGTGGGCATCGAGTCCCCCGGCCTGTCCTCCGCCCCGGCCATTGGCCGGTATTTGGCGGAGCTGGCGGCGGCGAAGCTCCACGCGGCGGAAAAGGAGGATTTCATCGCCCAGCGCCGGGATATGCCCCATCCCCGCGAGATGGACTTCGCGTCCCGGCAGGATCTCATCGCCCGCGACCCGGCCTACGGTCAGGTCATCTGCCGGTGCGAGGGCGTCACCGAGGGCGAGATACGGGACGCCATCCGCCGCGTGCCGGGCGCACGGTCGCTGGACGGCGTCAAGCGCCGTGTGCGGGCCGGTATGGGCCGGTGTCAGGGCGGCTTCTGCGGCCCGAAGGTCATGGAGCTGCTGAGCCGGGAGCTGCACGTGCCCATAACGGCGCTTACCAAGGGCGGCGGCGAGAGCCGCCTGCTGGCGGGGCGCACCAAGGAGGTGCTGTGATGAAGGAAGTACAGCTTGCCATCGTGGGCGGCGGCCCTGCCGGGCTGGCAGCCGCCGTCAGCGCCTATGACGAGGGCGTGCGCGACATTTTGATACTGGAGCGAGACAGCGAGCCCGGCGGCATACTGAACCAGTGCATCCACGCCGGGTTCGGCCTGCACACCTTCGGTCAGGAGCTGACCGGGCCGGAGTACGCCCAGCGGTACATCGACGAGATGCGCCGCCGGGATATTGAGCTGTGGACGGACTGCATGGTGCTGGACGTGTCCCCGGAGCGGGTGCTGACGGTCACGGGCCGGGACACCGGCTTGCAGCAGGTCAGGGCCGGCGCGGTGGTGCTGGCCATGGGCTGCCGGGAGCGGCCTCGCGGCGCGCTGAACATCCCCGGCACGCGGCCCGCCGGTATCTGGTCCGCCGGTACGGCCCAGCGGCTGGTGAATATGGAGGGCTGCCTGCCCGGACGGCGGGTGGTCATCCTGGGTTCGGGCGACATCGGCCTGATCATGGCCCGGCGCATGACGCTGGAGGGTGCGGAGGTGCTGGCCGTGGCGGAGCTGATGCCCTATTCCGGCGGCCTGAAGCGGAACATCGTCCAGTGTTTGGACGACTTCAACATCCCCCTGTACCTATCCACCACCGTAACGGAGATACACGGGCAGGAGCACCTCACCGGCGTGACGCTGGCCCAGGTGGACGAAAACCGCCGTCCCATCCCCGGCACGGAGCGGTATATCGAGTGCGACACGCTGCTTCTCAGCGTGGGACTGCTGCCGGAGAACGAATTGAGCCGTCAGGCCGGTGTGACGCTGGACCGCGTCACCGGCGGGCCGTCGGTGTCCGATGACCTGTCCACCTCGCTGCCCGGCGTGTTCGCCTGCGGCAACGTGCTCCACGTCCACGACCTGGTGGACTTCGTGTCCCAGGAGGCTGCTGCCGCCGGACGCAGCGCCGCCCGTTTCCTGCGAAGCGGCCCTGCCCAGGGCGGGACGGTGGCGCTGGAGGGCCGCGATGGCGTGCGCTACACCGTGCCCCAGCAGGTACACCGAAGCAGCGGCGTGGTGACGGTGCGCTTCCGAGTGGGCCAGCCCTACCGAAACGCATCGCTGTGCGCCTACGCCGGTGACACGCTGCTCAAGCGCATCCCCAAGCGCATCCTGACCCCCGGCGAGATGGAGAGCTTCCCGCTGGACACCGCCGCCATCCCCGCTGGCGCGGAGCGCGTGACCTTTGTGGTAGAGGAGGGACAGGCATGAAACGAGAGCTGATCTGCATCGGCTGCCCCATGGGCTGCCATCTGACGGCGGAGATCGAGAACGGCGTCGTCACCCGTGTGACGGGCAATACCTGCCGCCGGGGCGAGGACTACGCCAAAAAGGAGTGCGTCGCGCCCATGCGTACCGTCACCGGCACGGTGGCGCTGCGGGGCGGCAGACTGCCGGTGCTGCCGGTGCGTACCAACGGCGAAGTGCCGAAGGAAAAGGTGCTGGCGGTGGCCGAAGCGCTGCGGAGCGCCGTGGCCCAAGCCCCTGTCCGTGCCGGAGACGTGGTGCTGCGGAACGTGTGCGGCACGGGCGTGGACGTCATCGCGGTAAAATCTTTATAAAACGAAGAAGGAGGCGCGGTGCGCGCCTCCTTCTTTGTTATTTTGTATCTTCGCGGTATATTTACAGGGCAAAAGTGCCCATAAAAAGCAAAACGCCACGCTTTCGGCGTGGTGGTATCTTTCGTTGCGGGGCTTTACCGCTGGCTCTCGTGCCAGTCACAGTCCGCGAAGATCATGTCGTCCAGGTCGCCCCAGATCCAGGTTGTGGTCATAGTCTTATCACGCTCCTTTCATTCATTTTCACAGCTATATTATATGGAATTACTTTATAAAAAACAAGAATTAACTTGTATATATTATATAAAAATCAGGAAAAGTTTTAATGCAAAGTACACAAAAACTTGAAAGCACGGCCTCTTGCGCCGGGAGGTGGGATATAGTATAATTAAGTGTTACGAAATCCGGCGGAGGAAAGGACGGGATGTCCGGCATGAGAGAATTTTACGGCGGCACGTTCGACGTGGCGGTGGTGGGCGCGGGGCACGCCGGCATCGAGGCGGCGCTGGCGGCGGCGCGGATGGGCATGAAGACCGTGTGCCTGACCGTCAGTTTGGACGCGGTGGGAAATATGCCCTGCAACCCGGCCATCGGCGGCACGGGAAAGGGACATCTGGTGCGGGAGCTGGACGCGCTGGGCGGCGAGATGGCCAAGGCGGCGGACAGGGCCTGCATCCAGTACCGTATGCTGAACCGGGGCAAAGGCCCGGCGGTGTGGTCGCTGCGGGCACAGGCGGACCGGCGGGAGTACCAGCAGGTGATGAAGCAGACGCTGGAGCAGCAAGAGAACCTAACGCTGCGGCAGGCGGAGGTGACGGAGGTGCGGTGCGAAAGCGGCCACGTGAAGGCCGTGGTGCTGCGTACCGGCGCGGTGCTGGAGGCGAAGGCCGTCATCCTGTGTACCGGCACGTACCTGACGGGGCAGACCATCATCGGCGAGTGCATCGAGTCCTCCGGCCCGGACGGGCTGCACCCGGCCAATGCGCTGGCGGACAGCCTGCGGTCGCTGGGGCTGCCGCTGCGGCGGTTCAAAACCGGCACGCCGCCGAGGATACACCGGCGGAGCGTGGACTTCTCCAGGATGGAGATACAGGAGGGCGACGCTGATCCCCTGCCCTTCAGCTTTGAGACGGAGCACGTGCCGGAGAACCGGGCGGTGTGCTATCTGACGTACACCAACGAGGAGACACACCGCATTATACGGGAAAATCTGGACAGAAGCCCCATCTACTCCGGGGTGATACAGGGCGTTGGCCCGCGGTACTGCCCGTCCATTGAGACGAAGGTGGTGCGCTTTGCGGACAAGCCCCGGCATCAGCTTTTCATCGAGCCCATGGGGCTGCGGACGGAGGAGCTGTACGTGCAGGGGTTCTCCTCCTCCATGCCGGAGGAGGTGCAGACCGCCATGCTGCACACCATACCGGGGCTGGAGCACGCGGAGATCATGCGCCCGGCCTACGCCATCGAATACGACTGCATCGACCCGCTGGCCCTGCGGCCCACGCTGGAGGTGAAGGCCATCGGCGGGCTGTACGGCGCGGGACAGTTCAACGGCTCGTCGGGCTACGAGGAGGCGGCGGTGCAGGGCTTTGTGGCGGGCGTCAACGCGGCGCTGGCGCTGAAGGGCGAAGCGCCGCTGGTGCTCAAGCGCAGCGAGAGCTACATCGGCACGCTGATCGACGACCTGGTGACGAAGGGCACGGAGGAGCCGTACCGCATGATGACCAGCCGCTCCGAGTACCGGCTGGTGCTGCGGCAGGACAACGCCGACGCACGGCTGGCTGCCATCGGACACCGCATCGGGCTGGTCAGCGATGCGCGGCTGCGGGCGGTGGAGGAAAAATATGAGGCCGTGGCCCGGGAGATCCGGCGGCTGGAGCATACCGGCGCGGCGGGCACGCCATCGCTGAACGCGCTGCTGGCGGAGAAGGGCACGGCGGCGGTGGACAGCGGCTGCCGCCTTATCGACCTGCTGCGGAGGCCGCAGCTGACCTACGACGACCTGGCGGCCTTTGACCCGGAGCGGCCCGACCTGCCCCCGGCGGTGCGGGAGCAGGTGGAAATCTCGGTGAAGTACGAGGGCTACATCCAGCGGCAGCTGCGGCAGGCGGCGGAGTTTGAGAAGCTGGAGCGGCGGGCGCTGCCGGAGGACATGGATTACAGCGCCATACAGGGGCTGCGGCTGGAGGCACGGGAGAAGCTGAGCGATGTCCGCCCGCTGAATTTGGGGCAGGCGGGGCGTATCTCCGGCGTGTCCCCGGCGGACGTGGCCGCGCTGATGATATGGCTGCAAACACACACCAAGGAGGAGACGAACCATGGGTAAGCTGCGGTTTCTTTTCGCGCTGTGGATGGCGAAGCTGTCCATCCCGGCGCTGAAGATCACCCGCCACAACGGCACGGATTTCCCCGGCAGTCTGGCGGTGAAGCTGTGTCCCGATTTCCTGAAATATATCGGCAAGCCCGCGCACATCGTGGCGGTGACGGGCACGAACGGCAAGACCACCGTGGCCAATATGCTGGGGGACGTGCTGACGGCGGAGGGCAAGCGGGTACTGAGCAACCGGGCGGGCAGCAACATCGTGTCTGGCATCAGCACGGCGCTGCTGAAAGGGTGCGACCTGCTGGGACGCATCCGGCCCGGCTATGACCTGGCGGTGCTGGAGGTGGACGAGCGCTCCGCGCCCAAGGTATATCCCTACGTGAAGCCGGAGTATATCGCGGTGACGAACCTGTTTCGGGACTCCATTATGCGGAACGCTCATCCGGGGTATATCGCGGACATCCTGACCCGCTCCTTCCCCTGGGAGAGCAAGCTCATCCTCAACGCCGACGACCTGATCTCCGGGTCTGTCGCGCCGGAGAACCAGCGGGTGTATTTCGGCATCGACCGGCTGCCCACGGACGTGACGGCGTGCGAGAACCTGCTGAACGATATGCGTATCTGCCCCAAGTGCGCGGGGAAGCTGCGGTACGAGTACCGCCGCTACCACCACATAGGCCGGGCGGTGTGCGAGAGCTGCGGCTTCCACTCCCCGGACAGCGACTATCTGGCCACGAAGGTGGACACCGCCGGGCATACCATGTGCATACGGGAGGGCGGCAGGGAGTATCCCTATACGCTGATCGCCGACAGTCTGCACAACATCTACAACCAGGTGACGGTCATCGCCATTCTGCGGCAGCTGGGCTTTGACCACGGGACTATTGCCCGGAGGATGGCGGAGGTGAAGATCCCCGCCAGCCGGCTGTCGGAGGAAAGGATCGGCGGCGTGAACGTGATCATGCAGATGTCCAAGGACAAGAACGCACTGGCCTGCTCCCGGAACTTCGACTATATCCGCTCCAAGCCGGGGCGGAAGGAGCTGCTGGTGATGATGAACTGCATGGGCGTGGCGAAAAGCTGGTCGGAGAACCCCAGCTGGATGTACGACACGGACTTTGAGTTTTTGAACGGCGATGACGTGACGTGTCTCGTCTGTGCCGGGCCGAGGGCCTACGACTACAAGCTGCGGCTGCTGCTGGCGGGCATCCCGGAGGAGAAGATACGGCTGGCGGAGGACGAGTTCGCGGCACTGGAGCTGCTGCCGCTGACACCGGGGGATGACGTGTATATCCTCTACGGTGTGGACGGTATGCCCCTGGCCCACCGGGTCAAGGCGCGGCTGAAGGAGATGCTGCTGGCAAAGGAGGGCGCGGAATGAAGGTGGAGATCCTGTTCCCGGAGGTGTGCAACCTGTACGGGGACTTGCAGAACGTGTACTACCTGAAGCGGAACTGCCCGGAGCTGGAGATCGCGGAGACGGACCTGCACAGCAAGCCCCGGTTTTTGGACGAGGACGTGGCGCTGGTGTATATGGGCAGCACCACGGAGCAGGGGCTGGCCCTGGCGGCGGAGGCGCTGCGCCCGTGGGCGGAGGACATCGGCAGGAAGGTGGACGGCGGGCAGCTGATGCTGCTGACAGGCAACGCCCAGGACGTGTTCACCGAGGCCATGGACAGCGACAGCGCCGAGACCATCACCGGGCTGGGGCTGCTGCCGGGACGGGCGAAATATACCATGATGAAGCGGCACAACAGCTTCTTTGTGGGGCGGTTCGAGGACATGGACATCGTGGGCTTCAAGAGTCTGTTCGGGTTCATTTATGACACCGGCGGCGCGCCGGGGTGGTTCGACACTCTGCGGGGCGTGGGGCGCTGCCCGGAGGAAAAGCGGGAGGGCTTCCGCCGGGGCGGGCTGATGGCCACGTCTCTCATCGGGCCGCTGCTGATACTGAACCCGCCGCTGTGCCGGTGGCTGCTGCGGCAGATGGGCGCGCCCTCGGACACGCCGGCCTTTGAGGAGGCGGCCATGGCCTGCTATGAAAAGCGGCTGGCGGAGTTCCGGCAGGAGGGCCGGGGCTGGCAGTATTCGTGAGACAAAAAAAGAGAACGGCTTTCGCCGTTCTCTTTTTTTGTCGTTTGCTCAGATGTACTGCTTCATGCCCTCGGTGGCGGTGTCCTCCGGGGCGCTGATGGTGACGGTGAACTTGACGCCGTTCTCCTCGCTGAAGCGATCCAGCCAGTGCAGGAACGTCTCCACGGCTTGCAGGTCGGTGCTGCCGGCGATCTTGCACAGGTTGTCCACGAAGACATGGGAAATATCGTAATTGCCCGCGTACAGTCCGCAGAGGAAGCCCCGCAGGCACTCGAAGGAATTTACATTATACTCACCGGCGGTGACCAAACGGACATTATAGCTGATGTCGTAGGTCATGTCGCGGTTGGGCTCGATGCAGACGACGCTGCCGTCCTCGGCCTCCACGCTGTTGTGGATCAGCTCGATGAGCTGCTTGGTCTTGCCCGCTCCGTTTGCGCCCATGATCAGTCTAACCATAAGAAATCACTCCTTTGTCGTTGGTGGAGAAGCTACCCTCCGCTTACAGCATACCATACCCGGAGGAAAATAGCAATGAAGAAAAAGTAAACAGTTTTTTGGCGAAAACGCCTATGGTCAGCGCCCCAGCTTGGTGAGCAGCGTCTGGCGCAGGTCCTCGTAGCCGGGCTTGCCCAGCAGGGCGAACATATTCTTCTTGTACGCCTCCACGCCGGGCTGGTCGAAGGGGTTCACGTCCAACAGGTAGCCGCTGAGGCCGCAGGCGTATTCGAAGAAGTAGATCAGGCCGCCCAGGGTGGCCGCGTCCAGCGCGTCGGTGCGGAGGACGATGTTGGGGACGCCGCCCTCCACGTGGGCCAGGAGCGTGCCGTCCATGGCCTGGCGGGCGATGAAGTCCATGCTCTTCCCGGCCAGGAAGTTCAGGCCGTCGCCGTCGGTCTCGTCGTAGGGCACGGGGCACTCGTGGCGGGACGGGCCGAAGCGCACCACCGTCTCGAAGAGGTGACGCTCGCCCTGCTGGATGTACTGGCCCATGGAGTGCAGGTCGGCGGTGAACTCTACGCTGGCGGGGAACAGACCCTTGTTCTCCTTGCCCTCGCTCTCGCCGTAGAGCTGCTTCCACCACTCGGACATGAATCGGAAGCAGGGCTCATAGGCCGCCAGCAGCTCAATCTTCTTGCCGGTGCGGTACATCTCGTACCGTGCGGCGGCGTACTGCCACGCCGGGTTCTCGTTCATGTCCGCCAGGGCGCAGGTGTGCATCATGTCCTGCGCGCCGCGGAGCAGCGCGTCCACATCGATGCCCGCCACGGCGATGGGCAGCAGACCCACGGCGGTGAGCACGCTGTAACGCCCGCCCACGTTGTCGGGGACGACGAACTCCTCGTAGCCCTTTTCATCGGCCAGGGATTTCAGCGCGCCCTTGTGGGCGTCGGTGGTGGCATAGATGCGGCGGGACGCCTCCTCCGGGCCGTATTTCTTCTCCAGCAGCTCCCGGAAGAAGCGGAAGGCCACGGCGGGCTCGGTGGTCGTGCCGGATTTGGAGATGACGTTGACGGAGAAGTCCACGCCGTCCACCAGCTCCATGATCTCCGCCAGCGCGTCGGCGCTGAGGCCGTTGCCGATGAAGTAGATGTTGGGAGTGGATTTCTTCTTCAGGTTGTAGTTGGGGGAGCAGAGACATTCGATCACGCCCCGCGCACCCAAATACGAGCCGCCGATGCCGATGACCACCAGCGCCTGGGAATCCGCCTGTATGCGGCGGGCGGCATCCTTGATGCGCCCAAGCTCCGCCCGGTCATAGTCCTCCGGCAGGCGCACCCAGCCGGTGAAGTCGCCACCCGCGCCGTCACCCTTTTGCAGGTGGTCGTGGGCGATACGCAGGCGGGGCGCTAACGCCGCCTCGTAGGGCAGGGGGATAAAGCTGCGGATGTTTTGCAGATCGACCTGTATCATAACTACGTGCCTCCTTCGCAGGTGTATACGTTTGATTTGCCCTATATTACAACGTTCCCGCCAAAAAAACAAGGGGAAATCGGGACGAAAGACCCGATTTCCCCTTGTTTTCTATCCGGCGAAGGTGGCCATACGCAAAAGCTGGGCAAAGAGGCCGCTCCAGTTGCGCCGGGGCACGTCCTCCGCGGCCAGGATGGGGACGGTCAGCACCTCCGTTTCGCCGTCCAGCAGCGTCAGCGTGCCCACGGTCTGCCCCGCCGCAACGGGGGCGGTCAGGCTGCTTGGCAGGTCTACGCGCCGCTCCAGGGCGCTGACCCTCCCCTTTTCCACCAGGGCGGTGACGCCCTCCTCCGGCAGCGTCAGCGACACCTGCTCCGCCTGACCCATGGACACCGGCAGGGCGGGCAGCGGTTCTTCCGGCGCGGCGGACACCAGGGCGTAGGTGGAGAAGCCGTAGTTCAGCAGGGCTTTGGCATCGGTGTTCCGTTTGTCCGCCGTCTCGCCCTTCATGATGACGGCGATGAGCTCCATGCCCTCCCGCTCCGCCGTGGCGCTGATGCAGTAGCCGGCGGAGGCGGTGTAGCCGGTCTTGAGGCCCGTTGCGCCGTCATAGAAGCGGATGAGCTTGTTGGTGTTGGCCAGGCCGAACGCGCCGCCCCGGATGGTGTCCGTCCAGATGGTGGTGAAGCGGCGGATGTCCGGGTGACGGGTGAGCAGCTCCCGGCTCATGAGGGCGATGTCGTAGGCGCTGGTGACGTGACCCTTGGCGGTGAGGCCGGTGCAGTTGACGAAGTGGGTGTCGTCCATGCCCAGACCCTTGGCCCGGTTGTTCATCTGCTCCACGAACAGCTCCGTCACGCCGGAGACCTTCTCCGCCAGCGCCACCGCCGCGTCGTTGCCGGAGGACACGCAAACGCTTTTCAGCAGCTCCTCCACGGTGATCTTCTCGCCCTCCGCCAAAAAAACCTGACTGCCGCCCATGCCGGCGGCGTTGGCGGACACCGTGACTACGTCATCGTAGGACAGCGCGCCGCTGTCGATGGCATCCATGGTCAGCAGCAGCGTCATGATCTTGGTGACGCTGGCCGGCTCTAGCGCTTCGTGCTCGTTTTGGGCAAACAGGATCTGCCCGGTGGTCTTTTCCATCAGCAGCGCGGCGCGGCTGGTCAGCGGCAGCTCCACCGCATCGGCGGTGGTCGGCAGCAGCGCCAGCAGGCACAGCGCCGCCAGCAGCGCCCCTATCAGCTTTTTCATGTCGTCCCCTCCCAGTGTTTTTTCTATGGATATGTGGGCGGACAAGACATTCATGCCCTTTCGGCAGAATTTTCGGTTGCAAAACCGGCGGCGGTGTGGTACAATGATTCGGTGAAGTGAATAGGCAGGGTTGGTATATCGGTATTACAGCGGCTTCCCAAGCCGTTAAGGCGGGTTCGACTCCCGTACCCTGCTCCACCAGATCCTGAGAGACGCACCGCAAGGCGGTGCGCCTTATCTTTTCGGAGGAAAAATTTGACAGAGAGGAGCGTATGAGATGAAGCCATCATTTGTGATCGAGCGGGCAACGGCGGCGGACGCTGCCGCGCAGCTGGCCTATCTGAAGGCGGTGGGCGGCGAGACGGAAAATCTGAGCTTCGGCCCAGAGGGCGTGCCGCTGACCGTGGAGCAGGAGGCGGAATACCTGGGAGCGCAGGAGACATCGCCGGACAACGTGCAGTTTTTGGCCAAGGCGGACGGCGAGATCATCGGTACGGCCAGTCTGAACCGCAAGCCACGGAAAATGAGCCACCGGGGCGAGTTCGGCATCAGCGTGCGGAAAGCGTTTTGGGGCTGCGGCGCGGCACAGGCGCTGATGGAGCGCATTTTGGATTTTGCCGGGGAGAACGGCTTTGAGCAGCTGGATCTGGAGGTACGCAGCGACAACGTCCGGGCTATCCGGCTGTATGAGAAGTACGGCTTTCGCAAGCTGTGTACCTTCCCCGGCTTTTTCAAGGTAAACGGGCAGTACATCGACTTTGACCTGATGATCCTGTCCCTGACAGAATAAGGAGACACATATTCCCATGAGGAAAAAAAGAGCATATATCCTGCTGGCGCTGCTGGCCTTACTGCTGCTGTCCGGCTGCGCGGCACAAACGCAAAAAAGAGAGCCTGTGCTGGCATTACAATGCACCCATCCCACCTCGCTGTCCACCATCCGCCCCGCCGGGGACGGCGCGGTGGCTGTGTGCTGGGAGGACTATGAGAACCTGCGTACCACCATACAGCTGGTGGACACCGCCTATGACACCGTCCGTAAGGAGGTGACGCTGGAGGGCGTGTGGAACATGAAGGAGCAGTCCTTCGCCGACGGGGGCTTCGCCCTGTGCGACCGGGACACCAACACATGGAAGCTGCTGTCCGCCGACCTGAGAGAGGTCGGCACGATGGAGGCCGAGAACGTGGACGGCTTCTTCTCCTATGACGGAGGCAGCTACTACTTCCTCCGCGGTCACGTGCTGTACCGGCAGACCGTGGCGGATGGACAGACCGCCCCTGTGACCATGAGTCAGGAGCTGCGGATGCTGGACATCGCGGCCTTTGATGCGGCCAGCGGACAGATGGCGGTGGAGTTTTTCCTGTCGCCGTACAACACCGAGTGCGGCACGGCGCTGCTGGACGTGGCCACCGGGCAGGTGTCCATGGTGCGGGAGGAGCGCTATCAGACGGCCTTTACCGGCGGCGGGCTGTGCCTGCTGCACTTTGACACGGACGCTATGGGCTATTCCGCCCTGTACGGCAGCGGCGACCGATTCTACTTCGCCAACGCGGGGCTGTTTCTGGACGCGGCGGGCGACCTGTACGCCCTCCCCGGCTCATCGCTGCTGATGGGCGTGCTGCCGGGGCAGTCCACGCTGTACGCGGTGGATGAAGCGATCCGCGCCTGCGCCCTGTCGGAGCAGGGCATCAGCGGCGAGATGTATACCGCCTGCTATCTGCCCCAGGAGCATCTGGTGGTGGGCGCGGTGTATGAAAACGGGGCGTTCCGGCTGTACGCGCTGGACACCGCGCAGCTGACGTTCCGGCCTGTGGCGGACAGTGCGCCCGCCGCGTCGCCGTTGACGGTGGATGAGACGCTGGTGCAGGGCTACTGGGGTGCGGTGGACGGCCTGCCGGTGGCGGAGAGCTTGCAGGACGTGCGGCGGTATGCCGACGTGCTGGAGGAGACATACGGCGTGCGTATCCTGCTGTCCTCCCAGTGCCGGGAGGCGGCGGAGCTGGGCAGCTATACCATCACGCTGACGGACACCATGGACGCGGAGGCGGAGCTGGAGGGCATCCGCACCATGCTGGAGGCCATGGGCCGGGCCTTCGCCCTGTACCCGGAGGGTTTTTTGGCCCAGTTCCGCAACGAGGCCGGGGAGGGCGGACTGTGCTTCCTGCCGGTGGCCCATATCGACAGCGACTACGGCGTGGTGGGTTGCGCCTATGAGGGGGCGGACTGGCAGTATATCGCGCTGGACGTGCAGTCGGTCTATATGCAGGAGGGCACGGTGTGCCACGAGATATGGCACGCCACGGAGAACAAGATCCTGTCGCGGGACTTCAGCGCCTTCAACTGGGACAGCTGGGCGGCGCTGAACCCGAAGGAGTTCTCCTATTACGGGGACGGCACGATGCAGGACCCGGCCCAGCCGTGGACGCTGTATACCAGCCCCATCGAGGAGGTACACTTCGTGGACAGCTACGGCTGCGTGGCGGCCTCGGAGGACCGGGCGCGGATCATGGAGTTCTTCATGACCCACGAGGAGGACGCGCAGCAGCTGATCCGCTCGCCGTATATCCGGCAGAAGCTCCAGATGATGTGCGACGCCGTGCGGGAGACCTTTGACACCAGCGGGTGGCAGAACGTCCGCTGGGAGCAGCTGTTATGACCCGATGAGGTGTGACCGCTGCGTGAGCCAGGGACATAGCAAAAGAGCAGACACGTCCGTGTCTGCTCTCAGGCTGTCGAAAAAGCCTCCGGCTTTTTCGACAGCCTGAAAGAATGTCGTTATTTTTGTGCCGCCTTGCGGCACGAAAATAGTCGCTTCGCTCCACGCACGCCTTGCAAGGCAAGGCTTTGCGCGACATTTGATCTGATTCGAGGCGGGCTTTGCCCCCTCGAGCTCCCCCTGCGTAAAGGAACTGCTTGCCGCATAAAGAGGGTTTATCGACACGCTGAAAAGAGCAGACACGTCCGTGTCTGCTCTTTTTTGTATGGTGTGTTGGGCAGGGCCGTCAGATGAAGAATTTCTTGTGCAGGGAGCGGCGCAGGGGCTTGCACGCCGCGATGACCAGCAGCATCGCGCCCAGCACCACGCAGACAGCCAGCGGGTAGAACGACCACAGGAACGTGTCGTGGAGGTGGAAGGTCAGGTTCAGCAGGAACTCCACCAGCACGTTGAAGCCGCCGGCCAGGATCAGCCCGCCGCCCAGGGTATACAGCGCCCCGGAGGGAACGTAGCGCAGCAGCGTTACCACCGCCGTCACCAGCACCATGGCCGCGCCTGTTACCGGCAGGGCGAAGCTGAAAAACCAACCGCCCCGGGTGGCCAGGTCGACATACAACAGATATACGCCAATGGCCGCAAAGTCCACCGGCACGAAGATCACTGGATTGGGCCGCTTGAACCACAGGGGCAGCACCGCCAGCACATACAGCAGCGCCAGCCCGCCCAGCACGAAGCCGGACCAGACGATGCCGCCGTTGACGCGCCAGTCCACCAGCACGCTGATGACCGCGGGCAGCAGCATACATACCGTGACCACGAACAGCGCGCCCACCCGGCTGACCTCCTCGTTGAGGTGCTCCGCCGGGGGATAGGGCGGCTCGCCGCTGCCGCAGGGCAGATCCGGGTGGAACACCCGCGTGCCGCACAGGGGACAGACCTTTTCGCTGTCCGCCAGCTCTACGCCGCATTTGATGCAATACATATCGTTTCCTCTTTTCTTCAGCGGGCGTTGCTCTCCACCTTGACCGGCAGGCCCAGGCGGTGGAGCACGCGGTAAAACGCCAGCTCCAGCTCCGGCTCACGGATGCTGCGGATGCAGTTGATATACGCCGTGCCGTTCCATGTGACCACGCCGCAGTTGTGGGGTGCGCGGGCCTGCACGCCGATGATGAAGTCCAACCGCGCCACGTAGGGCGTCATCACCTCCGGCAGCTCCACCCGGCCCAAATTGGACAGGCACAGGCAGGACTTGCACTCGCCCACCGTGTCGAACACGGCCTTCATGGCCAAATTCTTGATGAACAGGGGCATGACCCGCAGCACGGGGGAGCGTTCGCTGGCCACGTTGGCGGCGAACTTGGCCTGCATGGTGCGGCGGTTGTTCTCCATGCCCATCTTGTGGTGCACCAGTTGACACAGCTCGTCGAAGGAGCAGTCCCCCATGCGGGGGTCGATCTCCGGGGTGATATAGGACGCGAAGTTCCGCAGCGTGGCGCTGGGGAACAGGGTGCGGAGGTTCACCGGCAGCAGCACCTTCACCGGTTTCCGGGCGGCGCGGCGGGGGACTTTCTCCGCCTGGAGGTCCAGAATGGCCTGCATCATGGCGGCGCACAGCAGCTCCGTGACGGAGACGCCGAAGCCCTTGGCACAGCCGCGGAGCTTGTCCGCCGGGATCATCATGGTGATGAGATCCTTGTAGCCGTCCGGCTCAGGCGTGCCGCTGAGGTGGTAGGCCGTGGCCTCCCGGCGGCTCAGCTTCACATCCCCGGCGTAGCGGGCGAAGCTGTCCTCCAGCTCCTCCTCCGATGGCTCTTCCAGCCGGCCCAGCACGCCCTTTTCCGCCGGGATGGTCAGGCCGTACTTTTGGCTCAGGTATTCCGCCAGCAGGGATTTCAGGAAGATCAGCGCCCCCGTGCCGTCGGTAAGGGCGTGGAAAAACTCCACGGCGATGCGCCGGTGATACACCAGCACACGGAAGGCGCACTGCCGCACCTCATGAAACGGGGCGTGGGCCAGAGGGCAGCTTTTCTCCGGCTGGATGGGCGGCGCTTTGGGTATCTCCTCCAGGTAGTACCAGAACGCGCCCCGGCGCAGCCGGACGGCGATGGAGGGGAAGCGGCGCACCGTGACATCCAGGGCGCGGCGCAGCACCTCGGTATCCACCGTCTCCGTCAGCGTGGCGGACAGGCGGAAGAAGTTGTTCCAGTTCCGCCGCTTGGCGGCGGGGTATATTTTGGCCGCGTTGTCCAGACGCATCCAGCGCAGACTGCGGGCCGGGGAGAGGTTTTTGGACAGGAAGCGGTCGATGGCCGCCATGTCGTCCTCCATATTCTCATTGAGACAGTACAGCACATAGGCGTGCCAGCGCTCCGGCGCGACGCGGAGCGTGCTCTTGCAGCCGCACGACACCAGCTTTTTCTGAAGCGCACGGGCATCGTCCAGCAGTATCTCGTCCCCGCCGGCGAACAGCAGGGACGGCGGAAAGCCGACGAGGTCGCCGAACAGCGGCGAGCACAGCGGGTCGGTGGGGTCGGCGGTGTAGCACTTGGCGTAGAACTCCAGCAGCTCCTGGGTGAGGGACGGGTCGTTGTCCCGGTTCGTCTCGTAGGACTGCCCTGAGCCGGTGAGATCCACCCACGGGGAGATACCGATAAGGCCGCAGGGCAGAGTCATGCTCTCCTGCCGCAGGCGCAGGCACAGGGCGTAGATCAGTCCGCCGCCGGCGCTCTCGCCGCACAGCAGTATCTGCCGTGGGGCGTAGCCCTTTTTCAGCAGGTAGCGGTAGGCCTCCAGCGCGTCGTCCACCGCGGCGGGGTAGGGGTTCTCCGGCGCTAGCCGGTAGGCGGCGCAGAACACCCGCACGCCGCACTGGCTGGCCAGCGTGGCGGCGAAGCCCTTGGCGTATTCCAGGCTGCCGCAGGTGTAGCCGCCGCCGTGGAGGTAGAGCACCACGCCGGAGCGGCGTTCGTCCTTGGGCATGACCCACGCACCCTGGAACGGGCCGAAGTCGTGATCTTTCATGTAGACCTCGCGCCTGTGGAGGGCACTCATCAGCTCACCCAGCTTGTCCTGACCCTTGCGGGTGGTCTCCAGGGAGCAGTTGGCCACGAAGGGCTTGAAGAAATGCAGTTGGGCGCGTACCAGCTTTGCGGACAGTTCCATAGGCACGGCCTCCTTTGACAATACGTATTTACAGATCCAGCTTCAAATCGCCGTCCTTGATCCAGCCGCATTTACGCAGGGGGATGGCGATGAGCCACGTCAGCACGGCGGGCAGCACGAAGGAGATCAGCACCAGGCCCAGCCAATCCATGGCGGTGACGGCGGTCTTGACCCCGGCGGCCACGTCGCTGACCCAGCCGGTGTAGACGCCGATCTGTCCCACCAGGCCGCAGGTGCCCATGCCGGAGGACACCGGCGCGCCGTTCATCTCCAGATGGAACAGGCACGTGGCCAGCGGGCCGGTGATGGCGGAGGCCAGCGTGGGGGGTATCCACACACGGGGATTGCGGACGATGTTGCCCATTTGCAGCATACTGGTGCCAAGCCCCTGGGCCGCCAGGCCGCCCCAGCGGTTCTCCGGGAAGCTCATGACGGCGAAGCCCACCATTTGGGCGCAGCAGCCCGCCACGGCAGCGCCGCCGGCCAGGCCGGTGAGCCCCAGCGCCGCGCAGATGGCGGCGGAGGAAATGGGCAGCGTCAGCGCCACGCCGATGACCACGGAGACGATGATGCCCATGAAGAAGGGCTGCAGCTCCGTGGCCCACATGATGGCCTGTCCCACGGCGGAGGCCGCCTTGCCCACCGGCGCGGCGATGAGGGCGGCGAAGCCGATGCCGGAGAGCACCGTGACGATGGGCGTGACCAGGATGTCGATCTTCGTCTCCTTGCTGACGGCCTTGCCCAGCTCGGCGGCCACGATGGCCACGAACAGCACGGCCAGAGGGCCGCCCGCGCCGCCCATATAGTTGGTTGCAAAGCCCACGGGGATCAGGGAGAACAGCACCAGCGGCGGCGCGTTCAGCGCACGGGCGATGGCCACGGCCATGCCTGGGCCGACCATGGCGGAGCACAGGCCGCCGATGGTGTAGTGTACAGCGCCGTCGCCCTTGCCCAGCGTGACGATGACGGCGTTGAGAAAGCCGATGTGGAACTGCTGGCCCAGGGTGTTGAGGATCGTCCCCACCAGCAGGGTGCAGAACAGGCCCTGGGCCATCGCACCCATGGCGTCGATGAAGTAGCGCTTGGCGGAAAATACGATGTCCTTGCGCTGGAGGAATGCGCGGAGCTTTTCCATGGCGGTATACCTCACTTGTTGATTTTCCCCATTATAGTAGGTGCGGACGGGAATGTCAATGAAGTGGGGCTCTCCCGCCCTTGTCCGTTGAGGGGAGATGTGCTATAATTGCGCCAGTGTTTGGCCGATAGGGCCGTCCACCGTCACCGCCGCGTGCAGAGCCGCGCCGGTAGCGCCCTTGTTCACCACCGCCAGCTTGCTGCCGCGGTAATACTGCACCAGGCCCGCCGCGGGGTAGACCACCAGCGACGTGCCGCCGATGAGCAGCACGTCCGCCTGACGGATGTAATGGATGGCGCGGGCCATCACGTCCTCGTTGAGGGATTCCTCGTACAGCACCACGTCCGGCTTCACCACGCCGCCGCATTCGCAGCGGGGCACGCCGGTGGTGCGGAGGATGAAGTCCAAATCATGGAATTTGCCGCAGCGGGTGCAGTAGTTCCGCAGCACGCTGCCGTGGAGCTCCAGCACCTCACGGCTGCCAGCCTTTTGGTGCAGGCCGTCGATGTTCTGGGTGATGACGGCCTTCAGCCGTCCCTCCCGCTCCCACTGGGCCAGCTTGTAGTGGGCGGCGTTGGGCTGCGCGTCCGGGGCGAGCATTTTCGCACGGTAGAACTGATAGAACTCCTCGGTGTGCTTTTCGTAAAACGTGTGGCTGAGGATGGTCTCCGGCGGGTAGCGGAACGTTTGGTTATACAGGCCGTCCACGCTGCGGAAATCGGGAATGCCGCTCTCGGTGGACACGCCCGCGCCGCCGAAAAACACGATGTTATCGCTGCCGTCTATGAGTTCCTTCAGTTTTCGGATGTTTTCGTCCATATCGTTCCCTCCATCGTCTTTTGTAAAGGAGTGCCTATGAATATTCAGATCTTCGGTATGTCCAAGTCCTTCGACACCAAGAAGGCGGAGCGCTGGTTCAAGGAGCGGCGCATCAAGTATCAATACATCGACCTTGTCAGCAAGGGGGTCTCCCCCGGCGAATACCGCTCCATCAAGGCCGCCGTGGGCGGCTTTGACGCGCTGGTGAACAAGGGCTGCCGCGCCTATGAGACGCTGTATATGGCCTATATCACGCCCCAGGCGGCGGAGGAAAAGCTGCTGGAGTACCCGGAGCTTTTCAACGCGCCCATCGTCCGCAACGGGAAGCAGGCCACCGTGGGGTATCATCCCGAGGTGTGGCAGACGTGGGAGTAAGGCTTACTCCGTGAAGCTGTGCTCCACCGTGACCACGGCGTAGTAGTCGCCGTCCAGCTCCGAGACCTTTTCCCGGATGCGGCGGGCGGCCTCCGCCGGGGTGATGGCCGCGTCCAGCGGCAGCACCGCGTCAAACACCAGGTTGGTGTGGGTCGTGCCGCGCACCACACGCAGGTCGTGGACGGTCATGCGGGGCTCGACCTGCCGCGCCAGCTCCGCCACCTGGCGGCGCAGCGCGTCCACCTCCGCGTCATCGGTGACGATGGGGTCCATGTGGATCACCGCCTGGACGTGGAGCTTCTCGTGGAGCTCCCGCTCGATGTTGTCGATGACATCGTGAAGCGCCAGAATGTCGCCGCTGGCGGGGACCTCCGCGTGGAGGGACACCATCTGACGGCCCGGGCCGTAGTCGTGGACCACCAGGTCGTGAATGCCCACCACGGTGTCATGCTCCGCCACGATGTCGCGGATGCGCTGCACCAGCTCCGGGTCGGGGGCTTGCCCCAGCAGCGGGGAGAGCGTCTCCTTGGCGGCCTTGTAGGCGGAGAACAGGATGAACAGCGCCACCAGCAATCCCACATAGCCGTCCACCGCCAGCCCCGTCCACTTGCCGACGAGCGTGGCCAGCAGCACGGCGAAGGTGGCCGCCGCGTCGGACAGACTGTCCATGGCCGTGGCCTCCATGGCGGCGGAGCGGAGCTTTCCGCCGATGCGCCGGTTGTAGAACCACATATACAGCTTCACCGCCACGGACACCGCTAAAATCACCACCGCCAGGGCGGAGAACGTGACCTCCTCCGGGTGGAGGATCTTGTCAAAGGACGACTTGGCCAGCTCTACGCCCATGAGCAGGATCAGGCCCGCCACGATGAGGCCGGATATGTATTCGATGCGCCCGTGGCCGAAGGGGTGGTCTGTGTCAGGCTTTTTGCCTGCCAGCCGGAAGCCCAGCAGCGTCACCGCCGATGAGCCGGCATCGGACAGGTTGTTGAAGGCGTCCGCCGTGACGGCGATAGAGCCGGACAGCTGTCCGGCGAAGAATTTACCCATGAACAGCAGGATGTTCAGCCCGATGCCCACTGCGCCGCACAGCGTGCCGTAGGCCCGGCGCAGCGCGCCGCCCTCCATACTGTCCCGGTGGGGGATGAACCATTTTGCCAACAATTCGATCATGTGGTCTCTTTCCTTTCACGCGGCTGATACAGCCGCTTTTTTGTTGCCCTGCGGCGCAGGGACACGCCCGCCCTTTTACTTCCCCTTGATGGTCAGCTTCATGCGGCAGCACAGGTCGTCCAGATCCTCGTCGGTGGCGGCGGGCAGGCGCAGCCGTCCGCCGCAGTCGGCGCAGACCAGATCCACCGCGCCCCGGCGCACCTGCACGGTATAGCGCGTGCTGCCGCAGGTGCAGGAAATGCCGTCCCGGGCGGCGATGTCCTTCAGCTCGGACAGCACCTCGTACATGATGACGCTGTCGGTGAAGGCCTCGCCGTCCGCGCCCTTGTCCTTCTCCACCCGGAGGGCCAAATTCTCCATGGCGCGGCGCACATCCTGCTCCTGACCCACGTAGCAGCACAGCTCCTGCTTGACCGGGCAGGACAGGCCGATGCCCCGGCCCTGCAGCAGCGCGTCGGCGGAGCACTCCGCCTGGTGCTGGCCGCCGCAGACGCCGCAGGGTACCCACAGGCGGAACTTTGTCCCGTCGGTCTGCACCTCCAGTGCCTCCTTGCCGCACTCGCACTCCATGCGGGCTGCGGCGGCGCTGAGGGCAAAGACGCTGCGGGTGTGGAAATTCGCCTTGCCGCAGGCGGGACAGATATAGCCGAAGCTGCGTGTTTCTTCCATAGCCGGTACGCTCCTTGTATATATTTCCTGACAGTGACCCTATTATAGCCTATTCTTTCCGCATTTTCCAGTATTGCGAAGCAAAGAGTTTTCGGATATAATAGCGCCAACTCATTTACGGGAAGTGATGCTGTGAAACAAACCAAGCTGTCCGCCGCCGTGCGCGCCGCGTTTCCCCACACCATACCCATCATGACCGGGTATCTGGCGGTGGGGCTGGCCTACGGCGTGCTCATGGCCTCCAAGGGCTACAATTTCCTGTGGAGCGGCTTCGTCAGCGCCTTTGCCTTCTGCGGCAGTATGCAGTACGTGGCCATCACGCTGCTGACCTCCGTGTTCGACCCGGCGCAGGCGTTTTTGCTGAGTCTGATGGTCAACGCACGGCATCTGTTCTTCTCTTTGGCCCTGCTGCCCAAATACCGGGGCGCGGGGCGGCTGAAGTTCTTCCTCATCTACACCCTCAGTGATGAGAACTTCTCCCTGTCCTCCTCCGTAGAGCCGCCGGAGGACATCGACCCGCCGCTGTTTTACTTCGCCATGAGCTTCCTCACCTGGCTGTACTGGGTGGTGTTTTCCATGGTGGGCGGCCTGGCGGGCAGCCTGCTGACCTTTGATACCACCGGCATCGACTTCGCCCTGACGGCGCTGTTCGTGGTGCTGTTCATCGAGCAGGTGACGAAGCGGGAGAACCGGGCCAGCGGCGGGATCGGACTGGCGTGCTCCGTGGCGGCGCTGGCCGCTTTCGGCGCGGACAGCATGGTCATTCCCGCCATGGTGCTGACCATGGCCGTGCTGCTGCTGGGAAGGAGGAAGCTATGCGCTTAGATACGATACAGTCCCTCATCATCGTGCTGATGGTGGCGCTGGCCACGCAGATCACACGGTGGACGCCGTTTCTGCTGTTCTCCGACGGGAAGAAACTGCCAAAGGTGATAGAGGACCTGGGCCGTCTGCTGCCGCCGGCCATGATGGGTCTGCTGGTGGTATACAGCCTGCGGAGCGTGGACATCCTGTCCGGCAGCCACGGCCTGCCGGAGGCCATCGCCGTGGCGGTGACGGCGCTGCTGCATCTGTGGCGGCGGAGCACGCTGCTGTCCATCCTGGCGGGCACGGCGGTGTATATGGTGCTGGTGCAGGTGGTGTTCGCCTGACGGAGCGCCGGGCGGGGGACGCACGGTATAGAATAGAAAAAACCAGGGCCGCCGGAGGGCGGCCCTGGTTTTTTCGCTTGTTCACTTGATGTCTACGACCTCGTAGCCTGCGTCGGTCACAGCCTTGGTCAGCGCCTCATCGCTGGCCGGGCCGGTGACCACCGCCGTGCCGCTGGCCAGGTCTACCTTGGCCGTTTCGCCCTCCAGCGCCGTCAGCGCCTTCTCCACGTGGGCCACGCAGTGGGCGCACATCATGCCCTTGATGGTAATGGTCTTTGCAGCCATATCCGCCGCCTCCTTTTCGTTGTTGTCCGTATCATACACCGTCTCCGCCGGTTTTGCAACCGCCTGGCGGCCCTTCCAGCCCCGCAGGCGCAGCGCGTTGGACACCACGCACACAGAGCTGAGGCTCATGGCCGCCGCCGCGATCATGGGGTTCAGGGTGATGCCAAAGGCAGGGTACAGCACGCCCGCCGCCACCGGGATGCCCACGGTGTTGTAGAAAAACGCCCAAAACAGGTTCTGCCGGATGTTCCGCAGCGTGGCCCGTGACAGCTCCATGGCATCCACAATGTCCATGAGACTGCTCCGCATCAGCACGATGTTCGCCGACTCGATGGCCACGTCTGTGCCCGCGCCGATGGCCAGGCCCACGTCCGCCGTCACCAGCGCCGGGGCGTCGTTGATGCCGTCGCCCACCATGGCGACCTTGCGGCCCTCCTTCTGCAGGTCGGCCACGCACTTGGCCTTGTCCTGGGGCAGCACCTGGGCGATGACCCGGTCCACCCCTACCTGACGGGCGATGGCCTCCGCCGTGCGGCGGTTGTCGCCTGTGAGCAGCACCACCTGACAGCCGTTTTGCCGCAGGGCGTCGATGGCCGCCGCGCTGTCGGGCTTCACCACGTCCGCCACGGCGATCACACCCAGCAGCCGCCCGCCGGCGGCGATATACAGCGGCGTCTTGCCGTCCGCCGCCAGCGCCTCGGCCTGGGCCGCAGCGGCGGACACATCCACCGACACGGCGGCCATGTACCCGGCGTTGCCGGCGCACACGGTCACGCCCTCGGCCTTAGCGGTAACGCCGCCTCCGGCCACGGCAGTGAAGTCCGTCACCGGGCGCAGCGTCAGCCTCCGCTGCTCCGCCTCCGCCACGATCGCCCCCGCCAGCGGGTGCTCCGATGGCTTCTCCAGCGATGCTGCCGCCGTCAGCAGCGTGTCCTCGTCCACACCGGGAGCACACAGCAGATCTGTCACCTGGGGCTTGCCCTCCGTCACCGTGCCGGTCTTGTCCAGTACCACGGTGTCGATGCGGCCCATCAGCTCCAGGCTGGCGGCGGACTTGACGAGAATGCCCTTTTCCGCCGCCTTGCCCGTGGCCACGGTGATGGCCACCGGCGTGGCCAGGCCCAGCGCGCAGGGGCAGGAGATGACCAGCACGGCGATGCCGATGCTCAGGCAGAACCGCACGCCCATGCCGCCCACAATGGCCCACAGCGCCGCCGCCAGCACGGCGATGGAGATGACCACCGGCACGAACACGGCGCTGATCTTATCCGCCAACCGGCTGATGGGCGCTTTGCCGCTGGCCGCCTGCTCCATCAGCTGAATGATCTGGGCCAGCGTGGTGTCGCTGCCCACCCGGTCGGCCCGCAGCTCCAGATAGCCGCCGGTGAGGATGGTGGCGGAGGCGGCCTTGTCGCCCTCGGCCTTCTCCACCGGCATACTCTCGCCGGTAAGGGCCGACTCGTCCACCGTGCCACCGCCCTTGAGCACCGTGCCGTCCACAGGGATACGCCCGCCCTGCCGCACGATCACCGTTTCGCCCACCCGGATGTCCTCCGTGGGGACGGTGAGCTCCTGCCCGTCCCGCCGCACCACGGCGGAGGTGGGGGCGAGGGCCAGCAGTGCCGTGATCGCGCCGGTGGTCTTGCCCTTGGAGCGTTCCTCCAGATACTTGCCCACCGTCACCAGCGCCAAAATCATGCCCGCCGACTCAAAGTACAGGTCGGGCATCCCCTCCACCCGGCCCATAGCCAGCAGCACCATCTCGATCAGACTGTAAACAAGGCCCGCCGCCGCGCCCAGCGCCACCAGGGAGTCCATGTTGGGGCTGCCCCGGAACAGACGGGAAAAGCCCACGGTGAAGTAGCTGCGGTTCAGGATCAGGATGGGCACGGTCAGCGCCAGCAGCACGAAAGCCGCCAGCAGCGGCTGGTGGTGCATGAAGGCCGGCACGGGCAGACCCATCATGTGACCCATGCTCAGATAGAACAGGGGCACAAGGCAGACCACCGACCACAGCAGCCGTTTGCCCATGGCTTTGGCCGCCGCGTCCTGCTCCTTGCGGATGTCCCGCCGTGCCTCGCTCTCCGGCGCCGCGCCGTAGCCCGCCGCCGTCACGGCGGCCACGATGGCGCTGCTGTCCACCTCCGGGCCGTGGTCGCACACCAGCGTGCCCAGCATCAGGTTCACCGCCGCGTTCTCCACACCGGGCACGCTGTTGGCCGCCTTTTCCACGTGGGCGGCGCAGGCGGCGCAGGTCATGCCGGTGATGACAAATTTTTCCGTCATGGTATCACTTCCTGTGGGAATAGTAGCTTTATGCCGCCAGTGTACCACCCGTTTCCGCAAAATGCAAGAGACAGTTAGGGAACTTTTACCGTTTCCGCTTGTCCGACGGTCTGCACACCGCTGCCGCCAGCAGGGAGAACACCGCCGCCGCGGCGATGCCGCCGGCGGTGGCCGTCAGCCCGCCGGTGAGGATGCCCAGCGCCCCTTTTTCCGCCACCGCCTTGGCCACGCCCCTGGCCAGTGAATAGCCGAAGCCCGTCAGCGGCACGGTCGCGCCCGCGCCGCCCCAGTCGGCGATATATTGGTATACGCCCACCGCCTGCAAAAGCACCCCCGTCACCACGTAGCCGGTGAGGATGCGGCCCGGCGTCAGGGCCGTTTTGTCCAGAATGATCTGTCCCACGGCGCACAGCAGCCCGCCGCAGAGAAATGCGTTGAGATATTCCATCATGCGTTCTCCTTATCCGATGTCAGCACCACCGCGTGGCAGATGCCGGGGATGCTCTCCCCCTGAAACGAGCTGGTGGGACTGAGCAGCGCCCCGGTGGGCGCGAATATGACCCGCTTCCACCGCCTCTGCCGCAGACCGCCCAGCAGAAAGCCGTTCAGCACCGCCGCCGAGCAGCCGCAGCCGCTGCCCCCGGCGTGCATATCCTGTGCCTTCCGGTCATAGAGCAGCAGCCCGCAGTCCGTGTAGTGTGCCAGCTCCACGCTCTCCCGGCGGAACAGCTCCACCACGATGTCGTGGCCCACCGCCCCCAGGTCGCCGGTGAGGATCAGGTCATAGTCCCGGGGTGTGGTGTTCGTCTCCCGGAACAGCGCCTGCAACGTGTCGCAGGCGGCGGGTGCCATGGCCGCGCCCATGTTGGTCATGTCCGTCACACCCAGGTCGATGATGCGTCCCCGGGTGATGTGGGTCACATATGGCCCTTCCGATGCCCGCCCCACGATGCAGCACCCCGCCGCCGTGGCCGTCCACTGGGCGGTGGGGGAGCGCTGACTGCCGTAGGGCAGCGGCGTGCGGTACTGCCGCTCGGCGGTGCAGAAGTGGGAGGACGCCTGGGCCGCCGCCATGGCGGCAAAGCCCCCGGCCACCGCCATGGACGCCAGCGACAAACTCTCGCCCATGGTGGAGCACGCGCCGTACACGCCGTAGAACGGGATGCCGTAATCCCGCAATCCGAAGGTCGCCCCGATGTTCTGGTTCAGCAGATCGCCGGCGAACACGCAGTCCACGTCCTCCGCCGTCAGTCCGCCCTTTTGCAGCGCCCGCTCCAGCGCCTCCGCCTGCATCCGGGCCTCCGCCTGCTCCCAGGTGGCCTGGCCGAAGAAGGAGTCCTCGTTCACTAGGTCAAAGCTGCCGCCCAGCGGGCCGCTGCCCTCCATGCGGCCCACCACGCTGGCCCAGCTCACCACGCCCACCGGGTCGCCGAAGGTCACTGTCTGCCGTCCCAGTCGTCTCACCTGCATATCCGCGCACCTCGTCCCATGATTTTTTCCTATCATGTCCCGAAGCGTCATCCGCTATGCAAAAAGAAAGACACCCCTGCGGGTGTCTTTCTCAAGGCTTTTTCGACGGCCTGAAATAATGCCGTTATTCCTGCACTGTCTTGCGGGGCGAAGCATACGCGGAGTTGTTCAAGGCCGCGAGATAGGCGTCGTAAGCCGCCTCCAGCGTGGAATACTCTTTCCCTTTGCCCAGTATCTGCTTGTACCCCGCTGCGCTCAGCGACTTCGAAACGGTGACGTAGCTTTTGCCGCTTCGCTGGCCGGTGGTGGTCTCGGAAACATAGTATTTCCCGTCGCCGGTTTGGATGATCACGGGGATGTTCTTTCCGACACCGACTTCATTTGTGTTCAGGGATGTCCAGAATAGATACCGATTTGCATCCTGCCCATCCTTCCCGTTGCCGAGATAGGCCCAGGTGCAGTCCTTCTGCTGCAAAAGGCTGTTATGCAGCTTTCCGATTTCGGCGTTGATGGCCGGAACATAACTTGAGTTCGGACATCTGGAGTCAAACTCAAAATTATCCTTGCCCTTCATCTCACCTTTCGTCCAAAACTCAGTATCATATAAAGACTGGAAGAAATTCGTCACATCTGTATTAAACGGATATGCGGACGCTTTTCCGCTCCAGATAAGGATGATCCCGTGCTCCTCATTATATGATACGGTGCAAGTCCCGTTTGGAGTGGCAACGCCCTCCCAGTTAACCGTGTCTTCCTGATCTTTATAATGAACGATACCGCCGATATTCACCGGGTTAGCCGACTGCCAGTCGGCCTGCTTTTGCTTCAGATCGACCGTCACCGTGAACTGGGGATCACCCAGCAGTGCCTCCGCGGAGACCTGTGCATATGCGGCGCGCACGTTCGCAAGATCCGCTGCTTCCCGGGATCTTTCGAGCTGCGATGCGATTGCCGGAATTGCGATCGCGACCAACACGGCGATGAGCGCAATAACGATCAGCATTTCCATCAAAGTAAATCCGCTGCGATTTTGCTTCATATCCCTCTTGCCTCCTCTTTGACAGAAATATGCGGCGGCCAGCAAGCCTTCTCTGCCAAATCCTACAGGAAAATGCCCGAAAAATCAAGCCTCTTGTGATTGCCCGCCGCACCACAAAAACAAGACCACCCTAAAGGGTGGTCTTGTTTTTGTGGTGCGAGCGATGGGACTTGAACCCACACGATCTTACGAACACAGGCACCTCAAGCCTGCCTGTCTGCCTATTCCAGCACGCTCGCGGGCAGAATACCCGTCTATTATAGCAAAAAGCGCCGCTTTGTCAATAGCTCCGCGGGGATTTTCTCCACGCAAAAGGGGAAGGGAGGGCCGCCTTTTCCGCTTACATTTTGTCGCTTCGTCCCAAAAGATAATCGGCGGACACGCCGTAATACTCCGCCAGCGTGAGCAGATGCCGCAGGGGCAGCTCATTCGCGCCGCGCTCATAGCGGGCGTACATGGTTTGGGACGTACCCAATATATCCGCGATGTCCTGCTGCGTTTTGTCGTGATCCTCCCGCAGATCGCGCAGCCGCCGCTGATAGGAACAACTCATACCGCACCACCCTCCGTGCAATATTGTAGCCAGTAAAGATATTTACTATTGAAATTAGTAAATATCTTTACTAAAATGAAAACGCCGAACGAAAGGGGGGATAGTGGATGGCGGACTATAAAAAGATGTACCTGACGGCGCTGGATGCCATAGAGCGTGCCATGGCGCTGTTGGAGGAGGCGGAGCAGACCTGCGAAGAATTATACGTACAGACTTGTGATGAGGAGAACGCACCGAAGCTGCGGCTTTACCCGATAAACCGCAAAAGCGAAAAAGAGCAATAAAGAAGGGCCGCCATCCGGCGGCCCTCCCTTGGCCTGTTTACTTTTCAATGACCACCTTGCCGTCCTTCAGCCGCACGTGGGCGGTGTCGCCGGACTTCAGGCTGCCCTCCAGCATCTGCTCGGCCACGGCGTCCTCCACCTGGTTCTGGATGGCCCGGCGCAGGGGACGCGCACCGTACTGGGGATCGAAGCCGTCCTTGGCCAGCTCGGCCACCGCGTCGTCCTCCGCCTCCAGGGTGATGCCCTGCTGGGCCATGCGGCCCGCGGTGACGTCCAGCATACGCCGTGCGATCTGCACGATGTTGTCCTGGGTCAGCTGGTGGAACACGATGATCTCGTCGATACGGTTCAGGAACTCGGGGCGGAACGTCCGCTTCAGGTCGGCCATCACGGCCTCGCGGATGCGGGCGAAGCGGGCCTCCTCCGTCTCCTTCTCGTCCTTCTCCTTGCCGTCAAAGCCCAGCTTGGACTCGGCGGCGGTGATGTTCTTCGCACCCACGTTGGAGGTCATGACGATGACGGTGTTCTTAAAGTCCACACGGCGGCCCTGGGAGTCGGTGACGATGCCGTCCTCCAGGATCTGCAGCAGGATGTTCCACACATCCTCGTGGGCCTTCTCGATCTCGTCGAACAGCACCACGGAATAGGGCTTCCTGCGTACCTTTTCGGTAAGCTGGCCGCCCTCCTCGTGGCCCACATAGCCGGGAGGCGAACCGATCAGGCGGGAGACGGTGTGCTTCTCCATGTACTCGGACATATCGATACGCACCATGGCGTTCTCGTCGCCGAACATGGCCTCAGCCAGCGTCTTGCACAGCTCGGTCTTGCCCACGCCGGTAGGGCCGAGGAACAGGAACGAGCCGATGGGCCGCTTGGGGTCCTTCAGACCCACACGGCTGCGGCGGATGGCCTTGGCCACGGCGGCCACAGCGTCATCCTGCCCCACCACGCGCTGGTGGAGCTTCTCCTCCAGCTTCAGCAGGCGCATACTCTCGTCCTCGGTCAGGCGGGTGACGGGGATGCCGGTCCAGCCGGCCACCACCTTGGCCACGTCATCAGCGGTGACGCTGCCCCGGTTCTGGGCCATCTGCTTGCGCCAGTTCTCCCGCTCGATGTCCACCTGATCCTGATAGTTCTTCTCAATGTCCCGCAGCTGGGCGGCCTTCTCGTAGTCCTGGGCGGCGATAGCCTCCGCCTTCTCCCGGTGCAGGGTGGAGATCTTCTCCTCCAGCGCCTTCAGGTCGGGGGAGGAGCTTTCAGCGTCCATACGCACCTGAGACGCGGCCTCGTCCATCAGGTCGATGGCCTTGTCCGGCAGGAAGCGGTCGCCGATATAGCGCTTCGAGAGCTGCACGGCGGCCTCCAGCGCCTCATCGGTGATGGACAGCTTGTGGTGCGCCTCGTACTTGTCCCGCAGACCCTTCAAAATCTCCAGCGTGGCCTCCGGGGTGGGCTCACCCACGGTGACAGGCTGGAAGCGGCGCTCCAGCGCGGCGTCCTTCTCGATGTACTTGCGGTACTCGTTCAGGGTGGTCGCGCCGATAACGCGGATCTCGCCGCGTCCCAGTGCGGGCTTGATGATGTTGGCAGCGTCCACCGCGCCCTCGGCAGAGCCTGCGCCCACGATGGTGTGCAGCTCGTCGATGAACAGGATGATGTTGCCGTCCTTCTTCACCTCGTCCAGCGTGTTCTTGATGCGCTCCTCGAACTCGCCCCGGTACTTCGTGCCGGCCACCATGCCGCTCAGATCAAGGGACAGCACCCTCTTATCCAGCAGCTCCTCCGGCACGTCGCCGGAGGCGATGCGCTCGGCCAGCCCTTCGGCGATGGCGGTCTTGCCCACGCCGGGCTCACCGATGAGCACGGGGTTGTTCTTCGTGCGGCGGGACAGGATCTGAATGACCCGCTGGATCTCCTTCTCCCGTCCGATAACGGGGTCGAGCTTGCCGGAGCGGGCGGCCTCGGTCAGATCGCGGGTAAACTCCGCCAGTGCCTTGCCGACCTTCTTGTCGCCGTCACGGGCGGCGGCGCTGCCGCCGCTGGGCACAGCCTTGGCGGAGGCGTCGTTCAGCTTCTTCAGCACGGCGCTGTACATCTTATTGGGGTCAACGCCGATGGTCCGCAGGATACGCAGACCCATGTTGCCGCCCTCACGGAGCAGCCCCATCAGCAGGTGCTCCGTGCCGATATAGCCGCTGCCCATGCGGGAGGCCTCGGACACGGCCAGCTCCACCACGCTCTTGGCCCGAGGCGTCAGCCCCTGGCTGGGGGCAGCGCCGGACACACCGTGACCCACGCTGCGCTGCAAAACGGAGCACACCATCTCATCGGTAACGCCGAACTCGGACAGCACCCGGTGCGCGATGCCCTCCTCCTCGCGGATCAGGCCCAGCAGCAGGTGCTCAGAGCCCACGTAACCGTGGCCCAGCTCCTCGGCGGCCTCCTGGCTCAAACGCAGAGCTTCCTCTGCACGGGGGGTGAATTTATTCTCAGACATAAAAAACACTTCCTCTCAATGTGTGAATGGGGATCGTGCGCCCTTAGGCGCTGAGGGACTTCAGCTCATCCCGGAGCTTGGCGGCGTCCTCATACCGCTCCTCCTCCACCGCGTTGTGGAGCTGGGTACGCAGCGCGTTGCGCTTGCGCTCCAGCGCCAAACCGGCGGCCTCCTCCTTGGGCAGCAGCCCGTCGTCCGCCTTCTCGTCGGCGGTCTGCGCTTGCTCCAGCACGTTGACGGGCTGGGGGAACTCCGTCAGCATCCGGCTGCCCAGGCCGCCGAACAGCGGCTCAAACAGGCTGAAGGGACGGGAGAACCAGTCGTCGTCGAACCAGCCGCCCATGCGGCTGGCCATCGGCTCGGCATAGCCCATCTGACGGGCACAGTCCTGGCACAGATGTGTCTCGGTGACACGTCCGTTGATATTGCTCTTATAGTAGAACGTAGCATCGTTCCTACCGCAGCGATCACATTTCATAATCGTAGCCTCCTTGTGAAAAAATCAAACCGAATGGATGAGTATCTGCTTGAAAATGGCGGCGCGAAGCGCGTCGCGGCACTCCGGCGGCGCAGCCTGTAAGGCTCGCGGCCCGGTGGCGGACAGCAGCGCCTGCCCCAGCTCGTGGCTGACGGCCTCGCCGTCCACCAGGTTCTGGGCGATGGCCCGTGCGCTGCGGCTGTCCAGCGTGTCGCCCACGGAGTTGATGACGTGCATCAGCAGCGTCTGGCGATCCACCTGCACCCGCGTGATGCGGATGTAGCCGCCGCCGCCCCGGCGCGACTCCACGATGTACCCGTGCTCCGGGGAGAACCGGGTGGACATCACGTAGTTGATCTGACTGGGCACGCAGTTGAAGCGCTGGGCCAGGTCGCTGCGCTGGAGCTCCAGCGCGCCGCCGGCGTTGTCCAGCTCCTGCTGGATGAACCCGGCGATAATATCGGAAATACCCATGCGGCGATCGCCTCCTTTTTGACTTTGTCTTTCTTTGACCTTTGAACGTATGATACACCCGTTGCCCTGCTTTGTCAATAGGTAAATTTGACTTTCTTTGACTTTTATTGTTAACTTTTTGTGAACACATTTCCTCCGCCGCGCCGTCTTTACACCGCGGCGCTTTTGGGGTATACTTTTCCCATATCGAGGAAGGGAGGTGGCCGCCGTGGCGTCTCTGACAACGGACGTGCGCTATGTCAAGGGCATCGGCGAGGCCCGGGCCAAATCGCTGGAAAAGCTGGGCATACGGACGCTGGGCGACCTGATCGCCTACTACCCCATGCGCTGGGAGGACAGAACGCGCACCGTGCCGGTGCGGGAGCTGATCCCCGGCGAATACGCCTGCGTCCGGGCCACCGTGGCCCAAGACCCCCGGGGCGGACGCATCCCCGGCGGGCGGACGCTGGTGCAGGTGCGGGCCGTGGACGGCAGCGGCGTGCTGGACATCTCCTTTTTCAATCAGGAATACCGCAAGACCTCCCTTCACAAGGGGGAGACGTATATCTTCTACGGCAAGGCCGATGGTCAGCGCCAGCGGCGGACGATGGTCAATCCGCTGGTGGAGCGGGAGGGGCAGCAGCTGCTCACCGGGCGCATCATGCCCATCTACCACCTTACGGCGGGGCTGAACCAGTCCACGGTGGCCCGTGCGGTGCGGCAGGGGCTGGACGAGTGCGGCGACCTGCCGGAGGACGTGCTGCCCGACGAGGTGCGCCGGACGCATCAGCTGTGCTACATCGGCTTCGCCTACGAGAACGTCCATTTTCCCGCCTCGCCGGAGGCGCTGGCTCTGGCCCGGCGGCGGCTGGTGTTCGAGGAGCTGTTCCTTCTCAGCTGCGGCCTGTCTCTGCTCCGTGCCCGGCGGGAGACGGCGGCAGGGCCTGTGTGCCGCGCCGTGGATATGGCCGCGTTTTATGACGCGCTGCCCTTTGCCCTCACCGGGGCGCAGCGGCGGGCTATTGAGCAATCCGTGGCGGACATGACCTCAGGCCGCCCCATGAACCGCCTGTGCCAGGGCGACGTGGGCAGCGGCAAGACCATGGTGGCGGCGGGCTGCGCCTGGTTCGCCGCCCAAAACGGCTGGCAGACCGCCCTCATGGCACCCACGGAGATCCTGGCCCGCCAGCATTACGAGACGCTGTCGCCGCTGTTGGCCCGGCTGGGCATGACCTGCGCCCTGCTCACCGGCTCGACCCGTGCCAGGGAGCGCCGGGAGACGCTGGCAGCGCTGGCGGAGGGCCGCATCGACCTGTGCATCGGCACCCACGCCCTGCTGACGGAGGACGTGCAGTACCACCGGCTGGGGCTGGTCATCACCGATGAGCAGCACCGCTTCGGCGTGGCCCAGCGCTCCGTGCTGGCCCACAAGGGCGTGTCGCCCCACACGCTGGTGCTGTCCGCCACGCCCATCCCCCGGACGCTGGCCCTGATCATCTACGGCGACCTGGAGGTGTCGGTCATTGACGAGCTGCCGCCGGGGCGGCAGCGGGTGGACACCGTCGCCGTGGGGGAGAAGTACCGCCAGCGTCTCAACGGGTTCATCCGCAAGCAGGTGGCCGAGGGCCACCAGGTGTTCATCGTCTGCCCTCTGGTGGAGGAGAACGGCGAGACCCAGGACGAGCGCAAGGCCGTCACGGCCTACGCCCAGCACCTGCAGCAGCAGGTGTTCCCCGACCTGCGGGTGTCGGTGCTCCACGGGCGGATGAAGCCCCGTGAGAAGGAGAAGGTCATGGCCGCCTTCGCCGCCGGGGAGAGCGACATTCTGGTGTCCACCACCGTGGTGGAGGTGGGCGTGGATGTGCCCAACGCCACGCTGATGGTGGTGGAGAACGCGGAGCGCTTCGGCCTGAGCCAGCTCCACCAGCTCCGTGGCCGCGTAGGCCGCGGCAAGGCGAAAAGCTGGTGCGTCCTGCTGTCGGACAGTCAGAACGAGGAGACGAGACGGCGGCTAAAGGTCATGACGGACACCAACGACGGCTTCAAAATATCCGAGGAGGATCTGAAGCTCCGCGGCCCGGGCGACTTCTTCGGCAGCCGCCAGCACGGGCTGCCGGAGCTGAAGGCCGCCGACCTGAGCTGCGATATGCGGACGCTGGACGAGGCCCGGCAGGCCGCCGAGGCGCTGCTGGCCGCCGACCCATCCCTGACCGCGCCGGAGCATGGCCCGCTGCGCCGCCGCGTGGCCGCTCTGCTGGAGATGAAGGACGGCACGCTGAACTGAGACTGCGTGCTGCGGCAAATGTGCAAAAAAACCCCGCCCTCGGGCCGTTGGGCCTGAGGGCGGGTCTGCGTCTGCACGGCGTGCAGGGGGGGATACACGCCGTGCGAAAAGGGCGAAGGGGGGGACGTCCTTTTCGACTTCTTAATTGTATACCTGCACAGTGGGATTTGTCAACCATAAATCCCGGTATCATTACCGGGAATACCCCGCCGCCGGGGAATTGCGTCTGGCGGCCCATTGTGCTATACTCATAAAAAAACAACATCCGCTCCGGGAGGTGGTGCTATGACCAGGGACGCGCTGCGGAAAAAGGCCAACGAGCTGCCGCTGCTGCCGGGTGTCTATCTGATGATGGACAAGTCCGGCCAGGTCATCTACGTGGGCAAGGCGAAAAAGCTGAAAAACCGGGTCAGCCAGTATTTTCAGGAGAACGCCGGCCACAACGAAAAAACGAAAATGATGGTGGCCCACGTGGACCGCTTCGACACCATCATCGTCCGCTCGGAGTTCGAGGCCCTGGTGCTGGAGAACTCCCTTATCAAGCGCCACATGCCCCGCTACAACATCCTGCTCAAGGACGACAAGGGCTATCCCTTCGTGCGCCTGGACGTGAGGGCCGACTATCCCCGCTTCTCCCTGGCCACCCGTGCCGCCGAGGACGGGGCGCGGTACTTCGGCCCTTACGGCGGGCGGCGCGAGACGCATTTGGCCATCGAGGCGGTGTGCGCCGCGCTGCACCTGCCCACCTGCGGCAGAAAATTCCCCCGCGACATCGGGAAGGAGCGCCCCTGCCTGAACTTCCACATGGGCAAGTGCGACGGCTTCTGCCGCCCGGACGGCCCGGACGGCGCGGAGTACCGCCGCCGCATCGCCGACGCGGTGTCCCTGCTGGACGGCAAGCTCCGGGGCGTCACCGCCGCCCTGACGGAGGAGATGCACGCGGCGGCGGAGGCGCTGGACTTTGAGCGCGCCGCCGCCCTCCGCGACCGCATCCGTGCGCTGTCGGTGCTGGGCAAGGAGCAGCGTGTCATCGCCGGCATCTGCGCCGATACCGACGTGTGGGGCGCGTACAACGGCGAGGCCAAATCCGGCTGCGCCGTGCTGCATATCGAAAACGGCGACCTGCTGGGCCGCCAGACCACGGTGTTTCCCGTCACGGCGGACAGCGACCAGGCCCTGCTGGGCCAGGTCGTGCCCCAGTATTACCTGGATCGCTCCGTCCTGCCCCGTGAGATCCTGCTCCCCGTCCCCATCGAGGACGGCGACGCGCTGGCCTCGCTGCTGTCGGAGCGCTGCGGCCACGCCGTGGCCGTGAAAACGCCCCAGCGCGGCCAGCGCCGCGAGCTGCTGGACATCGCCCGCCGCAACGCCCGGGAGGAGGTGGAGCGCGCCACCGACAGCGCCGAGCGCATCAACGGCACGCTGCGCCAGCTCCAGACCCTGGCGGGGCTGCCCGCCCTGCCCCGCCGGATGGAGAGCTACGACATCTCCCACACCGGCGGTGCGGATCAGGTGGCGGGCATGGTGGTGTTTCAGGATGGCCGCCCGCTGAAGCGGGACTACCGCCGCTTCCGCATCGAGAGCTGCGGCCACGCCGACGACTACGCCGCCATGGCGGAGGTGCTGACCCGCCGCTTCCAGCGGTATCTGGACGGCGATGAAAAATTCGCCCACCTGCCCGACCTGCTGCTCATCGACGGCGGCCAGACCCACGCCCAGGTGGCGGAGGCCGTGGTCACGTCCCTGAACCTGAACGTGCCGGTGCTGGGCATGGTGAAGGACGACAAGCACCGCACCCGTGCCCTGATGACCGCCTCCGGCCAGGAGCTGGGCATCCGCCAGTCTCCCGCCCTGTTCGCCCTCATCGGCACGGTGCAGGAGGAGGTCCACCGCTTCGCCATCGCCTACCACCACCAGCAGCACACGAAAAGCGCCAAGCGCTCCCGGCTGGACAGCATCCCCGGCGTGGGCGAGGCGCGGAAAAAGAAGCTGCTCCAGACCTTCGGCACGGTGAGCGCCGTGAAGAGCGCCACGGTGGAGCAGCTGTGCCGCGCCGTGCCGCGCCCGGCGGCCCAGGCCGTATACGACCATTTCCACGGGGAGGGAGAAACGTGAACTACTACGCCACACTGGGCGAAAGCTGCAAGGACGCCGCCATCATCGCCGCCCTGCTCCGGGCGGGCATCTCCTGCTTCCGCCTGAACCTGTCCCACGGCAGTTTGCGGGACAAGGCAGACTGGCTCGCCGCTCTGCACCGTGCGGAGCGGGACGCCGGCCTGCCCGCCGGTCTGCTCATCGACCTGCGCGGCCCGGAGCTGCGGACGGGGAAGACCGTCCCCGCCGCCGCGCTGCCGCTGGGCGATACGCTGCCGCTGTCCGCCCTGGCCCTGCCGGAGGCCATCGCCGCCGCGCTGCTGCCGGGTCAAGAGCTGCGCGTGGACGACAGCGGCGCGGTGCTGACGCTGCAAGCGGACGGCCTGTGCCGCGTGACCCGTCCGGGCCGCATCGGCCCGCGAAAAAGTGTGGCCCTGCCGGGCCTCGACCTGCACCTGCCGCCGCTGACGGCGGAGGATCGGGCCGACCTGGCCGACGGCCCTGCCTTCGGCGTGACGGCGGTGATGCAGCCCTTCGTCCGCAGCCGGGAGGAGCTGGACACCGTGCGCCGCGCCATGATACAGGCCGGACTGGGCGGCGCAACGCTCTATGCCAAGGTGGAGGACGCGGCGGGGCTGAACGCCCTGCCGGACTGGATCGACGGCTGTGACGTGGTCACGGCGGCCCGGGGCGACCTGGGCGCGAACCTGGGGCTGGAGCATGTCCCGGCGGCCCAGCGGCGCATCGCCGCGGTGTGCCGCCAGGCACATAAGCCTCTGCTGGTGGTCACGGAGCTGCTGAGCTCCATGACGGAGCGCCCCGTCCCCACTCGTGCGGAGGTGTCCGACATCTGCCACGCCGTCTGGGACGGCGCGGAGCACCTGATGCTCACCAACGAGACGGCGGCGGGCAAATACCCCACGGAGGCCGCCGCCTGGCTGGTAAAATGCGCCTGCGCCGCGATGTCATACCGATAGACTGTCCGCAGGCGCGGAACACCCTCGCGGCAGATTGTCCAAAGGGACATTCCGCGCCTGCGGGCGCGGGGTACTTTTGCCCACGGCGGCAAAAGTACCCAAAAACGCCGTTCAAACCTGCGGTTTGAAAATCCCTGC
>OLSB01000574.1_pt1 | contig 41397 bp, 32 predicted proteins | sample 1672071 | NCBI WGS metagenome assembly OLSB01 (sample SAMEA3136642, study PRJEB25190) | human gut metagenome | biome: human gut; feature: human-associated habitat; material: faeces | place: Austria | collected 2013 | reverse complement strand
CCAGCAGAGAGATGGAGGAGGAGATGGCGGCGAAGACCACCAGCAGGTAGAACAGAATGCCGAACAGCGCGCCCAAGGGCATCTTGTCGAACACGTTCTGCATGGTGATGAACAGCAGCTTGGGGCCGCCGATAGCACCGGAGGCATCCAAAGCGAAACGACCGGGCATAACGCACAGGCCGGCCATCAGAGCCACCATGGTGTCCATGATAACGATGAGCAGCGCGTTCTTTTCAATGTTTTCCTTCTTGTGCAGGTAGGAACCGTAGGTGATCATGGCGCCCATGCCCAGAGACAGGGAGAAGAACATCTGACCGCCGGCGGTGGAAAGCACGCTGAAGAAGTTGGGAACCTCGGTGATGTGCTTGACAACAGGGACGCCGTCGATGGCGGCGACCATGGCGCCGTCCACCAGAGCCTTGGCAGGCTCATAGTAACCGGTGCCCGTCACATAGCCGGGCTGGAACATGTATTTCAGGCCGTCCAGAGAGCTGCTCTGAATGGTCTGCACGACGGTGCTGCCGTCGGCCTGCAGAACGGCCACTTCAAACTCGTTGCCGCCCAGGGTGCAGGCGCGGATGATGCAAATGAGCAGGATGATGAACAGTGCGGGCATACCCACGGAGCAGACCTTCTCGATGCCGCCGCCGACGCCGCCCATAACGATGAGCATGGTCAGCAGAACGAAGATCAGACCGTAGATCACGGACTCAAGCTGGTTGCCCATGAACTCGCCGAACACATCGGCGCCGCTCATGCCGCCGGAGCCGAAGCCTGCGCCGAACAGGTTGCCCACGTTCAGCACGACGTACTTGATGCAGTAGCCGCCCAGTGCGCAGTAGAAGAACAGGATCAGGAAGGCGGACAGGATGCCCAGCCAGCCCAGCCACTTGAACTTTTTGCTCAGTGCTTTGTAAGCGCCCACGGCGCCGTGGCCGGTCTTACGACCCAGAGCCAGCTCGCCCACCATGACGACAAAGCCGCAGCATGCTGCCAGCAACAAATAAATGAGCAGGAAGGTAAATCCGCCGCAGGCGCCCATTTTATTGGGGAAGCCCCAGATGTTACCCAGGCCGACCGCCGAACCAACAGCGGCCATCAGGAATCCAAAATTGGATCCGAAGCCTTTTCTTTCTTCCATAATTTTCTCTCCTTATAAATATGGTTTGCCCTTTATGTGAGAGGGCTAATTGCACCTTACCATTTCCGTTTCCCGCTGTAAATAGTTTTGGCGGCTCCTTAACGCTGTCTTGTCAGGTGCCGCCCTTTTCTTAATCAGTTGCTTACGGTCTTCATGCTCTCGCGGCGAAACCTCCTTTCCGTAAAAATTCCTCACAAGAAACAAGCCTTCGTCTGCTGCTATTGTATGCGCCCCGCCGATGGGCTATGACAGTGGGAGCGTGGCGCGAAAAACGGAGAGCTGAAAGCGGAAAGCGGCCACGCATAAAAGCGCGAGGCAAACCGCATCGTCCGCCTCGCGCTTTTATATGTTATATGTATCAGTCGTCCTCGCGCATACGGTAGCCCACGCCCACCTCGGTGAAGATATACTCCGGCTGACCGGGGTTCTTCTCGATCTTGCGGCGGATGTTGGCCATGTTCACCCGCAGAATCTGGTTGTCGGTCTTGGCTTTCGGTCCCCAAAGCTCCCGAATGATGAAGTCATAGGTCAGCACCTTGCCGGCGTATTTGCCCAGCAGCGCCACGATCTTGTATTCGTTCACTGTGAGCTTGGCGTTCTCGCCGCGGAGCAGCACCTGATGCTTGTCATAGTCGATGGTCAGCTCGCCGGTGGTGAACTTGCCGGACTGGGCGATGTCCCCGTTGGGCAGCGCCGTGCGGGTGTGGCGGATGGCCGTGCGGATGCGCGCCAGCAGCTCGCTGGTGCCGAAGGGCTTCACCAGATAGTCGTCCGCTCCGTAATCCAACGCCTCCACCTTGTCGTGCTCATGGTTTCGGGCGGAAACCACCACCACCGGAAGATTGGACCACTTGCGCACGGATTTCAGCACCTCCATGCCGTCCATATCCGGCAGGCCGAGGTCCAGAATGATCAGATCCGGACAGTGCGAAGAGATCATGGTCAGCGCCTCCTCGCCGGTGCGCACCGCGATGGTGTCGAAGCCGTTGGCCTGCAGGATCATGGAGATGAAATTGCTGATGCTCTGCTCGTCCTCCACGATGAGGACCTTGTCCTTGATTTTCATAGTCTTCCTCCTTATTTCAGCGGCAGGGTAATGCGGAACAGCGCCCCGCCCTCTTTGCGGTTTTTCGCGGTGATGGTGCCGCCGTGTGCCGACACGATGGTGCGGCAGACGGACAAGCCTATGCCCATGTCGCGGTGAGCGTCCTCCCGCCCCTCCTCCGGCTGCTGGGTGCCGTCAAACAGTGTGTGCAGCCGGTCGGAGGCGATGCCCACGCCGTTGTCCGCCACCTCCAGCACCGCCCGCTCCTCCTCCCGCGTCAGGGTGATGTCTATCTGCGTCACCGTTTCGCCGTGGCGGGCGGCATTTTCCATGAGATTGAACAGAACCTGCTGCATCAGAAGCGGATCCATGGGCACCAGCAGCGGTTCCTTCGGCAGATGCACCTGCACCGGAATGCTATGATAGTGGCGCTGAAACTTGGACACCGCCCCCTCCATGACCTCCTCCATCAGCTCCGGCGTTTTCTTGACGCTGGCATTCTCCCCGTCGATGCGGGTGATGGAAAGCAGATTTTCGGTAATGCGCATGAGCCAGCGAGCCTCCTCGTTCACCGAGCGCAGAAGCTCGCGGCGCTGCTGGGGTGTGAGGCTCTCGTCCTGCTCCAGCAGCACGTCTGTGGCGCCCACGATGCCCGTGAGGGGCGTGCGGATGTCGTGGCTCATGCCCCGCAGGAGGTTGCCCCGCATTTTCTCCCGCTCCATCTGCCGCTGGGTGGCCTCCACCTGCTTGGCGCGGCTGGCCAGCGCGCCGGCCAGAATGGAGATGGTCATCATCACCAGAAACGTCAGCGGAAAGCCCGCCAGCGTGAAGCTGATCTGCCAGTATGGCTCCGTGAATATGTAGTCCACGCTCAGAACGCCCAGCACGGCGCAGAAAATGCTGAACAGATACCCCTCCGTGAACACCGCCGTGAGAAACACGTCCGTCAAAAACAGCATGGCCACATAGCTGGTGTCGCCGGTCTTGTCCACGGAGCGCAGCAGCAAGCACGCCACCACCGTGATGAGATACAGTCCGGAGGATACGATGAAATCCTTGGGTGTGTATATGAGGTTGTTGCCCCGATGAGCCAGCGAGGTCTTCTTTTTCCACTGCTCCGGCCAGGCAATACGAAAACGGCTGCCCATAAAATCCATCCTCCCTATTCTGCTTCAGTATAGCATATCCCGCCGTTAAAAAATCGTAAAAATTTTGTTAAGACAGCTCGCCAAAAGCTCCCTCTTGACAGCGGCCGCCGCACTTGCTATTATACATATATAATAACATATTGTGCAATGAGAATTTGAGTCATGCAGAGCGGTGTGCAGAGATCCTGCGCACGGTTTTGTGTGGCTTTTTTGCGGAAAAGGAGTGGTTTTTGACATGATTTATGACGCCATCATCGTCGGCGGAGGCGCTGTGGGCTGTGCCACAGCACGGGAGCTGAGCCGGTATGACCTGCGCATTGCCTTGTGCGAAAAGGGCGAGGACGTGTGCGTGGGCACCAGCAAGGCCAATTCCGCCATCGTTCACGCAGGCTTTGACGCCGTGACCGGCACGAAAAAGGCGCAGTTCAACGTGGCCGGCAGCCGCATGATGGAGCGCCTCAGCTACGAGCTGGACTTCCCCTACCGCCGCAACGGCGCCCTGGTCGTGTGCTTTGACGAAAAGGACAAGCCCCGTCTGGAGGAGCTGCTGCATCGGGGCGAAGCAAACGGCGTGGAAGGTCTGCGCATTGTTGACGGCGAGGAGCTGCACCGGCTGGAGCCTGCCCTCTCCCCCGCCGCCGCGGCGGCGCTGTACGCCCCCACCAGCGCCATCGTCTGCCCCTTCGGCATGACCATCGCACTGGCGGAAAACGCGGCCAAAAACGGCGTGGAGTTCTTCATGAACAGCCCCGTCACGGCTATCTCCCGCAAAGACGGCCTCTACGAGCTTACTGCCGGCGGCAAGGTCATGAAGACCCGCACTGTGGTGAACGCCGCCGGCGTATACAGCGACGAGCTGCACAACATGGTCTGCGATGCCAAACTCTCCATCATCCCCCGCAGCGGCGAATACTGCCTGCTGGACAAGAAGGACGGACATCTGGTGGAGCGCACGATCTTCCAGCTTCCCGGCAAGCTGGGCAAGGGCGTGCTGGTGACGCCCACGGTGCACGGCAACCTCCTCATCGGCCCTACCGCCGTGGATCGGGACGACAAGGACGCCACCGACACCACCGCCGACGGTCTGGCCTATGCCGCCGAAACGGCCGGCGTGAGCGTGCCGAACCTGCCCATGCGGGACACCATCACCAGCTTCTGCGGCCTGCGGGCGCATCTGACCGGCGACAGCGACGATTTTATCATCGGCGAAAGCGCCGACGGATTTTTTGACGCCGTGGGCATCGAGTCCCCGGGTCTGTCCTCCGCGCCGGCCATTGGCGTATACCTGGCGCGGTGCATCGCCCAAAAGCTGGACGCCACGGAGAAGCTGACCTTCCATGCCACCCGCCGCGATATTCCCCACCTGCGGGAGCTGCCTCTGGCGGAGCGGCAGGTGCTGGTGCAGGAGAACCCAGCCTACGGCAACATTATCTGCCGCTGCGAGCAGATCAGCGAGGGCGAGATCGCGGACGCCATCCACCGCACCCCCGGCGCCCGCTCGCTGGACGGCGTGAAGCGTCGCGTGCGCGCCGGCATGGGGCGCTGTCAGGGCGGCTTCTGCGCGCCGCGCGTCATGGAAATTCTGAGCCGTGAGCTGGGCGTGCCCCAGACGGAGCTCACCAAGTCCGGCGGCGGGAGCAACCTCCTCGTCGGCTATACCAAGGAGGTGCAGGCATGAAACAGGTGCAGCTTGCCATCATCGGCGGAGGCCCTGCAGGGCTGGCCGCTGCCATCGCCGCCAGAGAAAGCGGCGTTGAAGATATTCTCATCATTGAGCGTGATAAAGAGCTGGGCGGCATTCTGAACCAGTGCATCCACGCAGGCTTCGGCCTGCACACCTTCGGCCAGGAGCTGACAGGCCCCGAGTACGCCCACCGCTTCATCGAAAAAGTGGAGGAGCTTCACATTCCCTACCTGCTGCGCACCATGGTGCTGGATCTGTCGGCGGAGCGGGTGCTCACCGTCACAGGTCCCGAAACCGGCCTTGTGCAGATCCGGGCCGAGGCCGTGGTTCTGGCCATGGGCTGTCGGGAGCGTCCGCGGGGCGCGCTGAACATCCCCGGCTGCCGTCCGGCGGGCATCTATTCCGCCGGCACCGCCCAGCGGCTGGTGAATATGGAGGGCTTTATGCCCGGAAAAAACGTGGTGATCCTCGGCAGCGGCGACATCGGCCTCATCATGGCGCGGCGCATGACGCTGGAGGGCGCCAAGGTCCACGCCGTGGCGGAAGTCCTCCCCTACTCCGGCGGTCTCAAGCGCAACATCGTCCAGTGTCTGGAGGACTTTGACATCCCCCTGTACCTCTCTACCACCGTGGTGAATATCCACGGACGGGAGCGGCTGGAGGGCGTGACGCTGGCGCAGGTAGACGCGAATCGCAAGCCCATTTCCGGCACAGAGCGGTTCATCCCCTGTGACACCCTGCTTCTTTCCGTGGGTCTGCTGCCTGAAAACGAGCTGTCCTCCGCCGCCGGCGTGTGTCTCAGCGGCGTTACCGGCGGCCCCGAAGTGACGGATCGGCTGGCCACCTCCATTTCCGGCGTGTTCGCCTGCGGCAATGTGCTCCATGTCCACGATCTGGTGGACTTTGTGAGCCAGGAGGCCAAGAAGGCCGGCGAAAATGCAGCCCTGTACCTGAAAAACGGCAGCAAGGCCGCGAAGCTTGTGCATCTGGAGGGCAAAAACGGCGTGCGCTACACCGTGCCCCAGTATATCGACCCCGAAAATATGGAGGACACCGTCACCGTGCGGTTCCGTGTGGGGCAGCCCTATCGGGACGCCGCCCTGTGCGCCTACGCCGACGGCAAGCTCCTGCGGCGCATCCCCAAGCGCATCCTGACCCCCGGCGAAATGGAGCAGTTCCCCCTGCGCAAGAGTGAGCTGCCGGAGGGCTGCCGGAGCATTACATTCACCGTTGAGGAGGTGGGAAAATGACGCAGCGTCAGTTAACATGTATCGGCTGTCCTATGGGCTGCCAGCTCATAGCCACGTTGGAAAACGGCGTGGTAACGTCCGTCACCGGCAACACCTGCAAGCGAGGCGACAGCTACGCCCGCAAAGAGTGCGTAGCGCCGGCGCGCACCGTCACCGGCACCGTCCGCTGCACCGGCGGCACCGCTCCCGTGGTGTCCGTGCGCACGGCGGGCGAGGTGCCCAAGGCGAAGGTCTTTGACGTGGCGCACGCCTTGAACACCGCCCTCGTGACCCTGCCCGTGGCCGCCGGCGACGTGGTGATCCCCGACGTGTGCGGCACAGGCGTGGCCGTGGTGGCTACAAAGAGCGCCAGATAGCAGATTTTTATTGTAAATATCCTCCTGCCCGTGGTATGATAGGCAGGAGGATACTTCTTTAGCCGGCGAAAAAACTTCGTTTTTTCTGCCAAAGGGGGTTGCAGTCTGCTGCGCGCATAATTTTTGCGCTGGGCGCAAAAATTCCACACTGGCAGCCTGAGAGGTATTTTCCCCCACGCGCATGTCGCGGGGAAAAATGATTTGAATTATTTGCGCCTGCGGGCGCAAACTCTGCGAGGCTTTTTACTGCTTTATCGAAGGAGGGGCTTTATGCGCCACAAGCTCATTGAACTGCTGGAGCAGTCGCCGGTGATACCGGCAGTGAAGGACGAAGACGCCCTGCGCCAAGCGCTGAACTGCGAGAGCCGCGCCGTTTTCCTGCTGGGCGGCAACCTGCTGCACATAGGGCAGTGGATCGCCTCGACCCACGAGGCAGGGAAGCAAGCCATCGTCCATCTGGATCTGGTGGGCGGCCTTGCTCCCAAGGAGGTGGCCGTGGACTGGCTGCAGCAGCAGGGCGCCGACGGCATCATCTCCACCCGCCCGCACCTCATCCGTCGGGGACGGGAAAACAACATGCTGACGGTGCTGCGGGTGTTCGCCATCGACTCCAAGGCCGTGGGCAATTTGCAGAAGGAAACGGAAATGGTGACGCCGGACGTCATCGAAATTTTGCCGGGGACGCTGCCCAAGGTCATCGAAAGGCTGTCCAAAAAGCTGCCCATCCCCCTTATCGCGGGGGGGCTGATGACGGACAAGGGGGACATTCTCTCGGCGCTGCAGGCGGGGGCGCTGTGCGTGTCCACGTCCGAGCAGTCCCTGTGGGAGGTTTGATCGCATGAAGAAGCTGTGGTCGTATATCGCCATTCCCTGTACGGCGCTGGCGGTTTTCACCGGCTCCATCGCGTGGGTGCTGCTGCTGCGCCCGTTTTACTATGCGCAGATCGCTCCGCTGGGCATCTGCGAGAGCAGCGGGCTGACGGCAGCGCAGGTGCGCGCCGCCTACGGCGACGTGATGGACTACTGTCTGGGGCTGCGGCAGAACTTTGCCGCCGGCGTGCTGCCCTTCTCGGCGGAGGGCGCCAGCCACTTTGCCGACGTGCGGGTGCTGTTTATCCTCGACTTGGCGGTGCTGGCAGTGACGGTTCTCTTTTTGCTGGGGCTGCATATTGTCTGCAAACGACGTGGCGAACCCCTCCCCCGCTTGGGTGGGCGGACGCCGGCGTTCTGGGCGGCCTGCGGCCTGGGCGGGCTGATCCTGCTGGTGGGCGCGCTGGCGGCCACGGACTTCGACCGTGCGTTCACCGTGTTCCACGGCATCTTTTTCCCGGGAAAAGGCAACTGGCTCTTTGACCCCGCCGCGGATCCCGTGATCGTGCTGCTGCCGGAGGAGTTCTTCCGCAACTGCGCCATCGCCATCGGCGTTTCCCTGCTGGGGCTGTGCCTGCTGCTGCTATTCACCGGACGCAGGCAAAAAAAATAAAGCGCTTTTTCGGCGCTTTGCAAAAAAAATATCCACGCCCATGCGTGGTGCTCTGTTTCGGGATCGGACTTACCGCTCGCTGGGCTGCCAGTCGCAGTCTGCGAAGATCATGTCGTCCAGATCGCCCAGGATCCAGTTGTTCATCATAACACGATCACGCTCCTTTCTTCTCTTGTTTCCAAAGGTAATATACCACCGTCGGATAGAGAATGCAAGGGAAATTTTGGAAGTTTACACAAATTTAACAATTTATATTTGTATGTTTTTACAAAGATATCGAGGGTCTTTCTATGCAGGAATTTTCGGCAGGAAAATTTGATATAGCGGTCATCGGCGCAGGACACGCCGGCATCGAGGCGGCGCTGGCGACGGCGCGGATGGGGCTGGAAACGGTCATTTTCACCATCAATCTGGACGCCGTGGGCAACATGCCCTGCAACCCCGCCATCGGCGGCACCGGCAAGGGGCATCTGGTGCGGGAGCTGGACGCGCTGGGCGGCGAGATGGGACGGGCGGCGGACGCAGCCTGCATCCAGTACCGGATGCTCAACCGCGGCAAGGGGCCGGCGGTGCACTCCCTGCGGGCGCAGGCCGACCGGCGAAAATACCAGCAGGTGATGAAGCACACGCTGGAAACGCAGGAGCGGCTCACCGTGCGGCAGGGGGAGATCATCGACCTGCGGACAGAGGACGGACGGGTGAAAGAAGTGGTGCTGCGCACCGGCGCCGTATACGAGGTGCGGGCGGTCATCCTCTGCACGGGGACATATTTACAGGGGCGCACCATTGTGGGCGAGTGCATCGAGGACTCAGGCCCCGACGGGATGCACGCCGCCGTATCGCTGGCGCAGGCGCTGCGGCGGGAGGGGCTGCCCCTACGGCGGTTCAAGACCGGCACGCCGCCGCGGGTGAACGCCAGAAGCATCGACTTTTCCAAAATGGAGGTGCAGACGGGGGACGAAGATCCCCTCCCCTTCAGCTTTTCCACGGAAAAGGTGCGGGAAAACCGCGCCGTATGCTGGCTGACCTACACCACGGAGGAGACCCACCGGATCATTCTGGAAAATCTGGATAGAAGCCCCATCTATTCCGGCGTCATCGAGGGGATAGGGCCGCGATACTGCCCGTCCATTGAAACGAAGATCGTGCGGTTTCGGGACAAGCCCCGCCACCAGCTCTTCATCGAGCCTATGGGGCTGGACACGGAGGAGATGTATATCCAGGGCTTTTCCTCCTCCATGCCGGAGGAGGTGCAGCTGAAGATGCTGCATTCCGTGCCGGGGCTGGAGCGCGCCGTGATGATGCGTCCGGCCTACGCCATCGAGTACGACTGTATCGACCCGCTGGCGCTGCACCCCACGCTGGAAACGAAGGTCGTGGAGGGGCTATACGGCGCCGGACAATTCAACGGCTCCTCCGGCTACGAGGAGGCGGCGGTGCAGGGCTTTGCGGCGGGGGTGAATGCGGCGCTGAAGCTGAAGGGAGAGCCGCCGCTGGTCCTCAAACGGAGCGAAAGCTACATCGGCACCCTCATTGACGATCTGGTGACCAAGGGCACCGAGGAGCCGTACCGGATGATGACCAGCCGGTCGGAATACCGGCTGCTGCTGCGGCAGGACAACGCGGACAAGCGTCTGACGCCCATCGGCTATGCGCTGGGGCTGGTGACGGAGGAGCGGATGCGGGCGGTGGAGGAAAAGTACGCCGCCGTGGAGGCGGAGATCAAACGGCTGGAGCGCACCGGCATTGCGGGAAGCGAGGCGCTGAACCGCCTGCTGACGGAGCGAGGCTCCGCCGCCGTGACGGACGGGGCGCGGCTCATCGACCTGCTGCGGCGACCCCAGATGACATACGACGAGTTGATGACCTTTGACCCCACCGCCCCGAGCCTTCCCAAGGCAGTGCGGGAGCAGGTGGAAATATCGGTGAAATATGAGGGATACATCCGGCGGCAGCTGAGCCAGGTGGAGGAATTTGAAAAGCTGGAGCAGCACGCCCTGCCGGCGAGCATGGACTACAGCGGCATTCAGGGGCTGCGGCTGGAGGCACGGGAAAAGCTGGCGGCGGTGCGGCCGCTGAATCTGGGGCAGGCAAGCCGCATTTCCGGCGTGTCGCCGGCGGATATAGGCGCACTGATGATCTATTTGGAAAAAGGAGACTCAAAATGACGGTAATTGATCTGACACATACTATAAAGAATGATATGCCCGTTTACCCCGGTACGGAGCAGCCGCAGCTCACCACCGCCTGCACCATTGAAGAAGCGGGCTATCGGGAAACGCTGCTGCATATGTACTCCCACACTGGCACCCACATGGACGCGCCGGCGCACATGATCACGGACGGGCAGACGCTGGACGACTTTCCGGCGGAGCGCTTTGTGGGGCGCGGCTTCGCGCTGGACTGTCGGGGGCAGCGGGAGATCTCCTTGGAACTGCTGCGGCAGAACGAGGACGCCATTCGGCAGGCGGACTTTCTGCTGTTCTGCACCGGATGGGACAGGCTCTGGGGGCAGGCGACGTACTACGAAAGCTTTCCGTGCCTGACGGCGGAGGCGGCGGCCTTTGTGGCGGGTCTGCCTCTCAAGGGTATCGGCGAAGACTCCATTTCTCTGGATCCCTGCGACAGCGTGGACTTCCCCAACCACATAACGCTGCTGGGAGCAGGGCTTGTGAACACGGAGAATCTGAAGGGACTGGACAGACTCATAGGCCGGCCATTCACCTTCATGACACTGCCGCTGAAATTTGAAAATTCCGACGGCTGCTACTGTCGGGCGGCGGCTGTTTTGGAATAATTTTAAGAAGGAAAAGCGCACCCGCGAGGGGTGCGCTTTTTTGCGGCGGGGCAGAAAAAGCCGCTCAGAAGGAAGCTCCCAAGCGGCTTTTGCGTTACAGCTCTATGTTCCCCTCGAACTCCCGCAGGCGCGCGGCATACGCCTGGCGCACCTCCTCCTCGAAGGCCAGGGGTGCGTCGGTTGCGCCCAGGTCGTCCAGCAGCCAGCGGGTGAAGTCGGGGTTCAGCACCAGCAGCGGCCCCAGCAGGTAGGTGCCCAGAACGCCGCCGGAACGGACGCCCTCTGCGGCGGCGCCTTCGCTGCGACCCAGCCCTTTTATGGCCGTGAACAGCGGGGGGAGGCTGCTCTCCATGTGGCTGAAGCGGCTGGTGTAGCCCACGATCTTTTTCCCTTCAAAGTCGCCCAAAAACAGGGAGTTGGCGCGTTTGGGCAGGATGCGGCGGGCGGTGAGATCCAGCAGTCCCAAGCCCTCGATGGCGGTTTCGCCGTCCTGTATGGTTTTGCCGAAGACCTCCATGGCGTTGCCCGTGAGCAAAAAGTGCGTCCCCTGCTGCATCAGCTCCGCAAGGCGCGCCCTGTACGGCCGCAGGACGTCGATGATGCGCTGCTGGGAGCGCTCCGTCATGGAGCAGAGGTAGATGAGATCCACGTCGTGCCGGACGAACCACGGCTCCGCGCCCATGGCGGTTTCGCGGTACTCCGCCGGCAGGCACCGGCGCAGATAGTCCATATTCCCCCGATCGCCGTACAGGTTGCACAGCTCGGGATAGAGAAATTCCACTGTCATAGCGCACCCTCCAATACCTTGCGGAGCTTGTCCATGGCGACGACCGAGCGGGCATAGCTGGACATGTCGTGCAGAAGATAGACGCTGTCCACCTCGTGGCAGCGCAGGCGCTCGATGGCCGCCAGCTCGTCCGGCTCGCACACCAGCTTTTCCTTGGGCACGCCGGCCAGCAGCAGGCGCACCTCGTGGTCATAGCACCGCACGCCGGTGGTCAGGATCTGCACCACGTTTTCGTCGTTCAAAAATTCATAATCCGTGTCGTAGATCCAGCCGATGCGCTCGGAGGAGCGGCTCTCGTCCAGATCGTCCAGCGCCAGGATCACCGCCTTTTTGCCGGACTTTTTGCGGATATAATCAAAGACCATGGAGACCGGAAGGGAGTTGTTGCTCTTGGCCATCATGCTCACCACGCGGACGCCCTTCACCGTTTCCTCCGCCAGACGGGTCTTGGTGAGGGCGGTCTTTTCCAGCGCGGCGGCTACGGCGTCCATGGGAAGCCCCATTTCGTGCATCACCGCCACGGCGGCCAGCTCATTATAAATATTAAAAATGCTGTCGTGGAGCATGGGGAGGCAATAGTCCGCCCCCTCGTGCCGCACCGTCAGGCGGCGCGCCTCGCCGTCCAGCTCCGTGGCCAGCCAGTCCGCCGCCGGAGAGGCAAAGCCGCACTTTTCACAGCGGACATGCCCCACATGGGCGTAGCGCACATAGTCGTACCGCAGCGGCGCGCCGCAGCGGGGACAGTCGGGGCAGTCATTCACCCGATTGGGCGGCGCGGTCACGTCGCCGGTCTGACGGGCGATGCCGTAATAGACCCGCGGATTCTGCGGCAAAAGACCCGCCGAGCACAGCTCGTCAGCGTTGAGGATCAGCTTGGCCTCGGGGCAGTTCGTCAGCTGCAGCTTGCCGGCCACATACTCGGGGTGGGCGTTGCGCTGCAGGGAGTCCCGCAGGACGTTGGTGATGATGATATAGTCGCTGCGCACCTTGGGGCAGACGATGCGGGCATAGTGCTCGTCCACCTCCAGCACCACGGCGTCCGCGCGGCAGCGGTTGCGCAGGCTCACCGAGAGGATCATGGCGGTGGCGATGCCGTACTCCGTGTTGCTGCCGATGCGGTTATTGGCCACGGTCTTGCCGCAGGCAGTGAGCAGGTCGCTGAGGAGGTTGGCCGTGGTGGTCTTGCCGTCGGTGCCGGTGACGCAGATCACCGTTTGAGCCTTGCGGATCTGCCGCAGGAAATCCGGACACAGCCGCACGGCAAACCAGCCCGGCAAATAGGACGCCTGACGACCCAGCAGCCGCATACCGTGGTACACGCACTTGCCGGCCGCCAGCGCCAGCGCAAAACGAAGCTTCATAATTTATCATACCCCGCATATAAAATCAAAATATACCGCCATTATTTTACCCACTTTGCCCGATGCTGTCAATGCGCGGGGGCGGAGAAAATTTCGGGCGAAAATGGGTTTACAGTTTGCCAAAGGTGCGGTAAAATATGTATTTGTAAAAGTTTGTCAAACGAAAGGGCGTGAGGAATCTGCGGGTCAACCAGATCAAGGCAGGCGCCATACTATCCTATCTGTCCATGGGGCTGAGCACGGTGATCTCGCTGGTGTACACGCCCATTATGATCCAGCGGCTGGGCGACAGCGAGTTCGGCGTGTACCAGACCGTGCTGCCCATCATCTCGTATCTGAATCTGCTGAGCTTCGGGCTGGGCAGCGCCTACATCCGCTACTACTCCCGCGCCAAGGCCGAAAACGACAAAAAGGGCATGGCCAAGCTCAACGGGATGTTTTTCGTCACCTATGTGGTGCTGGGGGCGCTGGTGCTGGCCATCGGCTTTCTGCTGGCGGGGCACGGGGACATTATTTTCGGCAAAAAGCTGACACCGGACGAAATTGCTCTGGGCGAAAAGCTGCTGCGGATCATGACCGTGAACGCCGCGCTGGCCTTCCCCATCAGCGTGTTCGAGTCCCATGTGACCATAAACGAGCAATATCTGTTCCAGAAGGTCGTGGCGCTGGGACGGCAGGTGCTCAACCCCCTCATCATGATCCCCCTGCTGCTCCTGGGCTACCGCAGCGTGACGCTGACGGTGCTGTCGCTGATCTTTACCGCGGTCAGCGGCCTGCTGAACATTATTTTCTGCCTTACGAAGCTGAAAATGCCCTTCTCCTTCCGTGAGTACGACTTCAAGCTCATGCGGGAGATGGTGGGCTTCACGGCGTTCGTGTTCATCGGCATCGTGGTGGATAACCTGAACTGGAGCATCGACCGGCTGCTGCTGGCGTGGATCCACGGCACCACGTCGGTGACCATATACACCGTGGCGGCGCAGCTGAACGTGTACTACCAGTCCTTCGCCACGGCCATTTCCAACCTGCTGATCCCGCGGGTCAACCGCATTGTGGCGGAGAACCGCCCCATCCGCGAGCTGGATCGGCTGTTCATTCGGGTGGGACGGCTGCAATTCATCTTTTTGGGCGGCATTTTCTGGGGCTTCGTGGCCGTGGGTCGAACCTTCGTGGTGCTGTGGGGCGGCGACGCCAAATTTGCCGTGGACTACGCCGTGACCCTGCTGCTCTTCGGCGCCACCCTGTGGGCCAACATCCAGATGCTGGGCTATGAGATCCTCCGCGCCAAAAATATGCACAAGTTCAGCTCACTGGTGTACCTCATCATTGCGCTGGGCAACACGGCGCTGAGCATCCCCCTGTGCATGGAGTGGGATGTGCTGGGCGCCGCCATCGGCACGGCTATCGCCACCGGCGCCGGTATGCTCATTATGAACCGCTACTACCACCGGCGGGTGGGGCTGGACATTCCCCGCTTCTGGCGGCGGATACGCCATCTGGTGCCTGCCATGCTCCTGCCGGCGCTGGCAGCTGTGGCGGCGGCGGTGTTCCTCTCCCCCACTGGCTACGGGCAGATCGCCGTTATTCTGTGCGTATTCGTGGCGCTGTACGGCGCGAGCATGTGGCTGTTCGGCATGGATAAATATGAACGGAATCTGTTCAGCGGACCGGTGAAGAAGATCATGCGGCGGATCAAGGGATGAAAATTTTATAGCGACGCAGAAGGGTGCGGCTTTGAGGAAGCCGCACCCTTCTTTTAGATATAAAAAACGGACACGCCGGCGCGTGTCCGTTTTTTTATAAAGTCGAAGGGCTTACTTGTCGTACATCTCGATGAGCTTGAGCAGGTGCTCGTAGCGAGCCTTGGCCTCGTCCTCGTTGCGCTGGAAGAGCACACCGGCACGATCCGGGAACTCGCGGGTCAGGCGGGAATAGCGAGCCTCGTTCATCAGGAACTCCTGATAGCCGCCGGCGGGCGCCTTGGAATCCATGGAGAAGCGCTGGCCTGCCGGAGCAGCGGGATTGAAGCGGAACAGGTTCCAATAGCCGCAATCCACAGCCTTCTTCATTTCCTTCTGGCAGTTCATCATGCCGCCCTTGATGGAGTGCATCTCGCAGGGGCTGTAGCCGATGATGAGGGACGGGCCGTGATAGGCCTCGGCCTCGGTGATGGCCTTGATGGTCTGGGCGGGGTTGGCACCCATGGCCACCTGCGCCACATACACATAGCCATACTGCATAGCGATCTCGGCAAGGCTCTTCTTCTTCACTTCCTTACCGGCTGCGGCGAACTGCGCCACCTGACCGATGTTGGAAGCCTTGGAAGCCTGACCGCCGGTGTTGGAATAAACCTCGGTATCGAAGACGAAGATGTTCACATCCTGCTTGGAGGCGATGACGTGATCCAGTCCGCCGTAGCCGATGTCGTAGGCCCAGCCGTCGCCGCCGAAAATCCACATGGACTTCTTGGCCAGGTACTCCTTCTTGCTCAGCAGGTCAGCCACGATGGTGCAGGCCTCGCAGTCGCAGAACAGAGCGCCCTTGGCCTTCAGCTCGGCAGCGTGTGCAGCGAACTGAGGATTGGCAGCCAGCTCCTCCACGGTGCAGATGCTCTCCTCCAGAGCCTTGACGAAAGCCTTGGTGGGCTCTGCATTGGCGGTGCCATCGTCCATGGTGTCCAGCCAAGCCTGAGCGGCGGCCTTCACCTCGGGACGCGCCCACTCGATCTCGGTGAGGCGGCGCGCCTCGGCGGCCAGATCCTCGCGGATCTTGTTCTGGCCGATGAACATGCCCAGACCGTGCTCGGCGTTATCTTCAAACAGGGAGTTGCACCATGCGGGGCCGTGGCCTTCCTTATTGGTGCAGTAGGGAGAGGTAGCCGCGGGACCGCCCCAGATGGAGGAGCAGCCGGTGGCGTTGGAAATATACATATGGTCGCCGAACAGCTGGGTCACCAGGCGGGCATAGCTGGTCTCGGCGCAGCCGGCGCAGGAGCCGGAGAACTCCAGCATGGGCTGCTTGAACTGGCTGCCCTTGACGGAATTATCCTGCATATCCTTCTTCTCGGAGACCTTGCTGACGCAGTAGTCAAAGACATCCTGCTGGGGCAGTTCGCCTTCCTGAGGAACCATGGAGAGGGCGCTCACGGGGCACACGCCGATGCAGACGCCGCAGCCCATGCAGTCCAGCGGGGACACGGCCATGGTGTACTGATACACACCCTTGCCCTTGCCGGCCTTCACATCCACGATCTTAGCGGCCTCGGGAGCGTTCTTAGCCTCCTCGGCAGTGAGAGCGAAGGGACGGATGGTGGCGTGGGGGCAGACATAGGCGCACTGGTTGCACTGGATGCACTTGGTGCTGTCCCAAGTGGGGACGGACACGGCCACGCCGCGCTTCTCATAGGCGGAGGCGCCCAGCTCGAACTGGCCGTCCACATGGTCCACAAAGGCGGAAACAGGCAGGCTGTCGCCGTCCATCTTGCCCACAGGCTCCAGGATCTCCTTCACCATCTTCACCAGCTCGGGCTTGCCCTCCAGGGCCTTGTGCTCGGGCTCATCCACGGCATTGGCCCAGTCGGCGGGCACGTCGATCTTCTTGAAGGCGGTGGCGCCCAGGTCGATGGCCTTGTGGTTCATGTCCACAACGTCCTGACCCTTCTTCAGGTAAGAGGCGGTGGCCTTCTCCTTCATGTAGCGGATGGCGTCCTCCTGAGGCATGACCTTGGCCAGGGTGAAGAAGGCGGACTGGAGAATGGTGTTGTTGCGCTTGCCCATGCCGATCTCAATGGCCAGGTCGATGGCGTTGATGGTGTAGAGCTGGATGTTGTTCTTGGCGATGTAGCGCTTGGCATCGGCCTTCAGGTGATGGTTCAGCTCGTCCATATCCCACTGGCAGTTGATCATGAACACGCCGCCGGGCTTCACATCGTTGACCATCTTAAAGCCCTTGGTGATATAGCTGGGGTTGTGGCAGGCCACGAAGTCGGCCTTGTTGATATAATAAGGAGAACGGATGGGCTTGTCACCGAAGCGCAGATGGCTGATGGTGACGCCGCCGGTCTTCTTGGAGTCGTACTGGAAGTAGGCCTGTACATACTTGTCGGTATGGTCGCCGATGATCTTGATGGAGTTCTTGTTGGCGCCCACGGTGCCGTCGCCGCCCAGACCCCAGAACTTGCACTCGATGGTGCCGGGAGCTGCGGTGTTGGGGCAGTTCTCGTCCTCGGGCAGGGAGAGGTTGGTCACATCGTCCACGATGCCGATGGTGAACTGACGCTTCATCTCGTCCTTCTTCAGCTCGTTATACACGGCGAAGACGGAGGCGGGAGGCGTGTCCTTGCTGCCCAGACCGTAACGGCCGCCGATGACCTGCACGTCGTTCCAGCCGGCGTTGGCAAGAGCGGTGACAACATCCTGGTACAGAGGCTCGCCCATAGCGCCGGGCTCCTTGGTGCGGTCCAGCACGGCGATCTTCTTCACGGAAGCGGGGAAGGCCTCCAGCAGCTTCTCGGGAGCGAAGGGACGGTACAGGCGCACCTTCACCAGACCCACCTTCTCGCCGTGGGCGTTCAAGTAGTCGATGACCTCCTCGGCCACGTCGCAGATGGAACCCATGGCCACGATGACGCGGTCGGCCTCGGGGTGGCCGTAGTAATTGAACAGCTTATAGTCGGTGCCCAGCTTGGCGTTGATCTTGTCCATATACTTTTCCACCACGGCGGGCAGCTCGGCATAGTACTTGTTGCAGGCCTCGCGGTGCTGGAAGAAGATGTCGCCGTTTTCGTGGCTGCCGCGCATGTGGGGATGCTCGGGGTTCAGGGCGTGGCGGCGGAACTCGGCCACAGCGTCCATGTCGCACATATCCTTGAGATCTTCATAATCCCAGACGGCGATCTTCTGGATCTCGTGGCTGGTGCGGAAGCCGTCGAAGAAGTTGATGAAGGGCACCTTGCCGGTAAGGGCGGCCAGATGTGCCACGGGGGACAGATCCATGACCTCCTGCACGTTGCCCTCGCACAGCATGGCAAAGCCCGTCTGGCGGCAGGCCATGACGTCGCTGTGGTCGCCGAAGATGTTCAGCGCCTGGGTGGACACGGTACGGGCGGACACATGGAACACAGCGGGCAGCTGCTCGGCGGCGATCTTGTACATATTGGGGATCATCAGCAGCAGACCCTGGGAAGCGGTATAGGTGGTGGTCAGAGCGCCGGAACCCAGAGAGCCGTGAACGGCACCGGCTGCGCCGGCCTCGGACTGCATCTCCACCACCTTGACCTGCGTGCCGAAGATGTTTTTCAGACCGTTAGCGGACCACTGATCCACAAAGTCGGCCATGGGAGACGACGGGGTGATGGGGTAGATGGCCGCTACTTCCGAGAACGCATAGGATACATGCGCGGCGGCGTTGTTGCCATCCATGGACTTCATTTTTCTTACCATGTTGTTTGCTCCTTCCATTTTCTTGATCCGATTTCTCGGCTTATCTTGCGGGAATCTTTCGTATTGTTCATAGTAGCACAAATCCTCTGCGTTGTAAACGTCATTTTTGTATCTTTCGCCTTTATAATATTTTTTCATTGCCATGCACAAAAATTATCATACCGGACGGCGACTTTTTTTATAATTTTGTTTCACGAAGCGGATTTTTGTGGTAAGATGAGGGTGATTTGGTAAGAAAGGGGTGGGGCTGCATGGTGGTGACCGTGCGCTCGCTGGGGCTGAGCGGCATCAGCGGATATGAGGTGAGCGTGGAGTGTTTTCTCTCCGGTGGTCTGCCCGCCTTTGACATCGTGGGGCTGCCGGACGCGGCTGTAAAAGAAGCGCGGGAGCGTGTGCGCGCCGCCGTGAAGAACTGCGGCGCAAAATACCCCGTGAGCCGCATCACCGTGAATCTCGCGCCGGCGGGACGGCGCAAGGAGGGCACGGTGTACGACCTGCCCATCCTGCTGGGCATCCTGTCGGCGGCGGAGGAGATCCCGCCTTTGCCGGAGGAGGCGGCCTTCGTGGGCGAGCTGAGCCTCACGGGCGGGCTGCGCCCCATAAACGGCGTGCTGCCCATGGCCATGGCGGCGCAGCGGGCAGGCATACGCCGGCTCTATGTGCCGGCGGAAAACGCGGCGGAGGCCACGCTGGCGCAGGGTATGACGGTGTACGCCGTGGAAAACGTGGAGCAGCTCATCGCCCACTTGCAGGGCAGAGAGCCGCTGTCCCCCACCCCCGCATGGACGCCGGAGCAGGCGGCGCGAAAGGCGGAGCCGGACTTTGCCGACGTCATGGGGCAGGAAAACGTGAAGCGGGCGCTGGAAATAGCCGCCGCAGGCGGACACAATATTCTGCTCATCGGCTCCCCCGGCTCGGGAAAATCCATGCTGGCCAGGCGCCTGCCCTCCATTTTGCCCGACATGACGCGGGAGGAATCCTTGCAGACCACGGAAATTTACTCCGTGGCGGGGCTGACGGAGGCGCGGCATCCCCTCATCACCCGGCGGCCTTTCCGCAGTCCCCACCACACGGCCTCGGCGGTGTCCCTCACCGGCGGCGGCGCCGTGCCGAAGCCGGGAGAAATTTCCCTGGCGCACAACGGCGTGCTGTTTCTGGACGAGCTGCCGGAGTTTGATAAATCCGCCATGGAGACCCTGCGCCAGCCTCTGGAGGACGGCGTGGTGACCATCACGCGAGCCGCCGGCTCCCTGACACTGCCCAGCCGGTTCATGCTGGTGTGCGCCATGAACCCCTGCCGGTGCGGCTGGTACGGCCACCCCGACCGGAAATGCACCTGCTCGGAAAAGCAGGTGGAGAGCTATATGCGGCGCATTTCGGGGCCGCTGCTGGATCGCATCGACCTGCACGTGGAGGTGCCGTCGGTGGACTACGAGGCCATGCGGCGCAAGGACACGCCGGAGTCCTCGGCGGAGGTACAGAAGCGGGTGAATGCCGCCCGCACGGTGCAGCAGCAGCGCTACGCCGGCACAGACGTTTCCTGCAACGCCTACATGACACCGCCCATGATCGGAAAATACTGCGAGCTGGACGAGCGGTGCGAAAAGCTCATGCGCGGCGCCTTTGACCGGCTGGGGCTGACCGGCCGCAGCCACGACCGCATTCTGCGGGTGGCGCGAACCATTGCCGACCTGGACGGGTCGGAAAACATCCGGCCGGAGCATCTGTCGGAGGCGATACAGTACCGCAGCAGCGATATTTTGAAATGAAGAAAGGGATCGGATGCCCGCGCCGCATGACATCCGTAGGGGTGACCCTTGCGGTCGCCCGCAATCCGGCAAACGGGGCGTCGGGGACGCAGCCCCTACACCCATCTGTCGGCACTCCCTTCTTTCCCTTCCCTTTTCATCTTTAACTATATTTATATAAGGAGAACACCCATGCACGAGATCATTCTGTGCAAGCTGGGCGAGGTGGTCCTCAAGGGGCTGAACCGCCACAGCTTTGAAGCCAAGCTCATGTCGAATATCCGCCGCCGGATGCAGAAGTTCGGCAAGTTCAAAATATACTCCCGCCAGAGCACCATCTATGTGGAACCGGTGGGCGAGGACTGCGATCTGGCCGGCGCTTACGCCGCCTGCAAGCAGGTGTTCGGCCTCATTGCCATCACCAAGGCCGTGCCCTGCGAAAAGAGCAAGGAGGCCATTCTGGAAACGGCCAAGGCCTACCTGGGTGGCGAGCTGCAAAAAGCCAAGTCCTTCAAGGTGGAAACCAAGCGGGCGGACAAGTCCTTTCCCATGGGCTCCATTGAGATCAGCCAGTGGGTGGGCGGCATGCTCCACGACGCCTTCCCCCACCTGAAGGTGGACGTACACGCGCCGGAGCTGACGGTATATGTGGAGGTGCGGGAGGACGCGGCCTATGTCCACGCTCCCGCGGAGCCTGCGGCGGGCGGCCTGCCTCTGGGCATGGGCGGCAGCGCCCTGAGCCTGCTCTCCGGCGGCATCGACTCCCCCGTTTCGTCCTACATGATGGCCAAGCGCGGCGTGGTGCTGGAGATGCTGCACTTCGCGGCGCCGCCCTACACCTCTGATCTCGCGCGGCAGAAGGTATTGCAGCTGGCGCAGGAGCTGACGGCGTGGTGCGGGCGCATGAGCGTACACATCGTGCCCTTAACGGAAATTCAGGAGCAGATCCGCAAGCAGTGTCCGGAGGAGTATTTCACCCTCATCACCCGGCGGTTCATGATGCGCATTGCCGACCGGCTGGCCAAGGAATTTGACTGCCGCGCGCTGGTGACGGGGGAAAATCTGGGACAGGTGGCCAGCCAGACCATGGAGGCTCTGCGGGTCAGCGAGGACGTGACGGATCTGCCTGTACTGCGCCCCCTCATCGGCATGGACAAGGAGGAGATCGTGCGCATCGCGCGGCACATCGGCACCTTCGACACCTCCATCCTCCCCTACGAGGACTGCTGCACCGTGTTCACCCCGCGGCACCCCAAGACCAAGCCCCATGTGGAGGAGGTACGGGAGATCGAGAGCGTGCTGGACACCGAGGGGCTGGTTTCCCGCGCCATGGAGCAGCGGGAAGTGGTGAAGGTCAAGCTGTAAGGAGCGATCACTATGTTTCATCATGCCGAGATCATTGCCGTAGGCTCGGAGCTGCTGCTGGGCAGCGTGGCCAACACCGACGCCCAGTATGTGTCGCAAAAGCTGGCCACCGTGGGGGTGGACGTGCTGTACCACACGGTGGTGGGCGACAATCCGGAGCGGCTGCGGCAGGTGACGGACATTGCCCGCCAACGCTGCGACCTGCTCATTTTCATCGGCGGGCTGGGGCCGACCTATGACGACCTGACGAAGGACACCGTCTGCGCCGCCTTCGGCGTGGCGACGGAATTTCACGAGGATGTCATGGAGGAAATTTCCGGCTATTTCAAAAACGTTTTCCGGCGGGAAATGCCGGACTGCAACCGTCGGCAGGCGTATCTGCCCAAGGGCTGCACGGTGCTGCACAATCCGGTGGGCACCGCCCCGGGCTGCGTTTTCACGGCGGACGGCGTGACGGTGGCCATGCTGCCGGGAGTGCCCCACGAGTGCCGCTATCTCACCGACCACGCCCTGCTCCCCTATCTGCAGGCGCGGCAGGAGAGCATGATTTTGTCCCACACGCTGCACGTGTTCGGGCTGACGGAGCCGAAGGTGCAGGAGGAGCTGGGCGACCTGATGAATGGCGCCGTGAATCCCTCGCTGGCACCCTATGCCAAGGGAGCGGAGGTGCAGCTGCGGCTCACCGCAAAGGCGGCTACGGAAGCGGACTGCGAACGCCTGCTGGCGCCGCTCATGCAGGCGGTGCGGCAGAGGCTGGGAGCGCACGTGTACGGCGTGGACATGGGCAGTCCCGAGCGGCACGCCGTGCAGGCGCTGACAGAGCTGGGACTGACGGTTTCCGCCGCCGAGAGCTGCACCGGCGGGCTTATCGCCAAGCGGTTGACGGACGTGCCCGGCGCTTCAGCGGCCTTTTTGGGCGGCGTGGTGAGCTACACCAACGGCGTGAAGCACGGAGTCTTGGGCGTGCCGGAGGCGCTTTTGCAGCAGTACGGCGCCGTGTCCGAGCCGGTGGCGAAAGCCATGGCGGAGGGCGCACGGCGCATCACGGGCAGCAGCCTCGCCCTGTCGGTGACGGGGCTGGCGGGGCCTGACGGCGACGACCGGGGCAACCCCGTGGGCACCGTTTACATCGGCCTTGCGAAAGCGGGCGGCACGCAGGTGACGCAGCTTTTTCTCAAGGGCGACCGGAAAAGCATACGCCAGCAGGCGGCGGACTACGCCTTTGCCCTGCTGAACAAATATTTGCAGAAGATAAATCCATAAATAAAAGGAGAAAATGGAACCATGGCAAAGAACAACACCCCCTACGATCCCTACCGCAGCCAGCAGGAGGCCATTCGCAAGGCCAAGGGCAACCCCAACAAAAACCGGCACCACAAGAAGAACAACTCCAACTACGGCGGCGGGGACTACCTGAAGGAAAAGGCCAGCCAGAAGGCAGCGCAGAAGGACGCCGAAAAGGTCAAGCTGCCTCTGTGGCTGAAGATCTGCCTGGGCGCTCTGTTCGTGCTGCTGATCGCCTCGCTGATTCTGCGGCTGACGGTTTATAAGGACAATCTGGCCATGAACTATGCGTCTTCCCTGCTGCTGGGCCTCACCTGCGGCGCCCTGTTTTACACCCGCCGCTTCCGGCACACCAAGAAGGACGGCAAGTTCTACGGCCTTATCTCCGCCCTGCTGGCCATCATGGCCGTGATCTACGGCGGCATGGGCATCATCGGGCTGCTGAACATACTGGGCGTGCTGTAAAAACAGGAATTTTCCTGTTGACAATCCCGCCGAATGTGGTAAAATGACAAGCAATACAGCACAAATGCAAAGATGGGGACGAGTAGCTCCGGTCTTTCGGTGCCAAGAGATCCGCCGGTTTGGTGCAAGGCGGAGGCCGAAGCCGCAGCGAATATCACCCCGGAGCTTCCGGCTGAACGAAGGATCTTTTCAGTAAGCACGGACGGCAGAGGGCCGTTATCAACCCTCGCCCACGGATGGTGGGAGCAGAGTGGCCGCTTCGCGCGGCAACAAGAGTGGTACCGCAGAGGTTTTTTTCATCGCCTTTGTCTCTTAGCAGGAGGCAAAGGCGATTTTTTGTCGCTGGCGAAAATTCCTGCGGAATTTTCTGCCAAAGGGCTTGCAGTCTGCGGGCGACAAACTCAGCGAGGCTTTTTTGTTTCGTTTTCAATTTTGTTTGCAAAATACTGATATATGGAGGTACATCATGGAGTACAAAAGCACACTGAACATGACCAAGAGCGGCTTTCCCATGCGGGCAGGTCTGCCCAAGCGGGAGCCGGAGATGCTCAAGCACTGGGAGGAGCTGGATCTTTACAACGAGCTGCTGAAAAAGAATGAAGGCAAGCCCCTTTTTAACCTGCACGACGGCCCTCCCTTCTCCAACGGCGCCCTGCACATGGGTCACGCCCTGAACAAGTCCCTGAAGGACTTCATCACCCGTATGTACGCCATGCGGGGCTACTACACCCCCTATATCCCCGGCTGGGACAACCACGGCATGCCCATCGAAAGCGCCATCATCAAGCAGAACAAGCTCAACCACAAGGCCATGAGCGTGGCGGATTTCCGCACCGCCTGCCATGAGTTTGCCGACCACTACATTGACGTGCAGCGGGAGGGCTTCAAGCGCATGGGCGTGGTGGGCGACTGGGAGCATCCCTACAAGACCATGGATCCCGGCTTTGAAGCGCAGGAAGTCCGCGTGTTCGGCAAGATGTATCGCAACGGCCACATCTACAAGGGTCTCAAGCCCGTGTACTGGTGCGCCCATGACGAGACCGCTCTGGCCGAGGCCGAGATTGAATATAAGGACGACCCCTGCACCACGGTGTATGTGAAGTTCCCCATGAACGATGATCTGGGCAAGCTGGACCATCTGGACAAGAACAAGCTCTTCTTCGTCATCTGGACCACCACCATCTGGACCCTGCCCGGAAACCTGGCCATCGCCCTGCATCCCGATGAGAGCTACGCCGTGGTGAAGGCTCCCAACGGCGAAATGTACATCATGGCCGAGGCGCTGGTAGAGAAAGTCATGAAGATCGGCGGCTTCGACAGCTATGAGATCGTGGAAACGCACCCCGGCTCCTTCTATGAAAATATGCTGGCCAGCCACCCCTTCCTGCCCAAGACCAGCCGGCTGGTGCTGGCGGACTATGTGACCATGGACTCCGGTACCGGCTGCGTCCACACCGCCCCCGGCTTCGGCGCCGACGACTACGAGACCTGCAAGCGCTACGGCATGGACATGGTGGTGCCCGTGGACGATCAGGGTCGCCACACCGACTACGCTGGCAAGTACGCCGGAATGGGGACCGACGAGTCGAATCCCGTCATTCTGGCGGACATGAAGGCCGCCGGCTCCCTCTTTGCCAGCGAGGAGATCGTGCACAGCTATCCCCACTGCTGGCGCTGCAAGAACCCCATCATCTTCCGCGCCACTCCCCAGTGGTTCTGCTCGGTGGATTCCTTTAAGGACGAGGCCATTGCCGCCTGCGAGGATGTGCGCTGGGTGCCCGCCTGGGGCAAGGATCGTATGCGCTCTATGATTTTGGAACGCACCGACTGGTGCATCAGCCGCCAGCGCCGCTGGGGTCTGCCCATCCCCGTGTTCTACTGCAAGGATTGCGGCAAACCCATCTGCACCGAGGAGAGCATCGAGGCCGTTGCCTCCCTGTTTGAGAAAAAAGGCTCCAACGCCTGGTTTGACATGGAGGCAGAGGACATTCTGCCCAGCGGCTTCACCTGCCCCCACTGCGGCAAGAGCGCCGGCTTTGAGAAGGAAACGGACACGCTGGACGGCTGGTTCGACTCCGGCTCCACCCACTTTGCCGCCATGGAGCGGGATCAGGGCTTCTGGCCCTCCACCATGTACATCGAGGGTCTGGACCAGTACCGCGGCTGGTTCCAAAGCTCCCTGCTGGTGTCCGTGGGCGCTCTGGGGCGCGGCGCTCCCTTCAAAGAGTGCGTGACCCACGGCTGGACGGTGGACGGCGAGGGCAAGGCCATGCACAAGTCCCTCGGCAACGGCATGGATCCCGCCGAGATCTTCAACAAGTACGGCGCCGATCTGCTGCGCCTGTGGGCGGGCTCCTCGGACTACCATGTGGATGTGCGCTGCTCGGACGAGATTTTCAAGCAGCTGAGCCAGAACTACCTGAAGTTCCGCAACACCTGCAAGTTCTGCCTGGACAATCTGGTGAATTTTGACCCCAACGACCTGGTGAAGCCTGCGGACATGCTGCCCCTTGATAAGTGGGCCATGACCCGTCTCAACGACCTCATCGGCAAGGTCTTCGGCTGGTACGACAACTATGAGTTCCACTCCGTGTCCCACGCCATCAATGATTTCTGCGTGGTGGATCTCAGCTCCTTCTACTTCGACATCATCAAGGATCGGCTGTACTGCGACGAGGCCGAGGGCATTGAGCGCCGCAGCGCCCAGACCGCGCTGTATCTCATTCTGGACGCCATGACCCGTATGTTCGCGCCCATTCTGGCCTTCACCTGCGACGAGGTGTGGCTGGCCATGCCTCACCGCAGCGAGGACGACGGGCGCAATGTCCTCTTTAACGAGATGGTGCAGCCCTACATCCAGTATGCCCTCTCCGACGAGGAGATGTCCAAGTGGAGCCGCATCGCCGCCCTGCGCAGCGCCGTGAACGGCGCGCTGGAGCAGGCGCGGGCGGACAAGGTCATCGGCAAGAGTCTGGAAGCCGCCGTGGCTCTGACCGTGCCGCAGGAGGACGCCTTCCTGCAGGAGATGGACGAGGACGCGCTGGCAGACCTGTTCATCGTGTCGCAGGTGCAGCTCACCGTGGGCGACGAAGTGAAGGTGTCCGTGAAGGCCGCCGAGGGCGCCAAGTGCGGCCGCTGCTGGAAGGTGCTGCACAGCGTAAAGGCCGTGGGCGAGCACGAGGCTCTGTGCCCCCGCTGCGCCGCCGTGATGGCAAAGCTCCCGAAAGTGGAATAAAACACTTGCATTTCCCGCAAAAGTGTGTATAATGATGGGGTGGAACGAGTTTGTTCCACCCCATTTTTCCATATCCGGGCTTGTAGCTCAGCTGGGAGAGCGTTCGGTTCGCATCCGAGAGGTCGAGGGTTCGAATCCCTTCAGGTCCACCATAATGTGGAGATAAAAAAGATGTCTCCTGCGAAAAGCCCGAATATATCGGGCTTTTTTGCTACCCAAACGGCGATTTTTCTCTGTACCAAAACGCAGATGTAAAATCGCCGTTTTCCCTTTGTGGATAGACTTGAACTCCCGAAAAGTAAATATCTGTTGTACCGTACTCTACGAATTCATACCAGTTGTTGTCATCAAGAGAATTCTCACCGTTGATGGCTACAACAGCACGTTTTCACCACCTATAAAGAGAGCGGCAAACGGCGTCTGGCGCTGGCCGAGCGCCTGCGGAAACTGCCGCTGGCCTTTTTCGGCAAGCGGGATCTGGCCGACCTCATCAGCACCATCATGGCCGACCTGCAAACCGGCGCCCAGAACCGGACCATCTGACGCATCTTATATGAACTTATATCGGGAGGACAGGCCGCGGTCTGCCCTCCCTTTTTGCGGAAAACACAGCCTACTCCGGCGGACAAAAGCATTGATGTGTTCTGCATTCCCGCACAAAAAATCGGTATTTCCGAATGTTTGAACATTTACAAGCCCCATGAATTGTGTTACAATACAAAAAAATATGCTGCTCATCTGCGCTCGCGCCTCTCGGGGCAGTCGGAACCGGCCATTAAAAAGCAGGAAGGAGACCGCCATGGAACAAGTGGAAAAAGGGCAGGTCAAGTCGCTCATCAAGGCGCTGGAGCTGGTGGATATCCTCAGCCGGAATCAGGCGCCCATGACGCTGCAGGAGCTGCATCAGACCTCCGGCTATCCCAAAAGCACCATCTACTCCCTCCTCTCCACCCTGCGCACCTACGGCTGTATCCGGCAGGAGGCGGACGGACGCTACTATCTGGGCACCAAGCTCTTTCAGTGGGGCTGCGGCGTGTACGCCTCCTGGGACATCACCCGTCTGGCGCGCCCCTATCTGGAGCGGCTGGCGCAGGCCACCGGTGCCACGGCGCTGCTCTCCCGCGTAGAGGGCAGCAGCATCACGGTCATTGACCAGTGCGTCAACAGCTCGGGGATACGGGTGGCCTCGGAGATCGGGAGCCACGTTTCCCTCCACGCCACCTCGCAGGGAAAGCTCCTCCTGGCCTCCTTCTCCGACTCCGCCGTGCGGCGGCTGCTGCCGGCGGGAAAAATGCAGGTCTTCACGCCCCACACGCTGGTGGAGCTGCCGGCGCTGCTGGAGGATCTGACCCGCATTCGGGAGCAGGGCTACGCCATTGAAAACGGCGAGTACAAGATCGGCTTACGCTCCGTGTCCGCTCCGGTGTATAATCGAGAAAACAGGATCGAGTACATCATCAGCGCCGTGGGTCTGTTCCGCCGGATCGAGTCCGACGAGTTCGGGCAGGTGATCTGCCAGACCTGCGCCGACGCTCGGGCGCTGTCCCAGCAAAACGGCGGGCAAGGCTGAGAAGTAACACCGCTTAGGAAGGATATGGACAACGAAACGGAAAGCAGCAGCATTTCTATTGCTTTTATCTGTGCTTCTGGTAGGCTGCGGAGCCGATATTTCCGCCTATCAGGACAGGGAGATCCTCGTGGTGGGACTGGCGGAGGAGGACTTTTCCGTCACCCCCGCCAGCTCTCCGAGATGCAATGCACCTCGGAAACGGCCACCGGCCAGTCGGCCAAAGCCGGCACCGTGACGGTCTACGGCCCCGCGCCGGACACCTTCCTCGCCCACTACGGGCGGGACAAGTCCGAATTCAAGTGCATCCGCTTCACGGCGGAGGACAGGTACGACGTGGTGCTCGGCCCCGTGACGCGGGAGAAGCGCACCGAGAGCCTCTCCGTTGCCAACGGGTCAAAGCCGCTGGATGCCTACCAGCAGCCCATGCGCGTGGTGATCCACGGCGGCAGCTCCGGAAACTGGGTGCACATGGTGACGAAAATAGAGTTCGTCCCCCTGGAGAGCGGACAGTAAGCGGCCAAAAAAGTTGTATAATCTGTCATTTTTAGGAAAAATAGCAAGTTTTATTTGTCGAAAACCAATTCATATAGAATAATTTGAAATCAGACGGGAGGGAGACACCATGCGCACCAGAGAAGGCCGGCGGGGTCTGCTGTTCATCTGCATATTGGCGGCGGCGCTGCTGGCGCTGTTCCTCCTGTCCTTCTGGCTGGGGCGCTACGACGTGCCGCCCTCGGACGTGATCCGGATCCTGCTCTCCCGCATTTTCCCCATAGACGCAAGCTGGACGGAGCAGATGGAGGCGGCGGTGCTGAACATCCGGCTGCCCCGCATTCTGCTGGCCTGCATGGTGGGCTGCAGCCTGGCCACCGCCGGCACGGCTTACCAGAGCGTGTTCCGCAACCCCATGGCGGCGCCGGACATTCTGGGCGCCTCCTCCGGCGCGTGCTTCGGCGCGGCGCTGGCCATTCTGCTGGGCTTTTCCCGCAGCGGCATCACGGCGCTGGCCTTTATAAGCAGCCTGCTGTCCGTGGCGCTGGTGTACACCATTGCACGGCGGACGAAGGGCAATCGGGTGACTTCGCTTTTGCTGGCGGGCGTGATGATCGGGTCGCTGTTTTCCGCCTGCACGTCCTATGTGAAGCTGGTGGCCGACCCCTCAAACCAGCTGCCGGCCATCACCTACTGGCTCATGGGCAGCCTTTCCGGCACGCGGATGAATGTGGTGGCCTTTGCCGCCGTTCCCATGCTCATCGGTCTTGCGCCGCTGCTGATTTTGCGCTGGCGGATCAATCTGCTGACCTTGGGCGAGGAGGAGGCGCGTTCCATGGGCGCGAACACCAATCGGCTGCGGCTGGTGGTGATCCTGTGCGCCACGGTGCTCACGGCGGCCAGCGTGGCCGTCAGCGGCATGATCGGCTGGGTGGGACTGGTGATCCCGCATCTGAGCCGGAAGCTGGTGGGCAACGACTGCCGGCATCTGCTGCCCGCCTCGGCGCTGTTCGGCGCCATATTTTTGCTGCTGGTGGACAACATCTCCCGCAATCTGCTGGCGACGGAGATCCCCATCGGCATCCTGACGGCCTTTGTGGGCGCGCCGTTCTTCCTGTATCTCATGACGCGAAAGGAGCATCTGCTATGATCCTCTCGTGTGAAAATCTGAGCTTTTCCTACGGCACGCACGAGGTGCTGCGGGAGGTACGCTTCGGCGTGGAAAAGGGGGAATTTCTCTCCCTGCTCGGCCCCAACGGCGTGGGAAAAAGCACGCTGTTCCGCTGCATACTGGGGACGCTGACGGATTATCGGGGCAGCGTCTTCGTGGAGGGGCAGGAGATACGCACCCTCTCCCAGCGGGAGCGGGCGCAGCGCATCGCCTACATCCCCCAGACACACCGCCCCACCTTCGGCTACACGGTGCTGGACACCGTGCTCATGGGCACCACGCGCACCCTCTCCCCCTTCGCCCCGCCCAGGCAGGCGCAGGTGGACATGGCCATGGCCGCCATGGAGCGAGTGGGTGTGACGGAGCTGGCGGAGCGGAACTTTGCCCATCTCTCCGGCGGCGAGCAGCAGCTGGTGCTCATTGCCCGCGCCATTGCCCAGCAGTCGGACATTCTCATTATGGACGAGCCCACCTCGGCGCTGGATTACGGCAATCAGCTACGCATTTTGCAGCAGGTGCGCGCCCTGAGCCGAGAGGGCTACACCGTGCTTCTGAGCACCCACAACCCCCAGCACGCCCTGACCTTTGCCGACCGCGTGCTGGCGCTCCACGACGGCGCCGTGGCTGCCAACGGCTCGGCCAAGGAGGTGCTGACGCCGGAGCTGATCCGCAGGCTCTATCGGGTGGAGGCCACGCTGGCGGACACCGCCGGCGGCATCGTCATCGTGCCGCTGATGGAGGTGGAGCGGTAATGTTTCAGTGGAACGAGGAAATGGTGCGCTTTATGCGCACGGCTTCGGAATACGGCGACTACCACCGGCGGCTGGTGCAGCGGATGCGGCCGGCGCTGCATAGTGCGGATCACATCTGCGACGCAGGGTGCGGGCTGGGCTACCTGAGTCTGGCGCTGGCGCCCTATGTGCGGCGGGTGACAGCGGCGGATCGCAGCGAGGCGGCGCTGGACGTCCTACGGCAGAACTGCGCCGCGCGGGGCATCCGGAACATCGACATTCTTTCCGGCGAATTGCAGCCCGTCCCTTTGGCGGCACCCTATGACGCCATGGTGTTCTGCTTCTTCGGACGCATGGAGGAGATCGCCGCCGTGGCCAAGGCGCAATGCCGCGGCACGGTGTTCGTTTTCAAAAAAAATTACACCAGCCACCGGTTCTCCGTGGGGGAGCACCCCGCCGGATGGGACAGCTTTCGGGCGGGGGCGGACTGGCTCACGGAGCGCGGCGTGCCCTTTGAAGCGGAGACGCTGGAGCCGGAAATGGGGCAGCCCTTTCGGAGCATGGAGGAGGCGCGGCAGTTCTTCCGCCTTTACAGCCGCGACGCGGACAAGGCCGCCATTACCGACGAATTCCTGCGCGGCAGGCTGGCGGAGACCGGACGGGAGGACTTTCCCCTGTATCTGCCCCACAAGCGGCAAGTGGGATATCTGCAATTTGAGAGCAAAGATCTATGATAAAAGGAGAGCAAAGCATGAAAGCAAAGAAACGGATGGCGCTGCTGCTGGCCGTGGTCATGATTTTGGGTCTGGCCGCCTGCGGCAGCAAGAAGCCGGCGGAGAATCCCAACGCCACCCGCATTTTCACCGACTCCACGGGGCGCGAGGTGGAGGTGCCCGCCAAGATCGACAAGGTGGCTCTCAGCGGCCCGCTGGCACAGATCGTCCTGTTCGCCCTGTGTCCGGACAAGCTGGTGGGCGTTTCCAACGCATGGAGCAAGGATGCGCAGGAATTTCTGGACGAAAAATACTTTAATATGCCCCAGATCGGCCAGCTTTACGGCGGCAAGGGCGAGCTGAATCTGGAGACTCTGCTCCGGAGCGGCGCGCAGGTGGTCATTGATGTGGGCGAGACCAAGGGCAGCATCAAGGAGGACATGGACGCCCTGCAGCAGCAGACGGGCATCCCCTTTGTCCACATCTCCGCCGAGATGCGTTCCTATCCCCAGGCCTACCGGATGCTGGGCGATCTGCTGGGCATGAAGGACGAGGCCGAGAAGCTGGCCGCTTACTGCGAAAAAATTTACGACCGCACGAAGACCATTGTCGGCAGCGTGGAGAAGGCCAACGTGCTGTACGTCACCGGCGACATGGGGCAGAACGTCATTGCCAAAGGCTCCTATCACGCCGAAATTCTGGATCTGCTGACCAACAATCTGGCTCAGGTGGACGAGCCGTCCTCCAAGGGCACCGGCAACGAGGTCAGCATGGAGCAGATCCTCACCTGGAACCCCGACGTGGTGATCTTCGCGCCGGAGAGCATTTATTCCATTGTGAAAAACGACGCCGCGTGGCAGAGCATCACCGCCATTAAGAACGGCGATTACTATGAGGTGCCCTTCGTCCCCTACAACTGGATGGGCTTCCCCCCCTCCGTGCAGCGGTATCTGGGCATGATGTGGCTGAGCAAGGTGCTCTACCCCGAGGCCACGGCGGACTACGACCTCTGCAGCGACGTGCAGGAGTATTACAAATTGTTCTACCACTGCGACATCACGCGGGCGCAGTATGACGCGCTGGTGGCCAACTCGCTGGGAAAGTAACGCATTTTAACCCCCCGCCGTCTGTTTTCTTTGTGCAGGCGGCGAGGGTTTTTATGGGCAGGGGTACAAAATTGTTAATTTAGCCAAAAACAGCTTGCCATTCTTCTTAAAATAGGGTAATATAAACCGTAAGGCGGCGCATAAGCCCGCCATTTATCCCCGCCGCCGGACGGCACTCCACTTCATGGCGTGCGGCGGTCAAAAAAAGGAGGAAAAAAGCCCGCTGTGACTGGCGGTGCGGCAGTGTGGAGACCTGCCGTAAAGCGGCGCGTCCATTGCGGCGGCCGCGAGGCTGCTCCTTGCGGAGGCAGAGCAGCCGCAGTCAAAGAAAGATGGCAAAAGTCATTCTCAAGAACCTGAAGAAAGTCTACCCCCACACCGAGAAGAAAAAGAAGGCCAAGAAGGGCGAGGAGGTCAAAAAGTCCAATCTGCAGATCACGGACGAAGGCGTCGTGGCGGTGCAGGACTTCAACCTGGAGATCGCCGACAAGGAGTTCATTGTGCTGGTTGGCCCCTCCGGCTGCGGCAAGTCCACCACCCTGCGCATGATCGCCGGCCTTGAGGAGATCAGCGGCGGCGAGCTTTACATCGGCGACAAGCTCATGAACGACGTGGAGCCGAAGGACCGCGACATCGCCATGGTCTTCCAGAGCTACGCCCTTTACCCCCACATGACGGTGTACGAAAACATGGCCTTCTCCCTGAAGCTGAAGAAGACCCCCAAGGACGAGATTGACCGCAAGGTGAGGGAGGCCGCGGAAATTCTGGACATCACCCAGTATCTCGACCGCAAGCCCAAGGCACTGTCCGGCGGCCAGCGGCAGCGCGTGGCCATCGGTCGCGCCATCGTGCGCGACCCGCAGGTGATGCTCATGGACGAGCCTCTCAGCAATCTGGACGCCAAGCTGCGCAACGAGATGCGCGCTGAGATCATCAAGCTGCGCCAGCGCATCAACACCACCTTTGTATACGTTACCCACGACCAGACCGAGGCCATGACGCTGGGCGACCGCATCGTCATCATGAAGGACGGCTTCATCCAGCAGATCGGCACCCCGCAGGAGGTGTTCGACCACCCCGCCAACCTGTTTGTGGCCGGCTTTATCGGCACGCCGCAGATGAACCTGTTTGACGCCAAGCTGGTGAAAAACGGTGAGAAGTACGCCGTGGCCATCGGCGGCGTTACCGTGGAGCTCAGCGACGAGAAGCAGGCGCGCCTGCAGGCCAACAACGTGGAGCCGCAGGACGTCACGCTGGGCGTCCGTCCCGACCACCTGATGCTCTGCGCCGACGGCATCAAGGGCACGGTGGACGTAAGCGAGCTGATGGGCTCCAGCGTACACCTCCACATCACCGCCGAGGGCAAGGACGTTATCGTCATCGTGCCCACCAACGGCGCCGCCGCCAACTTCCCCATGGGCAGCGAGGTGAACCTCATCTTCGGCGGCAATGTGGCGCACGTTTTCAGCAAGGAAACAGGCAAGAATTTGGAGTGGTAAGCCGCTGCAAGAAAAAATCGACCCGTCCTCCGAAACGGAGGGCGGGTTTTTCGGCTTGTTTATGCGGGCTGCGGCGGGTCATTCCAGAAAGGTGCGCACGACGCTGCGCACGCAGCGGCGCTGGCTGTCTGACAACCTGCGGTATTCAGCCAGGAGCCGCGCTTCCTCCGGCGAAAGGGCGGACTCCGGCGGAGCGGCGTGCCCCGTCAGGCAGTCTAAGGAGGTGCGGAAGAAGTCGGCCAGATGAATAAGGGTCTCCATACCCGGCTCGATATTGTGGTTTTCGTACTTATTGATGGACTGCCGGTATGCGTGGGGCTGGTCGTAAGGGGCGAAGCCGGAGGCTTATTTCTATTGTGCATACTGATATAGCAAAAATGCAGAGCTTGGGGACAATTCTTACAGATTTTTTGAAAAAAACTCTCGGAAACGGGTTCCGAGAGTTTATATTTTTTACAATGTCAGAAAATCCCGCAGGAATTTTCGACAGGCGTTTTACCCCCAGAGGGCGGTGAGCATGGGGATGATCTGCTTTTTGCGGCTCATGACGCCGGGGAGGAAGAGGGTGTTGTCCTTGGGCTCCACGGAGAAGGCGTTGCGGATGGCGTCGTCGCTGCCCACATACAGAAGCTGCGTGCCCTCCAGAAGCACGTCTGTGAGCATAAGGAGCACCATGTCGTAGTGATGCTCGTCGCGGAGGCGGTTCATCTCTTTGAGCAGCTCGTCCTTGCGGCTCATGATGTCCAGCGAGTCCAGACAGGTGATCTGGCTCACGCCCAGCACCTGCTCGGCGATGTGGAACTCCTTGAAATCCGAGGCGATCATCTCCTGCACGGGCTTATCGGGGCTGACGGAGGAGAAAAGTTCCTTGCCCAGATCGTCCAGATTGATATTGGCGATGCGGGCCAGACGCTCGGCCATGGAAATATCCCGCTTGGTGCAGGTGGGGGACTTGAACATCACCGTGTCGGACAGGATGGCCGCGGCCATGAGGCCGGCCATGGAGCCGGAGGGAATGACGCCGTGCTCCTGATACATGGCGGCGATGATGGTGTTGGTGCTGCCCACAGGCTCATTGCGCACATAAATGGGCTGGCCGGTCTGGATATCTGCCAGACGGTGGTGGTCGATGATCTCCAGTATCTCCGCCTGATCCAAGCCCGGCACGGACTGAGACACCTCGTTATGATCCACCAGCACCACCTGCTTGCGGCGGGGGCGCAGCAAGTGGTAGCGGGACAGGGTGCCCACGACGTTTTCGTTTTCGTCCAGCACGGGGTAGCTGCGGTAGCGGCTCTTGAGCACCACCTCGCGGACGTCGTCTATGTAGTCGTCCAGATGGAAGCACACGATCTCGCCCCGCTGGCAGGGACGGGAGATGGGAATGGCCTGATAGATCAGGCGGCACACGCGGCCGGCGGGGAATGGCGTGGAGATGATGCAGGTGTCGCCCTCGTAATTTTCCAGATTCGGGTCGATCTCCGCGCGGCAGATGATGAGGCAGCTCACCTTCTGATCCAGCGCGCGCCGGATCATGTCCGGCTGGCTGGCGCAGAGGACGATGTTGTTGCTGCCGGAAAAGCGCAGGTTCTCGGCGGCCTGGGGCATGGCCACCACCACGTTGCCGCTGATGCTGGTGGGGATGCCGCTGCCCTCGTTGACGATGCGCCCCTCCAGCACGCTGACCAGATTGAACACCGGCAGCTCCTCCACATGGGAGTCCACCAGCGTCTCCATGCTGAAGGTGGCGATGTCGCCGGCGGAGAGCATGCCGTAGAGCGTGCCGTCGTCATTCACCACAGGGACGGCGGAAATGCGCTGCTCGTGCATCACATGCCACGCCCGATCCATGGTGACGGAGGAGCTTAAACAGGGGGGCGTGTCATAATCCAGATCGCAGACCTGGGTGCGCACCGTGCGCAAAGACAGCGGCTCCTCGAAGCCGAAGTGCCGGAGCATACGGCCGGTCTCGTCGCTGACATGACCCAGATGCGCCGCCACATACTGCCGGTCGCCCAGAGCGTTGCGCAGAGCGGCATAGGACATGGCCGCCACGATGGAATCCGTGTCGGGATTGCGGTGGCCGGTGACAAAAATCTCGTTCATGCTGTCGCCTCCTGTTGGTCTTTTTTTCATTATAAAACGCCGTGGGGGGTATTTCAATACGAGGATATGCTAAAATTTGCATTCCATGGGGGATTTTTTCCGTGAAAAGGCAGAGGTGGGGGGATTTTGAGTGGAAAGCGGAAAGTTGGGGGACGGATTGCCACACCGGTGTGCGCACCGGTTCGCAATGACATTTTTTGGGGGGTGCGGCGGGTGTCGGCGGGGCGTCGGGGACGCCGCCCCCTATGGATGGCATGAGGGTGCGGTACATGTCGGCGGCGGGGTGAGGGCACGCCGCCCTACGGGGGGATGGGTGCAGGGCGGGGGCGGAAAATGAAAAAACGGACTGCGCGGGCGGTGGGAGGCACCGGCCGACAGTCCGTTTTTTGCGGCGTTTACGGCCGCTTATTGCGTTTCATATTTGGCGGGCTGCGCTGCCCGCAAGGGGGTCACTCGTAGGCGATGGTGTCTACATAGTCGGCGGATTCTTCATAGGTTTGGTTGAAGATCTCCTCCGCGTTTTCGATGATGTCCCAATCCTGCAGGAGCTGCAGGGTGCGGGTACACTGGGTGTTCAGGAACAGGTCGGCGAAGACATTGCCCTGGAAGTTCTGCAGGTGGATGGCCAGGTTGCAGCGCTCCTGCTCATAGAGATCCACCGCGGACATATCCATGGCGGCGGCGTCCTCCAGAATGGCCTCGTACAGCGCGCGGCACTGCTCCTGCGACAGCATATCCTGCTTGATGCCGCCCTTGCCGAGATCGTAGTAGCCGGCCTGGATGTCGCTGAGGGTGAGGCCGGAGTTTTCGTCCATGACCATGCTGCGGCGGAAGCTGTCCGTTTCCAGCATGGGGAGGATGTTCTTCTGGTCGTCGGAGCGCAGGTCGTAGCGGCGGGTGAAGACGCGGCCGTCCTCCATGACATAGCTGAAGGTGATGGGGCGGCCGATGAAGCCGTCGGCGTTGTCCGTGCGGCTCTGGAAGTATTTATGCGCCTCGATGACGGCGGCGATCTCCGAGGGGTCGCCCGTGACGCAGTCGCCGGTCTGGCTGTTGGTGTAGATCCGAACGGTCTGCACCTGATCGGCCTTGGGGATGCGGCTCTCATAGCCGAAGACGTCCGCCTTCATGGACAGGAGGATGCCCGTGATGATCACGCACAGGATGATAAGCTCCGGCCAGATTTTTCTGAAGACACGGGGGGTCTTGGCGATGAGCATCTGGCTGCCGGTCATGCACACCAGACCCAGCAGCACCGTGCAGGCGAGCAGAGTGCCCAGGGCATTGGTGTGGCCGAACAGCATCGCAAAGAACAGACCCAGACCCAAGCCGCCCAGCAGACCCACCAGCCAGCGCACAACGGGCTGCAGAGGCTTGAAGGCCAGCGTGTCGCCGGAGCGCTCGCTGCGGCGAATGCGGCAGAGCACGCAGCTTGTCACCAGCAGACCCACGGCCACGAGGCCATAGACCAGCATAGTCACCCAAGCCTCCGTGGACACAAATGTGTCATTCGCATTACTGGTGCGGTATATGATGGTGCCGCCGCCAAAGCTCCAGTTCAGACGCATCACCGGCGTGAGCCATGTCACAATGTCATTGCCGCTCAGGTCGAGAAGGCTACCATTGTAGCTGGGGTAGAAAATATCGCACAGGGCGCTCATCAGCAGCCGCGCCAGAACGGCCACGCAGTTTGCGCCGGCATAGGCCACCAGCGCCGCCGGCAGCCAGCCCGTGAGGGTGCAGCACAGCACGCCCAGCGCGAAGAACAGCAGGAACATCACCACTGTGCTCAGCAGCCACGTCAGGCTCTCGCCCCACAGGACGCCCTTGCCCGCCTGCGCCAGCACCGTCAGCAAAAACACCACCACATCGCCGCACAGCACGCCGCCCACGCCGCACAGCACATGGGTGCGGTACTGGCAGCTGCGGCTCAGGGGGAAGCTGTGCAGGCCGTAGGTGGCGCGGGTGCTACTGAGGTAGGAGAACAGCGCCGCCGCCAGAACGATGCCGGCCAAGAGATTGAACCACACGGAGATGGCCAAGGCGCTCGACAAAATGTGCTCAATGGTCTGGCGGAAAAAATCCGGAGAGGTCTCCATCAGGTTGCGCCACAGGTTCATGGGCAAAAACAGCAGCCACAGCAGGGTGTAGCCGCCCAGAAGCGGCCAGCAGCGGCGCAGATCGCTGCGCAGCAGAGCCGGATTATACAAGGATCTTGTGAGCAACATCGTCCGCACCTCCTAATTCATAGATGAAAATTTCCTCCAGCGTCAGGGGAATGGCCTCCAGCAGCACGGGATCGGTGATCTGCATACGGCGGCAGATCTCCTCGCTGTTGCCGCGCATGATATAGGTGTGCACCCGACCCACACGGGAATGGTGCAAAATTTGCAGCTCGGCGGGGAGAGTCGGCTCCTCTGCCGTTTTGTAGGCCACCTGGAGCTTGACGGTGGTGTCCTGCAGGTCGGAGAGGGTGCGCTCCAGAAGCACCTTGCCCTTGTCCATGATGCCCACATGGTCGCACACGTCCTCCAGCTCCCGAAGGTTGTGGCTGGAGAGGAGCACCGTGGTGCCACGGGCAGCCACGTCGTCCAGCAGCACCTGCCAGACCTGCCGGCGCATGACGGGATCCAGCCCGTCCACCGGCTCATCCAGCACCAGATACTCCGGCAGGCAGCTTATGGTGATCCAGAAGGCCGCCTGCCGCTGCATTCCCTTGCTCATGCGCCGGATGGTCTTTTTCTCCGGCAGCTGAAACAGCTCCCGCAGGCGCTCGAACCGCTCCCAGTCGAAGCGGGGATAAAGGCCGGCGTAGAGAGCGGCCATTTCCCGAATGGTGGACTGGTTATAATAGAACCAGTCATCGGGAATAGACACGATGTTTTCCTTTACATGGCGGTTTTCATATACCGGCACGCCGTTTACCACCACCTCGCCGGAATCCTGCCTGAACACGCCGGTAATGTGGCGCAGCAGGGTGGATTTGCCGGCGCCGTTGGGGCCGACAAGGCCGTACACAGCCCCCTTGGGCACCGTGAGGGTGGCGCCCCGCAGGGCGGCAAAGCCGTCAAAGGTTTTCACCAGATCTCGCACTTCAATCATTTCTCTCTTCCTCCTTCCACAGCGTCGACCACTGCTGCTCCGTCATGCCCAGATGCCGCAGCTCCTCGATGGTTTCCCGCAGGGACGCCGTCAGCTCCGCCATGCGGCGGGCGTTCTGGTCGCCGTCCTCCGCCACGAAGCTGCCCCGTCCGGCCACGGAATACACATACCCCTCCGCCTCCAGCTGGGCGTAAGCCCTTTGAATGGTGTTGGGGTTGATGGCCAGCTCCGTGGCCAGCTTGCGCACGGAGGGGAGCTGGTCGCCCGCCTGCAGCACCCCGCTGAGCATCAGCCGCCGCAGTCCGTCCCGCACCTGCCGGTGGAGGGGTCGGCCATCCCGATAGTCCAAATGCAGCACGCGTTATGCCTCCTTTCGGTGTGTTTAGTGTATTATTCGTATTAGTACAGTGAATATACCACAGGTTTTTTTCCCTGTCAAGGGGGGAAATGGGAATATTTTTTCGGGGGGTGGGCAAAATGGGAGGAGTGGATGCGAGGGGGGTACGGATTGCCACACCGGCGTGCGCGCCGGTGCGCAATGACATTTTTTGGGGGTGCGGTGCGTGTCGGCGGCGCTTTTTTTACATATTTATATAAGGAGGGAGCGGCATGGAAGCTATGGTTTATGAAAAGGGGTGCATCCGCTGCGGGCTGTGCGCGGCGGTGTGTCCGGAGGTGTTCTCCATTCTGCCCGGGGAGGCCGCCCGCGCCGAAACAGGCGACATTCCCGACGCAGTGCAGATCGAGGCGCAGGCCGCCGCCGAGGGCTGCCCCGTGGACGCCATTACAATTCATTAAAAAACTTCCCGTTTCTGCAAATTCATGCTTTACAAGCGGCCGATAGTGTGCTATTTTATTAGAGTACGCACGCTATGCGTGCAAATTGCCCCTGCCTTAGTCCCGCGGATGCTTCACCCGTCCCGAAACTCAGACAGCGGGCACACATAAAAGAAAGGTGGAAACACAACCATGATGCTGAAAGATCAGAAGACCTCTATCATCGAGGCCAACCGTACCCACGAGACCGACACCGGCTCTCCCGAAGTCCAGGTCGCCATCCTCACCGAGCGCATCAACCAGCTGACCGCTCACCTGAAGGTGCATCCTCATGACTTCCACAGCCGCCGCGGTATGCAGATGATGATCGGTAAGCGCCGTCGTCTGCTGGACTATCTGGCCAAGAAGGACATTGAGCGCTATCGTGCCCTCATCGCCAAGCTGGGTCTGCGTCGATAATTTCAGGAATGCGGGTGGTGCAGACTCTCTGCACCACCCTGTTTTCATAGTATCCCCATCCCGCGGAAGAAAACTTGCACCTTTAGCGTTTGAAAATGCGCCTTGGCGCAGGGCGTGCTTTCAAGTGCTAAAGGGTTTGTCTTCCGAGGGAAATACAAAACAAAGGAGACAAATCCATGTCAACGATCATTACCAAGCGCCAGTTCCCCAACTACCACAAGTATGAGCTGGAGCTGGCCGGCCGCCCCCTGACGCTGGAGGTGGGCAAGCTGGCCGAGCTGGCCAACGCCGCCGTGATGGTGGGCTACGGCGACACCCGCGTGCTCTGCTGCGTCACCGCAGCGCCCCGTCCCCGCGACGGCATCGACTTCTTCCCCCTGAGCGTGGACTTTGAGGAGAAGATGTACTCCGTGGGCCGCATCCCCGGCAGCTTCAACCGCCGCGAGGGTCGCCCCGGCGAGAAGGGCGTGCTCACCAGCCGCGTCATCGACCGGCCTATCCGCCCCCTGTTCCCCTCCGATTTCCGCAACGATGTGTCCGTGATGTGCACCGTGATGGCGATGGATCACGACTGCTCCCCCGAGATTGCCGCCCTCATCGGCACCTCCGCCGCTCTGGCCATTTCCGACATTCCCTGGAACGGCCCCGTGGGCGCTCTGAAGGTGGGTCTGGTGGACGGCAAGCTGGTGTTTAACCCCACCAGCGAGCAGCGTAAGGTCAGCGATCTGGACGTGACGGTGGTGTCCACCGGCAAGAAGGTGGTCATGATCGAGGCCGGCGCCAATGAGGTGCCCAACGATGTGATGTTCGAGGCCATTCGCATGGCCCACGAGGAGAACCAGAAGCAGATCGCCCTCATCAACCAGATGGTGGCCGAGATCGGCAAGCCCAAGTTCGACTACCCCCATGCAGACTTCAACCAGGAGCTGTTTGACAAGATCGTAGCCGACTTCATGGACGAGGCCAAGGCCGCCATGGACACCGATGACAAGAACGTCCGCGAGGCTCGCTGGAACGAGATGATCGAGCACTGGCACGAGAAGTATCTGGAGGAGTATCCGGATATGGATCAGTATCTGGA
>OLSB01000572.1_pt1 | contig 41425 bp, 40 predicted proteins | sample 1672071 | NCBI WGS metagenome assembly OLSB01 (sample SAMEA3136642, study PRJEB25190) | human gut metagenome | biome: human gut; feature: human-associated habitat; material: faeces | place: Austria | collected 2013 | reverse complement strand
TGGTGGCAGTGCTGCGGGAGTACAAAAAGACGGTGGACTCCCGCTGGATGTTCCCTTCGCCAGTAAAGGAGGACTGTCCCATTACACCCGGCGTGGTACGGCGCAGATTGCAGCTCATTCTGGAGCACGCAGGATGCAAGCATGTACGCTTTCACGACTTGCGCCACACCTTCGCGACGCTGGCGCTGGAAAACGGCATGGATGTGAAAACGCTCTCCGCCATGCTGGGGCATGTGTCGGCGGCCACCACGCTGGACATCTATACCCACATCACCGACGATATGCGACTCACGGCCGCCGCCAACATCGACCGAAGTATCGGCAAGATGGAGCCGCAGGAAGAAGCGGAGCCGGAACGGAAAGACATCGTAGACTTCCAGCCCTATGTGGGGAAGAAAAGGAAACCGGGCACCGGCTGCGTCAGCGAACTCAATGACCACCTGTTTGAGGGACGCTTTTCTCCCATATGGCCGGACGGGACACAGCATTCCCGCAACGTCTACGCCCACACCCGCGAGGAGTGCGAGGAAAAGCTCAAGGCGCTGATCGCGGAGATGAACGAGGAACGCAAAAATCTCAAGGAGCAGCTTGCGGGCATCGCCCCGCCGGAAAAGCTGACCAAGAAACAGCGCAAGCTGTGGGACTATATGCGCCTCCACCCGGAGGTCACAGAATTCTCGACCATCGCCAAACGAACCGGACTGGCACGGAATACGGTTAAGAAGCATTATGGGATGGTAGCGGCAGTGCTGGGGAATAGATAACTACCGTTCGAAAAGGTAGGATAAAAATATGCCGACCGAGCGCAAAACTCTGTTGGCATATTTTATTGTTTATGGGATTCAGCTTGTGCAATTATCATATCAATTACATCAAGAAGTGGAATAAATCTTGAGAAGTCAATCGTCCGGTAGTTTTCATAAACATATTGTGAGAAGATTTCTTTGCCAAAGTATTTGTTGCTGTCGAATTTATCTTTGCGGCAGAAGGTTTTTCCTTCTAAATTGAGACTCAGCAGCTCATCGGAAAACAAATCTTCTATTTCGCACTCTTCTTTATCGCCTATAAGAGGTGGCGTAACCACAAATAACTTGCTGCTCGTGATCAAACGCATATGCAGCTTCGCTTTGAGTTCTGCTTTTTGATCTACGGTGGCATGCACATCCTCACCTAAGAATTTTTTTAATGGTCTCTCACTCTTGGATTCATTGTCATACAGAAGTATGACAGGATTATGCTGCTCGTGATCACTTAACTTCTGGAAGTAACTGAGATAAGGAGGAATTCGTTTGTTGCTACCAATATGATAGCGATATAGAATTCTCATAGCATCGGCACCGTCCAAGCTGATTCCGAAGAAATACTTCCACCTTTTTGTGCGTCTGAAGAACGAGAACTTGTAGACGAATTTACCTTCAGCATCTTTTTGTATGAGCCGTGGATACTTGTTATAAAGGTTCTTCAGAGCGGCTTTTATATACCGTATATCAGTTTTTCCTTCTGTTACAATAACAGGGGTGTCATTGGCGAAAAGATATTTATAAAAAATAAATGCTTGGTACTGTTTCTCGCGGCCATTTAGATTGAAAGCGTCATGCTTAATTTCCTGTGGATCAAGAATATTATTGTAGTGATCCAGTTGATCGATAAAAGAAAAGCGCCCTTCGAGTTGCTTGATTGATCCTGGCACACCATCGATAAGATACTCACCAGTCGAGTAGAGCTGATGTGCCATCGCTCTCGTTTTACGCACATAGGAGTGATTGACATTTAGCTTTTTGTTCACAATTAGCCCCGTGACTTCTTGGCGTGAATCCCTAAATTGAAGCCGGGTTTTCTTTTCGTTGATAGAGAAACCAGCCTTTGTTATTGCAACGATGGCTTCTGCTAAGAATTTCTTCTGATTTTCAACAAAGTGCCTGTCGTTGGTAGAGAAAGTCAAATCATCAGCATATCTGGTGTAATCCAGCTTATATTTCTTGGCCGCCTTTAAAAGGTGGGCGTCAAGAGACTGGCAGATTAAATTTGTGATGATTGGAGAACTGGGAGCACCCTGCGGTAAACGGCCTTGGTAGCAGGTCAATTGTGCGAGGATAACAGCAACATCGTGAGGCAGTTTGAAGTGATTATTTTTTTCAAAATAGCCCTGAATGCGACCAAAGTGGAAACTATCAAAAAAACTTGCCAAGTCTAAGTTTAGGACATAACGCTTATTGCGATGAATTTTTGCATTGGTAATAATACTTTTTTCTTTCTCAAACCCATGAGAAATATTGGGTTTAATACCATTCTCATCCCAAATGTTTCTTTGGAAAAGGCACAGAATATTTGAGAGTTTTTTCTGCAGGACTTTCAAATCACCAGAAGGAGCGCAGATGGCACGAGTGTCACCATTACGTTTTGGGATTTCAAAGGTGGTGTAATAACTATCTGGCTTTTTAACATAAAGAATGTGCGTTAGCTTACTGCGTGGGATACCCAAATAGTCAGCCAACTCATTTCTTGATTGAATATCACAGAATTTTTTCATAGGACCCTCCCCAAAGGGAGAGCGTGTGGCAACTCATTGTGCGAAAGGATCAGTCAACATGAGTTAACACAGTTAACATCATGGAAAGAAAGGGCAATACGCTAATGTGCCACCCAGTTTAGTCAACACTTGCGAAACACAAGTACAAAATCTTGCCACACGCTCTTTACAGACATTGAGTCTGCAGACAAATTATACCCGATTTCAACCGCTTTTTCAATCTGAATATGTGCAAGAGCGCATTTGAGTTTACATTGTTTTTACGCCGAGGTCGCAGCTGCTGTTTTACCTCTCTGGCCGCAATTGGAATGTGGCCAAGTGTGTTCTGAAAACAAACTCTTAACGCAGAAAAACCGCCTCAAAAGGCGGTTTTTCCAAGTAAAGTGGTCCGAGATGGGAGACTCGAACTCCCGACATCTTGCTCCCAAAGCAAGCGCGCTACCAACTGCGCTAATCCCGGATTTTTGGTTATTGAATTTTGCGCCAGATGTGGTCAAACATGTGGTCAGGCGGTTTTTTTGACCATCTCGGCTTGCGGGGGAAGTGCCTGTATCGCAGGCATATCAAGGGATTGCGGTCACGGTATTTTCCGGCTTGAAGGGGGAGCGACCCGCACCCAAATCAAGCGCGATACCAACTTCGCTATACCCGGATATTCACTTTTCTGCCATGATACTACGGCGAGAGGGAAAATCAAAGATTTTTCTGTCTGTGGTCATTCCTGTGGTCAAAAACGCTTTTATGCCGTTTTCGGCAATCGGTGGAAATCCCGCAAATGCAGGTGTCACAAGGCTTTGCGGTGTTTCGCCCTGCCCTGTCCCGGATACCGCCACGGTACTCCCAAACCAGGCGCGATACCAACTTCGCTATACCCGGATACTATTGATACTTGAATAGGGCTTCGATTCGAAGCCCTATTATTATACCGCATGCTCTGCGCGGTTGCAAGGGTTATTTGCGGTGCGCGGAGCGTTTTTCGGCATCCTTGGGGCGCGTGCCCTTCATCGCCTCGTGTTCCTGACGGAGCTCGTCGTGCAGCTGGAGCGAACTCCACGCGGCATTGTCCTCGGTGACGACGGCCTTGAGCGCGACGACCACGCGGCTGCGGCGAAGAGACGAGAGCAGCGCGTCGAGCTGCGGACCGGAAAGACCGCAGAGCACGAGCATCTCGTCGGAAAAGCCGCCCTCGACGGTTTCCTCGACAGGGGAGAAACCTTCAAGATCGCAGAGATAGCCGATCGGCTGCGAAAGCTCCTCCGGCGCGACGACGCGCCCGCTCACACCGAGCTTGAAGAGCGCGAAGCGGACCTTTTGCAGCCGTGCGGCGTCCTTAAAATTGTAAAGCAGTGCACATGCCATGGTCAAACCCTCCTCAGCGGTGCTGCGCGGCCTTCTGTGCCATGATATCGGGGTCGATGCAGAAATAGGTGAACTCGCCCGTGGCGAGGAGCTTGCCGCCCTCGCCTAAAATGTCCACGTTGACAAGGCAGGTCGTTCTGCCGCGGTGGCGGACTTTGGCGTCCGCGCGCACGACGCCCTCCGACTGGTTGCGGAGAAAATGCATCGAGCTGCCCTGCGTCACGTAGGATCGACCATCCGTGTGGGCGGCGTAGCCCGTGGCGTTGTCGGCCATCGTGTAGATCGCGCCGCCGTGCACGATACCGTAGGGATTCTTGCTCTCGGGGTGGATCTCAAGCTTGAAGATCGCGTGGTCGGGCTCGACAAATTCCGCTTCAATGTGATTATAGGTGGCAAAAAGATTCTTCTTGTTCAATTCCGCCGCCTGCTGGGCGGCTGTGAGCTGTTCCATGAAAGTGCTCCTTTGACATTGTTACTGTCGTATCCTACCACAGTGCGGCGATAAAAGCAACAATGCGGTGAAAACATCGAATCAGTAAAAATCGACAGAAGAATACGGATTTTGTATAACATTATCATGTTGAGTGCAAAAGATGAAAAAACTTGTATCGCTTGACCACTTCCATTTTGCGTGAAAGCCTGCTATACTACCTTTATCATAGAAAAATATGCGCTTGAAGGGGAAAGCCCTATGGTATATGGGAGTAGTGCGTCCTCCCGCTGCGCCGCGGGGCCGAAGATCGCCGCCATCGGCGGCGGCACGGGCCTGTCGACGATGCTGCGGGGATTGAAAAAATATACAGACCGCTTAACGGCCATCGTCACGGTGGCGGACGACGGCGGCGGGAGCGGCGTGCTGCGCCGTGAAATGGGTATTCTGCCGCCGGGTGACGTGCGGCAATGTATGCAGGCGCTCGCGAATACCGAGCCTGTGATGGAGCAGCTTCTCGGCTATCGCTTTCCCGAGGGACAGCTCAAGGGGCAGTCGTTCGGAAATCTGCTGCTTGCGGCGCTCAACGGCATGGCGGGGAGCTTTGAAGAGGCCGTCGCCATGATGGGACAGGTGCTGGCGATCTCGGGCCGCGTGCTGCCGGTGACGAACGCGGATGTACAGCTCGAGGCCGTGTTTGAAAATGGCGCGCGCGTTGTGGGCGAATCGCACATCTTCAACGCGAAAAAGCAGCAGGACTGTCGCATCCACCACATTTCGCTTGTGCCGGAGCACCCAAAGGCGCTGCCCGACGCGCTCCGCGCTATTTCGGAGGCCGACCTCATCCTGCTCGGCCCGGGAAGCCTTTATACAAGCGTGATCCCGAACCTGCTCGTCGACGGCGTGGCCGACACGATCCGCGCGTCGCACGCGCAGAAGTTTTACATCTGCAATATCATGACGCAGGACGGCGAGACCGAGGGCTACACCGCCGCCGACCATTTGGAGGCCTTACAGCGCCATGGGCGGGAGGGGATCGTGGACCTCTGCCTTGCCAACAATGCGCCCATCCCGCATGAGCTCGCCGCGCGATACAGTGAAGAGGACGCGGAGCTGCTGCGCGTCGACCGCGAGCGCATCGCGGCGCTGGGAATCGCGCTCGCGGAATACCCGCTGCTCTCGGCGCAGGGCGGCTACGCCCGCCATGACCCGGCGCTGCTGGCGCAGGCGGTCATGGAGCTGTATCGCGAGCGCACGGTGCGCATCTACCGCGGCACCCAGCAGTACATTACGGAAGAACAGGAGTGGAAATAATGCTCAACAGTAAGGAATTTGTCAGGGAATTGCAGCTGCGCCATGAGAGCGCCTGGATGAACCCAAATGTCGGGAGCGCGGAAACCGCGCTCGCTGCGCTGCCGCTCACGCGCACGGACGTCGACGATGCCGAGGCGCGGCTGGAGCGTTTCGCTCCGTTCATCAAGAAGGTATTTCCCGAGACCGCGGGTGATCGCGGCCTCATCGAATCGCCGCTGACGGAAATTGAAAACATGCGCGCGTGGCTCAATGAAAATGAGGGCGCGCAGCTTGCAGGCAAGCTCTTCTTGAAGCGCGACAGCGACCTGCCCGTCGCGGGCAGCGTCAAGGCGCGCGGCGGCTGCTACGCGGTGCTCAAGCACACGGAGGACTTAGCGCTTGCGAACCGGCTGGTCGAGATGCGCGATGATTACAGCGTGTTTGCCACGCGCGCGTTCCGCAGCTTTTTCTCGCAGTATGAGCTGCACGTCGGCTCGACGGGCAATCTGGGGCTGAGCATCGGCATCATGGGCGCGGCGCTCGGCTACAGGGTCACGGTCCACATGAGCGCGGACGCGCGGCAGTGGAAAAAGGACCTGCTGCGCGCAAAGGGCGTGACGGTGCTCGAATACGGCGCGGACTACTCCTACGCCGTGCAGAAGGGCCGCGAGCGCGCGGCGGAGGACCCGAGAAGCTATTTTATCGACGATGAAAACTCTGTCGACCTCTTCCTCGGCTACGCTGTGGCTGCGCGGCGGCTCAAGGCGCAGCTCGCCGAGCAGAACATCGCGGTCGACGAGGAGCACCCGCTGCTCGTTTACATTCCCTGCGGCGTCGGCGGCGCGCCGGGCGGTATCTGCTTTGGCTTGAAGCAGGAGTTCGGCGACGCGGCACACGTCTACTTCGCTGAGCCGGTGGAAGCGCCGTGCATGCTGCTGGGGCTCGCCAGCGGCTTACAGAATGCGATCTGCGTGCAGGATATCGGCCTGACGGGCCGCACCGCGGCGGACGGACTCGCCGTCAGCCGCCCTTCGGGTTTTGTGGGGGAGACGGTCAAGGAGATGGTCGGCGGCGGTTTCACGGTGTCGGACGAGCGTTTGTTCAACGACCTTCACGCCCTGCACGAGACGGAGAGACTTTTTGTCGAGCCGTCCGCCTGCGCGGGCTTTGCCGGTGCGGTGGAGCTGTCCAAGATGACGGATTATCTCGAAAGCAGCGGCCTTGGCGCGCACTGGGAGAATGCCGCGCACATCGTCTGGGCGACGGGCGGCGCGCTCGTGCCGGAAGGCGAACGCGAAAAGTACCTCGCAAACTGAAAAGAGATAAAAAGAAGGACTTCACGCATTGCGTGAAGTCCTTCTTTTTTGCGCCGCTTCGGGGAGGGGAACCCCGTTACGCGGGCGTCATGGTCAGGGTGTAGTTCGCTGTGCGGAGGATGAGCTGCGTCACGGTGTTTTTCGCCGTGTCGACGCTGAGCTCGGCGGTATAACCGGTGAACGCTCCGTCAGCAAAGGAGACGGTCAGCGCCCAGGTTTCGATGCCGTTCGACGAGGAGACAAGCTTTGCATCGGTGATGTGCTTGCTGCGCGTTCCCGTGAACTGACAAGCGACAAAGCACTTGCCAATGTAGAACGATTCGGCGGACGTGTCCGTTTCATACGGAATAGCCGGGTGAGAGCTCGTGCCGCGGTAACCGATCGTCGGCTCGCTGGCGAAACCGCCATTTTTGGGATAGTAGTTGACGGAATAGGCAGCGCCGTTTTCAAAAAATGGGAACGGCTCGGCGGTGAAGTATACCAGACTGACGTCTGACATGTTGGCGACTTCAAGCGCGGCGTCAAAGCTCGTCTTTTTGCCGCCGGCTTCGAGCGTACTGCGGTATTTGCCGCCCGCAGCGTAGCCGTCATTCAAAATGGTGAGGGCCTTGTCGAGCGCGGCGTTTCCGGTGTTCGGTTCGGTCGGCACATGGGCGGGGGCAGAGGTCGTGTCGATGCGCAGTCCGTTCTCTGCGTCCCACTGGTAGCCCCAACCAAAGGACTCATACGCATAGCGGAACGTCAGCGGGAAGTACGTCACGCCGTTGTAGTTGAAGATTGGCCAGGTATCGTCAACGTCGTTGCTCAGTGCGTTGTTTATGTAAACCTTGTACGACGGCAGTGTGACGGAGACGCTGCCTCTGGGCGCTTTGCCGGGTTCGGCGACGTAAGCGCTCTGCGCGCCGCCGGCGGTGATATTGAGCGACTTAGATGCATTGTTCCAGTCGGTCTCCACGCCCATGAAGCGGCTTAAGTGATAGGTCATGGGAAAGTAGGTGATGTTGCTGTAGGACAGCAGGGGATACTTGGCGTTTTTGTTGTCGATGACCTGCCCGTTGAGCGTCACCTTGGCAGTGACGACGTTGGCGCGCATTGCGGCATCGGCCTGCGGCAGCAGACTGAACGCGAGCGCGATGCAGCAGGCGATGGCAAGCAGGACGCGCAGAAAAGTCTTGTTGATGGTAGACATAACATACTCCTTTCCGTTTTGTGATGGTTGACGTTTACTCGTACAGCTTGGCGCTGCGGTTGAGGTACACGAGCTCTATGATCTTGACCACGCCCAGAGCGATGGCAATGGCGAGAATGAACAGGAGCAGGACGATCAGGCCGCCGTTGTAGAAGTAGAAGAAGGAAGCAGATGACAGACCCAAAAGCAGGAGCAGGGTAAGGAATGCACCGAAGCAGCCGATGATCACGACCTGCCAGGTGCAGAGTGAACGCCATTTTGCCGCCATCGCGTCGTCTGCGCCGTCAAACGCTTCGGCGCAGGCGGTGAGCTGGTGGTACGCCGCAAGTGTGGCAAACAGGAAGATCAATCCCAGCAGAATGATCAGAACGACCAGAATCGCGGAGACGTCCGATGCCGTTATCCACTCCTGTACGCTTGGCGCATCGAGAAGCGCAACGAACGGCAGCGCGATCAGCGGCAGAAGATTAAAGTACACGGCCTTGCGGAAGCGGGGGACGGCCGCGCTCAGCTTCCAGAGCACAACGAACGCGAGAACGCTGACCGCAAACGACATCGCACTCAGCACGATGCCGAGCGACGGGATCTTGTCGCCGAGCTTAAAGGTGTTGTTCAAAAGATTGATGACGATATTGGCGATGCCGAGGCGGAAGAGGTTCTGGAACCCCTTGTGCAGCAGCGGCGCGTTTGGCCTCTCGCGCAGGGGGATGACCGGCGGCGCGGGCGGGGGAGTGACAGCGCTTTCTGCGGGGACGGGAACGGCAATGGGGGAGGCTTCGGGGACGGGCTCGGGGCTTGGCGTCGGGTTATTTTCCATCATGGCGGTTCTCCTCTCTTGTTTTCTCGCTTTTTATTTCTCTCTCAATTTGAAATACGGTCACGCTCACTGGAAGCGGTATCCCTGCGCGGTAAGGGAGGCAAGGTAGTTCATAAAGTTTTCGTACTGCTCAAAGTGCAGCAGGTCGCTTGCCTCGACCTCATGGAACGAGGCGATTTTAGTGGAGGTATCCACCCACACAAGATAATCGTTCACGGTTTCGCCTCCTCGTCGGGGAGCTTTTCCCCCTCTATGTCATCAAAGGTGAGAATATTCTCGTCTTCATCGCCGTCGGAAAGATCGACGGTCTTCTCCGTGACCGCCACGCTCTCGGCCAGAGCGCGCAGGACGGCTTCATCGCCGCTGGCGTCGAGCGAGAAGTGGAGATTGCTCTCCTCGTCGATCCATTCAAGCGTGCTCCACAGCGACGGATCACTCGCAAGGAAGAACTTGCCCTTGCAGCCGTTGACGGTGACCTCGGAAATTTCGGTGTCCTCGCCCATGTCGTAATAGCTGAACGAATCGTCCTGCATGTAGATATAGCTGAAAAGGATGAGGTCGTCGCCGCTCCGATAGCAGAGCTGGCGGAAGCCGGAGTCCTCGTAGCTCATATCTTCGTCCAGCGTGTAGCCATCCGGCAGGGCGGTGATCGCGTAGAACGGCAGCTCGCCGGTGGGGGCGTCGCCCGCGTATTCATAGGAGACCTGCGAGCCCGTCCACGTTTCCACCCAGTGGATCATAGCGGCCCGCGCGGCGGGACTGGCGGCGGCAAAGCCGCTGAGCGCGAGCAGAGCGACCAGAGCGACCATGGCCGCGCGCTTGGCGAGCTTGCTCCAGAAGCTCCGCTGCGCGGGGCGCTTGTAGGTCAGGGCCTCTTCGACGTATTTCGCGCCAATCTCGTTCATGGCGTCGGAAAAAAGCTCGGGCGTCATACCAGCACCTCCTGCTCGGTCAGATAGGTCTTGAGCTGCTTGCGCATACGCGTCAGGCGCAATCGGGCGTTGCCCTCGGTGATGCCGAGGAGCTTGCCGATCTCGGCAAAGCTGTCGGCGTACCAGTAGCGGCGCATGAAGAGCACACGGTTTTCCTTGCTCTGCGTGTCAAGAAAGCGCTCGATCGCGGCGGCGAGCTCTCTGGCCGCATAGTGCTCCTCCGCCGCCTGCTGGGGCGAAGCGAGGAACGTTTCAAGCTCCTCCATGCACATATCGTAATGGCTGTTTCGTTTCATTGCCGTGTTGGCACGATAGCGCGTGATCGAACAGCGGCGGACGAGCGTGCCGACAAACGCCGGAAGCGATTCCGGACGCTGCGGCGGGATCGCGTTCCAGGTGCTTAAGTACGCATCGTTCACGCACTCCTCCGCATCCTGCGCGCTTGCAAGGATGTTGTCCGCGAGCTTGTGGCAGAGCTTGCCGTATTTCTTGTCCAGCTCGCTGATGGCATCCTCCGAGCGCGCAAAGAACAGCTCGATGATCTGCGCGTCTTCCATCGTGCAGCGCCTCCTTTCCTCGTGAAAAAGTGTTTCTACTTGAATAGACGCAATTTCCGGCAAAATGCTTCACGAAACCGTAAAATTTTTTTATTTTTCCTTTTTGACGGAAAAACCGGATGATTTGTTCCTGCGCGGCGGGAGAAAAAGGGAAGATATCGACAAAATTATATTATAAATATAAGAAAACGGCCCCGCACCTTTTCGGTACGGGGCCGTTGATCCTGCATTTAAAGGTGCTGCCTTGCGTGCTCGCAGATCGCGTCGTATGTCTGCTGGCTGATGTCGTGTTCGATCTTGCACGCATCCTCCTCAGCGGTCTTTTCGTCCACGCCGAGGGCGATGAGAAATTTTGTGAGCGTGTGGTGGCGGTCGAGCATCTTTGCTGCGATCGCCATGCCGCGGTCTGTCAGCGTGATGAGGCCGTCGCGGTCCATCTCGATATATCCGTTTTCGCGCAGTCGCTTGGTCGCGTAGGTGACGCTGGGCTTCGTCACGCCCAGATGGTCGGCCACGTCGACCGAGCGGATATAGCCGTGCTGCTCTTTCATCATCAGCATGGATTCGAGATAATCTTCAGATGCCTTTTGGATTTTCATGTGCGGTTTCACCAACTTCATTGTTAAAGGTCAATCACAGATTAACATGCTCTAACAAAAAATGCAAGCATTAAAAAATGTTCACAAAACCTCTTGACAAAATAGGTTAGAGAGATTAAACTTACGGGCGAAAGTTAAATGACACTAACTTTGCGTCGGCGAATTGCGGATCGCCGCGATGAGAAAAGTGCCAGACCAACAGCATGCGGAGGGATAAATAATGATGCCGCTTACACTGGCGAATGCCGGAGAAGAAAATACCATCCTCAAAGTCGGCGGGAGTGCTGAAGTCAAAAAGCATCTCGAAGATCTCGGCTTTGTGGCCGGGGGCACGGTGAGTATCGTGTCGTCGCTCGGCGGGAACGTGATCGTCAAGGTCAAGGAAGCCCGCGTTGCCATCAGTGAAGAAATGGCAAGAAAAATCATGGTTTGAGCAATTTTTCAAATAAAAGGAGAGAGATTATGAAAACACTGCGTGAAGTCAAGATCGGCGAGACCGTCAAAGTCGTCAAGCTCCATGGCGAGGGCCCCGTCAAGCGCCGTATCATGGATATGGGCATCACCAAGGGCACTGAGGTGTTCGTGCGCAAGGTCGCGCCCCTGGGCGACCCGATGGAGGTCACCGTGCGCGGCTACGAGCTGTCGCTGCGTAAGGCGGACACCGAAATGATCGAAGTTGAATAATTTATTTCTACATAAGTTAAGGAAACTTAACAAGAAGGAGCAGTAAGAAACATGGAAAAGCAGATCAAAATTGCCCTCGCGGGCAACCCCAACTGCGGTAAGACGACGCTGTTTAATGCGCTGACCGGTTCGAACCAGTTTGTCGGCAACTGGCCCGGTGTCACCGTGGAAAAGAAGGAAGGTAAGCTCAAGAAGCACGATGACGTGGTCATCATGGACCTTCCCGGTATTTACTCCCTGTCCCCCTACACGCTGGAGGAAGTCGTCGCCCGTAACTACCTCATCACCGAGCGTCCCGACGCGATCCTGAACATCATCGACGGCACGAACCTCGAGCGTAACCTGTATCTCACCACCCAGCTCACTGAGCTCGGCATCCCCGTGGTCATCGCCATCAACATGATGGATATCGTCCGCAAGAACGGTGATGAGATCAACGTCAAGGAGCTCTCCCGTGAGCTTGGCTGCGAGATCATCGAGATCTCCGCACTCAAGGGCGACGGCGTCATGGACGCTGCCGAGGCTGCCATCCGCGCCGCCAAGGGCACCAAGACCGTCCCGATGCACACCTTCTCCGGCCCTGTCGAGCACGCCATCGCCCACATCGAAGAGGCGGCCGTGCACTCCATGCCGGAAGAGCAGCAGCGCTGGTACGCGATCAAGATCTTTGAGCGCGACGACAAGGTGCTCGCAAAGCTCAGCATCCCCACCGAGACGATGAACCACATCGAAGAGGACATCAAGGCGGCGGAGACCGAGCTCGACGACGACGCCGAGAGCATCATCACCAACGAGCGCTACATCTACATCGCACAGCTCATCAAGGGCTGCTACAAGAAAAAGAGCACGGAAAAGCTCTCCGCCTCCGATAAGATCGATAAGGTCGTTACCAACCGCTGGCTGGGCCTGCCCATCTTCGCGGTCGTGATGTTCCTTGTGTACTGGGTCGCTATGGTCGGCGTGGGCGCGCCCGCGACCGACTGGGCAAACGACGGCCTGTTCGGCGACGGCTGGCACCTGCTGGGCATTGGCTCCGCCGCCTATGGCGAAGCAAGCGACGATTACACCGCCGCGACCGAAGCGGCTGACGCGTTCGTCGGCCTCGACATGGAAGACGAGAGCTTCGACGCCGACGCGGCGCTCGAAGAGCTCAAGGCATTCCAGCCCACCGAAGACACCGCCACCGTTGACGTGGAAGATGAAGAGACGCTCGCCATCAACGAAATGACCGCCTACTATGACGCCATCCCCGATGATGCGGACGAAGATTCCACCGTCGGCATGACCTATGTGGATGCTGTCAGCTACTTTGAAGAGAATGGCTTTGACGAGCCCGACCCGGCTGACTACGGCGTTTGGGTCCCCGGTATCCCCGTTCTGATCGGCGATGCGCTTGACGCTGCCGGTACGGCTGACTGGCTCAACGGCCTGATCCTCGACGGTATCGTCGCCGGTGTCGGCGCAGTGCTCGGCTTCGTGCCGCAGATGCTGGTCCTGTTCCTGATGCTCGCCTTCCTTGAGGCCTGCGGCTACATGGCCCGTATCGCCTTCGTGCTCGACCGTATCTTCCGCAAATTCGGCCTGTCCGGCAAGTCCTTCATCCCGATGCTCATCGGCACCGGCTGCGGCATCCCGGGCGTCATGGCTTCCCGTACCATTGAAAACGAGCGTGACCGCCGTATGACGATCATGACCACCACGTTCATCCCCTGCGGTGCGAAAGTGCCCTTCATCTCCATGGTCGCCGGCGCGATCTTCGGTGGTGCCGCATGGGTCGCCACCTCCGCCTACTTCGTCGGTATGGCTGCCATCATCATCTCCGGCATTATGCTGAAAAAGACGAAGATGTTCTCCGGCGACCCCGCCCCCTTCGTTATGGAGCTGCCCGCCTACCACTGGCCGACCGTCGGCAACGTGCTGCGCAGCATGTGGGAGCGCGGCTGGTCCTTCATTAAGAAGGCCGGTACCATCATCCTGCTTTCCACCATCGTTGTGTGGTTCACCACCTACTTCGGCTGGGTGGACGGCACGTTCCAGATGCTCTCTGAGGAACAGATCGACGCCTCCATCCTCGCCAAGATCGGCAATGCCATCGCATGGATCTTTGCGCCTCTCGGCTGGGGTACCTGGCAGGCGGCTGTCGCCTCCATCACCGGCCTTGTCGCCAAGGAGAACATCGTCGGCACCATGGGCATCCTGTATCCCGCCGGCTGGGCTGAGATCGGCGCGGCCTTCACGCAGATCAGCGGCTATTCTTTCCTGGTGTTCAACCTGCTGTGCGCTCCGTGCTTCGCGGCCATCGGCGCCATCAAGCGTGAGATGAACAACGCGAAGTGGACATGGTTCGCCATCGGCTATCAGTGCGGCTTTGCTTACCTCATTGCCCTGATGATCAATCAGTTCGGCAACGCCTTCACCGGCAGCCTGAACGTCATCGGCCTGATCGCGGCCATCGTTGTCCTCGCCGGTATGATCTACATGCTCTTTAAGCCCTACAAGGAAGCTACCAAGCTGAGCGATAAGCACTGATCCCTTAACCCCGATACCCTGCGAAAGGAGTGATTTCCATGTTGAACTGGGTTACCGCAAACCTGTCGACGATCATCGTCTCTGCTATCCTGCTTGCCATAATCATTGCTATCTCCACCTATCTTATCCGGCAGAGAAAGAGGGGAAGAAACTCCTGTGGCTGTAACTGTGCACACTGCGCTATGCACGGCACCTGTCACAGTAAGCAGCATTAAATAGCACAGGAGACGCGGGACTTATCCACCCGCGTCTCCTGCGCCGTATGAAAGGAAATGCTCTTAACATGTACGAAACCAAAGTGAAGATCGACGGCATGATGTGCGGCATGTGCGAATCGCACATCAACGACGCCATCCGCAACGCGTTCTCCGTGAAGAAAGTCTCCGCCTCCCACTCCAAGGGCGAAGCGGACATCATCAGCGAAGAGCCCATCGACGAGGCGAAGCTGCGCGAGGCCATCACCAAGACCGGCTACGACTTCGTCTCCATGACGAGCAAGCCGTATGAAAAGCACAGCCTGTTCGGCTTTTTGAAGAAGTAAAAGACAAAATGAAAGGCACGGCTTTAGCCGTGCCTTTTTTTTGACTTAGTTCTGCGCTTCGGCGCGCTTCCTGCGGTGCGGGCTTTTCAAAAAGTCGACGAGCTTTTGCTCCATGCGGGAGAGCTGCTGCGATTTGAGCGTGATGAGATAGATCGTGCGCTTGAGCGCGCTTTTGTCCATCTCGAAGGCGAGCAGCGTGCCGTTTTGAACCTCCTGCTCCACGGCGAGCGCCGAGAGCACGGCAACGCCTACGCCGCCGGAGACCATCTGCTTGATGGCCTCGGGATCGTCCACGCGCGCCACGACATGCAGCATATCGTGGGAGAGGCCGAGCGTGCGCAGATAGTTTTGCAGGCTCGTGCCCGTGCCAGAGCCCTCTTCGCGCGAGACGAACGGCTCTTCAAGCAGCAGCTTGCGGCCGTAGACGCCGCGCTCTCTGAGCATGCGGTAGTGCTCGTTGTTCGGCGCGGCGAGCACGAGCCTGTCGTCGTAGAGAGGGAAGTAGTCGACATTTTCCGGCTCGCTGACCGCGCCGACAAAGCCGACGGCGATCTGGCCGGATTTCAGCATCCGGTGCACCTGCTCGCTGTCGCCGCGGCGCAGGGAATAACGGAACTCCGGCTCGCGCTTCAAAAACGCGGCGAGGTAGCCCGGCACCAGATATTGCCCCGGCACGGTGGACGCGCCGAGCGCGACCACGGGGGCGCTGTCCGCGTCGGAAAACAGCGTGCGCAGCGCGGCGCAGTCATTCAGAATGCGCCTTGCGATGGGGTAGACCTGTTCGCCCTCCTTCGTCAAGCGAACATGGCGGCGGTTGGAGCGCACGAACAGCTCCTTGCCGAGCGCCTGCTCCAAAAGCGAAATGTGCGCGCTCACGGTGGACTGGTTGAAGAACAGCTCCTCCGCCGCACGGGTGAAGCCGCCGTATTCCACAACGGCGACAAAAATTTCAAGCTGCTTGAGGCTGATATCGTTCATAAGACGGGTTTCCTCCGGAATGTCGTTCTACTTTGAAAAGAATAATATGAGAGGACGAAAAAAGCAAGGCGTTTCATCGCTTTTTTCAATGATAAACTGTATTTTATGAAATACAGGCGATGGATCGCGCGCTCTTGCAATTTGCGGGGGAGTTTGGTATCATGGCAGGCAGAACAAAAGAAAAACGGCGGTGATGATAAGATGAAAACAGCGCTTGTGACGGATGGAAAATACCGCTCGTCCATCGCGGCGGTGCGTGCGCTGCACCGCGCGGGCTACCGCGTGGTCGTGACGCAGACAAGGGCGGACGTCAAGAGTGCACCCGCAGTGTCGGTGTCGAAGTCCTGCGATGATTTCCGCTGGATCGACGGCGCGTGCGCGGATGCGGATTACGCCGAAAAGCTGCTGAGCGTACTCAAAGAGTATGAGCATCCGGTGCTATTTTGCGTCGGCGCGGTGACGCTCAACACCGTCGCCGCCCGTCGGGAGGAGTTTGCCGCGCTGGCGAACTTCCTCATCGCGCCGAAGGAGACGCTCGACGCGCTCAACGACAAGGAGAGCGTGCATCAGCGCGCGCTGGAGCTTGGCATTCCTGTGCCGCGCGAGTACGACGGCACGCCGGAGAGCTATCCCGTCGTCGTCAAGCCGCACTGCGGAGAAAAGTTCGGCCTCAAGGCTGCCGACCGCTACGCCGTAGCGAACAACGAGGCGGAATTCGACGCCATCATGGAAAAGATGCAACGCTACGACCCGAGCCCCATCGTGCAGCAGAAGATCACGGGCGCGGGCGCGGGCGCGAGTCTGCTGCTCGGCCGCGAGAGCGAGCTGCTCGGCGCGCTGTGCCACCGCCGCGTGCGCGAGTATCCGATCACAGGTGGGCCGTCGACCTGCTGCGAGAGCTTTTATGATGAAAAGATGATCGACGAGGCTTACGAACTGCTCAAGTCGTTTCACTTTACAGGCCTTGCCATGGTTGAGTTCAAAGAGGACTGCATTTTGGAAGTCAACCCCCGCGTGTGGGGCAGTTTCCCGATGACGGAGGCGGCGCAGAGTCCCATCGTCACGCACTACGCGCAGGCCGCGCAGGGCGGGCAAGTCACCTACACGGCGAAGGACTACCGGACGGGTGTAAAAATGCGCTTTTTCCTCAACGACACGGTCGCTGCACTGAGCTATCTGAAGGCGGGCCGCGTCAAGGAGGGCCTGCGCGGTCTCGGCGATTTCTTCACGGCGAAAGAGGCCTTGAGCGCCAAGGGCGATGGCAAGGTCATGCGCGCATACCTTAAAAAGAGCCTGTTTGAGCGCTGAGAAGGGGGAGAGGATCATGGAGCTGCGGCTCGATCTGCACATTCATTCCGAGCGGTCGTTCGACGGCTGCATGAGCCTGAGCGAGATCGTTGCGCTTGCGCGCGAGCGCGGGCTGAATGGTGTCGCCATCTGCGACCACGACCGCGTGCTGGACGAGGTTCCGGAATTCGACGATTTTCTCGTCATCCCCGCGACCGAGGTTTCGACCGAGCGCGGGCATCTGCTGGGCCTCTTTGTGAGAGAACCCATCGAAACGAGGAAGTTTTCCGAGTCGGTCACGGCCATTCACGCACAGGGCGGGCTGGCGGTCATTGCGCATCCCTTTGAGCACAGCACAGACGCGAACCGGCTCGACGATGTGATGAGCCGGCTTGACGGCGTCGAGATCTGGAACAGCCGTGCCGACCGCAAGAACAAAAGCGCCAACGCCATGGCGCGCGAGCTGGCGCAAAAATTGAAAAAGCCCGTCACTGCGGGCAGCGACGCACATGTGCCAGAAGAGGTCGGCGGCGGCGTGACGGTGCTGGAAGCGGACGAGCTGTCGCTTTCCGCCGTCAAGGCAGCGCTCCTGCGGGGCGCGAAGCAGGTCGAAGGCCGCCGTGGCCGCGCAATGTGCGTAGCGAGAAGCCAGAAGACCAAAAGAGAGAAGACAAACGCAGGCGTAAAAAGACGAGTAAACGGAATGCTCTTTACAGTAAAATGCGCCTTGCAGGACTTTACCACCAGGGAGGATGGATGGCATGTCATGGATCGTTAAACTCGGCAAAAAGGGAAAGAAGATCGTCAAGAAGATCATCACGCCCGCGGAAAAGCACTGCGTCGGCTACACGCGCCGCATCGAGCGCGTGAAGACGGGCGAACGCATCTGCGCGATGACGTTCGACGACGGCCCGATGGGCCTTCCCGCATCGCCCGACCGATTTGAGGGCAAAACGCTGACGGATGTGCTGCTCGACACGCTCGCGCAGTACGGCGCAAAGGGCAGCTTCGACGTCATCGGCGACACGAGCGAGAACTACCCCGACGAGGCGGGCAAGCTCGGCAGCGCGGCGTGGGGCGGCGTCAAATTCGACCACTACCCCGATATCCACTGCGACGACAAGGGCGGAGCCGTGCACAACGACCGCCTGATCCGCCGCATGCTCGATGAGGGCCATCAGATCACAAACCACGGCTACCGCCACATCATCTTCGGCAAAAAGCCGTTTGTCTACGGCGCGCGCGAGTACCTGCCTGGCTTTGACGCCGCGGTCGCGGACCTGACGCGCCTCGACACGCTGATGCGTGAGTGCTACGGCTATACGCTCACACTCGCGCGCCCGCCGCACTATGTCGACAAGATGGCGGGCGGCTTCACGAGTTACGACGTCTACGAGCGCATGGGGTACCAGTATATGGCCGCGTCGTTCGATGGCGCGGGCTGGCTGCCCTCGACGCACGAGGACCCTGAGGCGGCGCTTCAGGCGGAGATCGACGCGATGGTCGAGCCGATGCGCAAGGCGCTCGAAAAGGACCCGGACTTCTTCTGCGGACAGATCATCTTCCAGAAGGACGGCTACAACATGGCCAAGCGCACGCCGGTCGCGTTCGCGCTGGGCAAGCAGCTCGCGCTTCTTAAGGAGTACGGCTACCGCGTTGTCAGCGTGGGCGAGCTGATGGAGGAGAGCCCGTTTACGGATGTCGGGCGCGACGATCCGCTGTTTGAAAAGCTCGTCGCGCTTGCAAAGACGCGAGCCATCGTCTTCACGGACAACAAGCTGCGCCTCGACGATAAAATGACCGTCGGCGAGCTCGCGATGCTGCTCGCGCCGCGCGACGAGGCCCTCTCCCGCCGTGTCGCCCAGCTGCGAAAGACCGGCAAGGCCGGCCCCTACGACGGCGCAATGTCCTACTGCCGCGAAAACGGTCTCATCGATGCGAGCGCCAAGGCCGAGGACGCCGTCACAAAACTGCCGGACGTCATGTTTGGCAAGGCAACTGACTTTACAAGAAGAAACGTCTACGCGGCGTATAAAATGGAAGAATAAAATGGCCTCAAGTACCTCCGCTACATGGCGGAGGTATTTTTTCCTCCTCGTCCACATAGGCTATGGCAGAAATGGACGGGAGGCGGGCGGCATGAAGAAGCGGCGGCAGTGGACAACATACAGCGGGAGCGGGAAGCGCGTTGCGCCGCGAACGCGCACATCGCGCGTGTCTCGCGGCAAGGAGATGGGAGTGCCGCGGCTTTGGGTGCAGCTCATCGTCTGCGGGGCGCTGTTTGTGGCGCTCATTGGCCTCAAGCTGCTGATGCCGGGGAACTTAAGCGCGCTGCGCGGGACGCTGGGGCAGTGGCTGGTGCGCGACGCGGACTTCATCTCGGCGTTTTCCGCGGTCGGGCGTGCGGCATCCGGCGAGCAGGACTGGGGCGATTCGCTGTCGGAGGCCTATGTCGCGGTGTTTGGCGGCGAGAGCAAGGCGCAGGAGGTCTCGGGCAATCTGATCGGCATGACGGTCTCGGAGCAGGACGTCTCCGACCTCACGAGCGCGCGGGAGCTGCCCGCACTCGCCGTGGGCGAGCAGCGCATTTTAGGCTTTTCGTACACGACGCCGCTGTCCGGCACGGTGACATCGCCGTTCGGCTGGCGCGACGACCCGAACGGCGCGGGCGAGTGCTTCCATTACGGCATGGACATCGCGGGCGAGGAGGGCGCCTCCGTCGCCTGCTTTGCCGACGGCACCGTCGGCACGGTGGGGGAGAGCAATATCCTCGGCAACTATGTGACGGTCAACCACGAGGGCGGATTTTCAACGCTCTACGCCCATTGTAGCGCCATCACCGCGAGCGCGGGACAGAGTGTCAAAAAGGGCGATGCGATCGCTAAAGTTGGCTCGACCGGCAACGCCACGGGCTCGCACCTCCACTTTGAGGTGCACGACGGGGAAGAGTATCTGAACCCCGTTTACTATGTGGTTCCCTGAACGCGGGCTCCACGTTTCGTGGAGCTTCTGGCTGCTCATTCTGCTCGCGGCCATCGTGAGCCCGCTGACGATCGTGCTCTCGATTTTGCTGGCCGCCGCGCTGCACGAGTGCGGGCATCTTCTGGCGCTGCGGGCATTCCACGTGCCCATCGAGGGGCTGCGTCTCAGCGCGTTTGGCGCGGTGCTGCACGCGCGCGGAGCGCAAAGGCTCTCTTACGGGCGTGAGCTTGTCGTCACGCTCGCGGGCTGCGGCATGAACCTCGTCTGCGGCGTTCTGACGGCGTGGTTTTCGCTGCACTATGTGTGGGTGGAGGGCTTCGTCTTCGCTGGCGCGCACATTCTGCTCTGCGCGTTCAACCTGCTGCCTATCCCGCCGCTCGACGGCTCGCACGCGCTGAATCTTGCGGTCTCGGCGTTGTTTGGCCCGCTCGTGGGCGACGCGGTCGCGGCGCTTGCGGGCGTTCTCTGTTCACTCGCGCTGCTGGGCGGGGCAGTGTATCTCTATGTGCAGACGCGCGGCGGCGCGCTCGTTATTTTTGCCGCACTGGCACTGCTTTTAAGTGCGCTCAAAGAACTGAGACTTGCGCGTCGCGCAATAAAAGTGTAGAATAGCCGAAAATGGATGTTTGTGCCCATTTTCGGCTTTTTATTTTTGCTTACTTCAGAGGAGAACTTTTGTGGATAAGAGATTGGAACGCATTTTGCCCCGCGTGCAGAAGCCCGCACGCTATGTCGGCGGGGAATTCAACGCGATCATGAAGGACAAAAGCAAGGTCGACACGCGCGTCGCCTTCTGCTTTCCCGACACGTATGAGATCGGCATGTCGAACCTCGGTATGCGCATTCTGTACGGTGTGATGAACAATATTGAGGGCGTGTGGTGCGAGCGCTGCTTCGCCCCCTGGGGCGACATGGAGCAGGAGATGCGAAATGCGCACATCCCGCTCTACGCGCTCGAATCGTTTGACCCAATCAAGGATTTTGACATCATCGCCTTTTCCATTGGCTATGAGATGGCGTTCCCCGCGATGGTCGACATGCTGGACTTAGCAGGCGTGCCGCTGCACGCGAGCGAACGCACGGCGCTCACACCGCTCGTTGTCGCGGGCGGCACGGCGATGTACAACTGCGAACCCATCGCGGATTTTATCGATCTTGCTCTTATCGGCGAGGGCGAGGAGATGGATGTCGAGCTCATCGAGCTGCACCGTCAGGCGCGGCGAGAGGGCTGGAGCAAGCACGAATTCCTCGTGCGCGCCGCGCAGATCCCGGGCGTCTATGTGCCGAGCCTTTACGACGTTGTCTACAACGACGACGGCACGGTCAAGTCCATCACGGCAAACGAGGGTGCGCCCAAGGTCGTCCTAAAGCGCATCATGCGGGACATGGACAAGGCCTACTATCCGACCAAGACCATCGTTCCCTCGACCGAGATCGTGCAGGACCGTGTGTCGCTCGAACTGTTTCGCGGCTGCATCCGCGGCTGCCGCTTCTGTCAGGCGGGGTATGTCTACCGTCCCGTGCGCAACCGCTCGGAGGAGCTGCTGCGCGGCTACGCCGTTGAAGCCGTCGAGGACTCGGGCTATCAGGATATGACGCTCTCGTCGCTCTCGACGTCCGACTATCCGCACCTTGTCGAGCTGTGCGACGACTTAGAGGACTTCTGTGCCCAGCGGCATGTGACGCTCGCGCTGCCGTCGCTGCGTGCGGATAACTTCTCCATGGCGCTGATGGAGCGGCTGCAAAAGGGCAGAAAGACCGGCCTCACGTTTGCACCCGAAGCGGGCACGCAGAGACTGCGCGACGCCATCAACAAGAATCTGACGGAGGAAGATCTGCTCGAATCCTGCCGCCGCGCGTTTGCGGGCGGATACAGCGCGGTCAAGCTCTACTTCATGCTCGGCCTTCCGACCGAGACAGACGAGGACGTGCTCGGCATTGCCGACATCGCGGCCCATGTCATGCACGCCTGGCGCGAAAGCGCACTCAACAAGACGCGCGGCGTGCGCATCACGGTGTCGACCTCGTGGTTTGTGCCAAAGCCGCACACGGCGTTCCAGTGGGAGCCGCAGATCCCCATTGAAGAGTACGAGCGCCGCGTCAAGCTCCTGCGCGAGGCGATGAACACCAAGTCCGTCACGTACAACTGGCACCCCTCGCCCACAAGCTTTATGGAGGCGGTCATCTCCTGCGGCGACCGCCGGCTCGGCAAGGTCATCGAGACCGCGTGGCGCAAGGGCGAAACGCTCAGCGCGTGGGAGGACTATTTTGATCTGAACCGCTGGATGGAGGCCTTTGAGGAGTGCGGCCTTGACCCGCACTTTTACGCCAACCGCCGCCGCAGCGAGGATGAAATTCTGCCGTGGAGCATGATCTCCTGCGGCGTTGCACCGGGGTATTTGAAGCGCGAGCACGCGCTGAGCTATGAGGGCGTGACGACGCCGGACTGCCGCACGCACTGCAACGCCTGCGGCGCAAACTGCCTGGTGGGAGGGAAATGCGATGTCTAAATTACGGCTGGTTTTTGTCAAGGAGCATCAGGCGTCCTACATTTCGCATCTTGACGTGATGCGCACGTTCCAGCGTGTGTTCCCGCGCGCGGGCCTTTCTATCAAGCACTCCAACGGCTTCCACCCGCACCCGATTTTGTCCATCGTGCTGCCGCTGCCCGTGGGGCAGTCGAGCGACTGCGAGATCCTCGACTTTGAAAGCGTGGAGGACAGCACGGGCGAGGGCGTGGCCGAGGCGCTGAACACCGGCATGCCCGCGGGCCTTTGCGTGCTGGACTGCTATAGCGTGACGCGCCCCGTGCGCGAGATGGTCAACCTGCGCACGCAGCTCGAAATGGAATACGACAACGGCGTGCCCGAGGGTGCGTGCGAGCGCATCCGCGAGTTTTTTACGCAGGAGGAGATCTTTGTCGAAAAGCGCACGAAGCACAAGGGCATGACCGAGCTCAACATTGCGCCGCTCATCCGCTCGCTCACGCTGACGGAGAGGGAGGGCGTGATCCTCGCCGATGCGGTCGTCGCCGCGCAGAACCCGGGCCTCAACCCCGCGCTGATCGGCGCGGCGGTCGCGCGGCACCTGCCGGAGATCGCGCCGGACTTTGTTCGCGTGCGCCGAAAAGAGGTCTACGACGCGGAAATGAACGTTTTCCGCTGATTTCTGCCGTGTTTTTGCAAATAATGCTTGCATTCCCGTTGGGGATGTGATATGCTACCATAGCTTGAAAAGGGCGGTCCTCTGCCGTGCGCGGGTGAAAGAGTCCCGACAGCGCCGAAGAAAAGCGGTCAAGAACGCCTATAAATAGGAGGAAAATATCCATGGATCTCATCAAAGAGCTCGAATCCCAGCAGCTGAAAAAGGAAATGCCCGTCATCAACGTCGGCGACACCGTCCGCGTTCATGTCAAGATCAAGGAAGGCTCCCGCGAGCGTATCCAGGTCTTCGAGGGCATCGTCATCGCGAAGAAGCACGGCGGTCTTGAGGAGACCTTCACCGTTCGTCGTCTTGCCTACGGCGTCGGCGTCGAGAAGGTGTTCCCCATCCACTCCCCCCTCATCGAGAAGGTCGAGACCGTGCGCAGCGGTTATGTTCGCCGCGCCAAGCTGTATTACCTGCGCGGCCGCGTCGGTAAGGCTGCCAAGATCCGCGAGAAGCTGTAAGGCAGATTCTTTGAGAACAAAAAAGCATGGCGTTTCGCCATGCTTTTTTTGTTGCCTTTTTCAAAAAGCGTGCTACAATAATACATTAGAAAATCAGGCGCATTTTGCCGCAGAGGGAGACTGTTAGTCCGCCGCTGCGCGGCGCTGGGTTTAGGAGACCGAAATGGACGAATTTGATCAGAAAATGGAGATCAGCGAGCAGCCGCAGGAGGAGATCGTGGAAAAGATCCCCGGACGCGACGTGTATGAGACGGTCTCGTCTCTCGTCTCGGCGCTGCTGGTCGTTGTGCTGGTGTTTACGTTTCTTGTGCGGCTGATGGGCGTTTCCGGCCCGTCAATGATCCCGACGCTGCAGGACGGCGACCGGCTTCTCGTCGTCAACTCGCTGCTCTGCGGCGACTATCAGGTCGGCGATATCGTCATCGCGCGCAAGGAGACCTTTGACTCGAAGCCCATCGTCAAGCGCGTCATCGCCACCGCGGGCCAGACCGTGGACATCGACTTTAACTTGGGTCAGGTCTATGTGGACGGCGAGCTTCTGGACGAGGATTACATCAACGACTACACCTATCGCGAAGAGGGCACCGTGTTCCCGCTTACCGTGCCGGAGGGCGAAGTCTTCCTCATGGGTGACAACCGCAACCATTCGAACGACAGCCGCGATTCCTCGCTCGGCACGGTGGACACGCGCCTTCTGATCGGCAAGGCGGTGTTCCTCGTCTTCCCGGGACGCGACTATCTGACCGAGCAGCGCGAGTTTGGCCGCATCGGCCTTTTGCAGTAAAGGGGGACGAGCAAATGCAGTTGGATTCTCTGAGCTGGTTCCCGGGGCACATGACCAAGACCCGCCGCATGATCACGGCGGAGCTCGGCAACGTGGACGCCGTGTGCGAAATTCTGGACGCGCGCATCCCGATGAGCAGCCGCAACCCCGATGTGGACGAACTGACGGCGGGCAAGCCCCGTTTGATCGTTTTGAACCGCGTCGATCAGGCCGACCCTGAGATGACGAAAAAGTGGGCGGCGTATTTCCGCTCGCTCGGCTGCGCCGTCATCGAAACGGACGCGAAGCAGGGCGGGGGCGTGAAGCAGTTTTCTTCCGCCGTGCGCACGCTGCTGCACGATAAGATCGCCTCTTACGAGGCCAAGGGCCAGATCGGCCGCGTGCTGCGCGTGATGGTACTCGGCATCCCGAACGTTGGCAAGTCGACGTTTATCAACAAGGTCTCCGGCCGCAAGAGCGCCAAGGCGGAGGACCGCCCCGGCGTCACGCGCACGAAGCAGTGGGTGCCGGTCGACAAGACGCTCGAGCTCCTTGATACGCCAGGCATCCTGTGGCCGAAATTTGAGGACAGCAGCGTCGGCGTGCGTTTAGCCTTCACCGGCGCCATCCGCGACGAGGTCATCGACATCGAAGAGCTCGCCATGCGCCTGATGGATTACCTCGGCAAAAATTATCCCAAGGCCATCGAGGAGCGCTACAAGCTCACCGTTTCGGAAGAGGACGACGGCTATGCACTGCTCGAAAAGGCGGGGCGCAAGCGCGGCTTTCTGATCTCCGGCGGCGAGGTCGACACTGAGCGCATGAGCCGTATCCTGCTCGACGAGTTCCGCGGCGGCAAGCTCGGCCGCTTTACGCTCGAATTCCCGCCGGAGGGCGAGCGCACATGAGCGTCAACCTACACTACGAGGACAAAGCCCGCTCCGCGGGCTTTTCATCCGTCTGCGGCGTGGACGAGGCGGGCGCGGGGCCGCTGATGGGCCCTGTGTACGCCGCCGCCGTCATCCTGCCGGAGGGCTGTGAGATCGAGGGGCTGAATGACTCCAAGAAGATGACGGAGAAAAAGCGCGAGGCGCTGTTTCCCGTCATCTGTGAAAAAGCCGTCGCCTACGCCATCGCGTCCGTCGACGAGAAGGAGATCGACGCAACGGATATTTTGAGCGCACGCATGAAGGCGATGCAGCTCGCCATCGATGCGCTGCAAATCCCAGCGGACTATGCGCTCATCGACGGCAACCGCGACCACGGCGCGTCGGCAAAGATCACCACGCCGCACGAGACCATCGTCGGCGGGGATGGCGCGAGCTTATCCATCGCCGCGGCGAGCGTGCTGGCGAAGGTCAGCCGTGACCATTATGTGGTCGAAGTGCTCGACCCGATGTATCCCGAGTATCAGTTCGCCAGGCACAAGGGCTACGGCACAAAGCTCCACTACCAGATGCTCGATCAGTACGGCCCGAGCCCCGTGCACCGCATGACGTTCCTCAAAAAGTGGGAGGCGCGGCGATGAGCACGAAGCAGGACGGCGACTGGGGCGAGGCGCTGGTCGAAAAGTATCTGAGCGAGCGCGGCTGCCGCATCGTGGAACGAGAGTGGCGCTGCCGCTTCGGCGAGATCGACCTCATCGCCGAGAAGGACGGCGTGCTGCTGTTCGTCGAGGTGAAGTTGCGCACAAATTTGCAGTACGGTGCGCCGCGCGAGTACGTCACGGTGAAAAAGCAGGAAAAGCTGCGTGCCGCGGCGCTTTTGTACTTGAGCGGGCGCGAGCTGGATGTGCCCGCCCGCTTCGACGTGGCGGAGGTCTACACCGATGTGCGCCATAGCGCGGGCAAAACGCGCATCGCCTACATCGAAAACGCATTTTGATCTGACTTTGGAAGGGAGGCACGCGATGGCATTATACGCGATCGGCGACCTGCACTTATCGCTCGGCACGAACAAGCCCATGGACGTGTTCGGCCCCAGGTGGGCAAACTATGTCGAGCGCATTCGGGAAAATTTCTCGAAGCTCAACGATGACGACGTCATCGTCATCGCGGGGGATATCTCGTGGGGGATGTCGCTCGAGCAGTCGCTGCCGGATTTTCAGTTTATTGACGCGCTGCCGGGGAGGAAGATCCTCTTAAAGGGCAACCACGACTACTGGTGGGGCACGGCGTCGAAGATGAAAAAGTTTTTTGCCGAGCACGACATCACAACGCTCGATATCCTCTACAACAACGCCTTTTTCTACGGAGGCCACGCCATCTGCGGCACGCGCGGCTGGTTTTATGAAGAGGACGCCGCGGGCACGCACACGGGCAAGATGCTCGCGCGCGAGGCGCTGCGGCTTGAAGCGTCGCTCAAGGCGGCGGAGGGGAAGCCCATCTACTGCTTTCTGCACTATCCGCCCATCTATCAGGGCTACAAGTGTCCCGAGATGCTCGAGCTTCTCGACAAATACGAGGTCGAGCGCTGCTATTACGGGCATCTGCACGGCTACACGCACCGCCGCGCGTTCGAGGGGATGCGCGAAAAAACCGAATATGCGCTGATCGCGGCGGATTATGTCGCCTTTCAGCCTGTAAAAATTTGCAATTAAGACATAAATTGATGCAAAAAAGGGTGGAAATTTTGAGGAAGCTATGGTATAATTCCACTTTGCAAAAGCATCATTATCTGATGTTAAACGGAGGAAAAAGAAATCATGACTGTCAAAAATGTTGAAAAGCTGGAAAAGAGCAGAGTCGCGGTGACCGTCGAGGTCGGCGCGGAGGAATTTGAAGCCGCCGTTGCCAAGGCCTACGCCAAGGCCCGCGGCAAGCTCAGCATTCCCGGCTTCCGCCCCGGCAAGGCCCCCCGCAAGATGATCGAAAAGCTCTACGGCGCGGGCGTTTTCTACAGCGATGCCGTTGACATCGCCCTGCCCGAGGCATATACGCAGGCCATCGGCCAGAGCGGCCTCGATGTTGTCGGCTATCCCGAGATCGAGATCGTGGACGACAAGATCGACGAGAACGGCTTCACCTTCAAGGCGACCGTTGCCGTGTATCCCGAGGTCAAGCTCGGCGAATACAAGGGCCTGACGGCTGAGAAGGAAGAGATCAAGGTCAGCGCCGACGATGTCAAGGAGCGCCTCAATGAGATGGCCGAGCGCAACGCCCGCCTCGTCTCCGTCGACCGCAAGGCCAAGAAGGGCGACATCGCCGTCATCGACTTCGAGGGCTTCGACAACGGCGAAGCGTTCGAGGGCGGTAAGGGCGAGAATTACGAGCTCGAGCTCGGCTCCGGCAGCTTCGTCCCCGGCTTTGAGGATCAGGTCATCGGCATGAAGGCCGGTGAAGAGAAGGATCTCGACATCACCTTCCCCGAGGATTATCACAAGGACCTCGCCGGCAAGAAGGTCGTCTTCCACGTCAAGGCCAAGGAGATCAAGTGCAAGGAGCTTCCCAAGCTTGATGACGACTTCGCCAAGGACGTGTCCGAGTACGACACGCTCAAGGAGCTCAAGGACAGCATCAAGCGCGAGATCACCGAGCAGCGCGAGCAGTCCGCCAAGTATGCCGTCGAGAACGAGCTGATGGAGAAGGTCGCCGCGAACATCGAGTGCGACATCCCCGATGCGCTCATCGATGAGCAGTGCGCCCGCTTCCTCGAGGAGTTCAAGCAGCGCTTACAGTCTCAGGGCATCCCCTATGACCAGTACTGCAAGATGACCAACATGGATGAAGCCAAGTTCCTGGAGGAGGGCAAGGAGCCCGCGACCCGTCAGGTGCGCATGGACCTCGCCGTGAACGCCATCATCAAGGAAGAGAAGCTCGAGGCCACCGACGAGGAGGTCGAAAAGCAGTACAACGACCTTGCTGAGAAGTACAGCATGGACGTGGGCGAGCTCAAGAAGTATCTTGACGCCATGTCCGTCCGCACGCAGATCATCCGCGACAAGGCCATCAGCGTCGTCGTGGACAGCGCGAAGATCGAAAAGAAGAAGGCTCCCAAGAAGGAAGCCGAGGGCGAAGCCGCTGAAGGCGAGGAAAAGCCCGCCAAGAAGACCGCTGCCAAAAAGTCCGCCAAGAAGGAAGAAGAAAAGGCTGAATAATCGGCAAAGCGGCCATAATAGATAGAAACGACGATCAACCACAAATGCCTGCCATTTGTGGTTGATTGTGTACATACCAATTTTTTGAACAGGGTATGAACAAGGAGGTTACCAAGATGAGTTTAGTCCCTTACGTCATTGAACAGACCAACCGCGGCGAGCGCTCTTACGATATTTTCTCCCGCCTTCTGGAAGACCGCATCATTTTCCTCGGCGAAGAGGTCAACGATGCGACCGCGAGCCTGATCGTTTCGCAGCTTTTATTCCTCGAGGCCAAGGACCCCGACAAGGACATCCAGCTCTATATCAACTCCCCCGGCGGCAGTGTGACGGCCGGCATGGCGATCTACGACACGATGCAGTATATCAAGTGCGACGTGTCCACCATCTGCGTCGGCCTCGCCGCCAGCATGGGCGCGTTCCTGCTCTCGTCCGGCACCAAGGGCAAGCGCATTGCGCTGCCGAACGCGGAGATTATGATCCACCAGCCCTCCGCCGGTACGCAGGGCAAGGTCACGGATATGGAGAGCGACGTGGAGCACTTCCTGCGCATCAAGCAGCGCTTGAATAAGATCCTGGCCGAGAACACCGGCAAGACGCCCGAGCAGGTCAAGCTCGACTCCGAGCGCGACCACTGGATGACGGCGGATGAGGCGCAGGCCTACGGCCTTGTGGACAAGGTCATTTACAAGAGATAAGGACAGTTTGACTTATGAGTGAAGATAGGAAAAAAGAGCTTCGCTGCTCGTTCTGCGGCAAGAGCGAGCACGAAGTGCACCGCATGATCCAGGGGCCGGGTGTGCGCATCTGCGATGAGTGCGTCCGCCTGTGCATGGACGTGCTGGAGGACGGCTATGAGCCGCACGACGAGCTGGAAGCGCCCGACTCCATCCCCACGCCGCGCGAAATTCGCGAGGTGCTCGACCAGTATATCATCGGGCAGGAGGCGGCCAAGGTCGCGCTGTCCGTGTCCGTCTACAACCACTATAAACGCATCTTCTTCGGCGGCGACGACGAGGTGGAGCTGCAAAAGAGCAACATCCTGCTCCTCGGCCCCACTGGCAGCGGCAAGACGCTCTTTGCCCAGACGCTCGCCCGCATTCTGAAGGTGCCGTTCGCCATCGCGGACGCGACGACCCTCACCGAGGCGGGCTACGTCGGCGACGATGTGGAAAACATTCTGCTCCGCTTGCTTCAGGCGGCGGATTACGACGTGGAGCTCGCCGAGCGCGGAATCATCTATGTCGACGAGATCGACAAGATCGCCCGCAAGAGCGAGAACACCTCCATCACGCGTGACGTCTCCGGCGAGGGCGTGCAGCAGGCATTGCTGAAAATCGTTGAGGGCACGGTTGCCAACGTCCCGCCGCAGGGCGGCCGCAAGCACCCGCATCAGGAGTTCATCCAGATCGACACGCACAACATCCTCTTCATCTGCGGCGGCGCGTTCGAGGGCATCGAGAAGATCATCGAGAGCCGTCTCGACCGCAAGTCGATGGGCTTCGGCGCGGAGCTCAAGAGCAAAAACGACGTGGATGAAAGCAAGATTTTACGCGAGGTGCAGCCGCACGATATCTTGAAGTTCGGCATCATCCCCGAGCTGGTCGGCAGACTGCCGGTCATCACGGCGCTCGACGCGCTGACGCGCGACGACCTTGTCAAGATCCTGACCCAGCCGAAAAACGCGCTCGTCAAGCAGTATCAAAAGCTGTTTTCTTACGACGACGCTGAGCTCACGTTCGAGCCCAAGGCGCTCGAAGCGATTGCCGACAAGGCCATCGAGCGCAAGATCGGCGCGCGCGGCCTGCGCGCGGTAATGGAGGGTCTGCTGATGAACGTGATGTACGACATCCCGTCCGACCGCACGATCGACCGCGTGACCATCACGCCGGGCTGCGTGGAGGGGACGGAACAGCCGAAAATTTCCCACCGCACAGAGAAAGAAGGGGAGGCGCCGCAGCCGTCGCTGCCGGCAGACTCCGCTTCATAAGGAGAAACCCCATGGAACCTGTAACAAAAAATCTTCCGGTCATCGCCATGCGCGGGCTCAACGTGTTCCCTCGCATGAACACGAGCTTTGACCTCGAGCGTCCGATCTCCGTGCACGCGCTTGAGCGCGCCATGGAAAACGGGGAGGAGATTTTTCTCGTCACCCAGCGTGAGATCGGCGTGGAGCAGCCGGAGGAAAAAGACCTGTACGAGATCGGCACGGTCGCGCGCGTGACGCAGATTTTGCGCGTGTCTGACCGTGTGCTGCGCGTGATGATGGAGGGCGCGTGCCGCGCCCGCCTCAAGCGGCTGTGGCAGCGCGAGCCGTTTTTGCAGGCGCAGGTCGAGCTCATCGATGAGCCGGCCACCTCGTGCCATAGCAAGCGGACGGAAGCGATGCTGCGCCAGACCTACGCCAGCGTGACGGAATACGCCGAGCTCGCGCAGAAATTGCCGGACGATGTCTACGCCGCCATTTTATCAACGAACGATCCCGGCTATCTCGCTGACTTTATCGCCCAGCAGCTCAACCTGCGCTATCAGGACAAACAGGATATCCTCGACGAGCTGCGCCCGCTGCCGAGATTGCAGCGCATGAACGAGATTCTGCGCCGCGAGATCGAAGTTACCGCCATGGAGCAGGACATTGAAAGCAAGGTCCGCTCCCGCGTCGGAAAAATTCAGAAGGATTTTGTCCTGCGCGAGCAGATCAAGGTCTTACAGAACGAGATCGGTGAGGGCGGGGAGGACGAAGAACTCGACGAGTACCGCGAGAAGATCAGCAAGGCGCACCTGAGCGAAGAAGTGGAGCGCAAGCTGCTGAAAGATGTGGACAAGCTCGCCAAGCAGCCGTTCGGCAGCGCCGAGGCGAGTGTGCTGCGCAACTATCTCGACACCTGCATGGAAATGCCCTGGGGCGAGGAGACGAAGGAGCGCGCCAGCGTAGACGCCGCGCGCAAGATTCTTGACCGCGACCACTACGGCTTGCAGAAGGTCAAGGAGCGCATTTTAGAGTTCATCGCCGTGCGCCAGCTCAACCCCGAGGCGAAGGGGCAGATTTTATGTCTCGTCGGCCCTCCGGGCGTCGGCAAGACGTCGATCGCGCTGTCGGTCGCCAAGGCGATGAACCGCAAGGTCGCGCGGCTGTCGCTCGGCGGCGTGCGTGACGAGGCGGATATCCGCGGCCATCGCAAGACCTACATCGGCGCGATGCCCGGCCGCATCATCGAGGCTATCTCCCGCAGCGGCTCGATGAATCCGCTGCTCGTGCTCGACGAGGTCGACAAGATGGGAAGCGACGGGCGCGGCGACCCCGCGAGCGCACTTCTCGAAGTGCTCGACAGCGAGCAGAACTACGCCTTCCGCGACCACTATCTTGAAATTCCCGTCGATCTGAGCCGCGTGATGTTCATCATGACGGCCAACACGCTCGACACCATTCCGCGCCCGCTGCTCGACCGCATGGAGATCATTGAAATCCCCAGCTACACGGACGAGGAGAAGGTGCAGATCGCGCAGCGGCACCTGCTGCCCAAGGAGCGTCAGGCCCACGGGCTGACGGCCTCGAGCCTGCGCGTGGACGAGAGCGCCATCCGCGCGGCCATCGCGCTCTACACGCGCGAGAGCGGCGTGCGCTCGCTTGAGCGTCAGCTCGGCAAGATCTGCCGCAAGGCGGCAATGCAGCTTGCCACAAGCGATGTAAAGCGAGTCACCGTGACAGAGAAGAACATCAAGGACTTCCTCGGTGCGCCGCGTGCTGCACAGGAGAAGATTCCCGAAAAGGACCTTGTCGGCGTGGTGAACGGCCTTGCGTGGACCGAGGTGGGCGGCGAAATTCTGCCCGTCGAGGTCGGCGTGATGGATGGCAGCGGCAAGGTCGAGCTCACGGGCAACCTGGGCGACGTGATGCAGGAGAGCTGCCGCGCGGCACTCTCGTGCCTGCGCCAGCGGGCGCAGGAGCTCGGCATCGCGCCGGACTTCTACAAGACGAAGGACATCCATATCCACTTCCCTGAGGGGGCCATCCCCAAGGACGGACCCAGCGCCGGTATCGCCATCGCGACAGCGGTGCTCTCCGCATTGACGGGGCAGGCGGTACACCGCGATGTCGCCATGACGGGCGAGATCACGCTGCGCGGCCGTGTGCTCGCCATCGGGGGCTTGCGCGAAAAGACAATGGGCGCGCTGCGCGCGGGCGTACATACGGTCATTCTCCCGAAGGAGAATGAAAAGGACCTCGACGAGATCGACCCGCTGGTGCGCGAAAAGCTGCGCTTTGTACCGGTCGAGACGGTGGACGCCGTCTTTGCCGAGGCGCTCGTGCTGCCCGAAAAATGCACCGCTGCCGCGCACGAGAGCTATCTTCCTCCCGTGCAGGAGAGCGCGCATGGCGCGCTGCGTGCGGGCGAAATGAGCTGAAAGGAAACGAAAACCATGGCGATCAACTTCAACAAGGTCGAATTCATCCTCTCGGCGGCGTCGGAAAAGCAGTTCGTGCGCGACGGAATGCCGCAGCTCGCGTTTGCGGGGCGGTCGAACGTCGGCAAATCGTCCGTCATCAACCGGCTCGTCAACCGCAAGAACTTTGCCCGCGTGGGTGCGTCCCCGGGCAAGACCTCGCAGATCAACTACTTTAAGATCGACGGCAAGCTCTACCTCGTCGACCTGCCGGGCTACGGCTACGCCAAGGTCTCCAAGACCGAGCGCGACCGCTGGGGCAAGCTGATGGAGAGCTATTTCCAGTCTGCGGGGCTCATTCACCTCGGTGTGCAGATCGTCGACGCGCGGCACAAGCCGACGGCGGACGACGTGACGATGCACGACTACTTCGTGCAGACGGGCTGTCCCGTCGTGATCGTGGCGAACAAGCTCGACAAGCTCAAAGCGCGCGAGATCGAGCCGAATCTTGCCCAAATTCGCGAGACGCTGAGTTTGCGCGACGATGAGCTCGTCATTCCGTTCTCTGCCGAAAAGGGCACGGGCAAGGAGCAACTGATCGCGGCGATCCTCGACCATTTGAACGACTGAAAAGGAATAATGCTTCACAGAAAAGCCTCTGTATGGGTTGACCATACAGAGGCTTTTTATCGTATTTCCCGGGGAATCAGCGGCGCAGCGTCAAAAGCGCGGTGCAGTGGGAGAAGGATTCAAACGTCAGCGTGGGGAAGTGGGGACGGAGTTCGCCGTAGACGAAGTAAATTTCATCTGAGTCCCAATCCTCGCATGCCGCAGTTCGACACGCTTCGAGCTCTTCGCGCGTGCGGAAGGCGACGTCGCCGATGAAAAGACAGCCGTCCTGCTTCAAAAGCGGCAGGAGTGTGCGCAGAAAGCCGATTTTCTGCGTGTCCGTCAGGTGGTGGAGCGAGTAGGTCGCGACGATGGCGTCGTACTGCTGCGCACGAAGCTCGGGCACAAGGCCTTTGGAAAAATCGCCCTGATAGAGCCGCGCGTCCGGCATTTTGGCCTGCGCCAGTTCGATCATGCGCGCGGAAAAGTCCTGCCCATAGATGCGGCAGCCCTGCTCGTAGAGCCGCGAGGTCAAAACGCCTGTGCCGAAGCCAATGTCCAGCACATCACGCCCGCTCTGCGCGAGCACGCGCTGATAGAGCGTGTTCATCATGGCACGGTAACCCGCAAAGGGGTAGCGGTCGTTCTCGTCGGAGAGGCCGACGCTCTTGTCATAGCCGTCGGCCCAGAGGTCGAAGCCGGTATTGTTCAGCATGTCAGTCCTCCTTTTCGTTCAGCGGGGGAAGTCCCAGCTCATAGAACGCCACGGCGCTCGCTGCGGCGACATTGAGCGAGTCGACGCCGTGGTACATCGGGATCCTGACCGTGTAGTCGCAGCTCGCGATGGTCGAGGACGCGAGCCCGTCACCCTCCGTGCCCATGACGATGGCAAGCTTTTCTTCGGCGGCAAGGCGCGGATCGTCGAGCCGTACGGAGTCGTTGCGCAGTGCCATCGCGACGGTGTGGAAGCCGAGATCGCGCAGCAGCTGCGTCCAGTCGCCGCTTTCGGGCAGGTAGGTCCACGGGATGAGGAACACATTTCCCATGCTGACGCGCGAGGCGCGGCGATAGAGCGGATCGCTGCCCGCGGTCGTGAGCAGCACCGCGTCCATGCCGAGCGCGGCGGCGGAGCGGAAGATCGCGCCGATGTTCGTCGGATTCATCACGTTTTCGAGCACGACGAGGCGCCGCGCATCGCGGCAGACGTCCTCGACGCTTTGGAGCTTCGGCCGCCGCATGGCGCAGAGCATGCCGCGCGTCAGGTGAAAGCCGGTGAGCTGTGTCAGCACGGATTCATCAGCGGTGTAAACCGGAATATCTTGACAGCAGCGGGCGAGAATTTCGCGCCCCTTGCCCTGCGTATGCTGCCGCTCCATCAGAAACGACACCGGCTCACAGCCTGCATCAAGCGCACGGCCGATGACGAGCGGACTTTCCGCGACGAAGAGCGCGTTGTCGGGGTCCGCGCGATTGAGCAGTTGGTTTTCGGTCAGGCGCGCGTAGATGTCGAGCGCGGGATCGGAAAAATCGTGGATTTCGATGATGTTTGCCATAGGTCTTCCTTTTTAAGATTCTAAGATGTTCAGCAGTGCGGCGACGTCCGGCAGAACAAACGTCGGCTGCGGGTCAGCGGTGGGGAGGTCTTCTTCCTTCGTCTCGCCAGAGAGGACGAGCAGCGTGTCGATGCCCGCGTTCGCGCCGCTGGCGATATCCGTGTAGATGCGGTCGCCCACGAGCAGTGTTTCCCGCGCGGAAACGCTCGCCTCAAGCATTGCGAGCTGCGGCATCAGCGGTTCGGGCTTGCCAATGACGATGGGGCGGCGGGAGGTCGCGCGCCAGAGCATTTCGCACATGCTCCCGCAGTCGGGCACGAAGCCGTAGGCCGTGGGGCAGACCCAGTCGGGATTGGTCGCAAGGTAGGGGATGCCTTGTCCGAGCAGGATGCAGGCATCCTCCAACTTTTGGAATGTCAGCTCGGTGTCGAAGCCCATCAGGAGCGCGTTCGCGTCCTCACGCCGTTCTGCGACGGTAAAGCCCGCCGCGCGGAGCTGTGATTTCATCGACTCCGTACCACAGACGTAATAGCGTCGGTCTTCTCCGCCGTGCTCGCGGAGATAGTGAATCAGCGCGTCGACCGAGGTGAGAAAATCGGCCGCCTCCGTCGCGACGCCGAGGCGCGTGAGCTTTTTGACGTAGGCCGCTACGCTGCGCGAGGAGTTGTTCGTCAGAAAGCGGTACTGCCCGTCGCGTGCGCGGATGGCGGAGAGCAGCTCGCGGACGCCTTCAAAGAGCCGGTCGCCCAAGTACAGCGTGCCGTCGAGGTCGAAAAGAAAGAGCTTTTTGCACTGAAGCAGATTATGGTCAACCATCAGTCACGCCTTCTTTTTGCTGTCGATCGCAATGAAGAAGAATGAGCTCACCGCCAGAAGATAGGGGTAGAAGAGGTTTGGGATGATGTCGAACGCGGAGATGGCGTAGCCCAGCTCGTGCGCCGCGGAGATCGCGACGAGCATCTGTGCGCCGTAGGGGATGATGCCCTGGAAGATGCAGGAGAACGTGTCGAGGATCGACGCGGCCTTGCGCGGTGTGATGCCGTACTCCTCGCTCATCTCCTTGGCGATGGGGTTCGCCATAACGATGGCGACGGTGTTGTTCGCGGTGGCAATGTCCATCGCGCCGACGAGAAGGCCCATGCCGATCTGGCCGCCGCGCTTGCCGCGAAACGCCTTTCTGATCCAGCCGAGCAGCGCTTCAAAGCCACCGTACTCACGGATCAGCGCACAGATGGCGGAAACTAAGATCGCGACCATCGAGGTTTCAAACATCCCGGCCGCGCCGCTGCCCATGTTTTCGAGCAGGGCCTTGACTGCGAGGATGCCGGTCTGCCCCGTCGCGCCGGTCGCGAGCGCGATGACCGCGCCGGATACGATACCGATGAGCAGCACGACAAAGACATTGATACCGATGATGCCGCCGATGAGCACGAGCACATAGGGGATGATCTGGATGAGGTTGTAGGGCGGAATCTCCGCAGGTGTCACGTCGGCGTGGAGCGTCAGCACGAGGATGAGTGCGAGCGACGCGAGCGCGGCGGGGAAGGCGATGTGGAAATTTTCGCGGAATTTATCCTTCATCGCACAGCCCTGGCCGTTGCAGGCGGCGATGGTCGTGTCGGAAATGAAGCTCAGGTTGTCGCCGAACATGGCTCCACCCATGACGGACGCGACACACAGCGGCAGGGAATAGCCGCTCGCCGCGGCGATGGGGATGGCGATGGGGACGATGAGCGTGATGGTGCCGACGCTCGTGCCCATCGCGGTGGAGACAAAGCAGCTTACGACGAACAGCACCGCCACGGCGAATTTCGACGGGATGATCGAGAGCATGAAGTACGCAACGCTCTCCGCACTCGAGCGGCCCACGACGCCGACAAACATACCGGCGGCTAAGAAGATGAGCAGCATCGTGATGATGTTCTTATCGCCCACGCCGCGGCCCATCAGTGTGAGCTTTTCGTCGAACGACAGCGCACGGTTCTGGCAGCAGGCCACAAGCAGCGCAATGAGGAAGATGACGACGATGGGGATGGAATAAAATCCCATCGGGATTTTGAGCACGTACTCAAAGATCAGGCCGAGGCCCAGATATAAGACAAGGAACACTAAGATCGGCAGCAGCGCCGCAGGATTGGCTTTTTTCGACATGGGACGATTCTCTCTTTCTCCAAACATAAAAAAAGCTCCTGCGCGGAGCTTTTTGTGCGATATGAATTATTATAAGGAGCGTGGAGGACCTTGTCAAGTGAGATTTGCCTAAAATTGAGCGCAAAAGGGCTTGACAGAAGGACTCTAATCTGTTAGTGTACAAATATACTCTAACAGATTAGAGAGGGAACAAGATGGAAACGCCGAAAATTTTTGAGAGCGAATACCGCTTTTGCCAAATTCTGTGGGCACACGAGCCGGTCAAGAGCCGTGAATTGGTCGCGCTCTGCGCCGAGCACCTGGGCTGGAAACCGACGACGACCTACACGGTCATCAAACGGCTCTCTGAGCGCGGGGTGCTGAAAAACGAGAATACTGTCGTCACGTCGCTCATCTCACAGGACGAGGCGCAGACCGCCGAGATCGACGAGCTGCTCGACAAGCGCTTCGACGGCTCGCTGCCCGCGTTCGTCGCCGCGTTTACAAAGTCGAGCCACGTGAGCGACAAAGAGCTTGATGAGGTGCAGAAAATGATCGACCTTTATCGAAAGGAGAATCATCATGAATGACATCTTTTTGAAGCTCGTGAACCTCAGCATCAGCGCAAGCTGGCTCATTCTGGCGGTGCTCGTGCTGCGGGTTGTCCTCAAAAAAGCGCCGAAGTGGGTCATGCCGCTTCTCTGGGGTGTGGTCGCACTGCGGCTTGTCTGCCTGTTTTCGATTGAAAGCGCGCTCTCGCTCATTCCGAGCGCCGAGACAATCCCAAGCGAGATCGTGACCGAAACGCGCGAGCCGGTGCTCTACGAGCAGGCGACGCTCGACATCGCCACGAATCCGACGCTGCCTTCGGCGGCGGAGGTCCCCGTCGGCGTGAGCCGCCAGCAGGCGCAGGTCGATTTCAACATCTATAGCGTCCTCTGGCTCGCCGGCATGGCGGCGCTGCTCGTCCACGCGCTCGTGAGCGCGGGAAAGCTGAAAAGAAAGCTCGCAACGGCGATTTTACTGCGCGACAACATCTACGAGAGCGAATTTGTCGATTCGCCGTTCGTCTTCGGCGTGGTGAAGCCGAACATTTATCTTCCCATGCACATGGACGAGGGGACGGCGGCGTATGTCATCGCGCACGAGCACGCGCACCTCGCCCGCCGCGACCACTGGTGGAAAGTGCTCGGCTACCTCGTGCTCGCGCTGCACTGGTTCAACCCGCTGGTGTGGGTCGCCTACATCCTCTTCTGCCGCGACATCGAGCTCGCGTGCGATGAAAAAGTCGTCAAGGGGCTGGACGGTGCGGCACGCGCAGACTATTCACAGGCGCTATTATCCTGCGCCGCGCCGAAAAGAGCCGTCGCGGCCTGCCCGCTGGCATTCGGCGAGGGGAACATCAAAACGCGCGTGAAAAGCGCGCTGCACTACAAAAAGCCCGCGTTTTGGGTCGCCGCCGCGGCGGTGCTCGCGGTCGTGATCGTGGCCGTGTGCTTTTTGACGAATCCGAGGTCGGAGCGCGGCAGCCTTGTCTGGGCGCAGAAGCTGAATGCGGCGGACGTTGCGTCAATCGAGCTCTACGTTCCGGCGGAAGGGGAGGCGCGGCAGTATAAAAAACTCGATACGGAAGAAATGGCACAGGCAGTCGAACTGATCAACAGCAGCCGCGGCACATATATCGAAAAACCGGAGACGGTTTACGCCGGCTTGCCGGTGTGGTTCCTTCTCACGATGGACGACGGCACGGTGCATGCTGTCGGCAGCGTAGTGGGCCATTATCTGATCATCGACGGCGATACTTTTGATGCGGACGTCGAGAATCAGGCGGAATGGGAAAACTATGTGCTAAAGGGCGATTCGGCAAGTCCGATCGACATGGCAGACCGGCTGTCGTATGCACTCTATGGGATGACAACGGGGGTGTATACGCTCGGCGAGGCCGTTTTCGAGGATTCCACCTGGGAAACCAGCTATGAGGAGACCTTTGCCAATACGAAGTCCACGCCCGAGCTGTGGCTTTCCTCCGCACTTGGCACGGACATGACCGGTATTCTGTACGGTACAGTGACGGCGGCGAGAGGATACAGCTACCGCTTTTCGGAGTGGGAGGAGATCGACCTGACCGTGAGCAACTTCGACTGGCTGTTCCGCAGCGGAAGCGGCGAAGATTGGAACGGCACGAGCGCTGCGAAGCTGCGCCGAGAAAATGTGCGCGCCTGGCGCGGCACGAGAACGGCTGAGGACGACAATGCGACGGCCCCGCTTGAGAGATATCTCCGCTGGGATGAGCTTGCGGCGATGGACCAGTGGCTCTTATTGCAGCAGAAGGACGGCAGCCTTTACCTTGTGATGGGCTATCGCAGCGGGGGACTTCCCTACAGCGGGGCGCATCCCTACCGCTGGATCGTCCGCCTGAACGGCGGCGCGACCGAGCTGACCCGCGCTGACCTGAACGGCGACGGGATCGAGGAAGTGATCTCCTATACCGGCACTTCCACGCAGAAGCCGTACCGGCTGCGGGTGAGCGATCAGAGCGGCGAAGAGCTCTGGAGCGCGGAGCTGGGGCTGGCGCACGCGGGCTGGAGCAGCTATTTCCTCTATCGCGACAGCGTCAAGACGGCGCTGCTGTGCTACGAGCCGACGATGTATCAGGGTGAGGCATCGTATTCCTATGAGCTCTTTATGCTCAGTGAAAACGGGACGACCACGCTGGCGGAGAATTCGGTGAGCTTCAGCGTAAATTCCGATTCCGCCGATTCATGGCCCGCCGAGGCGCGGAAATTCGCGGACGAGGTCAACAGGCTTTTAGACAAGAGCGAGCTGCTGTTCTCCACGCTGAACGCCGAGCTGCATTCCTACGGCGACGGCACGGTCATCCGCTGCGCAGAGCCGTCGGAGAGCGACGGCAGCAGGGCGCTGGCGTCCGCCGACCTCGACAACGACGGCAGGGCAGAGCAGATCATCTGCGAGAAAGCGTTCGGCGGCTATGAGCTGTGCGTCGTCGACGACAACGGCGAGGAGCTGATGCGCGACCGCATGTGGGAGGGCGACGTCTACTTCCTCTGCCGCGAAAACGGACGCGACATGCTGCTGCAATACAGCTTGTTCGAGGGCAAAAATCAAGACGCGATCAGCTATTGTGACTACTACTACGGCCTTCACACCTTTGACGGCGGCAAACTGAACATCGTGGAAAACAACAACACGAGCATTTATCTGAACTGGGACGGAACGCAGAACGGCGATTGGGGCGAATCGCAGCAGGCATTCGCAGCGCGCGTCAATGAGCTGATCGACCAGAGCGAATTTCTCATTGCCCAACAGGACGGCGAGCTCATTTTGACGAGCGAGGTGCAGCGCTGGTACTGCGTATCGCCGAAAACGATCAGAGTGGCAATGGATGACACAACGATCTATATCGACAGAAAAAGCTGGGACTTTGCCGAACAGTACCCGTCGCTCAAAGGGTTTGAGGACATTGGGACCGCAGGCAACTACTTTGTGGCGTTCGGTAGCCTGGGGGAGAAAAACGACCTCTACGTGGTTTTCAATTTCGTGGCCGGCACGCTGCTCAAGACCTTCCCCGGCAACAACCTCATCTGGCAAGGAGATGACCTTTCCACCGCCGTCTACTCCTACCGGTCGGACGTCTACGCGCTCAACGGAACGAAGCTCGCCGCGCTCGAACTCGCGAGCGGCGAGGAGATCAGCGGCCTCGCCTTTGCGCCCGACGGCGTGTCGATCATTGCGACGGTCTCCGGCAAGAGCGGCGAGCGTAAGGTGACGGTCACGCGCGAGGGCAGCGCGTAGCAGACCTCGCTCACCGACTGGACGGAGGGCGACGGCGCGGAGCGCACGTACTTCGCCCCTGTCGGGATCGAGGAGAACGAGACATTTCTGGCGACGGTCGGCGTGAGCTACCGGCTGGAACAGCAGTCGGACGGCACATCCCGCATCGCGGAGATCACAGGCGCGCAGGGGCTTACGCTGCCGCGCTATCGCCGCGGCTGGGTCAGCGTGGATGAAAAGGCCGACGTGCTGGACGCCGTGATCGCGGACGACGGCAAGAGCGCCGACGTGACGGTGCAGTATTACGCGAGCCTTGGGTCGGGGTATCAGACGTACACGGCGATGGTTCATATTGTCGCACCGTAGGGTGCGAAGGGGACCCCACACCGTGTGGGGATGCGACAA
>OLSB01000569.1_pt1 | contig 41562 bp, 39 predicted proteins | sample 1672071 | NCBI WGS metagenome assembly OLSB01 (sample SAMEA3136642, study PRJEB25190) | human gut metagenome | biome: human gut; feature: human-associated habitat; material: faeces | place: Austria | collected 2013 | reverse complement strand
CATGAGCACCTCTTTTCTAGTAGAGATTTTCTACATACTCATATACGTAAAAAAAGGAGTTTTTTTGAAAAAAAAGAAAAATTTCTCAAAACATTTGTGAAAATAATGATATTATATACGCGACAGGAGGACACTAGAAAAATGAAAATTGTCGATGAATATTTTGGATGTGACGTATTCAGTACATCTGCTATGCAAAGATACTTGCCTCATGCCGTCTACAAACAAATGATGGATGTAATGGAAAAAGGAAAGGAACTTCCTAAAGAGATTGCAGATGTAGTCGCAAACGCCATGAAAGACTGGGCTATGGATAAGGGTGCAACTCACTATACGCACTGGTTCCAACCAATGACAGGTATTACAGCTGAAAAGCATGATGCGTTTATCAATCCAACAGGGCCAACATCTGTTATTTCAGATTTTAGAGGAAAAGAATTAATCAAAGGTGAACCCGATGCCTCAAGTTTTCCAAGTGGAGGATTGCGTGCCACTTTCGAAGCCAGAGGATATACCGCATGGGATCCAACTTCTCTAGCTTTTGTCAAAGAAAAGACTTTATATATTCCAACCTTATTCTGCTCTTACGATGGTAGTGCTTTGGATAAGAAAACACCATTATTGAGAAGTAACGATGCCTTAAACAAAGCTGCTGTTCGTTTATTGAACATTATGGGTTACAACATTCATAAAATCAAAACAACGGTAGGTCCAGAACAAGAATATTTCTTGATTGATGAAGACATGTTTAAAGAACGTCTAGACTTATTAGTAACAGGAAGAACATTATTTGGTGCGGCTCCCGTAAAAGGTCAAGAATTAGATGATCACTACTTTGGTAGTTTGTCTGAACGAGTAAAAGCTTATATGGAAGAAGTCGATGAAGAACTTTGGAAACTAGGTGTTTATGCCAAGACCGAACACAAAGAAGTAGCTCCATGTCAGTTTGAATTGGCACCTGTATTTACATCAACAAATATTGCGAATGACCAAAACCAATTGACTATGGAAGTTCTACAAAAAGTAGCTTCTCACCATGGATTGGTATGTTTACTACATGAAAAACCATTTGATGGTGTAAATGGTAGTGGTAAACACAACAACTGGTCTTTCTGTACAGAAGAAGGAGATAACATTTTAGAACCTGGTGATTCTCCAAAAGACAATATTCGTTTCTTAACCGTTCTAGCTGCCATCATCAAAGGTGTAGACGAATACCAGGATTTATTAAGAATCTCTGTTGCCAGTGCTGGAAATGACCACCGTTTAGGTGCAGATGAAGCTCCACCCGCTATTATCTCCATCTATTTAGGTGAAGAACTAACTGCCATTCTTGAAGCCATTGAAGCTGGAAATGAATATGTAGATACAATCGATCGTAAATTGGAACTTGGCGTTTCTACCCTTCCTCCAATCGCAAAAGATTCTACAGACCGTAACCGTACTTCTCCATTCGCATTTACTGGTAATAAATTCGAATTCAGAATGCTTGGATCCAACTTAAACATTTCTTGTCCAAACACTATTTTAAATACAATCGTAGCCGAAGAATTAACACAATTTGCGGATGAATTGGAATGTGTTAAACAAGAAGATATGACAAAAGCCTTGATTGCGTTGATTCAAAAGACATTAAAGAATCATAAGCGTATCATTTTCTCTGGAAATGGATATTCCGATGAATGGAAAAAGGAAGCACAAAAACGTGGCTTATTAGAGCTTAAGACAACAGCGGATGCACTTCCTCACTATACAGATCCAAAGAACCTACAATTATTTGAAAAACACAATGTATATTCAGCTAGTGAATTGCATGCTCGTGAAAGTATCCTACTCACAAACTACTACCAAGTGGTTCAAATTGAAGCTAAGACAATGGCTTATATGTTAAGAAAACAAATCTTACCAGCTATCTTTAGTTATGAAGCTAAATTGGCTCAAATCATTCAAACAAAGAAATCAAGTGGAATTGATGCTCCATTAGAAGTTAAAATCTTAAAAAACATCAATACGCCTTTAGAATTAGTATCCAATCACTTAGATACATTAGAAGCTTTGATCAACAAAGAAACCACAACAGAAAAACAAGCGGCTCGTTTTGCGGCCGATGAATTACTTCCATTAATGGAAACGATTCGTAAATTAACGGATGTGATTGAAACCAATGTTTCTAAAGAGGACTGGCCTTTACCAGACTATAACGACATTTTATTTAAATCTATGTTGTAGGGAATCCAAGGATTCCCTCTTTTTTTAGATTTATTTTCTGAAATCACTTGCATATTTCTCTTTCAAGGTTCAAAATCACTTAAAAAGGAGTTTAATTATGAGTAAATTAGTTGTACACGCAAAAATGATGATTGATGGTGTAAGTGATACACCAAAGAAAGATCAATTGATTTCAATTGAAGATGGAAAAATTGTTTCCATTGAAGAATATCATGAAACAAATGAAGAAGTCATTCATGCCAACGTCGTTGCCCCTGGCTTTTTTAACTGCCACGTTCACATTATGGAACCGGTTGGTTTTGGTGCAAATAAAGAATTTACCTTGATGGAAAAAGCTTTCTATGCCCAAAAACACTGCAAAGAATATCTAGAATCAGGCGTTACTTTTATTCGTGTTGTGGGTACGGAAGAAAACTATGACCTTCAAATTAAAGAAGCTATTGAAAATCATGTGATTGAAGGACCTCATATGTATTGTGCAGGTAAAGTCATTTGTATGACAGGTGGTCATGGCTGGCAAGAAGGCATTGAAGCCGATGGAAAAGATGCATGTTTAAAAGCCGTTCGTACTCAGCTAAGAAGTGGCGTAGACTTAATTAAAATAATGGCGACAGGCGGTGTTATGACCAAAGGGGTTGAACCTGGTAATGCTCAGTTTACTGTAGATGAAATGAAGGTCATGATTGAAGAAGCCCATAAAGCAGGAAGAAAAACAGCTACACATGCCCAAGGCTTACAAGGTATTAAAAATGCATTATATGCAGGTATTGATTCTATAGAACATGGTTGTTTTTTAGATGATGAATGTCTTGAACGTATGAAAGAACAAAACACATTCTTAGTTCCTACCCTTTGTGCTCCCCAATGCATTATTGATAAGGGTGTAGAAAAAGGGGTAGCTAAGTATGCCGTAGACAAGACGTTAAAAGTCAAGGATGCCCATGTTGAAAGTGTTAAGAAAGCTTATGAAAAAGGCATTCAGATTGCCTTAGGTACAGATGCAGGAACGCCATTTAATTACCATTCTAACACAGCTTATGAAATGGAGCTTTTGGCTCGACTTGATATTTCAAACATGGATATCTTAAAAATGGCGACAATCAATTCCGCAAGATGTGTTGGAGTTGAAAAGAACTATGGTTCGATTGAAGTTGGTAAACAGGCTGATTTAGTTTGTCTAAATGAAAATCCATTAGAGAACATTTCAAACGTAAGAAAAATTAATAAAGTCATTCAATCTGGTAAGATTGTGGTAGACAACGATTAAAACTATAGGAAAAAGGTAGAAATCAAGTTTTAAGATTTCTACCTTTTCATTTTGACGGATATCGCTGCAGTGTCATGCCTGTTAAATATGGCATTGACATTTTATATAGCTTTTTCGAATCATTCTTTTGTTTTCGGATCGAATTGTTCTAATTTTGGAAAAATGTAATCAAATGTTCAGTCATACGACATGATTCAATACATTCAAGAATGCGTTCCATTTTTAGAAAATCAAATGCATTTTCACTCTTTTTAAAACAATCAAATAATACAAGAACATCTTATCCGTATCATCATGCCCATTATAGAAAATAGACAGATAGCTTTCTGGTTTTAAAACACAGGAGCCATCCATTCATAATCTTGACGCGTATTTTCGATCACATCCATATGTGGAATTGAATCATAATACAATTTAACTTCTCCATAAGTATCATCTGGCATCAAATAATCAAATGTATAGTATGTCTAGAAATTAAATAATGGATTGGTTTGTAAATTTCTAAGATCCAAGCCATACTTTTGTGCTTGCCTTTGAACAACCATGGGATCAATAGTCCCACAACTGCGAATCAATCCAATTAAACAAAGTAAAGGTTCATCTTGTTTTTCTTTTTGATTGAAATCCTCAAGTTTTAAAGCCTCTGTAACACTTTCCTTCAGTTCATCTGGAATTTCATTTTCAAATAATAAATATTTTCGATAAAGCGCCATCTTTTCAAATGGCATACCATGAACATCCACTTCTTTATAATTGTTTTCAACGATTCATTTTAAAAATTTAAGTTCTTTTACTGTACAAACATCTACAATATTTTCTGGTGTATATTGTTGAATAATTAGCTCAGCCATTTGTTTACGAGTAATTTTTTCATAAAAAACATCATCCAGAAAACTAATCCGAAAAAATTGACTGTACACAGATTCTTTTGGATAATGATTGATTTCTTGTATTAATGAGCTCATAATTCTGCTTTTAATTCATATTTTTTGGCAACAACGAATAAATCTTTTGTCCGTAACTATAGTCTTCAAATGCCTTTGAAACAAGTTTCTGGCTAAGCTGCATATCGGCCGTTGAAATAAAACCATCATAGATAATCATCCCATTAAATGGCATAATAGCGGTTTGAATCAACATAGGTGTTTTTTCGGCCGGAATAAATTTATCTAAGTTTTCATTTAAACCCTTGACCATATAGTTGATACCTTCATCATTTAATACCGTATAGTTCTTTTCATAGACAGCCAATAAAAAGTTTTTGCGCATGCCATATTTAAAATCTTTTATAATATTCAGATTACGATATGTTAGATACAAAGGATTCTTTTGAACATAATCATCAATAAAACGATCTTTTTCTTTCCAGAACGCCTCAATGAGATTGACCAATTCATCAGGTTCAATATAATTATTGGGATCAATTTTCTTATTAGGGATAATTTGTTCCAAAGTATTCACATAATCTAAGACGCTAAAGTATAACTTATAGAATAGGCGTGTATCTTTTTGATCTAAATAAGCATACGTTTGTTTCTCATTTAGAGCACGAAGTTTCTCATTAAAAGATACCTGCTCATGTGCTTGGTTGTAGCCTTTCATACTTAGTCCATAATAATTTGGTAATGAAATTTGTACAACAGCTTTGCGATAGCGCTTTGTCAAAGAATCGGAGAATCCATTAAAGAATGGAATTAAATCGATTTTTTCTTCATTCACAGTACCACGAAGCAAATTGTTGAACAATTCATCTTTAAACTTTGTGATGTCCGGCACTTCTTTTTTAACAGCCGTAAAGAATTTTTTAATGTCTGGATTCGTCGCATCAAAACCATGATAAAAAATAGAAATGTAGCTATCTCGATCTAAGAATTTTGGTTCGAATCTTTCGCGTTCAACACGACAATTGCGAATGTTATACAATAGATCTTTATAATCCCAATATACATATTCATTGGCTAAACTATGATCAATTAATTCATAATCTTCTTTTAAATAAGCCCAGAAATTAAAGAGTTCCCCCTCAATAATGGCTTTATAATCGTATGCACAAGCACTACATACAGCTTGAATCAAAGATGGTTCAATGATGCCAAAGGCACGTATAATTCCAAGAATGACTAAGCTTGGTTCATCTTTTTCTGCCTTATGATCTAAATCAATATCTTTAACAGCTAATTTGACATTCTTTTTGAATTCTTCGGGTAATTCTTTATCAAAATATAAAAACTTAGAGCTTAATGCATGTTTTTCAAAACGATAACGATCGTCTTCTAAGTCTTGGTTACGTAATAATCTTCTTAATGCCTTTAATTCCCATGTTGTACAAATAGAAGCTAAATACTCAGGGGTATAGGTTTCAATCATGCGTTCTAACATTTCTTTTCTTGTCATGGAATCATAGTCCCAATAATCGTTTTGACATGTTCTTTTATAACAATCAAAAACTTTTTCTTTACTATAACGATTTGCGTTTTCTAATATACGTACCAATGAAACTCCTCCTTTTTTCGTATTATTTAGATAATTATAAACTTTAAATAAAAAAAACACAAAACAATACATTATGTATTGCCTAAATTCACAAGTTTCATATAATTATTTTGAGGTGTATTATGGCATTAACAATTGAAAAAGCGCAACAAATACTAGATGATTATTATGATTTGGTGCATCCCCAATACGAAGATGATATCCAATTTATAAATGCCCTAGAATTTTTAATTCAAGAAACAAACAACCCAGAATATATGGTGGAATTGGGTGGCTGGTATTATGGACAAAAACAGTTTGATCTTGCGGAAGACTATTATTTAATGGCTGCTAAATTAAACTATGTAGATGCCTATGAATGTTTAGGCTACATTTACTATTATGGACGCGTGGGACAACCCGATTATGAGAAGGCCTTTCACTACTATAAACTTGCGAGTGATCAAGGAAATATTGTGGCAGCCTATAAATTGGCGGATATGTATAAGAATGGCTATTATGTACAAAAAGATTATCCAAAGTATGTACAAATCATTAAGAGTTTATATCCTTTACTTCAAGGAGCAACGAATACGTTTGATCCTGTTCCCGAAGTCTATTCTAGGCTAGCAAAGATTTATGTTGAAGAAGGCAATGAAGATCAAGCCATTCAATTATTATTGATTGCGAAGGAATTCCAGTCGCAAAGACTGATCTATTCGGACTTCTTTGGTGATCTAACAATCATTAAACATATCGTACTCGACTTATATTCTTTGATTCAATTTGATTCTGACTATATGGATCTATTTGACTTATATTATGTTTTACAAAAGCCTTGTAAACTCGCCTTAGAAATCAATGGAGAAGATTATATAATCGAAGCCAAATATGAGGATGATTTATTCTATATTTCGATGGATGATAAAAACTATGAAGATGTCGATCAATTCTTTCAAAATGCCATGATCCATGATGAGCCATTATATAGTCAATATGTCAATGTGAACTATTTAGAAATGTTAGACTAAAACAAAAGATTAGTTTTACCACTTTATTTTTCTCGAGAGATTGAAGCCGTAATTGTTTTAATATCTCATACATAATTAGCATGTTTTCACCTCTAACTTGCATTTTGTATTAGCACGCGATGAAATGCAACAACTTTAATAGAGCTGTTAATTTAATTGAATCTTGAAGATAAATTCTTCTCCTTCAATCGTTTCTATTTCAGTGAATTAGACAAGATTAGTCTTGACTTTTATATATATCAATTGTTTAATAATCATACAGAAAGACTACTGGATACAGTGGTTCCTCTGAATTATTTTATGTCAAAGACACTAGTAATCCTTTGGACGGGTGAACTAGTGTCTTTTACATTTTTCTATAATAATCAATGCGATTTTTAACAATTCAACTAAAGCCAAGATAGTCATGGCAACATCAATGTACAGATAAATGTACATAAAACACGTCCTTGTACAAAATCGGAATCATCGAGAATTCAAGATGTTATCCTTTTTATTCCAAGGGTAGCCCTTACTACATACGGTTACAATTTCTATTGTTCCTATTTTATCTAAAACGACTAATTTTAGATAAAGTTAACCTTGACTTTTATATATATCAATTGTTTAATATTCATACAGAAAAACTACTGGATACAGTGGTTCCTCTGAATTATTTTAGTGAAAAGACACTAGTTTAATCCTTTGGGGAAGGTGAACTAGTGTCTTTTACATTTTTCTATAATTAATAATGTAATTTTTAGTAATTCAACTAAAGCCAAGATAGTCATGGCAACATCAATGTACAGATAAATATACATAAAACACGTCCTCCTACATAATCGGAATCTTTAAGAACTCAAGATATCATCCTTTTAATTCAGAGGGTTCACCGTTACTACATCCAGTAGCCAATTCCTATTATAAAGAGCCAATGTGAAAACATTATTAACTCCAAGCATTTTGTTGAAAATGATCCTATCTTGCCTAAATCGCATTATTTTCGTTGAATTAGATACGGTTTTAACATCTAAACTAACACAAAATCAATCATTTACACAACATAAGATAAATGAACCCTCAACTAAGAGGATCCTTCTTACTCAATACATGTTTTAAAACTTCTTCCATTTTTTGAAAGTCAATTGGTTTCGTTATATAATCATTCATCTTTACATCAAATGCTTTTTTCTGATCTTCCTCAAACGTATTGGCAGACATAGCTATAATTGGTATATTTGCCTTTTCAGGTTGTGAAAGATGTCGAATGCAATCAGTTGCCTTATAACCATCCATATTTGGAATTTGAATATCCATTAAAATTAAATCGTATGTGTTGGCTGGTTGATGTAGCATTTCATTCACACAAAGAATTCCGTCTTCTACAGCTTTAACTACAAAACCCATTTCACTAAGAATTGTAGTTGTGATTTCAGCATTTAATTCATTTTCTTCAGCCAATAAAATTCTTTTACCCTTAAAATCAATATCAAACTCATTGGAAGATTCAATATTTCTATTCGTATAATCTTTATACGCAATCTTATGTGGAATGGTAATCGTAAAAGTACTGCCCTTACCAAGTTCACTCTCTACTTCGATGCTGCCATTCATTAAGTCCACAAGGTTTTTGACAATAGCCATACCAAGTCCAGTACCTGGAATTTTAGATAGAGTCGTATTTCTTTCACGTGTAAATAATTCAAATAAGGACGGCAAGAATTCTTCACTCATTCCAATACCTGTATCCGATACTTTTATTTGAATTAAAGCATAGCCTTCTTGATTATAAGGAAGTTCTTGTACATCAATCAAAACTTTACCACCTTCTGGCATATATTTAATCGCATTACTAATTAAATTGGATAGAATTTCCTGCATCTTTGTAGAATCGGTAATAATATGTTTGTGTTCGATATTCGCAATTATGTTTAATTCAATATTCTTTCTAGAAGCTTTCGCTGCAAAGGCACTATAAACAAGTTAAGTAATATTGCCCACTACTTCATAATTTTCATCCAATTCCATCTTACCACTTTCAACACGAGCCATATCCAATACATTATTAATAATTGAAAGTAATAATTGACTCGATTGTTCAATCATTTCTTGATAATGAACAAGTTTAGGATTTGTTAATTCTTTCTTCATTAATTGTGAATATCCCAAAATCGCATTCATCGATGTACGAATATCATGTGACATATTAAATAAGAATATGGACTTGGCGTTATTGGCCTTTTCAGCCTTGATCTTTTCTTGGCGTAAAGCCTCTTCCTGTTCTAATTCACGCTCCTTTTCTTCCGTAAAATCACGATTGGCAGGTAATACACTCACAACACGACTATTCTCATCATATTTTTGAGGTACAATCATCGAAAGAATCTAAGTTCCATCTGGACTTTCACAAGTATGGAATAAGGAATTCTTTCCTTCAAGACGTTATGCGATAGTCGTACTATCATAAAATTCAACACTACTCTGCCTAAATGGTTCGGTAATCAAACGATTTACTTACTCTAATAATATATTATGATCCATCTGAGTATAGCGTCCCTTTAAGCCAGGAATAGTATTTCCTTTAATCAATTCCACATCACCTGTCTCTAGATGAATCAAACAAATATAGGAATACCCAGCCGATAATGCCTCAACTTCATGTCGAGCCTGTTGCACCTGTTTACCTAAAGTAATTGGAAACTCTTCATCTTCCAATTGTTCTTTAATTGGAATCGAATGATGAATATGTAGCACCTTCCATTTTCCATCCCTAACACCATAAACAATAGTAAAGCGAGAATCCAATTGCATAATTGGAACTTCTTTATCATAAAGACCATAAATTTGAACAGATGCATACACAAAAACACATTGATCATCCACAATATTTTCTATTTCTAAATCTTTAAATTAAAATGAATATTCTTTCTTTTCTCCACATCAAATTTGAAAGAATTTAAAAAGTTCTCAATATTTTTAAAGAATTCTTATTTTCCCGTGCCAATAATACTCACATTGGAATCTAAAAATCTTGAATCGCAACATTGAGTATTCCGCTATCTGAAGTCCATGCAATATGCTACAGAAGTCCACATAATCCGTTAAAGAAGTCCATCTTTTTTAAATCTTAATACGTAATACAAGTCCACTAAAAAACACGGTCAAATTAAATCAACCGTGTTTTTTAGTTATTTCTTATTTTTTAATTTAGAGTATGTTTCTCTTAATGATTTTCCATGTAATGTAATCAAATAAGATGAATTTATTATCCTATCTAATATCGCATCCGCTATAGGTCCTCCATTTAATAATTGATGCCAACCATCAAATGAATATTGACTACAGAATATTGTTGATTTCTTATTACACCTTATTTCCATCAATTCAAGTAGATCGCTTCTTTCTGATTCACTTGTCGATTTTAATAAGAATTCATCTAGTATCATTAAATCATACTTTCCTAGTTTTTTTAGATATTCATTATATTTTCCTTGAATCCTCATTTCTTCAAATTTTGAGAATAGTTCTGGTAATCGAATATATAAAACTGTTTTTCTATCTCTACAGGCATGGATCCCCAAAGCGTTTGATAACCATGTTTTACCACAGCCGGATGCTCCTACAAAAATTACATTCAAACCGTTGTTTATATAATTGTTTGTAGACAATTCCTCCATTTGCGAGCGATCGAGTTTTCTGTCTGGATTATAATTAATTGATTCCATACTTGCTGTAGAATCATAAAAATGTGCATTCTTGATAAATCTTTCTATTGTATGATTTACTCGACTATCATATTCCATATCAATTAATTCGCTGAACCGTTCATCGAATGATAATTGACTGTATTCTGGGTTTGCACTTTGTAATTCATATTGTTCTGCAATAACTGGTAATCTCATTTTCTTCAATTTTTCTATCAATTCACTCTTATCCATTGTTCTTGCCTCCGTAATAGTCTTTTCCTCGCACAAAGGCATGCATATCACATTCACTTTGTACATTATCATTTTTATCTTTCAAATCTTGATTTGACTGTAATATCATCTTAATATTTTTATAGCCAGGCTGACTGATGTGATCCAACGCCAATTGAAACGCATTTTCCAGTCTGGTTTTTCCATATTTATCTGATAGTTTCAACAATGACATACAACCTTTATAAGCTTGTTCTTCAACTTTATAACGATCAAATAGTTTGGAAACTAAAATCGAAGTATTGTCTCCAATAGAGGCAGCCCACTTCATAAAACGGTCTTTGTTCCATTGAAATTTTTGGTGATTCTCCGGCATATGACTTTCATTTGTTGAGTATTGATTGATACGACCATATAATCGATCATGGGTACAAATTTGATTCATTTTATAATATACAGTTACAGTTCTTTTTGTGACTTTTACATCTACATAATTTCCAACGTATTCATATGGCACAGAATAATTCATTTTTTCTATCGAAATATGATAATTTAATTGAACTTTAGCTCGTTTCCATACACTCAACTCAAATGGCTGTTCAGGCAGAGCTTTCATAAACGGAAGTTCTTCGTCTAAATATACGCTTTTTCTGGAACCTTCCTTTTTCTGAAAAGGTCTGTTATTGAAATTGTCCAATTCTTTGATAATTGCTTTGTTTAGGTCCTCAAACGAAAAGAATTTCCTGTTTCTAAGTTTACCGACAATGGCTACTGTACAATCTCCAACAGCGCCTTCAACAGCTGCCTTATCTTTAGGCTTACGCACTCTTGTTGGAATAATAGTTGTATCATAATAGTCTGCCATTTCCTGATATGATTTGTTTAATATTGGATCCTCATATTTCTTGTTTTGGATAATTCCTACTTTTAGATTGTCTGGGATCAGAAGTCTTGTAACTCCGCCAAAATAACGGTAAGCCTGGATATGGCAATCGACCCAAACATTGATTTTCATGCTTGGACATGCTTGAACATAACTGTACATACTAAATGGTAATGTTGCCTCGAATAAATATGCAGGGATTGCTTCTCCTGTGTAACGATCATACACATACATACGGGTGCCATTCCAATCAACCATCATTTTATCACCCGGTTTATGATTGATATGCATCGTAAGATTATGCTTTTTAACGTAATCACGATATCGTTCGCAAAAGTAGCTATACTGGTAAAATGGACTCTTGATTGACCGACAATCATCAACATATTCTTCCCATAGCAGTTTGATTGTGGTTCCTGGCTTTAACAGTTCCTTATGAATGTAATCAAAATCAGGTTGCTTAATGGATAAATTGATTTTCATCTCCTGTTCAAATAATAAATTTTGGACATCTGATTCACTGAGATCTTTAACAGATGACCAACACACTTTTTTGTCATCAGCTACATTAAAAATTTTTCTTATTGTATCTCTTGAAATTTTAAGAGATACAGAAATCTGTCGCTGACTATAGTTTTGTGATCTCGTTTCCAAAACTTTTTTAACATCTCGCATAAAAAAACACCTCCTAATCGCAAGACTAGATAAGTATACTTACTTACCTGTTTTTATCTTACAACAGGAGGATGATAGTTTATATCTACAATATAAATGTGGACTTATACAACGGATTCAATGGACTTCGTCACCGTATCAACTGGACTTATTTCTCCGTATTGGATGGGCTTGCCCATCCGTTATATTCAGCAACATCACTCAACATATCCGATCCTAGATATATTTCTAACAATTGTCTAGTAACTAACTTAAAATCTTGCATAACCCAACCCCACAAAATAAAAGGCATCATCAAAAATCAGACAATGCCACATTATATTATTAATTCTAACTGATTTGAAAAAAGATAATCATTACCTATATCATTAATTTCAACCAATGTTATCATTAATTTTAAAATCTATAGTAACTTTTAAAGCTGTGCATCAGTTAATCTATCTGCTTCTGCTTCTCGTGATTTTTCATTTTTTATAGGTAACATCCAAATATATAAAATACCATAGATTCCAAGAAAAAATACGAGTAACCATTCTTTAATTCCGTAGTAACCTTTTAGTTCAGCAATATGTTTAAACACGCATGCTAAAATCGCTCTTTCAAAAATAAATAAAGCTAATCCAATCATTATAATTCCATAATAATAATCTAACATAATAATTTCCTATTCCTTACTTTCTAAAACTCAATTTCATAAATTAATGAACTATTTGATTCCTTTTTAAACTGCTGAGACATGGATGTTTCCAATTTAAATTTAAATTTAGATAAAACCTCATCAATTTTTGTTGATAATTCCTTATTTAAGCCAGAAGAATCACTTAATTTAATTTCAAGATTCTGTTTTTGAAAATCTCCTTCTTCTGCCATTCTCATTGATATTAAACTATTGATAGCTGGGTCATTATTCAAATATTGTAATACAGGTTGAAATGGTTGATGTCCACTAAAATACATTTCACTTTCAATATTCATCTTATAACGAGATTTTGTATCTACGGTTTGTTTGGCTTCCGCCTGAATACCATTCCCTTTTCCTTTTAGTACGCCCTTTTTATTAATGTACGACTCTGTTTGTTCTTTATAACTTACTTTAAAATGCTTAGCACCAAGTGATTGTGCAACACTTTGTAATTCACTAACACGTGCAATTTTTAAGTAGTCATAATAGTTATCTAAAGCAATATACAATCTCTCATTACTTGGATCCACATAATAAAAACGATTATGTTCATCTGGATAAAATGATAGTTTGTAATCTTGAATACTATCCGAGAATACATTTAACAATGGCATAGTTTTATTATCAGACATAAACCCAATCGAACCTTTACACAAACTATTTTCATCATAGTTTTTATCTCTAGCTACAATTTGTACTAGTTTAGGCAAAGTTGTTTTTTCTAAATCTGAAGAATAGAACGGATTCAAAGATTTTACTTTCTGCGCATTCATTTTTTCTTGTGTTATATCTACAATCTTCTTAGTTTCATGTTTAACTTGTTCACCGACTAATTTGACATCTTCTAAATCTAGTTTTCCATCACCATTTTGATCAACAGCTTGCACAACTACATCTTTTGCCTTACTCATGGCATCACCAGCTTTAATTCCAGCGTGTTTAACAATTTTTCCAATTTTCTTTTCCATATAATCCTCTGTTTAATAGTAATCTCTACTTTTATTATTTCAAAGTATAATCATTCGCAGCCGCAATAAATTTTCTCAAATAATTCTGAAGATTTTTATTGCATGCATATACATAACAACCCTTAATACCTCTTGCTAAGATTGTTGTATATGTATTTATAATCAATTTTTTTAACTCATCCTTATTCATTCCTGCTTTAACTTTTTTATCTCTATATTCATTTAAATCTATGACAATTGAATTAGATACAGGATCATAATCTATTTCTTTTCCAAAGATTACACCAACATAGTTCATATCATATCCTTGTGTAGTATGAATACATCCAATTGTATAGTGTGAATCTTCTCGCGTTATCCAATCTTCATTCCAAAGATTCCATATATAATGTTGCTCGCCAAAGGAAATATCATATTCATCTTTTTCTACAAGAGATAAATAAGTATCTAAATCATCTTTAGGCTTTTTACTTGGCTTTGTTTTCCAATCCCATGAAAAACCAGCCACTGTTTTACATAAAGTATATTGATCATCTTTTTTTCTAATTTCTTCAATTAGTTTATTCGGATCATCAAATAATAAGAAATCATAATTTTCAATTGTTTTAAAAGTAGTGTTTGTACAATTCATAATTGCCTTAATATATTCAATATAAGGTGCACCACCTTTACATCGCATCTGCGTTTTTAACTCATGATGATTTAGATTAACCGAATATTTATTTAAGGTATCTTGATATTCAGACGCTGTTAAATCAGATGATTTTACCGCCTGATATTGATCATAAAATAAAACAACATGTTTCGCACAATTAAGCACCCACTCTAATTGATTGGTTTCATTTGGATCTAAACCCAATTGTCTTGAAGTACTATCAAAAGAGCCATATCCAGTTAAATTTTTTCTTTTACTCAATCTATGTGATTCATCAACAAATAGTATGTCATAATCTTCCTTAACTACATCACATGGACCAATAACCATGTCTTTAACTAGTCCATTGCCACATTCTTTAAAAACATTTGAAATTGTTCTTCGAAAACCAGGCATTGGTAATACAAATCCAATTTTAAAAGGCTTACCATTTCTCTCTTTCAGAATATAATCGTTCAATTCTTTTAAAGCGGCTATTTTTTGTTTATCAATATCATCATCAAATTCTCCAACACTATCCTCTTCAATATTCAAGGTATTCATCAGAGAATTTATGATACTAATTGCGACAACCGTTTTACCAGTCCCTGCACAACCATTCACTAAACTGACACCTTTTTTATCATTAGTAAATGTATCAATAATATCCATAATAATATCTGTTCCAACTTCATTTTGTTCACCAGTCAAACAGTTGTATGGAGAAAACTTAAAGATATTTTCATTTTCAATTTTATGCAACGTGTGATCAGCAAGACCCATACTTTTTAAACTATTCCATAATCTTTCAAAATCACTACGATACTCATCACGATTATAATAATCATGTATGGCTTGTTGACCCTTATTTTTATTAAGAATATTTTGAAATCTACTATCTACAGAACAATATTTAATCAATCTTTGTTCATAATCCAAAATAACAGACTTATTAAATTTATGATCAAATACGATTGCGATTTCTTCCAAATAATTCTTCTCATTATTACTTAGATGTTGGCTCATTCGAACCTCAGCACTTGTTGTTTCTCCAATATATAAATCTTTGTTATTATGAATTAGATAAACTACTGGCCAATTTTTTCCATATTCAAAACTCTTCAGTTCATTCAAACCATCATTATCAAATGAGTATGTGCGTATTTCATCAGTCCCTTTCATGGTACACCTCCGAACCCTTAATTAATCTTTAATCAATTCCACTACATCATCAAATGTACAATCCAAACAATTGCAAATACGAATCAATGTATCCATAGATACTGTTTCTTGTTTCGATAGTTTTGCAAGTGTAGCCGGTGTTAACTTAGCTTCTTTAGCTAAATCTGTTTTTTTCATGCCTTTATCAATTAATAATTTAAATAGCTTATTATAACTTATTTGCATAAATTGATCCTCTCTTATGTTTCTATTATACGTGAAACGCTTACAGCATTAAATAAAAAATATTCACTTTTATGAATATTTTGTCATCAAAAGATAAGTTTGAAATAAAGTTAGATTAAATTATGTCTAACACTTAATAAAATAACCAAAATAAAAGCAGGGTCTTGCTCTGCAATTACTACTATTCATCCATTAACGCCTTATGATATTCTTCTACACTATTATAGTCACAAGGATCTATTTCATTATGAATGTTATCTGGATCATACTTATTCTTCCAAGCCTTTCTTAAATCAAGGACATGCTGATACTGAAACATATTGTCATACTTAGATGGATCTATCTTACTAAAGATCCCTTCTGGATCACACTTCTTTATCCAATCTAACCGATCATTTAATTCAACTAAATAATCATCAACACTAGTAAATCTTTCAAATTCAAAGCCATTGAATCTATGTTGCGGATCATACGTTTCCTGCCAATTGTTTACTAAAGATTCTCTATAGTCTGCTTCTGTATCATAATCATCTACACATATATTTGTCTTTGTATCTGGATCATATTTATGTTGCCAACAACACCTTAAATCATCCAAATACTCTTCTTTACAATCATAATCACTTGGATCAAGCTTATATGCATTATCCTTATCATACTTTTTCATCCAATTCTTCTTATTATCAATTGCTTTACCATAAGCATCCACATGTATGTAATTACCTGGATCTATTGAACTAAACTCATTAAAATAATCATACTTACGCTTCTATAACTTTCTTAATGCATCCACATACTCATCTTCATCATCAAATTGACTAGGATCCACATTATATTCATCCTTTGAATCATGTTCGTCCTTCCATTCAATATCTGGACTATACAATTTACTCCACTCTTTTTTACCCAATATCTTCTTTTCCTCACTATTTAAATTAAAAAATATAGCATGTGGCACGCAACAAGAAATGTCCAAATTATACTTAAACAATTCTAGTTCTGTATCCGTTATAGTTTTCTTTAAAATCTTAATATATAAAGAAACCATCTCTTCAAATTACACCCACATTCATTTAATCTACATGATCTACTAATCTGTCTAAAACTAACTCATTACTTTTATATTTGAAAACACATTGCTTGTTTAAATCTTTATTCTTTAATAAAACCATACTTCATTATCCGATTGTTGAGTGATTGAATCCAAATAATACGCTTCATCCTCAATTTGATCATTTGCACTTTCATTCAATTCCTCATCTGAATATGGGATTGCAGTTTGAACTTCTTTAGTTTCTCTAAGTTCGGGCTGTGCTTGTGTACAACCCGTTAATAATAGTTAAACTAATACTAATACTTTCATACAATTCTATACGTGTTCTCCTTTGTATCGATTTCAACTGTGACATTATTACTAAAAGTAGTCTGTTGAACATGATCATTGATGATTTTATGTTCTACCATTTCTTCATTTTTAATTTTTTGATAAAAATCTAGAACAACATTTGCACGTTTAATTCGATCTTCTATGGATAAGCCATCATAGCCAAAATTACCATCCACATTATCATAAGGTGCATTCCTTACTACATATGGAATACCCCCATTTAATAACGCATACAACATATAGTCTTCTTGTCTTTTTTCCATTGGCCAAGGCAAAATGAAACAATCATGATACACTAGATTAAATAAAGGTACTGCTATTCCCATTCTTTTCTCATTTTCATCTTTCATCATAAATTCATAAGGCCCATAATGCGAAAAAACAAGTTCTCGCATAGCCCAATCACTACACTCCTCACTTGAAGGAATGATTCCCTTTGAGATCATATATTGAAAACAAGCCCTTCTATATTCCATGCACTCTTTTCTTGTCATCAAATGTTCTAAATTAAAACACTCATCCATTTCATTACAAGAAAATACATCTAAGTATACACAATCCAAATCAATATGTTTTAAGATCTCAGTGTAGTTTCTTTTTACATACTTTGGTGCTAGACTTGCACACAAATAATTTTGTCTTCCCCCAGCCCAATTGGCATGTTCAAACACGCTACCATCCTTTAATTGAATGGCTTGGTTTTCCTCATGTGTTTTTGCCTTATAATAATAATCACGATACTGATCATGTAAGCCAAATAAATCATTAGACGCACTTAAACTCTGTTGAAGTCTTTTTAAACCAGTCCATCCACCAGCTTCAATACATGCCGGCAAATAATCCGGATGACAATTATCGTAGCCAGGATCTCCCCAGCCATCTAAATGAAGATATAGTTTGTTCGAACCTAATTCATGAAGACTTTGAATCATCTCTTTTACCGAATCAAAAGAATGAATTACATCCTCTTGTCCATTATAAAAACGTGAATCCTTTTCCGTATGTGCCTTAATACCCGTATGTACAACAGCACATTGTTGAAGTTCTGATATTTTAGAAAGTGTAACTTCTTTTTCTTTTAAAGATTTAAATAAACCGGTTTCTTTAACGTACTCTCGATAAATCTTAGCAGCACGATTATAATCCATATTAGGCTCAAAAGAGTATCGAACAACACGCTTATATCGCATCTTACCTAAACTTGTTAACCATACAAATTGAAGTCGTGTACCCCTATCATCATGATCAATTGTATATTTAGAATCCCAAGGCGTTTCATTGATTGCGATATACCCTTTTCCATTATTGGTTTGACTAAGCCAAGGCATATAGGCAGCACAACTTGTAAACTGGCCATCAAAGGCAATATGACTATAATCATACTCATACCGATTGGGAATCAATAACCCCTGCATATAAGGAATCGTTGAATAGCCATCCTTATCTTCACACACAAAACTATCAGGAAAATGTACCTCTTTAATATTCTCATCCACTTTGGGAATCCATTCAAAATAATAATGATTCGTACTATCTTCTTGCCAAATATATGTATCAAAATATTTATACGTGGTATAAATACCCTTTCCTAATCCTGTTGCTCTTTCCTCTGACTTGATGAAATCATCTCTAAAATTTATTTTTTGATCATTTTTCGTTACATAAAACGAATCTAGATTATGAATCCAATTTTCCATATACAAATACCTCTTCTAAATTATATCAAACGAAAAAAAGTATCCACTACGATACTTTCTTTAATATTCTTACTTCATAAGGCTTGAACTCAAGTGCATTATTAACCGAAAGTTCTTCATTGGTTTCCATGTCGATGAAATCACCTTGACCATTAAAGCCTAATGTTTGAGCAACACTCTTCATGTTCATACAAATCCATAGACATTCCTTTTCATCTTGTCTTTGATAAATACAAGCCGTATTTGTGATACCAATCTGTGTATAATCTCCATAAGATAAAGCGGAATGATTATGTTTCAGATGGATTAACTTTTGAATAGTATTCGTTAATTCATTCCATTCAAACACTTTGATTTCCGGTCTAAGATCCGTATCATTCCAATTTTTTGTACCTTCCATACCCCATTCACTGCCATAGTAGATACATGGAATACCTGGCATTGTAAATAACATGGTATAAATTAAAGGCAATTGGTTTTTATCCTCTAAAATCGAGGCAACTCTTTCGACATCGTGATTATCCACAAAGTTAAACAAATGCTTACCCGTATATAAACACCATGGATCTTTGCCAAATTGACGATTCAATGAATAAAGAATCTCATAGAAATTTGCTGAATTAAAACTCGAATACAACCCTTTATAACACTCATAATTTGTGACAGAATCCAACATATTCTCATTCATCCATTGATTATAGTCACCATGTAAAGTTTCACCTAAAAGGAAGAAATCTCTATCTACATGGTTGTGTAAAGTTTGTAGGAAATTCTTATCCAAACAATAAGCTACATCTAATCTTAAACCATCAATTTTAAATTCTTCTTGCCAGAAATCCACTACGCTTAAAATGTATTCTACTACTTGTGAATTTTGAAGATTCAACTTCACTAAGATATCATTGCCTTCCCAATCCTGGTACCAGAAGCCATCGTTGTAGTGATTGTTTCCATTAAAATCAATATAGAACCAATCTTTATAAGGTGAATCCCACTTCTTTTCTAATACATCTTGAAACGCAAAGAAATCACGTCCCACATGATTAAACACGGCATCTAAAACAATTTGAATACCATTTTCATGGAATTGATTTACAACTTCCTTTAAGTCTTCATTGGTACCCAATCTTGTATCTAACGTTTTAAAATCCGTTGTATCATAGCCATGCGTACGACTTTCAAAAATTGGATTCAATAGTATACAGTCTATGTTTAATTTCTTTAAATGAGGAATAAAATCCTCTAATTTATGAATTCTGTGTTCTAGAACATGATCATTCTCAAATGGCGCTCCACAAGCTCCAAAAGGATAGATTTGATAAAATACACTCTCATTCGCCCACATAAAATTACTCCTTTGTGATATCGCCTGCTTGAACATGAATTAAATCCATCAATGTCTTTGGATCCATCTCAATCTGCATACCAATCTTACCTGCACTAAAATAAATCTTATCTTGATTTAAACAATCCTTTTCAATAAAGGTACGAAATTGCTTTTTCATACCCAATGGAGAACAACCACCACGAATATAGCCCGTAATCTTATTGATGTCCTTCACATGAATCATCTCACAAGATTTGACTTTGGCTATTTTTGCGCACTTCTTTAAATCCAATTCCTTTTCAACTGGAAGCATATACACTAAGTATTCCTTTGTGTTTGCCTGTGTAACTAAAGTTTTATACACAGCTTCCACTGGCTGATGTAACATATTCGCAACATGCACACCATCTACGGGATCACCCTCTTTATGTTCATACGTATGCGCTTCATATTCTACTTTATGCTGATCTAAAAAACGCATCGCATTGGTCTTTTGAATCTTTTTCATGTTTGAAACTCCTCTAATAACTCTTTAGCCACCAAGAATTTCGTCTTATTCTGCTCCATCGCTATTTTTTCAATATAGTGATGCGCCTTGTCTTCACTCCAATGATAATTTGAAATCAAAACCAACTTACAATGATCCACCATCTTCAACTCTAAATATTTCTGTTCAAGCTTACTGATCTTCTTTTCATAAAGCTGGATTCGCCTATTCACACTCATAAGAATCTGAAATGCTTCATACAACAACTGCTTCTTGATGGGATACGACAGAACTATTATACCACTATCTTTACACTGATATGAAACTTGATCATAGATTTCCTTATTGCACACCAACAAAACTTGCGTATTTAAACTTTTCGCAAAATTTAAAAGCCCACTTGTCGTTTGCGAATATAAGATCACAACAATCTCAAAATGCGTATTTCTCAACTTATTTAACGCATCATTATATGTCTTTGACAGCACATATTGATAATTGGCCGTATTTTTTAATAGAGCTAAGAATTTCTCATTTCCAAGTACTAATACTTTACTTGCCTCCATACGCACTTACCCAACATAAATATCCACTACATCTTTTCCTAAAACTTGTTTTAACCAATCCGAATTCAAAGCCTTTACCTTTGCCTCTTTTAAACTTTGAGGAAGCTTTTTTGTATCACTCGATACAATATCCGTACAAGGATCGGGTACCATGTTCTTTTCAATCCCCTCTAAACCGGCATAAATCAATAAGGCGTAGGCCAAATAAATATTACAACTACAATCCGGGCTTCTTAATTCCATACGATTTGTCGAATGCGTAGCCGGAATACGAATCAATTGATTACGATTCTGATACGACCAGGAAATATAGCTTGGCGCCTTATCCTTACCTAAACGCTTGTAGGAGTGTTTTGTCGGATTTAAAAAGGCTGTCATCTCTTCAATACGATTTAAAATACCGGCCATAAAAGGCATCAACAACTCTTCATGTTGATCCACACTCATATTAATATGCATCCCATTACCTGGCTGATCCTCTAAAGGTTTTGGTGAAAAGTCAGCTACTAAACCCTGCATATTCGCAATGGCTTCAACAACCCACTTAAATGTCGCCGCATTATCCGCTGCTTGTAAAGCACTTGAATAACGAAAATCAATCTCATTTTGCCCAGGACCCATCTCATGATGCGAAACCTCTGGATCAATTCCCATTTCCGACAATGTTAAACAAATCTCACGACGAACATTTTCCCCTTTATCTAATGGTGAAATATCCATATACCCCGCACGATCCAATGGAACATAGGTGTTTTCTCCATTTTCATCCTGCTTAAATAAGTAGAATTCAAATTCTGAACCAAAGTTAACATCTATCCCCATACTTTTCGCTTTTAGGATTGCCTTCTTTAATATATAGCGCACATCCCTTTCAAAAGGCGTTCCATCCGGATATTTAATATCACAATACATACGAATAACACTTCCATCCATACTGCGCCATGGCAAGATACTCATAGTGTTTGGATCTGGATATAAGAATAGATCACTATGCACTTCATCTAGAAAGCCATCAATGGCACTGGCATCAAAGCTAATTCCCTCCACAAATGCTCTTTTTAATTCGGTTGGTAAGACAGAAACATTTTTCTGTGTACCATACATATCAAAATAAGAAAGACGAATAAATCGAACGTCTTGTTCTTCACAAAAATTTAATACATCCTCATATGTCATACAATTCACCTCGAATAATTAATACACTATTTTCATTCTGTTTTCAAATATTTTTACATTTTTTCATTGACAACACAAAATATCTGTTTATAATGAATGCATACATGGCAAGGACGCCAAAGAAAATATAGGTCAAACCCTAGTTTTTTTAGTGTCCTTGCTTTTTTTTATGTAAAGGAGAGCCATTATGAAATCAATCGTAGAAGAAATTTTTGGAAGTAAAGTTTTTGATGAATCTGTTATGCGAGAAAAGCTCGCAAAAGATACATATCGCGAATTAGAAAAAACCATTCGCGATGGAAAACAGTTAAATATCAAAATCGCAAACGCGGTAGCCCACGCTATGAAAGAATGGGCCTTAGAACAAGGTGCAACACACTATACACACTGGTTCCAGCCAATGACAGGAGTTACAGCTGAAAAGCATGATGGCTTCATCAATCCCGATAAAGATGGCAAAGTCATTATGGAATTTAGTGGAAAAGAATTAATCAAAGGTGAACCAGACGCCTCAAGTTTTCCAAATGGCGGATTAAGAGCCACATTTGAAGCAAGAGGATATACAGCTTGGGATCCAACAAGCTATGCCTTTATTAAAAACGGAGTCCTTTGTATCCCAACCGCTTTCTGCTCTTACTCAGGACATGCCCTAGATAAGAAAACACCACTCCTTCGAAGTATGCAGGCCATTAATAAACAAGCCTTACGTATTGTGAAATTATTTGGCAATGACGATGTTCAAACCATTAAAACAACCGTCGGACCTGAACAAGAATATTTCTTAGTTGACCAGAAATATTATGAACAAAGAAAAGACTTGATCTATACAGGACGTACATTATTTGGTGCACCATGCCCTAAAGGACAAGAATTGGAAGATCATTATTTTGGAACAATCAAAAGTCGTGTTCAAGAATTTATGTCCGATTTAAATAAAGAGTTATGGAAACTTGGCATCTTGGCAAAAACTGAACATAACGAAGTCGCTCCTGCACAACATGAATTAGCCCCAATCTTTACAACGACAAATATCGCAACAGACCACAACCAATTGACAATGGAATTGATTCAAAGAGTTGCGAAAAAACATGGATTGGTTGCCCTACTTCATGAAAAACCATTTGAAGGCATCAACGGAAGTGGTAAACACAATAACTGGTCTTTATCTACGGATACAGGAATCAACCTACTAGAACCAGGCGATACACCTCATGAAAACGCACAATTTTTAGTCTTCTTAGCCGCTATTATTAAAGCTGTAGATGAACACCAAGACTTATTACGATTAAGCGTAGCCACTGCAGGTAACGATCACCGACTAGGTGCTAACGAAGCCCCTCCAGCTATTATCTCTATTTTCTTAGGTGATGAATTAACTGCTGTATTAAAGGCCATTGAAGAAGACAAACCATATGATGGAAAAGAAAAAGAATTGATGAAGATTGGAGCAACCGTTCTTCCTAAATTCCCTAAAGATTCAACAGATCGTAACCGTACTTCTCCATTCGCCTTTACCGGAAACAAATTCGAATTCAGAATGCCGGGATCTAACTCAAGTATTGCCGGATGCAATATTGTATTAAATACAGTCATTGCGGATGAAATCGAAAAATTTGCGGATATTCTTGAAACTAGCGATGATTTTGAAAGCACATTACATGCCTTGATCAAAGATACAATCAAAAACCACAAACGCATTATCTTCAATGGCAACGGATATGATGATTCTTGGGTTAAAGAAGCTGAGTCTAGAGGCTTATTAAACTTAAAGACAACTCCAGATGCCCTTCCATACTTTAAAACCGATGAAAACATTGCCCTTTTTGAAAGACAAAAAGTTTTATCTAAAGAAGAAGTGGAATCAAGATATGAAATTTTAATGGATGAATATGAAAAACAAATCAACATTGAAGCATTGACAATGTTAGACATTGCGAAAAAAGACATTTTACCAGCTGCAAGTAAGTTCTCTAAAGAATTGACAGATACAATCGCTAATAAAAAGGCCATCGGTATCGACTTAACCTATGAACTTGAAACGGCTAAAAAAGTCAGTGAATATTTAACCGAAGCTTACCAAGCTATGATGACACTTGAAAACGATGTTAAAAAACTACATGAAATTGATGATTTTGAAAAATCAGCCTTCTATGTACGTGACTTCATCATTCAAGACATGGCAAATTTAAGAAAACCATGCGACGAACTTGAAGTCATTACTTCTAATAGTGATTGGCCATTTCCAACATATGGAAAATTATTATTCGGAATTCAATAAACCGGCATACGCCCGGTTTTTCCGTCTATAAAGGAGATGTAATTTATGTGTACAATTATTGGATATAAATCATTAAAAGTAAATAAAGAATCCATTCATCAAGCATTACTTGCGACATATACAAGAGGTCCAGACGATGAAAGAATTCAAGAAGTCGGATGTGGCTATCTAGGTTTTCAAAGACTATCCATCATGGGACTAAGTCCTCTTGGCATGCAGCCTTTTGAAAGAGATGGCAATTATGTGGTATGTAACGGCGAAATCTATGGATTTCGAGAAATTAAGTCCGAATTAGAAAAATCCGGCTATACATTTATTTCGCAAAGCGATTGTGAAATTCTTCTACCACTCTATGAAAAATACGGCTTAGACATGTTTAAAAAGCTAGATGCTGAATATGCCTGCATTATTTATGATGCCAAGAAAAACGATTTTATTGCCGCCAGAGATCCAATCGGAATCCGTCCATTATTTTATGGCTATGATCAAAATCATAATATTGTCTTTGCCTCTGAAGCCAAAAACCTAGTTTCCATTGTCGAACAAATCTTTCCATTCCCTCCAGGACACTATTATGCCGATGGCAAATTCACTTGTTACTTAGACATTACTAAAGTTGATGAAGTAATCACTTCAGATCTTGAAACCATCTGTTCTAATATTCACGATAAATTAGTGGAAGGTGTCAAGAAAAGATTGGATGCCGATGCCCCACTAGGATTCTTATTGAGTGGAGGATTAGATTCAAGTCTAGTATGTGCCATCAGTCAAAAATTACTCAATAAACCCATTGAAACCTATGCGATTGGAATGGAAGAAGATGCGATCGATTTAAAATATGCCAAAGAAGTCGCTGACTTTATTGGTTCTAACCACCATGAAATCATTATCAATAAAGAAGATGTCTTAAATGCGATCAAACCCGTCATTCAAACTTTGGCTACTTTTGACATCACAACCATTCGCGCCAGCATTGGAATGTATCTTATCTGTAAAGCCATTCATGAACAAAGTAACATTCGTGTTTTACTAACTGGAGAAATCAGTGATGAATTGTTTGGCTACAAATATACAGATTTTGCCCCAAACGCCCAAGAATTCCAACAAGAAAGTGTTAAACGTGTACGTGAACTGTATATGTACGATGTATTAAGAGCCGATCGATGCATTTCCACAAACTCCATTGAAGCCCGTGTTCCCTTTGGCGATTTAGATTTTGTCAAATACGTTATGGCCATTGATCCTGAAAAGAAAATGAATACATATAATAAAGGAAAATATTTGCTTCGTCATGCGTTTGAAAAAGACGAAATTCTTCCTTACGATATCTTAATGTGAGAAAAAGCCGCCTTCTCCGATGCGGTCGGTCACTCATTAAGTGATGATATTAAAGAATATGCCGAAAAGCAGTATACAGATGCTGAATTTGAAGAAAAAATCAAACAATACAAATACTGTTCTCCATTCACAAAAGAATCTCTATTATATCGTGAAATTTTTGAATCTTACTACCCTGAACAGGCAGGTATGATCAAAGATTTCTGGATGCCAAATAAAAACTGGCAAGGATGTAACGTCAACGATCCGAGTGCTCGTTATTTATCAAACTATGGAGACAGCGGAAAATAGAAGGGTTGTGTAAATTATGAATTTTGAAATTGAACACGATGCCTGCGGTATTGGTTCCGTAGTCCAAATCGATGGTAAACAAAGCTATGATGTCTTAGACAAAGCATTGCACATTGTAGAAAAACTAGAACACCGTGCAGGTAAAGATGCCAGTGGTAAAGTGGGTGATGGAGTTGGTATTCTCCTTCAAATCAGTGATGACTTTTTTCGCAAAACATTAAAGAAAGACAACATCAAACTACCCGAACACTATGGTGTCGGTATGTTTTTCTTGCCAAGAAATAAACTGCTTTTAAACCAACACAAAAAAATGTTTGAAAAACTTGTCGAACAAGAAGGATGCACATTCATTACTTGGCGAAAAGTACCATGTGATGATTCCATCTTAGGCCAAAAAGCCAAAGATTGTATGCCTAGCATTTACCAAGCTTTTGTCCAAGGCGATACAGACCTAGAACAAAAACTATATGTGATTCGACGCGAATTTGAAAAGAGTTGTAAAGAAACCTATGTGGCCTCATTAAGCAGTCGTACCATTGTTTATAAAGGTATGTTTCTCGTTTGTCAATTAAGAAAATTCTATTTAGATTTACAAGATGAAAACTGTAAGTCTGCAATTGCGATTGTACACTCACGTTTCTCTACCAATACAACACCATCATGGCAAAGAGCGCATCCAAACCGTTATATTGCCCATAATGGTGAAATCAATACCATCCGTGCCAATGTCAATAAGATGTTAGCACGTGAAGAGAGTATGCATTCAAAATTCTTGGATGAAAATTCAAGTAAAATCTTACCCATCATCAATACTTCGGGTTCCGATTCTGCCATGTTAGATAATGCCCTAGAGTTTTTAGTCATGAATGGCATGCCACTTGAAAAAGCCGTTATGATCTTGATTCCAGAACCATGGAAACACCAAACCATGGATCAAAAGAAGAAAGATTTCTACCACTACTATGCCACAATGATGGAACCATGGGATGGTCCAGCCGCTATTTTATTTAGTGATGGACAAAAAGTCGGAGCTGTTTTAGATCGTAATGGACTTCGACCAAGTCGTTACTATCTAACAAGCGACAACATGTTGATTTTATCAAGTGAAGTGGGTGTATTGGATATTGATGAAAAGAAAATCGTAAAAAAATCAAGACTTGAACCCGGTAAGATGTTACTTGTAGATACAAAGAAAAAGAAATTGATTGAAGACTATGATCTTAAAAATGAATATGCCTCTTCAAATCCATATGGAGAATGGTTAGACAACCACTTATTATACCTGAAGGATCTGCCGGCTCCTGATAAAAAAACACACATCCACTCTCAACATGAAAGAGATATTCTTTATAAAGTCTTCGGCTATACCTATGAAGATGTAAAAGATATTATTTTACCAATGGCCCGTGTCAAACTTGAACCAACAAGTGCGATGGGTACCGATATTCCTTTGGCAATTTATTCCCAAAATCATTTAAGTTTATTTCATTACTTTAAACAACTCTTCGCCCAAGTAACCAACCCACCCATTGATTCTTTACGTGAAGAAGTTGTCACAGACACAACCATCTATATTGGTAGTGATGGAAACCTACTCCAGGATAAATCCGGCAACTGTACCGTCTTAGAGGTCAACAATCCCATTCTAACATCACGCGATATGGATAAGATTCGTCAATTAAATCAGACAGGATTTAAAAATGAAACGATTTCTCTATTATTCTATCGTGGCACATCGTTAAAAGAAGCATTAGACAACTTATTTATTGAATGTGATAAAGCCTATCGAAATGGAGCCAACATCTTGATTCTTTCCGATAAAGGTGTTGATGAAGGTCACATGGCCATTCCTAGTCTTTTAGCTGTATCTGCCTTAGAACAACACTTAGTTAAGACGAAAAAGAAAACCGATGTATCCATCATTCTAGAAAGTGGTGAACCAAGAGATGTTCATCAATTCGCAACGATTTTAGGTTATGGTGCAACCGCCATCTATCCATATTTAGCGCATGAATGCATTGAAGAAATGATTCAATTAAATATGTTAGATAAAGAAGTCAACATTGCGATTGATGACTATAATGAAGCCATTTTAAAAGGCATCGTTAAAATTGCTGCTAAAATGGGTATTTCGACTCTCCAATCGTATCAAGGTGCCCAAATCTTTGAGGCCATTGGAATCTCTAAAGAGGTCATCGATACCTACTTCACAAACACCATTAGTGAAGTGGAAGGCATTACTTTAGAAGACATTGAAAAAGATTTGATCTATCATCATGATCGTGCTTATGATCCATTAGGACTTACAACCGATACAAGTCTAGATTCCATTGGATTCCATAAACTTAGAAAAGGTGATGGAAAAGAAGATCACTTATATTCTCCTGAAACCATTGTGAAACTTCAAAGAGCTACACAAACGAATAACTACGATTTATTTAAAGAATATTCGAATGAATTGAATTCAAACCATCAAAAACACCATTTAAGAAGTCAATTGCACTTTAAAAAGACAAGAAATTCAATTCCATTATCGGAAGTGGAAAGTGAATACGAAATCGTAAAACGCTTTAAGACAGGTGCCATGAGCTATGGTTCTATCTCTGAAGAAGCCCATACATGTATGGCCATTGCCATGAATCGATTGGGTGGTAAATCCAATTCGGGTGAAGGTGGCGAAAAACCCCAACGTTTAGGTACCGAAAAGAACTCCGCTATTAAACAAGTGGCGAGTGGTCGTTTTGGCGTAACCGAAGAATACTTAGTCAGTGCCAAAGAAATTCAAATCAAGATGGCACAAGGCGCAAAACCAGGTGAAGGTGGACACTTGCCAGGCAAAAAAGTCTATCCATGGATTGCGAAAACTCGATATTCAACGCCAGGCGTATCTTTGATTTCCCCTCCTCCTCACCACGACATCTATTCCATTGAAGACTTAGCCCAATTGATCTACGACTTAAAGAACGCCAACCCAAAAGCTCGAATCAGTGTTAAGCTTGTTAGTGAAGCTGGTGTAGGTACGATTGCCTCTGGTGTTGCCAAAGCCGGAGCTACCGTCGTCTTAATTTCTGGTTATGATGGGGGTACAGGTGCTGCTTGCCAAAGTAGTATTCACCATGCGGGTCTTCCATGGGAATTAGGTTTGGCTCAAGCTCACCAAAACTTAGTCGAGAACGGTTTAAGAAGTCGTGTTTTAATTGAAACCGACGGTAAGTTAATGACAGGAAAAGATGTTGCGATTGCATGCTTACTTGGAGCGGAAGAATTTGGCTTTGCGACGGCACCACTTGTTACTATGGGATGTATGATGATGCGTGTATGTAATCTAGATACTTGTCCTTTTGGTGTGGCTACACAAAACCAAAAATTAAGAAAGCATTTCAAAGGAAAACCAGAATATGTCATGAATTTCATGTTGTTTATTGCGCGTGAATTAAGAGAAATTATGGCTGAGCTTGGCTATCACACAATCAATGAAATGGTGGGTCATACGGACAATCTAGAAGTGGATGAAGATGCGAATATGGATTACTCTAACATTTTAATGAAACCTTACAATATTCATTATGAACCAAAAGATACATACGATTTTGAACTTGAAAAAACGGTAGATATGAAGACATTGCTTCCTAAGTTTGAACCTTATTTCAATGAGAAAAAGCCTCATGCTGAAACAATCTCAATTTCAAGTACAGACCGTACAGTCGGAACGATTTTATCCAGTGTAGTCACAAAACAATTTAATAACACTCTACAAGACGATACATATACTGTTCATTGTAACGGTGGTGCTGGACAATCTTTTGGTGCCTTTGTACAAAAAGGAATCACGTTAGATGTACATGGTGATGCCAATGACTACTTTGGTAAGGGCTTGTCTGGTGGCAAATTGATTATTCAGCCAAAAAATGAAGCAAAATTTAAGCCAAATGAAAATGTCATTATTGGTAATGTGGCCTTATATGGTGCTACTAGTGGTGAAGCCTATATTCGTGGTATGGCCGGTGAGCGTTTTGCGGTACGTAACTCAGGAGCAAGTGCTGTAGTCGAAGGTGTTGGTGATCATGGACTTGAATATATGACAGGTGGTACTGTTGTGATTTTAGGTCAAACTGGTAAAAACTTAGCGGCCGGCATGTCTGGTGGTATTGCGTATATTTATGATCCTAACCATGATTTATATACACGTTTAAATAAACAATTAGTCAATACGTATGAAGTGAGTGGTAAAGCGGATATTGAAACATTAACGCAATTATTAAGGAATCACTTCAAATATACAAATTCAGATGTTGCAGAAAAGATTTTATCAAATCTTGATCATGAATTATCCAACTTTAAAAAGATTGTACCTAAAGATTATGAAAAGATCACAACATTGATTCAAGAATTAAAGGCCAAAGGCTATCATGATGATGAAGCCAGTCTTATGGCTTTTGAACAAGTACATGCTTAGAAAGGATGAAAGAATATGGGAAAACCAACAGGATTTTTAGAATATGAAAGACAAGAAAACGAGGCCATCCAACCTCTTTCTCGTATCACAAACTTTAATGAATTTCATCCTTTTTTAGATGAAGAAACAAGACGTAAACAAGGTGCGCGCTGCATGAACTGTGGCGTTCCCTTTTGCCAGTCGGCCATTAAGTTAAAAAACATGGTGACAGGCTGCCCATTACATAACTTAATTCCAGAATGGAATGATGAAATCTATAATGGCAACGATAAAAGAGCATTATCTAGATTATTAAAAACCAATCCATTCCCTGAATTTACAGGTCGTGTCTGCCCTGCTCTTTGTGAAAAGGCTTGTTTGAATGGTTTAGATCAAGAACCAGTCACAATCAAAGAAAATGAATTATATACGATTGAAACAGCCTATACTAACAAATGGATGACACCTTATGTTCCTGGTGTGCGCTCCGATAAAAAGGTCGCCATCATTGGATCTGGTCCTGCAGGACTTGCGCTTGCGCATGATTTAAATCGAAGAGGTCATTCTGTGACAGTCTTTGAAAAGGAAGACCGTATTGGTGGTTTATTGATGTATGGCATCCCAAATATGAAGCTTGAAAAGAAAGTCATTCAAAGAAGATTAGAAATACTTACAGAAGAAGGAATCATTTTTAAAACCAATGTAAATGTAGGTAAAGACATCACCAAAAAGGAATTAGAAAAAGAATATGATGCGATTGTCTTTGCGACTGGATCTAAAAAGGCTCGTGATCTAAATGTAAAGAATCGTGATTGTACAGGCATTTATTTTGCGGTGGACTACCTTACAAAGGCCACGAAACATTTGTTAGATAACACAGAAGAAATTTCTGCCAAATATAAACATGTTGTGATTGTCGGTGGTGGAGATACTGGAAATGATTGTGTTGGTACAAGTATTCGTCAGGGTTGTGCAAGTGTTGTTCAAATTGAAATGATGCCTAAAGCACCCGATGAAAGACTTCAAAGTAATCCTTGGCCAGAATGGCCAAAGATCTGTAAGACAGATTATGGTCAAGAAGAAGCGGTTGCCGTCTTTAAAAAAGATCCTCGCATCTACGAAACAACAGTTAAGGAATGTATTTTAGATGAAAAGAAAAATCTAAAACAGATCAAAACGGTAAAAGTCCACTTTAACAATGGTAAGCTTGAAGAAGTAAAAGGTTCCGAACAAATTTTAGACTGTGATTTATTATTGATTGCAGCTGGTTTTATTGGTGTTGAAGATGATTTAAAGAAGAGTTTTAAATTGGAAACTTCACAAAGAAATACGATTGTGACACAACCAAATTCTTATCAAGTCAAAGACAAATACTTTACAGCTGGAGATTGTCATAGAGGTCAATCCTTAGTTGTATGGGCTATTCATGAAGGTAAAGAGTGTGCAAAAGAAGTGGATACGTATTTAATGGGTTACACAAATATGGAATAATTTAAAGTTCATTTAAGCTTATTGCGATATCCTTGTATTGTAAATAAGGAGGTACAAGGACATGAAAAATGAAATGCCAAAAATTCCAAATTCAAATCATAAATTATTAAAGAAAGGTACAAAGCTTGTATTGAGTGCGGCCACATTTGGTGTAGTTGCGGCTGGAAGTTTTCAAGGTGTCAACTATGTGGTTGATAACTATAATAAACAAAATACAACAGTTCAAAGCACAAATGTTTTGAAAACTTCAAGTTCAACCACTTCAAATGTGAGTGCAGTCGCTCAAAATTGTATGCCAAGTATTGTATCGATTACCAACGTTTCGGTATCGGATGTACAAAATTATTTTAGTATGTATGGAAATAACTCAAGAAGCAATCCGTTTACGCAACAAGAAAATACAAGTGTAGGTAGTGGTGTGATCATCAATAAAAAGAATGGTGAAATCGATATTTTGACAAACTATCATGTTATTGAAAATGCCAAGACCTTAACTTGTACATTAGCGGATAATACAAATGTTGAAGCTACAGTAAAAGGTGTAGATGAAGATGGTGACTTAGCCGTGATTTCCATCAAAACAAAAGACTTAAGTGAAGATACTTTAAAACAAATTGCGATTGCGACAATTGGAGACAGCGACAAACTTCAAGTTGGAGAACAAGTCGTTGCGATTGGTAATGCGTTAGGTTATGGTCAAAGTGTTACAACAGGTATTGTATCGGCTACAAATCGTAGTGTTTCAACAAGTTCAGATACAGACAAATCACAATCGTATATTCAAACCGATGCAGCTATTAACCCCGGAAACTCGGGTGGAGCATTATTGAATATGAGTGGCGAATTGATTGGCATCAACTCAGCCAAATTAAGTGATACAGATGTAGAAGGTATGGGTTATGCGATTGCGATCAGTGATGTCAAAGATTCAATCAATACTATGCTTGAAGGAAAAGATGTAAGTACATCATGCAATACACCTTCTTCTTCATATTATCAACAAAACGATGAAGATCATGAAAGCGATTCCGTATTTCCATTCGATTTTTGGAACTAAAACAGGGACTTGATTCCTGTTTTTTATTGTTGTAAACTATTGAAGATGTTTTTTTGTGGATATGGATCTAAGGACCATAATCCATGTATGAAGACATCCATTTGATTAGTTACATCGTATTCTTAAAAAGAAACGAAAGTAGGAGGAAATATGAACAAATCAAAACTATCAGTACGCCAGATGTGCGTGTTGGCTTTATTTTTAGCCATCGAAATCATCATGTATTTAACACCAATTGGTTACTTACGTATCAACGCATTAAGTGTTACATTAATGCACGTGCCTGTCATTATCTTGGCTAGTACAATGGGGCCTGCAGCCGGTGCTTTCTTAGGATTCGTATTTGGTTGTACTTCTGTAATTGGAGCTACAATGACACCTGGAATCACAAGCTTTGTCTTCTCTCCATTTATCACAGTTGGTGGAATTTCTGGTAACTTCTTTAGTTTAGTTATAGCTTTAGTACCACGTATTTTATTAGGTGTCATTGCTGGTTATGTATTTAAATGTGCGAAAAAATACACAAAAAATACACCAGTCGCTGCAGGTATTGCAGCAGCTGTGGCAACCGTATGCCATACAATCATGGTATTAGGATTGATTGTTATTTTATTCGGTCCTCAATACTCACAAGCTTTAGGTATCAGCCAAGCTGCATTGAACGGTGTTATGGCTGGTGTCATCGGAACAAATATGATTCCTGAAGTCATCGTGGCCGTTGTTTCAAACATGGCTTTAGCGACTGCATTAAGTTCAAGATACGTTGGAATTGCTCAACAAGCATAGACAATGAATAGTGTAACTTTGGTTGCACTATTTTTTTTATTTGGTTTATAATGTCCTAGGTGATAAAAAATGGATTTAAATTGGAAATTAAATAAAACAGAACATATTGTACAAGATGAATGGATCGACTTTCGTAAAGAGTCTTTTATTCTTCCAGACGGAAAGGAATTCTCCCCTTTCTATAACTATTCAAGACGTAACTTTGTTGTGATTATCGCAAGAACAAAAGAGGGTAAATATATAACTGTTCGTCAATTTAGACATGGACTTAAATCTGTAACCACTGAATTTTGTGCCGGTGGCATTGAGGGTGATGAAAAAGACAGTGCATTACTTGCTGCTAAACGTGAACTTGAAGAAGAAACAGGCTACGTTTCAGATCACTGGAAACATATTTATACCATTCCCAGCAATCCGACTATAGCGGATAATTATGCGTATTTATATTATGCCGATGATTGTGAAAAAGTATCGAATCAACATCTAGATTCGACAGAATTTTTAGAAGTCAAAGAATATACAGAAGATGAAATCAATGATTTAATTAAAAACAACGAATTTGTTCAACCAATTCATCTAATGGGTTGGCTAATGGTGAAAAAAGGCGTATTATAGGGATATAAAGGAGACTTATAAACATGGAAAAATTAACTAAAAAGGACATCATTTCAAACATTGCTGAAGATTCTCACTTATCTAAAAAGGACATCACTGAAGTTGTTGACTTGGCATTAACACAAATCTTTGAAGGTTTAAGTGAAGGAAAAACGGTGGATCTTGCAGGATTTGGAAAATTTGAAATCACTGAAAGAAAAGCTAGAGAAGGATTCAATCCTCTAACGAAAGAAAAGATTCAAATTGAAGCTAGCAAATCTGTTAAGTTCAAAGTTGCCAAAGCTCTAAAAGAAGCTGTAAATAAATAATATCAAAACAAAAAGCATCCCTAGAGATGCTTTTTCATTACCTTCTTCGATCATTACAACTCGTTGTATAATAATCCTTTTTATTTTGATACATTCTTTCATCGGCTAATTTACTTATTTCTTGAACCGAATCAAAAGATTTTTCTGAAGACTTGACGACACCATACGATACAGATATCGAATTTGAGTACTTACCATGCCAATCATGAATGGTCGCATCAAATTCTTGTAATATCGAATCTAGTTTAGAAACAGAGTTTTGAATCCATACGACAAATTCATCTCCACCAATACGATAGATCTTTCCATAAGAGGCAAACGCAAACTTCATGCAGTTACTAGCTGCACAAATAAGCTCATCCCCCGCACTATGGCCAAGTGAATCATTGGCTTGTTTTAGACCGTTTAAGTCTAAAGATATATAAGCCCATTCCGTATTCGAAGTATACATATATTTTTCTTTTTCATACTTCTCTTTTAATACTCTAGAAAGCATAAGAACAAGTAAGCATGAAGCTAAAGTCAAATAAATACCAACAATCAATATCGCTACGATATTATTTTGAGAAAACATCGATTCAGATATGGATACAGATACATTATAATTTCCGTGTTTTCGAGTTATATATTGATAGTTTTTATTAGAAGTCCGGATCTTCTTCCCTATTTTATTTTTGTCAGTAGCCCCCTCAATTATTTTCGTCTTTGAATTTACAACATAAATTTCTATTCCCTTATACACAGGCATATCGGCCACAACATTTGAAATTTGGTTTTGTTTCAACTCTTTAAAAGACGCTTTGGCGTAACACCCACTTGAACCCTATGCGTTTTAGATTCATTCCAGGTGATCGCATACATCATCTCTTTAGCTTCGGCCGTATTTAGTGTTACATCTTGGCACAATGTTAAATCGTAATTGTTTAACATTTGTTTAAAGAAAGCCATTTGTTCACCAGAATCAAAGCTATATCCAAAATATTTAGGTATTGAACCCGAATATATCGTTCCTGTTTCATCAATAAAATGAATTTCATCGACGGACATTAAAGATGCGATTTTTTGAAGTTCATCAATATCATATTCTACTTCCGGCTTGGCATCCACAATATAAGATATGGCCTTAGCACGAACTATATAATCATCTTTTAATGATTTCACAAACCGCTCTTCACTCGACTCATTTTTATCAAGAACCGCAATCACACGATCCAATAATACATTGGATGTGGTTGCACATTCTTTTCATTTACATATCTTAATATACATGTTTCAAGACTCAATACGAGGGCAACAATGGTGATTGAAAGCACTAATATTTTTCTTTTTCTCATAATTGCTATTTTAAATTATATTTTCAAAAATAAAAGTGGCATTTTTTATGCCACGATTTTTTGAATCGATTTCTTCAATTCTTCAGCTGCTTTTTTTGTATCCTCTTGATCCATAATAGCCGATACAACACAAACACCTTGAATAGGACTCTTTTCTAAAACAGAAAGATTATCTTTATTTAATCCTCCAATCGCACAAACCGGAATCTTGACAGCCGAACAAATATCATTCAGTGTTTCAACACTTGTAATCTTCGTTTTCACATGCGTCTTTGTCGGATAAATGGCACCACAACCCAAATAGTCAGCACCATCTGCTTCTGCTTTTTTTGCAACTTCTACTGTCTTTGCGGTAGCCCCAATAATACAATCTTTTCCCATGATTTTACGAGCTAAAGAAATTGGCATATCTTCATTTCCTAAATGAACACCACATCCTACAGCCATTGCGACATCGATACGATCATCAATAATTAATGGAATATGATAAAAATCAGTAATCTCTTTTACTTTTAAAGCGAGTTTATAATACTCTAAAGTCGACTTATTTTTTTCACGAAGCTGAATGATTGTTGCACCACCAAGACATGCCCCTTTTACTTTATTTAAAAAAGTATCTTCATCATAACCATCTGAATTGGTAATAAAATATAATGTATAATCGACTGTTTTCATTCTAACACCTCAATTTTAAACAAAGATTCATCAAAACTGGTAAGCTTATAGATTTCGTCCATAAAATGCATATGGAAAGTTCCTGGACCATTACACTCTGTCTTTTCTGCAGCAACTTCATAATAACAAGTTGCCTTAATACAAGCCAATAATGGAGAATAACTAGCTAAAAATGTAGCGATTGCCACATTTAACATACATCCAGTCCCCGTAATTCTTGAAAGCATATCACAACCATTTGAAATTAAATTCACTTCATTACCATCTGTTATGACATCCACCTTGCCGCTACAAACAACTACACAACCAAGATGTAAAGCCATGTCCTTTAGCCATTTTGCACTTTCATAGATATTCTCTTCATCGAGAACATCCGCATCTACACCGTGCGCATGACTTGTCATTCCATAAAAAGCTTTACATTCACTGATGTTGCCTTTAATGACGGTTGGACAATATAAAGAAACAAGTTCTTTGGCATAATTCAATCGAAGTGTTGAACAAGCCACTCCCACCAAATCTAAAATAAATGGAATTTTATTTTCTTTAGCACATTGAGCACTAATCATCATAGACTTAGCTCTTACATCATCAAAGTTACCTAAATTTAATGCCAAAGCCGCAGAATGGCAAGTGATATCATCAACTTCATCGGGGTGACAAGCCATAATTGGCTTCGCACCCAAAGCTAATATAAGATTTGCACAATCATTAATTGAAATCGGATTTGTGATACAGTGAATCAAATTATTCGTTTGTTTCAACAAATTTTTGCACTCCTAACTTTCTTTGAATATTTTCTAGGATTCCACTACGTGACATCGACTTCAATAAAATATACGCAATACTTCCACCGATGATTGTACCCATTAAAAAGCTAGGTACATAGAACATCCATGTAAGTCCAGTTCTTCCCCATAAATATGTCATCACTGGATATGAAAGAACAGAACCAATTAAGCCAGTACCAATGATTTCACCAAGTACAGCAGCCCAAATCTTTCCTTTGCTTACACGATATAAGATGCCTGATAACGTAGCTCCAAAAATAGCGCCAGTTAAAGCTAATGGTGGAATTCCCATAACAGCCATACGGATTAAACCAATAGCTAAAGCACAAAGAAATGAATACCAAGGCCCCATAAATACAGCCATAGTGATATTAATAAGATGTGCCATTGGACACATTCCTTCTACACGTAAAATGGGTGAAATGACCACTCCAACAGCTACCATCATTGAAAAAAAGACTAAGCTTAATAAGTAATTGTGTTTATTCATAATACTACCTCCTACAGATACAGATGGCCTAGAAAACACGCAAAAACCATCTGTGGTTTCGGTATTAGACAAACAGTCCTCTCTCATCCTGTCAATTCAGGCTCCCTCGCTTGTTTTCTATACTCTAGGCGCTCCCCTACAGTAAGGCAATAAAATAAAAAGACCTGCAACGTAAAAAGACAGGTCAAAAAACATCTATACTTCCTACGCCGGCATTATCCGTCAGGTTTAATGGGTCGAAGTCGAACTTCCTCTCAGCAATAGCTCCCCAGATTTATTTACTACATTTAGAATTCTAGTACAAAACACACTAAAGTGCAAGGAGTAATTCATTCATAAAAACATACAAAATGAATTTTTTTATCTATTATTCAAAACCATAATGTCAAATGATAGAGGGTTGTAATGTTACAACCCCAAATTTGATAAAAGCTTTATAAATTTCTTCTCATTCATCACATCATTTGTCACATACTCACCATTATAAAATAAGGCATAGGTAGTAATGGGTGTTGGCGCATTTTGCGCCTTTTCTTTTGTATCTAGATGAATCGCTTTAAATAAGATATTTAAATCTTTTGAAACATTCTCAATCACTGGAACATATTTCGCATTAAAAGGACACTGGCTTGTATAATATAAGACAAAACCTAGTTCGTCTATATGACAATCTTTCGCAGAAGATTTAAATTTAGGTGAAACCAAATCCTTAAAACTTAAATACCATAATTGAATACCATTATTCGCTTCATCACACACTTTAAAACCTTTATACGCAAGAAATTTAGGATCGGCAAGATACGATGTTTTCTTTTTGGTAGATAGAATACAAATTCCATCCATACCCTTCTTCTTACTATCCTCAATACACATATTCAATAATTCGCTCGAATAGCCATGACCCTTTAATGACCCAGAAACCCATAGACAACCAATATACATAAAATTCTTGGCATCGAGTGGAATCCACGCATTCTTTGCCGGAATATATTCAATAAAACATTTCCCTCTTACACTCGATTTAATAAAGACAAGACCATCCTCAAAACGATCTGTCAATCAATCCTTCTTTGATCTTGCTTGTACATCTGAATTACTACTAATTGCACAACAAATGTGTTCTTGCTCTATATTTTCTTTTGTGACATATACATAATCCATTTTATACACCTCAAAATCAGTACACTAAAAGGAGTTGAAACCTATCAACTCCTAAACTAAAAACTAGATGCAAAATGCAGCATAAAGTGGAACTATTTTTTTATTGTCCTCAAAGCCAAAATTTTTACTTGAAAGCTTGATCGCATAAGCAGGTTTATACGTATCCATATACATTTTTAAACTCTTAGCCCGAGTGTTATCTGAAGCCTTAACCTCAATAGGAATCAGTTTCCCGTCACGTTGAATAATAAAATCAATTTCAGCACCACGATCTGATTTCCAATAATACGTATGATAATCATTAATAGTAAGCTGCACATTCACATAGTTTTCCATCATGCCACCTTTGAAGTCATTAAGCTCTTCTACCATATAGAGAATATCATTGGCAGCTAAATCCTTCTTGGCACAAAGCAAACCTAAGTCAGATACATAAATTTTGAAAGCATCAATAGCACGGTAATTTTCAAGTGGCTTTTTGATTTGTTCGACCCTGTAGACCTGTGACACAATACCAGAAAGACAAAGCCATTCAATCGCATTTTCAAATTCATAAGCCCTTCCACCCTTTTTAATCAACTTATATTGGAAACGAGTATTCTTCTTTGAAAGCTGAACTGTAATATTATCATAGGCAAGTCTAGTTTTCTTAATTTCATTTAAATTGTTATACTTACTCATATAATTAAGGTAGCTTGCAAGTATTGTATCCTGTGTATGTCGCACTAGAATATAATCCTTCGTATGCGCAAACAGCATCACACACTCTGGCATACCACCAACTACAAGATACTGACGGTAAAGCTGCATTGCAGCATCATGTAAGGCAGATGGTAATGGTGTATCTGTTTGAAAAGATTTTTTAATTTGTACTACTAAATCATCCTCACCAAGTGCGAACATAAACTCTTCCATATCCATCTTCCATATCCATAGGATAGAGTGTTTTCATATCCACCTTTCCTACAGGAAGTCAACTACCCACTACCTAAAGGTGGTGGGCTTGTAACTGCCCAGTCGTACTAACGACTTACGTCTCCGACCTTTAACCCCATTAGATATTGCTATCTAAAGTGGCGTTACATCATAGGGTGGTTGACAGCACCCTTTGTAGCAGAGTTTACTCTGTTACAACTGTATTAGGTACTTGGCTATCAGCAAGATAGTTTATTCCCATACGATACAGATTCATAGCTCCAATACGGTCATCATTAGACGTATAACCGCAGTTTTTGCAAGTAAACAAATGTATTTTCTTATTACGATTAGACTTTTCAGTATGTCCACAAGCAGGACAGCATTGACTGGTATAACGAGGATCCACCTTTATTACAGAAGATTGATTCTGCTTCGCTTTGTAAATCAGCTTCTGCTCAAGGTCATAAAAAGACCATGATACAGAAACATAGCGGTTTTTTGTTTTGACACGTTCTGTAACATTGCGAATACCAGTCAAATCTTCTAATACAAAGAGAGTATGCTTTGGATTACCGGTGGCGAGTGCCTTCGATACCTGATGGTTAATATCCTGCATCCAACGGTTTTCTCGCCCGCCAATAGCCTTAATTCTTCGTCTTGAAGATGGAGTCTGACGCATTTGGAGTTCTTTACGAAGTTTGGAATAGTTAGCACGTTTCTGCTTGATGGCTTTACCACTAACAAATCCAGACTTGTGATTACTGTCATAGGTTGCAACAACGAAGTTAATACCTCTGTCAATACCTACAA